>Ga0208900_1000210_pt1 | contig 36336 bp, 24 predicted proteins | sample AntAceMetag02UKK_FD_184763 | JGI IMG/M metagenome (GOLD analysis project Ga0208900, IMG submission 184763) | Saline lake microbial communities from Ace Lake, Antarctica - Antarctic Ace Lake Metagenome 02UKK (SPAdes) (version 2) | ecosystem: Environmental > Aquatic > Non-marine Saline and... | reverse complement strand
TGGGCATTTTTATTGATATTGACGTATTTAACCTTTTTGCCAACATTGTTTGCCGAATACTCAAGGCATTCATTCAGGTATTCTTGCTGCTTGCGTGTAGCATATTTTGCAAAATCATACTTGAATGAGGTTAAAATTTCGGAATGCACCTTTTCCACTTCCATCAGGTTTTTGCAAAACACCATTGAATTTTAGGGTAATGTTTTACGAAACACCATTGGATTTTAGATTATTTTATACAAAAACACCATTGTATTTTAGATTTGCTGGACGACAATTTATGTTTGGTGTTTTCCCTTCATTTATTTATTTCATAGTTTTCAGCTATGATTTTGGATTTTTTCAGGTTTAATTTTGATAGCAATATTTAATTCAAATATTTAGTAGTTAGTAGTATGAAAAAAGTTACGCAAACAATTGTCATGGCAATTGTGGTGGTTATTTCTGTCTTTGCCCAATCCCCCCATGCCTTCAAATACCAGGCGGTAGTTCGCGACAACACCGGGGAAATTACCTCAAACCAAACCGTCAGCTTCCGCATCAGCATCTGGAATGTTACAGCCAGGGGAACCATTGTTAACCAGGAAGCACCCTTTAAATGATTTAGGGGGCGTGTGGGGGATTTGTCGTGAACCCCAGAAATAAGACCAACAAAAATAGCTCTGTAAGCATCAAAAGTACTGCCAGCTGCATCTAACTTCTACCCTCTACTATCTTCTCCTTCTTCCCTGTCCGTTTTTGCACACTTCCTGTTCGTACAGGAACAATAAGGATCGATGCAATAGTTCATAGAACTTTAAAGGCCACAAAAACAGCCCTTTACCAACCCGGTATAATATTGGTTTAGTGAGCCTACAATTTTCATCTTCCTTAATATGAAAAATGTCCGCAGGCCATTGCCCTATTTCATTGTTGCATTTGTTGTTTTATGTTTTTTGGGTACCTTTAGGAGTTTTCTTGTTGACGGTCCGTCGGATGCGCCCTCACTCTACAGAAACGATTTGGTGATTGTAAACAAGGCTGCCTATGATTTTGCAATTCCATTTACACGTTTCAAATTATTCTCTTATTCTAACCCGGACCGTGGTGATATGGTGATTTGCCGGATTCCTCAATACGAAGAGAGACAACTGTTCCTGAAAAGGGTCGTCGGTTTACCGGGCAATAAAATCGAGTTGCGGAATAATCAGTTGGTGATAAACGATACTATTTTAAATCAAAACCTGGTGGATAAACAGAAAATGGGCATATCTGCTATTGATGAAATGGGCGAAGTGGTCGCCCACGAATATGGGATGGGCCTCGACCATTTGATTGCTTTCGATAAGCACAGCTCGCCATATTCCAGCTTTGGCCCCCTCACAGTAAAGCCGGGCCATTATTTTATTTTGGGCGATAACCGCGACAACAGTATCGATTCGCGCGAATTTGGATTGATTGCCCGCCAAGATATTTATGGGAAATATATATTGACCTTAAAAAATAATCATGAAGTCTTTAAGCTATGAAAATGAAAAACTTACGCTTATTCAATCTATTCCTGGTAATTATTTTTTCGCTATAATTTTAAACGCTCAGGATTTTATCCCCTTCAACTCGGTTGAATGTTCATTAAAATACTGAAACCATCTGTTCGAAAGTTTGCTTTTTGTTTAAACTTTCGGGTAGCAAATTTGTCTTTATTGCATCGGTATGGATACGGTAATTAATTTTTGTAAGATTGCGTTTTATATCCCAACTTAATAGTTTTTGTTCTTGGTCTTTTAACCGTTGAGTTTTTTTATCAGGAAAATCTTAAACTTTGGCGAAATCCACGAAGCAAACTCAAAAGCAATATCTTTATTTGCCAGTAAAAATCGGTTTAATCGTACAACTTAATAAATTCATACGAATTCCCTATGGATTCAAGGTATTTCAAAAAATCCTCAAATGCCAATATGAGCGAAGCCGTGTTTTTGTTGGGATGAAAACTAATTTTTTCTGATGATTGTAGGTTTTCATCTAAGAACAGGTGTACATGATTTATAGTGTCGTTTATTAAACCAAATGGTGAAACCGATCCAGGTTCAAGCCCGAGATATTTTTGCAATCGCTTGGGTGATGCAAACGACAATTTCCCTTGTTTCAACCTTTTTTCCAGGTCATGTATGGCCAGCGTTTGTTTGTGTTCTATCACAACCAGATAGTGCCGGTTGCCTTTGTGGTTTCTAAAAAAGATATTCTTGCAATGAGTGGCATCCATTGTCTTCCAGTATTTTACTGCCTCTTCAATAGTAGGAAGGGGTGGGTGTTCATGCAATTCATACTCAATTTCGAGGGCCATCAATGTCTCTATAACTTTGTTTATTTTATTTTCCATTGCACAAAAATAAGGATTGTTGTAAATTTTATCAGCTTGTCATATTACTTTAGCCAAGTATTTTTAAGTATCTTTGAATCTCTAAAGAGAATACGTCAAATAGGATTTAGATTAAATCATAACATTATACTCAATTAAAAAATGACTGCAAAAGATTTACTACATAAAATACTTGACTATAATTATTTGTGGGCAAGGTCTGATTTATTAAAGGACAAACCAAGTGTTGTTCGAAAACAACAGATAGAATCAATGTTGAATGCATTTGGACTTTCTAAAGAATATGTAAACCCGTTAGTTCAAATCAAATATTCCATTATTGGTAAAAAAGAAGAATTAAGTAGAGCAAAACAGCTCAACAAACTGACGAATATTGAATATTTAAGACGAGGAGAATTTTTGAACGACAGACCTTACGAAGGAAATCAAGAACTGGCTAACAAAGCACTTCAAAAGATTAAAGAATTATATGAAGGTGTGCCTGAGGACAGATTGGAACTACCAGTGAATATTAGTTGGATGTTTAATAACTTACTGAACTTTAGACAAGACGTTTATAAAGTGGCTTATCCTAATCGAGGAATGCTTGAAGGATTTTCTGTTGGGTTAATTTACAGCCATTATTTACAAGGTGAATTGAAAACCCTGATAAAAAATAATTTAGAAGAAATCGATAACACTCTTTGGTTAATTCTTGACCCTAAACAACGTGAAATTGATATTGAAGAATTGAAAAATAACTTTGATTATCCTGACGTTGACTTAGATGAAATTGATTTGAATTGGAGAGTGAAAAACTATTAAAAAAGAGCATAACAAAACCTATACGCAATGCGGGTTTTCTGCTAAACGAAAGGTCAGTGTATTTAATGAAGTCTGCCAATACTATAATTTGGTATTTATAGTGAATAAATTAAAAACAAAATATAAACTCTTGGCTACGTGCAAATTTGAAAACTTCGCTTTTCAAATCCCACACTACACATAGCCGGGTCGTTCCAGCAGTACTTTAGTATGTGGCTTTTGTTTGGGGATAAAGTATCATTCATGGCTACAAGTAAAAGTTTTCTGAGGTCTCATCGAATGTCATTGCGAAATACTTGTGTATTGCATAGTGATTTGCTATTTCTTTTCGACGATTTCATCTGCTCAACATAAAATTCATGATAGCAAAGGAACAAAAGCAAATAGACAAATTTATGAAAATGACTTCAGTTGGCCTATGGTGTTTCAGGCCAGAAAATCCAGTTGCTGACAACCTGCCTGAACAAGATCTCATCGAAATATTTTTCAATTCAAGCTGTGTTTCGTGTAATGCTGCCTATGCCAGGATGCTTGACATGACCGAAGATGAAGTTATTGGTTTGAAACTTCAGGATTTATTTCCGAGGACAGAAGACAACATCAACCACCTGCTGTCATTTATCCGAAACGGATTTAAGATCACCGACGGTGTTTCCCGCGAAATTTTATCTTCGGGAAAAGAAAAGATTTTTACCAATTCGCTAATTGCTAGTGTTAACAATGGGATGTTGACTGAAGCCTGTGGTACTAAGATTGATATCTCGGAATCAAGAAACGCTGTGAATGCCCTTAGGGAAACTGAACGTCGGGTCGCTACAATGATTGACAACCTACCGGGTATTGCCTACCAATGCACAATTGATGCAAACTGGACCATGAAGTTCATCAGTAAAAATGCTTTTGAACTTACTGGCTATCAAGGTGAGGACTTACTGGACAACAAAAACATTGCTTACGGCGATATTATTCTTCCCGGGGACAGGGTGCAAGTTAATAATACCATTGAATTGGCCGTATCAAACAACCAGCCTTTTCAGATTGAATATAGGATTAAAACCAGGGCAGGGAAGATAAAATGGGTTTGGGAACAAGGCCGGAAGGTACAAGTTCAGGACCTTGATGAACCAATGCTCGAAGGGCTTATCATGGATATTACTGAAATGAAAAGCGCACAGATCAGGCTTGAAATAATGCAGAATATTAGCATTGCGTTCAGCCATACCAGAGATTTATCTGAATTGATTGGATTGATAGAAAGAGAATTAAGTAAACTCATAAATACGCGCAATTTTTTAATTGCCCTGTACGATGAAAAAACGGATAGCTTCTCGTTGCCCTACATGAAAGATGACCGTGACCATTTTAAAGTTACCTCGGCCTACAAAACGATCAGCGCCTTGGTAATCAGGGAAAAACAGTCGATGCTCCTCAAAAGACATGATATCGAGAAACTTGAAAAAACCGGCCAGATCATTAGGGTTGGTTCTCCTGCAAAGTGTTGGCTGGGCGTACCCCTGCAAGTTGAAGATAAAGCTACCGGAGTGATAGTATTACAAGATTACGATGATGAATATGCAATTGGAATAGAGGAAAAGGAACTTATTGAATTTGTTTCAACCCAGGTAGCTGCAAGCATTTTTAAAAAACAAGCTGATGATGAAATCCGAAGGCTCTATCAATCAATTCAGCAAAGCCCCGTATCGGTGGTCATCACCGATATCGATAAAAAAATCATTTATGTTAACCAGAAGTTCATCGAAGTTACCGGCTATTCAAGGGAGGAGGCTATTGGCAAAACACCAAACTTGATAGAATCCGAAAAAGCAGATAAAGAGACTTATAATTGTATGTGGAGCGTTCTTGATTCAGGAAATGAATTCCAGGGCGAGTTTTTACATCAAAAGAAAAATGGGGAGTTGTTTTGGGAGAGGGCCTTTGTTTCACCGGTTAAAAACGACAAGGATAAGACTACCCATTACATCGCGGTAAAGGAAGATATTACCACCAGAAGGAAAATGGAGGAAGACCTGGTGAAAGCAAAGGAAAAAGCTGAGGAATCTGATCGTCTTAAAACTGCCTTTCTTGCCAATATGTCCCATGAAATTAGAACTCCTATGAATGCAATCATTGGGTTTACCGAAATGTTGCACGATGGAATTGTTGTAGCCGGGGAACGGGAAAAACTCAGTGGCATGATCATCGATAATGGGCGGAAACTGCTAAACATTATTGATGATATTGTTGATATTGCAAAAATTGAAGCTGGCCAGCTTGCAATAAGTCCCGGTCGTTGCTCAGCAAATAAAATCCTTTTTGATCACTATTATAATTTTAAAGAACTCAGGTCGCGGATAGGGAAAGAGCACATAGAAATTATTGCCAGGCAGTATCAACCCGATAAAAATTTTACTTTTACATCTGATGCCAGGAGGATTAACCAGGTAATCACCAACCTGATGAGCAACGCTTTAAAATATACGCTCGAAGGTGAAATTGAGTTGGGATATGAAATCCGTAAAGGTACTGATGGCCCAATCATAGATTTCTTTGTTAAGGATACCGGTATAGGGATACATGCAAGCAAATTCAAAACAATTTTTGACCGGTTCAGGCAATTGGACGATAGTAGTACCCGCCATGCCGGTGGTACAGGATTGGGCCTTGCAATTTCAAGAAGTATTGCCCGCTTGCTTGGCGGCGAAATGAAAGTTGAATCAACTTTTGGTAAGGGCTCTACATTCCATTTAATCCTCCCCTTTGTCGAAATCCGGCAAGATCGTTTTGAGCCTCCTAAAATAGGAGCTGTTGCAAAGAGCATGGATTGGGCAAATTTTGAAATTTTAATTGCTGAGGATCAGGATTCCAATTTTCATTTGCTCGAAATCATTTTGCGGGAGACAAACGTGAAAATTATCAGGGCATACAATGGTAAGGAAGCCATCGACTTTATTCGTGGTGGGAAAGAGGTCGATCTTATATTAATGGATGTCAGGATGCCCCTAATGGATGGATATGAAGCTACTGCCTTAATAAAAAAGATAAAGCCTGAAATCCCAATAATTGCCCAAACGGCTTATGCACTTTCAGGCGATCGCGAAATAAGCCTGGAGGCAGGCTGCGACGACTATATCTCCAAGCCCATAAAAAAGCAAGAACTCATGGGGGTTATCAGTAAGTATTTTAATAAGTAATATTGTTTCTAGTGTCGTGTCAAATATATTATGACGATTGAAAGTGCTCCGCACGTTTCAATGTCAAAGCCCTGACTTTCAATAGTGCGAAGCACATTGAAACGTCTATTAACTACACGAAAATTTAGTCTTGACATGACACTAACTATTTGTCAAATCAACAATTATGGCATCTCAGCCAAAAATATCTTTTGTTTTGCCAGCCAGTCTCGTTGTCTAAATAATTCATTAAGTCCAATCCTGCCAATCACATAATTGAAGCTTTTTGATTTGTAACCTTCATCAATGTTTTCAAGATGCAAGCCATCTAAAATGGTTTGATCATTAAACCTGAAATATACCTTAATTGAGCAAGCATTGCTAAACGTTGGCTTTTTTTCCAGTTTCATTTTTTTATATTCATAACAATAATTATGGCCCCGTGCAGTGATATCTGATAAAACCGCCGATCCTGTTGGATAACCCCCAGCACCCCGGCCAAACATAAATTGTTTGTCATAAAAAGCACCCTTTATTACCACACCGTTAAATTCATCTTCCACATTATAAATATACTTTTCGGGCGGAACCATTCGAGGAATAACTGACAGGCAAAGCTTACCAGCTTCATTTTTACTAACATGAGCAACAAGCTTGATCTTGAAACCTTTCTCCTTAGCAAAGTTGATGTCATCATTCGAAATATTTGAAATGCCTGTTCTAAAAACCTCATCGGGACGGACATAAACCCCAAATGCATGCACGGTGATGATGACCAGCTTATACAATGCATCAAATCCATCAACATCCAACGCAGGATTGCTTTCGGCAAAACCGAGCTCCTGAGCCTGTTTCAGGGCATCGGTGTAGGCCAGGTTTTCGTTGAACATTTTCGAAAGGATGTAATTTGATGAGCCATTCAATATGCCAGTTACGCTTTGCAGTAGGTCGTTATCATAATATTCCTCAAGATTGCGGATAACAGGGATACTGCCACATGCAGAGGCATCGTATAAAATTCCCACCCCGTTGTTTTGCTGCAATTCAATAAACTCGGGCAAGTGATGGGCCAGCATTTTCTTATTGCCGGAAACAACGCTTTTTCCATTTCTTAGTGCAGCTTTTACAATACTATAAGCTTCTTCTGCATCATCAATTAATTCGGCGATCAGGTTAATCTCGGGATTGTTGAGCAATGCATTGGCATTATTGGTGAAAAACTCCGGTGGCAAAGACCTTTCTTTATCCATGTTTTTTATGCAAATACCTTTAATGGATGCGTGCGTTGCCGGGCTGTGTTGCAATACTTCGTATAAACCCTGGCCTACTGCCCCAAATCCGAATAATCCGATGTTAAGCTGCTTTTTCATATTTGTTATTTTCATAAAATTGTTGAATCACTTTTGTAATTTGCTCACTCTCGATAAGGAAACCATCATGCCCATATGGGCTATCGATCTCAACATATTGACCATTTTTAACATGCTGATTAATAAACTTCAAATCCTCCGGTGGAAATAGAATATCAGAAGTAATCCCGATGCTGAGTGTTTTTGCACTGATTTGTTGCAAGGCATTTTCAACACTTTTTCTGTTACGCCCCACATTGTGGGTGTCCATAGCTTCGGTGATCTGGTAATAGGAATGAGCACTAAAGCACTTCACCAGCTTTTCACCCTGGTAATCCTGGTAAGAAGCTGCCCGGTGCCCCTTTGTTTTTTGATCGTCAATTTCGGATTGGGTATTGTTGTAAGTTTGTCCGTTGCGGTAACTCAACAGAGCAATTGATCTGGCAGCCTTTAAGCCAGCCGCCCCGCCATTAATCCGACTATGAAAAAACGTTGGGTCAGCTTCGATGGCCAGGCGTTGGGAATGGTTGAATGCAACAGCCCAAGGTGATATTTTTGAATTGGTCGCAAGGACAATTAGATTTTGAATCAACCCGGGATTTATGATGGCCCATTCCAATGCCTGCTGCCCGCCCATCGATCCGCCAATTAAAGTATGGATTTCTGAAATACCAAGATGATCTTTCAATACTTCATGGGCCGCAACCATATCACGGAGAGTAATCTGTGGGAATCTTGTAAACCAGGGTTCACCGGTTTCAGGGTTGACAGAGCCCGGACCGGTAGTTCCATAACATGAACCTAGCATATTTGCACAAACAATAAAATGCCGGTCGGGATCAAATAATTTCCCTTTCCCCACAAGACCAGGCCACCAATCTGCCGGATCAGAATTTGCAGTTAGTGCATGGCAAACCCAAACTACATTGTTCCTTTCAGCATTGAGGCTTCCATAGGTATGATAGGCAATTTCAATATTGGACAAAACGCCTCCCAACTCAAGTTGGACGGGTAGATCATGTTTGTAGGTTTTTACTTGATTTTTCATTATTGTCTTGTATTTAAATCTTAAACCGTCTGTTCTTCAAACTCTGTCAGGTCCGTTGGACTCTGACAGGTTTTCCTTACACCTTCACCTGACAGAGTTCGAAGAACCTGTCAGAGTGAAAAAGCATTTGTTTTATGTTCAACTCTGTCAGGACCAACTTGCGTTGGACTCTGACAGGTTTTCACCCTTACCTGTCAGAGTTCGCAGAACCTGACAGAGTGAGAATTCTAACTTGTCACCTTAAAAGCCTGCTCGAAATCAGCAATAATATCCTCGATATGTTCGATACCAACAGAGACACGTAAAAGTGAAGGCAGAACACCTGCTGCCAGTTGGTCAGCTTCGGATAGTTGCTGGTGGGTGGTGGCCGAAGGCTGGATGATCAGTGTACGTGTATCTCCAACATTGGCCAGGTGACTTACCAGTTTCAGGCTTTCCACAAAGCGGCTGGTGCGCGTTTTATCGCCTTTTATTACAAAGGAAAGAACACCTCCAAAACCCTTCTTCAAGTACTTTGCTGCCGTTTGATGATTCGTGTTAGATTTCAATCCCGGGTAATTTACCAATTCCATCTGTGTGTGTTTCTCCAGCCATTCGGCCAGTTTCTGTGCATTCGAGGTATGCCGTTCCATCCTTAGCGAAAGTGTTTCAATACCTTGAATAAGCTGAAAGGAATTGAAAGGGCTGATACATGGACCAAAATCACGCAGGCCTTCAACCCTCGCCCGAATGATAAACGCGATATTACCAAACGGAGATCCTTCGCCGAAAACTACCCAGAACTTTAAGCCATGATAACCTTCCGATGGTTCCGTGAATTGAGGGAATTTTCCATTTCCCCAATTGTAGTTTCCTCCATCTACAATTACACCGTCAATGCTGTTGCCATGGCCGCCAATCCATTTGGTTGCTGATTCAACAACGATGTTGGCACCGTGTTCGAGGGGTTTGAAAAGGTATCCACCTCCGGCAAAAGTATTATCGACGATAACCGGCAAATCATACTTTTTAGCCAGAGCTGCAATGCTTTCAAAGTCGGGGACAACAAAGCCGGGATTGCCAATTGTTTCAAAATATATGGCTTTGGTGTTTTCGTCGATTAGCGTTTCGAAATCTTCCACTTCAAGACCTTTTGCAATCCTGGCCTGAACGCCAAGGTTTTTAAACGAAACCTTAAACTGGTTGTAGGAACCTCCGTACAAATAGGGTGATGAAACAAAATTATCGCCCTGCTTCAGAATATTGTTCAATGCAATAAACTGTGCCGCATGCCCCGATGAAACTGCGAGCGCAGCAACTCCACCTTCCAGCGCAGCTATCCTTTTCTCGAAAACGTCGGTAGTTGGGTTTTGCAAGCGGGTGTAGATGTTCCCAAATTCTTCGAGATTAAAGAGTCTCGCCCCATGGGCAGAATCCTTAAATGTATAGGAAGTAGTTTGATAAATTGGCACTGCCCTCGACAGTGTATCCTGGTCTGGCTCATGACCAGCATGGACCTGTAATGTTTCAAAATGTTTTTGTTGTGACATAATTATTGATGTTTTTAAAAATTACTTAATGATTTAAAAAATAGAACGCTGATGACACGGATTTTACTGATTCCCACGGATTATATTGTTTCTGGATCAGTGATTATCCGTGTGATCTGTGTCATCCGTGTTCTATTTCAAGTTGATTTGATGATCCTGATTAATTATTCCTGATATCGGTTCTGTTAAATTCCTCTTTTGGTATCCTGAACTTGACCTGAGCAAAACCTTTGGCCAGTCTGCTTTTTTCGAAGGGCATTTCTCTTAGTTGTTTTACAAAGAACTCTCCTGATGAGGGTTCCGATGTTTCAATTTTTGTTGCAGCTTTGGTTTCGAAGATATGCTCATGAATAACCTTTATTGCTGGATCACGATCTTCGGGCTTTACTATCAGGTAAGCCGAAACTTTTGATGCACCCATAACCACTGTTTTAATATTGATATTTTTGGATGCAACGGTACCCAATATTTTATACATGATGCCGGCTTGCTCAGTCAATCCTTTACCAACTACAGCTATCACAGAAATGTCCGTTTCAACCTGAACCTGGCTGATTGTTTTAAGTGGAATGTTGAGAATATTTTGATGCGCCCGTTCGAGGTCGGTTTTCGACAATAAAATATTGATGGCAATTTGCGAGGTAATCACCGACTTGATGTTTACTTTTTCACTATCGAGCCGTTGGGTAATTTCCGCCAAAATCCCCGGCTTGGCGCCAACACCGGCCCCGTTTAATTGCAGAATTCCGAAATCATCGCTGTAAGTAATGCTTTTGATAATGCTAGCCTGAATATCCGAAGTTCCATTAATTATGGTAGAAGGATTAATTGTGTTTGAAAAATCATCGATGTTTAAAATCCGCAATGGAATATATGCCGACTTAAGAGGGCTGATTGTTTCCGGGTGCAGGATTCGCGCACCAAAATAGGCCAGTTCAGCAGCTTCATTGTAGCTAAGCCGATTGATTTTTGAAGGGCTTTCTACAATTCGGGGATCAGCCGAAAGGAAGCCATCCACATCTTTCCAAACATCCAGGTATTTTGCATCAATACATTTTGCAATCGCGGCAGCTGTATAGTCGCTACCGCCCCTTCCGAAAAGCGTAACTTTAGTTTGTTGGGATATTCCGTAAAACCCTGGAACGACATAGCATCTATTTCCAGACAGCTTTTGCCTGACATTTTTTTTGGATCGCTCAAAATCACATGTAGCATAACCATGTATCCCATCCGTAATCAGACCGAGATCTTCGGGTAGTATTTCCTCGCTGTCGATGCCCTGGCTGTATAATATCCTGCTTGTGAATAAGGCACTTAATCGCTCACCAAAACTCAAAATTTTATCATTTAAAAATTCTGGCACCTCACCGATATGATGTACGTTGATCAGTAGCTTGTGTAATTTCTTGATTGAGTTTTCTAGATCACGATAAGTTGAAACCTGCAATTCTTCATGTAGAATATTTTCCTTAACCAATTGTCTGTTATGTGCAAGCAGCTTAATTGTAAATTCTTCAATCGCGGCTTTGTCCTGAGGAGCTTGTTTTAACACACTGATGAATTGATTGGTAAGGCCGAAATACGCAGAAACTACAATGACTATGGGAGTATTGTATGCGTTCACAACCCTGGCCAAACGCTGGTAATCGCTTGTGTTTTTCAGGTTAGATTCACCTATTTTGATGACTATTTTTTGTGACATAATAAACCTGTTTTGAAATGAATAAAATGGTAATGATGCTGTTTGAGGGAACAATAATTTGGAAATTTGGTAATGTGCAAATTTGTGCATTGCACCACTATGTGGAAGATTAGCACTCTCTATTCGGTGGAAACCGAAATCAGCAAGACTGAATAAGCAGGTACCAGAAAATTAATTTCTAGCCCCGCGTGGGCATAACCATAGAAAAATTTGAGGAATCTTGCGTTGGCCTGTTGCAGGCAACTGAAAAATGCTTCGTAATGGATGTAACGATACAATGAAGCTGGAATACTAAATTAAAAACTGTCATGATTACAAGTGTTTAGTTTATAATTTCTCCGAATCTTTTTCGGAGTTAGGTATTAGCACCTTGCACTTTGCTTGTAGGTTGCTAGAGCTTCGCCGAGCCTAATCTCTCCACTCTTCTGTATAAATCAAACATCTTTCAATAGAAAGGGAATTCGATTTTCTGGCAACAAAGAAAGGAAAATAATAGTTAAGAATGCAAGAAAAACTTTTCCTTATGATGAAAATATTTTGTAAAGGATGGGGAAACAATGCGATGAGGGTGAATTTATTTTTTGAGATAATGAAGTTTACATAACGCTAAGTTGGGATGCATTTGCAAAGAGAAAATCAAAACAATAGCCTAAACGAGAAAATATACTTATCTTTGCCGTTAGTAACCCAACAAGACACTATGATTATCTCATTTGGATCAAAAGACACTGAAAAAATCTGGACTGGAGATCGAGCCAAAAAGATTCCTATTGAAATTCAAAAAATTGGAAGAAGGAAATTAAGAATGCTAAACAACTCACAAAGATTATTAGACTTAAGGATTCCTCCTTCAAATAGACTTGAAAAACTGACAGGAAGGCTAAAAGAATATCATAGCATTCGAATTAATGATCAATGGAGAATTGTATTTATTTGGAGCAACAATAGTTCACATGAGGTAACAATTTTAGACTATCATAAATAGAATAAACATGGAAAGATTAGAAAACATACATCCTGGAGAGATACTATTAGAAGAATTCTTAAAGCCATTACATATATCCGCTTATAGGCTTTCAAAGGATATAAAAATTCCACAGACAAGAATATCACAAATTATAAAAGGAAACAGGAGAATTACTGCTGATACTGCATTGCGACTGAGTTCATATTTTGGAAATTCAGCAAAATTCTGGCTTGGAATTCAAAATGATTTTGACATTGAAGACGAGAGAAATAGAAAAAATGAAATATTTAATAGAATCAAAGATTTTAGAAAAAACACATCCCTACAGCAAATATGACCCACAGCTGGTTAGCGGGCATCTGTAAAAAGAATTTACCATAAAGACATCAAGTCTCTAAGTTGCACAATAATCTAAATTCCTTTTGTCAATCTTTGTGTTCCCTTTGTGTCTTCGAGGCTTTGTGGTATGAATTACAGCCTTCAGGATAGGATTGAAATTCCAAATTCAAATCCTTACCTGACGATGATTTTCTTTGTCAATTTTCTTTTGTCACTGTTAATGTGTATGTAATAAATCCCCCCTGGCAAATCGCCAACAAAAATTGTTGCAGTTTGAGTAAAATCATTTTCCGGAAATACCTGTTCGCCATTGCTATTGAAAATAGATAATTGAAAACTGCCTGGAAAATGAATGAAAATTTCTTCATCAGCCGGGTTGGGGTAAATCATTAAGTTGGCTTTTTCCCATTCTTCAACCCCAACTGTGATACTTGCTTCCACGCAGGATTTTTCTGATACTGCATAGGTGTAAACTGCCTCAACACAGTACTCGTATGTGTCGCTGGCAAGGTTCAGGTCTTCGTAGTTGGGTATTGTAATTGGCTCAGGTGTGAGTAATGTTGTATCACGGTACACATAGTAACCAAGCAAAGTCGTGTCCGGCAAAATTGCCTGCCAGTTGAGGTACACATCATCATCTATCACTTCTGCGCTTAAATCCTGTGGTTGCGTGGGGAAGGGGTAAACCGTGATGTAATTTTCTTTTGTAAAACTGTTGGTGCTATCACTCCCTACTACACTCAGCTTAACCGAGTAAATGCCGGGCTCTTCATAGTTGTAAACCGGACTTTCTTCATTGCTGTCGATAGTGCCGTTGTTATCAAAATCCCATTCATAGCTTACGTTTTCACCAATGGAGAAATTACACCATTCAATGGTAAATGGTGCAACACCTTGAGTTTGTGCAAAACAGAAATTCGCAAGTATTGGTTGATTACCCTTTGAAAAAGGATGAAAAAGCTCAAAGGTTTTGCCATAATCGGTGGAGTGAAAAATATAGATATGCGCATTTTGCGACATCAAGTTTGCGAAGTTATATAAAACAAATAACTCTCCATCTTGGCGTCCACATATGATTTCAAATTCCGTAAAAACCCCTACATTAAGCTTGCTAATTGTTTCAAAAACATATCCATAATTGGAGCTAAAGATTATTTCCTTTTTATCTACATTCAATAAATAAACTTCACCACCAAGAAAACCTCTTGAAATTGACACCTTATCATTCCAATAGTAATTAAAAGCATTTATCTGATAGATGTCATCAAAGTTATTGCTTGTGCTTAGTAAGTAAAGTGAGTCAATAATGCCCTCTTTATATACAAGAATGTAACCATAATCATTTTCTGTTCCTATATCCCAGTCCCTTAAAACCCCAAAATATCCATTCCCATTTAGGTAATTAAAACTAGAACCGTAATCATCACTATGGTAATACCAACTTGAGTATATTTCACCAATGACTCTTTCACTTCTTATATTGAGACTAACGTCACCATTCTTTATAATCCATGTTCCATAATTTCCATAATCAGATGAGTAATGAAGGTTTGAAGGAGATTCAATACAATATATCCCTCCCGCTGTTAAGTCTGCTGCAATTGAGTGGATATTCGTAATATCATCGGTGCAAACTGCTGATTCACCAAAATCAGATGAATAATAAAGTCCTTTAAATGTGTTTGTTGGACCAAGAAAATAGATTTCACCAACATCCGGCCCCCGGGTCATAAATTCCTGACTGTATATATTGGATTGAAAGAATGATATTAAAAAAAAATATGTAATGATTCTGTATTTCATGGTGGTATGGTTTTAAAAGTGTATGATTTTTATGGTTTGATGTTGATTGTTTAAACTTGCCTGAAAAGTTAAAGTTACGGAATCGTTTGTAGAAGTGTTTACCGTACAAACAGGTTCAGTTGCATCCATGGCATTAAAGGCTGTCCATTGTTGCGCTTTTAGTTGTGGCAAGGCAAAACAGGTTAACAAGATTATTAAGCATGTTAAGGCTTTGCCGCGGGGGGGGGGGGGGCTAAATTTTTCATAATAAATAAATTTTTGTTAGGTTAGAATGAGCCAAAGGTATTAAATTTTTTTTGACATACAAAGTGTAAACATGAAATTATCCCACAATATATATCTTTGCCATAAAACAAAAGGTATGCGAAAAAACAAGAATAAATACCCCAAAGGGCATTGGCTTGGTGTTGGATTGATGATTGGGATGCCAATTGGAATTTTAATTGGGATTGCAATGGGTGTTGGGATGGACAATATGGGTCTGGGCATTTCTCTTGGACCTGCAATGGGAGCTGGAATTGGACTGGCTATTGGCGCCGGCCTTGAAGCAAAAAATAAAGACAATGTTCGCGAAACCACACAGGAGGAGCAATCCCGTCAAAGGAAATTAATGACGATTACTTTTTTTGGCCTGGTTATACTTGTTTTGGTATCGATAATGCTTTTTTTGAAAAAGCGTGCTGAAATGGGGTTATAATGAATAGACCTACAGTAAGCTGACCAGGTATCAAACAAGAAACTCTTCTTTTTGTTGTCTCAAGAAACCAACCCTTAAATACATTTATCCCAATACTCTCCGCTTTTGGGTTTGTTCAACTTATAACTTGAAATGCACTTTGCTATTATTATCTCAGAATTTCTGATGTGATTCCTATCATCCAACGAAATATGAAAATTCGTTCATAATTGACAATGTCATGTTTATTTTGGATTCTTTGTGTCTTTGTGGTAAAAAAAACACCAACCACAGAGACACGAAGACACAAAGAAATACAGAACTTGATACCAGCCTCAAATTGTAGGTGTTGTTCTACTTGTCAAGAGTAACTAATATCTTGATTTCAAATTTGTATGTTATTGATTTTATGATATAAAAAATATTTTGCCACAGATTTCGCAGATTATCACTGAAAAAATCTGTGCTAATCTGTGCAATCTGTGGCTATCTTGAGTTTATTGACTATCTCTCATTTACACATCAATCTTCGCATATTTTGCATTCTTCTCGATGAATTCGCGCCTTGGTGGGACCTCATCGCCCATCAGCATTGAAAAGATGCGGTCGGCTTCGGGTTCATTGTCAATCATTACCTGTCTCAAAATCCTGAATTCCGGGTTCATGGTGGTGGACCAGAGTTGCTCGGCATTCATTTCACCCAGACCTTTGTATCGCTGTATGTGGACTCCTTTTCCATCACCATTCGTCGAAAATTCAGCTACTGTTCTCTCCCGCTCTTCTTCTGTCCAGCAATACCTTTCTTCTTTGCCTTTTTTAATCAAATAAAATGGCGGGGTGGCAATATAAACGTGTCCACGGTCAATCAGCTCTTTCATGTAGCGGAAGAAGAAAGTCAGGATCAGTGTGGCAATGTGGCTTCCATCCACATCGGCATCCGTCATAATGATGATTTTGTGGTAGCGGAGTTTTGCCAGGTTGAGTGCTTTGCTGTCTTCTTCGGTGCCAATGGAGATACCCATGGCCTGGAACATATTTTTAATCTCCTCACTTTCGAAGATTTTATGTTGCATGGCTTTTTCCACATTCAATATCTTCCCCCTCAATGGCAGGATGGCCTGGAACTTTCTGTCGCGGCCTTGTTTGGCTGTACCACCCGCCGAATCGCCCTCCACGAGGTAAATTTCGCATAATGCAGGATCGCGTTCTGAGCAGTCGGCCAGCTTTCCGGGAAGGCCTGAGCCGGTGAGTACATTTTTACGTTGTACCAGTTCGCGCGCCTTGCGTGCAGCATGACGTGCCGTTGCAGCCAGGATCACCTTGTTCACAATAATCCTAGCCTCCTTGGGATTCTCTTCAAGATAATTAGACAGGGCTTCGCTTACCATTTGGTCAACAGCGCCCATTACATCGGAGTTACCAAGCTTGGTTTTGGTTTGTCCTTCAAATTGTGGCTCGGCAACTTTACAAGAAATAATTGCTGTGAGGCCTTCACGGAAATCATCACCATTGATATCGAATTTCAGTTTGGCCAACATACCGGTTTTATCGGCATAGGATTTTAAAGTCCTGGTTAAACCACGGCGGAAACCGGCAAGGTGGGTGCCACCTTCGTGGGTATTGATGTTATTTACGTAGGAGTGCAAGTTTTCAGCAAACGAGGTATTGTACTGCATGGAAATTTCGATGGGGGTATTATTTTTCTCGCCCTCCATCGAAATGGCTTCCGGCATCAATTTTTCGCGTGTTGCATCCAGGTAGTTGATAAAATCTTTCAGTCCGTTTTCTGAATAAAAAGTATCGGTAATGAAATTTCCTTCTTCGTCCCTATTGCGCTCATCGATGATGGTCAGCGTTATCCCTTTGTTCAGGAAGGCCAGTTCCCGTAAACGGGACGACAGTATGCTGTAATCATATTCTGATTCAATAAAAATGGAATAATCGGGCACAAAGGTTACGCGTGTCCCGTTTTTGTCCGACTCGCCAATCACCTCAACCGGCTTCTGTGGTTTGCCACATGCATATTCCTGGTAAAATGTTTTTCCCTCACGGTAAACGGTAGCTTCTAATTTTGATGAAAGTGCATTCACACAGGAAACACCAACACCGTGCAATCCACCGGAAACTTTGTATGATCCTTTGTCGAATTTTCCACCTGCATGCAACACAGTCATCACCACCTCAAGGGCCGAGCGGTTTTCTTTTTCGTGCAAGCCGGTGGGGATGCCCCGGCCATTATCAACCACAGTGATGGAATTATTTTCGTGGATAGTTACGTCTATCTGATCGCAGTAGCCTGCAAGGGCTTCATCGATGGAATTATCAACGACTTCATAAACAAGGTGGTGCAAGCCTCTTTTGCCTACATCACCAATGTACATCGCGGGACGTTTGCGCACTGCTTCAAGTCCTTCAAGGACCTGAATATTATTCTCGTTATAGTCTTCTTTTGCGGATAAGGTTTTTTCTTCTTCTGTCATCATTTAGCTAGTGTAAAATAATTCGGTAATGAATTGCAAAAATAGTAAATATTGTGCTAATATTCACTATTTTACATTCAAAAAAAGATGTATTTTTATTAACAAAAAGTGTTAAAAAAAGACCTTTGGGATTTAGATGGTAATTTTGTAATTTTTATTTGATTTAAGATACAGTTAAACAGTATCTTATACCAATTTAACATCAAAATGAGCTAAAGCGAAATTTTGATGCATAAATGGTTAATGCCGAAGTATATTTAAAGCGGCATTAAAAACGAAGTGAAATAATGGCGCATTTTGAATCACATACGGTATTAGAGGGGAGGCAAAGGCTTTCTAAAACGAAAATGTTAGTCCACCCATTACATTGATACGTTGTGAAGGATAATTGTACCAACGGAAATACTTTACGGCCGCGACATTATTTAGTTGCACAAACACAGAAATCCTGTCGGTAAACATGTATTCGCCACCCAGGTTTACATCAACGAAGCCACTGCGTTTTTTTACAGTTGGCAGGTTATTTTCGTAAGTCCAGGCATAAATGCTGCTATTGTAAAATAAATCGCCTGTAAGGGAAATATTTCGGTTTAAGCGGTATTTTGCACTTGCTTTAGCAATAAATGCCGGTGTTTGCCAGGGCTTATCTTCGTTGGTCATTTTGAAGTTCCTGTAATCGGCGGTAAATAAAATTTGCAGTTGTTCGCTTTGCCGGTATCCTAATTCAAGATTTACAGCAGTTATTTTCACCTGATCGTAAACCCCTGTAAATTTATTTGCCAGATTTATTGATGTTTCGGGATTGTAAGGGCTGAAGAAATCATTTACAAAAAAGAGCATGTTGTCAATATTAGCATAAGAAACACTGAAATTGTAATCGATAACTTGGCTGAACATTCCGGTGAGCCCCCCTTTAATATTGAATTTTGTATTGGTATTCCCCAAAGGGAAAATCGGGTTTACCCAGGGATTGATACTGGTGATCTCTTTGTACGAATTTCGGTGTAAGCCACCAGTTACCGAAACATAAAACCTTAAATAATCAGGAATAACCTGGTACGAAGCCCTGACTTCCGGATAAACATAAAACTTGGAAGAAGAATCGCTGGCAAGGGCACCTTCAACACCGATGAACAGGTTCAGGTATTCGAAATCAAGATTGATGTACGGTTTCAGTTTTGCAATGGTTGTCGCCTGGCTTTGGATGCTGTCCTTGTTATTGTAATAATCAACAGCAACATCAAAACCTAGTTCCTGTTTTTCAACAAAAGCAAAATATTCATTCTTCGAATTCAAATTCAGGTCAAGGGCGACCATCATTTCGTTGGTTTCGTACAGATCGTTCAAATAGTAAAAATCGAGCAGGCCTGCGTAATTCATTTTCTTGCCCCGCTTGTAATTGCTTTCCAAACCGATGTTGGCGTCAATTAACGAAAAGCGCTGTTTCAAGTCATCATCCGATAAATTGAGGCCTGCATAATTTTCAGGTTCGAAGCCGTAATAATGCACTACATCCCTGTCGTATTCAAGTTTTGCCGAAAGCACTTTATCCTTAAAATATTTCTTGCCATAAAGCGATGCTTCGTTCTGGCTATAAGCACTGGTGGCGTAATCTTCAATTTGCCCGGTTGAAGACAAATGACGCGCATGAAAGCCCAGGGCGAATTCATCAGATTGGAGGCTGTTGGTAAAAAGCTCAGCGTATGGGGCCATATAATTACCAAAACCAGCCCTCAGGTAATTGCGGCGATAGGTTTCTTCGGGATTGATCTCGACAAAAACAGGGTTCAGGCTCTCGATCCCATAAGATGAATAAATAGGGGTGGAGTTGATGTTGTAAAGCATGGGCGGGGTTTCTACCAAAGTATCTTTTACACCTGGGGTGAGGGTCATTTTATAGGCATCCGAAATGGTTGGCTGGTAGGGCGCAATAATGGTCACCTCCTGGTTCCTGCCCTGGGAATTTGCTGTATTTGGCAATACTATAAGCACCACAAGCAACACTGCCAGGCAAATGAAAGAGCTTAAACTGTTCATGTAATTAATATGATTTTTCACAATCTTCATTTATTAGTCGCTTTGTGTTTGTTATAATCTATTCTCATTTTCGATTACCGACTACCGATTACTGGACAATGACTACCGATTACCGTTTCAAATTTTTCTCTTATCCAGTTTAGGGCTGCCATCCCCTCCCTCTGCCAACCGAAACGATGTGAAGGTTGGTTAGTCGGGGCTTGAATCCCTACCTAATTTCTTGCTTTATATTTGTTTTAATCTATTCTCATTTCTGATTACCGACTACCGATCACCGATCACTGACTACCGATTACTGACTACCGATCACCGAGTACTGACTTCCGATCACTGACTACCGATCACCGTTTCAAATTTTTCTTTTATCCAGTCCAGGGCCGCCATCCCCTTCTTCGTCGGGGCTTGCCTGCCTCGTTGGCAAGGCGGGCATCCCTTCTTACTACCGATCACCGATTACTGATCACCATTTTTTTCTTTTTCTGACTCTGTCAGGTTCTCCTTGCTCCTCCGCTAAAGCTTCGGCGCACGCGGATGTCGAACTCTGACAGGTCTTCATCAATTAACCAATCACATTATTCAATAATCAGGTTAAAAGTTATTCGTTAAGGTTTTTAAAATCCATTCTTCCAACTTTCCACCACTCCACTGCTCCATTACTCCATTACTCCTTCACTCCATCTTCCCCGGAATCGAATCTCCTTCTTGTTCCTCTTCCAGTTGTTCCTGCCTGATGATTGTAGTGAGCTTTTGCCCGGCAACATCTTTCAAGTCCTGGCCGGGGTAGTGGTCGAGAATACTTTGCAGGGTTTGCTTTGCCTGGAATATATTTCCATTGATGGCATAAATATCAGCCAGCATGATAAATCCTTTTGCCTTCCAATATTCAGATGCCGGAAATTCATTGGCCAGTTCAAAAATCATCTCCTCGGCCTTGATGTAATTTTTCAGTGTAAACTGAATTGCAGCCAGCATATACTTTGCTTCGGCACCTCTTTCCCCATCAGACAACTCGATTGTTTTTTCAAATTCCTTACTTGCCAGGCTAACGCTATCAATGGCGAGTGCTGATTTTGCAAGAATATAGTGTGCAGCCAGCATCTGGTCGTTGGTTAGCTTTTCGCGGCCAAGCAATTTCCGGGAAGCCTGCATGGCCTGGCTGAAGTTGTCGAGGCGATAGTTACATTCCATCTGGCCTTCGTAGGCAATAGTCAGGTTTTCGCGGTAATCAGCATTCAACTCCAAGAGATTGAAATTATCTAAAGCTACTGTATAGTTTGCATTGTCGAAGTTTATTTCTCCGGCACGTATCAATGTATTTTCGGTGAATTTCGAACGCGGATTTGCCAACACAAAATTGTAACCCTCAAGAGCTTGTTCTGTATTCCCCAGCCTTAGCTCACATTCTGCTTTATAAAAGTTTGCATTTAGTGTGAAGGCACCGGTGGGGAATTTATTAATGTAATTTCCAAAGGCTTCCGTGGCCGTGGCACATTGATTGTTCATGTACAAATTCTCGGCTGCAAGGTAAGTTATCGAATCCTGTTCGTTGGCAGTTACGTTGGCAAAGGGGATATTCTCGGCGTAGGCATAGTAATCGTCCACCTGGTTTTGATCCATATAAATGTTTCGGATGGTCATCAACGACTCCTTCGATTCATCAGTGCCAGGATACATTTCCACAACTTTCTTTAGTGATGTCAGGGCCTGATCGTATTGGTTTTCATTATAGTAAACCAACCCTTTCTTTTGCATCGACTCCAACACATAGCTGCTGTTTGGGAATGTTGAAATCAAATTGTCGAACCAGCTCAGCGCGTTGCTGTTGTCGTTCATCAGCAAATAAGTGGTAGCCGTTTCAAAATAGGCGTCATCCATGTAGGATGATGAAGGATAGGAGTTGATTATTTTTTCGAGTGCTGTAATTTTTTTGTCATTGTTGCCCAACGCCCCTTCCGAGAGTGCCATCTGGTAGCTTGCGTAATCGCTATCCGGAGATCCCCGTACAATAGCCTTTTCGTAATAGTCGATAGCTTCCTCATAATTTTTGGTAATGAAATAGCAATCGCCCATCCTGAGTATTGCATCGGTCTGGAATTCCTTTCCACCAGAGATATTGCGGTTTATGAATTGCTGGAATTCGATTACGGCATTGTCGTAATATTTGAGCATGAAATAAGTGTAGCCAAGGTTATATTTTGTCATTGGGTACATAGGCAGATCGTAAGCTCCGGGTGTAACCATAAAATTATCGTAATAGTCGATGGCTTTGTGGTAATCACCAAGGCGGTAATACGTTTCACCCATCCAGAATTTTGCTTCAGCAGTCAGTTTCGAATTGTAGTTGTTCCCCAGCGATTTCCTGAAATTCTCCATAGCCTCTTCGTAGCGGTTGGCATTAAAAAGCTGTACGCCACGCATAAAGGTAATTTTTTGGTAAGCCGTGCGCAAGTCATTGGTTTTTACCCTGATGTTTTCGATGGCATCGATGGAGGCTTCGTAATCTTTTGTTGAATAAAACAAATTGATCAGGTAGGCATAGGCTTCATCCAAACGATCTGAACCCGGATAGTCAGCAATGTATTGCTTCAGGGCAGTCATCGATTGGTTGAAAGGGTCGTAAGCCAACTCGAAGGTGAGTTTGGCATAATTAAAAAGTGCGTCTTCCTGTATTTCCTCATCAAACTCCATTTGGTAGGCCGAATAAAATGCATTTTGTGCAAACTGTTTTTGCCCGGTTTTCAGGTAACAATCGGCAAGGTGATAGTATGCATTTTGTGTAAGCTTGTCCTTATTGCCAACCACTTTTTCGAAATACTTTATGGCATTATCGAAGTCATCAGTTTGGTGATAGGCATAAGCGAGTTTGTATTTTTGCTCACGGGTAATCGATTTTCTGCTTGTCCTTTCATATTGTTCAAAGTAGGGCAAAGCGAGTGCAAATTGGTTTTTTTCATAAAATGCTTCAGCTACAATTATGGCAGCTTCGCTTTTTTTCTTTTTGTCTTTTATTTTGTTTTTCACCAGGTCGGGGCCAATGCGGATGATTTCATCATAATCTTTATTGATGTAATTGATCTGAAGCAGGTATATCGGGATTTCATCGCCAAAGGCCTCATCACCTTCAACCACTTCGAAATGCTTAAGGGCAGTCTGGTAATCTTCTTCCATATAAGCCAGGTATCCGAAATAATAATTGGCTGCATTTTGATAATCGGAAGGAGTGTTTAAGATGGGGATAAAAACCTGTTTCGCCTTGTCGTAATCTTCGTTTTTCAGGTAGCTGTAACCCAATTTATAAAGATACTCGTTCACCTGGTCGGGGGCAAGTAAGTAGGGGTCAACTTCTTCAAAAGCCTCGATGGCCGCTCGGTACTTTCGGTTGTTGTAATTGATAAGTCCCAGATTGAGGTATGCCAGGTTGGTCCTTGTGTGATCCGGGTAATTTTCGATAAATTCAGTAAATTTTTCTTTCGCTTGCGGATGGTCCAGTTTGTAATCGCAAAGTGCATCGAAGTACTGGGCTTCTAAACGCATCACCGATTCTCCTGCAGGAAGGCCAGGCATCAGTTCATGAAACTTTTCCTGTGCAGCACCAAACTGCTTTTTCTCAATCAGGTCGAGGGCAGTTTTATACGATGCATCCGGATCGTCGTAAATCATGGTTTGCTGGGCAAACATCACTTGGGGAATAAAAATCAGGAAGTTGATAAAAGCTATGCTTATCAAGTGCTTAATGCTCATGCTTATGGTTTATCAATTATTTCGACTTTAAAATCTACTTGCAAACGTATGAAAAGGAGAGATATTTTAAAGTGATGGGATTGTTAGAAATGGTTTGTGGTAAACACATTCAATTAAAAAATTTGATGATGTGCAAATTTGGAAATTAAAGCCCAATGAGAAATGAGAATGAAAAAAATTGAGCTGAGATGAAAGTATAAAACAATGATTGTCACCAAAACACTAAGGCACAAAATTCCACAAAAAGAGGGGAGTTATAATGTTAATTTTGGGGATTATTCATCTGCCCCTGAATGCCGGACGGGGGTTAATTAATGAACCTTTCCTCCCAAAACTCCATTACTCCACTACTTCATTACTCCATTTTTCCATTACTCCATTATTCCCATTTCCTTCTTACCTTTGCAATTCACAATTTGAAACTATGAAAGTATTTAAATTCGGCGGTGCTTCGGTAAATAGCGCAGCAGCAATTAAAAATGTAGCCAATATCCTGAAGGATTACCGTTCGGAATCCTTGATTGTTGTCTTTTCGGCAATGGGCAAAATGACCAATGCCTTTGAGGAAATTGTGGATGCCGGTTTTTACAATAAACCTGATTTGGAAAAGAAAATTGAAGCTGTTGAAGATTTTCATTTTCATGTAGCGGGGGAGTTGTTTGATAATCCCCAATCAGAAGTTTTTGAAGAATTGCATGAAGCTTTCGCGGATTTATATGCAGCTATCGGAAAACCATCTTCAAATTTCGATGCTTATTACGACAGTATCGTGCCTTTTGGAGAGCTTTGTTCGACTATCATTAATAGCCATTATTTAATGTCGCAAGGCATTTACAACAACCTGATTGATGCGAAGCAGTTTATTGTAACCGATGATAATTTTAGGGATGCTGCAATCAATTGGGAACTTACCAGTAAAAAGATAAGTCTGATATATATATCAGAAGTACTTATTTCAGGGATGGCGCCACTGTTTGTTACCCAGGGTTTTATTGGCGCTACCAGCGACGGACGTTCAACAACCCTTGGCCGTGAAGGTTCCGATTTCACAGCCTCTATCCTTGCTTATTGCCTCAATGCCGAAGAAGTTGTAGTATGGAAAGATGTGGACGGCCTGCTCAATGCCGACCCGGTTTATTTTGATGAGACTGTAAAAGTTGATCAGCTTTCGTACCGCGAAACCATTGAACTTTCGTTTTATGGCGCCAAGATTTTACATCCGAAAACCATCAAACCACTGCAAAACAAGAAAATTCCGTTAAGGATTAAATCCTTTTACAAACCCCATGAGACCGGTTCCTTAATCCATGAGAGCCGTGAGTCAGATTATTTGTTACCCTTCCTTATCCTAAAAAAGGATCAGATTTTGATTTCGTTCTCCACCAAAGATTTCTCTTTTATTAACGAGGAGAACATACAAAAACTTTTTGGTGAATTCAGCTTGCTGAATATCAAGGTTAACCTGATGCAAAATTCGGCCATCAGTTTTACGGTGTGTGTGAATAACCCGGGTGATAAACTTCAGGCACTCATTGATAGGATGAGAAATGATTTTGAGATTTTCTACAATGATGGGCTTGAGCTTTTAACCATCCGTCATTTCGATGACGAGATTTTGAAAAAGCATTTATGCAATTGTGAAATCCTGCTCGAACAGCGCAGCCGGAGAACAATACAGGTGGCCTATAAGAAATTCAACTAATGTATTGGAAGGCTGTTCAATTCTAAACTCAGAACTCCTGATTTACTTAAAACAATTATGTCGCAAAAATTGTAATTTAACACCTGATCCTCTCATTGAAAACTATCCTTTTTAACACTACATTTATTAAAATAGCATGTTGGAATCATTTCGCACCTAAAAAGAATAAATCACAATTAATTGCTCACAGATGTAGCTATAATTGCATTTATTTGCAAATAATAATTTTCTTGGATAAGAATATCTTCAACTTACTCACTATTTAAAATACAACGCACTGATATAAACAAAGAGCCCTGCGACGATTGACCAAGTCCTAACGATTGATGATTGTATTGTAAACTTAGTATTATAGGATCGGTATTTTCTGTTTGTGCATGTGATGAAGACCAATAGTAACTACTATAACTTAATTGTCCGTACGAATAACCAGTTGTATAATAATATGCGCGATATCCTGCAGGTAATCCTGTAAACCCACTTTGATTTGTTGCGCCTGTATTTGGCAAACTCCAATGATCATAACCACTTTCTTTCAATTTACCGCCGGCCAAGGGTTTTCCACCCAAAAAGTAACACAAATAATCAAATTCGCCTTCGGTTGGTATATGCCAGCCATCAGGGCAAATGCCCTTTGTACCTTCTTCAGTGGTATATTCCATCACTTCATTCCAATCATACAACCCCCCATAAATGTCGCAGGTTACATCTAAATCTTCGTAACAATATTTTTCAACAATAGAATTATTTGTGGAGGGGTCATGTAGGGTTATTTTATTCCCGAAATTGAGGTTTTCAGCCATCCAGCATTGTTCACCAATCTGTACACTTGTGTATGTTTGTCCATCTCGAATATCAGTCAGAGTATCACCACATGTCCAATCAGGATCCTGAATTGTTGTAAAAGACCAAACATCGCCTTCTGTAGTGAAATTATGATCATCATGAGCAACAATTTTCCAATAATATGTTGAGCTATAATCCAAATCTATTGGAAGGTAAAATGTGTCTGGAGTTCCAGTTGCTACCTTTAACAGGTTCTGTTCTCCACCAAAGTAAACATCGTACAATATTGGGTCATTGTCAGGATCAGAGCATGACCATGATAAAATAGGTTCAAGAGGATTGTTTATAGAATTGTTATACGGTTGTGGGGATGATGGTTTGGTGGGTTGTTGATTATTAAGTATTGCTGAATTGTTTATACAGCGTAATGCAAATCCTAAAGCCGATCGACCAACAGGGTCATGCTTAAACCAGGTGTTACTGTTGGCTAACCTATTTGTCCAGGAGCTTAATGGAGAGGACATCGAACTACTCCAATAATATGTAATGACATTTTTACTGTAAAAATTACCATCGCTACTTCTTGTTCCGCCAGGTAAACCATTAAACCCACTTTCATTTGTAGCCCCCGTATTGGGTTCGTTCCATAACCCATCACCCGCTTGTACAGTTCCTGTGGCTTTAAGCTTTCCACCAGCTATACTTTCACCTCCCAATGTGTTCATAAGCAGCAAAAATTCATTGTCTGTCGGCAAAGTCCAGCCTTCAGGGCATATCCCCTGCATGCCGCCAATGGTATCGTATTGCATCATTTCATCCCATTGGTATAACCCACCAAAGATTTTACAGTTGGTAGAATCATTTTCGTAACAGTACTTTTCATAAATTGAATTGTCTGCCATATCTTCGACTCCATCAATTCGTTCTCCAAAATTTAAATTTTCAGCCATCCAGCATTGACCACCAATTTGCACAGTGGCATATGATTGTCCATTTCGGTAGTCAACCAATAGATTGCCACATTTCCAGCCAGGGTAAGAAAGTTCATATTCACTCTCCATTAAAATATAGTATGCATTACCTGGTTTGAGTTCTTCAAGTGAATTGATGCCTAAAGAAGGCCAGTAAATTCTTGGACCAGCAACTTCTTTAACAATAGTAACCGGTGTATTTCCGAGAAGCAAGTTAACTTCAGTATTATTTTTTGAATTTACCGGTAAGATAGACCAGCCGGCAGGTATTATGGTTGTTTGTGATGGATGTTCAACAAACCCATCGACAACAATGGATGTCTCAGCATCCATTTTAATAATATATCCATGGGTCATATCCCAGTCGCCAATACTGTTGATGTTTTGTGCAGGCCAGTAAACACCTTCATTATCGGATAGGAATATTAATTCATCAGCGATTGGTGCAAGGAGCGTAGCAAGCTCTGGTGTGTTGGGATTTAGGTAAGTTGAAATGCCGCTCCAGCCCATTGGTAGTATTATTTCCTGGGATGCGGTTTCGACTATTGTAACATCAGCCAAGTTGCTTATAGTCTCGCCGCATTCATTATTGTAGTAACATTGATAAACACCAGCATTTTCCGATACAACTTCACTTATTACTAAATCAATATTGTTTTCTCCCTGAATGAGTTCTTCATCCTTAAACCAGGTGTATTCTCCAGGTGATATGCTCTCAACCCCTAAAAACAGATAAAGCTCTTCACCTACTGCTAATTGCTTATCTTGAACTCCATCAAATACAATTTGCGGATAATCTAAAAATAAAAGAATATCATCTGTTTTTTCAACTGAGCAAGGCGAATTTGGTATAGCAGTTAATGTCAATACAACTGGAGAGGTTAATATGTCACCCTCACCAGGAAAATAAATGGAAGTTAGTGACCCCGTTTCACTAAAAGTACCATCACCAGATGTAGTCCATATAATGCTTTCATAGTTTCCGGCAATGCCAAATAAGTTTGCTTCGTTGCATGTAGTGATGTTGCTACCGGCATATACGAATGGCTGGGGTGTGAATGTTAAAACCTGGCTATCTGATATAGTTTCGGTACATGGGCTAATGGGATAGGCCGTTATAGTAAGAGTTACTGTTCCACTTTGAACATCTTCTGGCCCGGGGAAATACTCGGTTATCAAATCTTCTGGATTAGCGAATAGGCCATCGCCTGAAGTATCCCATATGGTTGCCGAAATGTTTTCAGCCACACCTGAGACTGAATGAAAATCGGTTTCACATATTTGAGCATCTTCCCATGTAAATACCGAGGGTTTTGCGATTATTGTTAGAGTCATGCAATCCATGGCTGCTACCAAACAAGAGTTAATTGGCTCACAGATTAGGCATAATTCGACAAGACCGACATCATTTGGTGATGGTGAATAGGTAGTTGTAAAATTACCTATATCAAAAAATATTCCACCACCACTACTTATCCAATAACAATTACCCGAATTTGTTGAACTTGGCATAAGTACAATATCTTCACCTTCACAAATTGTCATATCAGGACCAGCATCAGCTATTGGGCTGGGATCGAATGTTACAGTAAAATCATCCTGATCGAAATCGGGACATGGAGGATTGATACCATAAGCCGTTAAGGTAAATGTTACACCGTTAGCGATATCGTTACCAAATGGAGTGTAGAAAGTTACACAATTTGAAGGATCATCAATAAATCCTTGGCCATCATGTGTCCACTCGACACTTTGTCCATTGAGCCATATTCCATCAAGCGGAATAATTTGAACATTATCACAAAGTACCAAATCAGGACCGGCATCTGCATCAGGACCTTCTTGTATGAAGAGTGCCATATCATCAGAATACGCAACCATACATGGGATAATTGGCTCAGCGGTTAAAATAAGCGTAACCTCACCAAATTCGCCTGTAGCAGGAGTATATTCAGTAGCAAGGGTATTGGCAGGATCGAATGAACCCAAACCGCCTGACCACATTACAGAGCTATAATCTGTAGCTGTACCAGTAAACATAATTGGTGTTTCCTCACATGTTATCATGTCAGCACCAGCATCAACAGTAGGTTCTGGCTGAATATTAACTGTAACAGTGTATAAAGCTGGATCGGCAAAAACACATCCGTTGGCATCAGTAACCGAAGTTACAGTAACAACATACTGGCCAGGGCTAACAAGGTCGTTCCATAATTGATCTCCAAGATTTACAGTTTGGCATTCATCAATTACAATTGGAGCACCGTTGAAGAGAATGTCGTAGCAAACCTCGAATGGGGCTATTCCAGCATAAACTGCACAAAGGTCGATAATTACCGTTTCAGTTTCACAGAAGTTAAGAACAGCACCTGAAGTAGCTTCAACACCATTGAAACAGAAAGTTGGTATTGGTTGGGGGTCTATTGAAAGGGTTAGACAATCCGTAGCTTGCTGGTTGCAAGGATTAATTGGCTCACAAATAATACATATTTCTATAAAACCGTTCTCGACATCATTTGGTGATGGTGAATAGCTTGTATATAAGTTACCATAATCAGAAAAAATCCCATCCCCACTGGTTTGCCAGTAGCAATTACTTGAATTTATTGAACTTGCCGTAAATACAATATCTTCACCTTCACAAATCGTAGCATCTTCACCAACAAAAACAACTGGTGTTGGTTGGAAAGAAATAGTTATCGTATCAATATCACTTATCTGACAAGGTGAAATAGGGAAACCTTCAATATGAAGTTGTGCCAATTCATTCAATAAATCATTAGCCCCGGGAATGTATGTAGGGTTAATAAGGGTATTGTCCTCAAAAATGCCATCACCACTTGTTGTCCATGTAGCTCCACTTACATTTTGGGCTGTTGCATCCGACAATTGAATTATTTGGTTTTCACAAATGGTAATGTCTTCCCCCGCATAAACTTCTGGGCAAACACCTGCATTGAAATTTACTCCATCAAGATAGTAATAATCTACAGGATCAGTTGGAAGTCCACTATCAGATAGTTTAGCATAAACAACGGGTACTTTAAGCTGATTTTCTTCCTGCAATGCAATGGGTGATACTGTGGAAGCAAAAATTTCACCATCTAAATAAGTGCCTTCTGTAAAGGAATTAATTTCAGTCCATTCGCCTGTTTCTACATAATATCCAATTCCAAAAAGATTGGGCTTCGAGTTTTGATTGTCCGTTGTTTGAGTTGAATCCGAATCTGTCCACATATAAAATAGAGAATTTGCTTCTTCACTTTTGCAAATATGAAGACGGTTAAACAAATACCAGTAGTTGTCGGTGTATAAACTATACCAATAGGTTTCCAGGCTTGCTATTTCATTGATAATCCAGTTATTTTCGATAAAATCAAAAGCATACAGTTTATGAAAAATCTCGTTATGGACAGTATTCTGATCAGGCTCTTTAGCGAATACGTCTATTAACACGTGTGGATTGCCAAATAAATCCACACTTATATCAAAATCACCATTCACTATACCAGAAGCACAATATGGTTCAGGAATTTGTTCGGTGATTTCCGGTATAGCATTGAAGTCAAGATCATATGGCCCGTCCCAAGAATTACCACCATCATCTGTTTTATATAGAACAAGTTTAAAATAATACCCGTATTTATTGTCCATGAATTTTTTGCAGTAAGCGGCAAGCCATCCAATATTCCCATCAGGTGCAAATGAAATTGACCAGGAATATATCCAGTAATCCATTAGCTGGATTGAATCAACAACTTGCCATACCACATCATTTGAACCCCAAATACCTTTTATTATTCTTAATTTATTATAGGGATTCTTCTTGTCCACCATCCAGAACACATCATTTTCAGATTTTATTAATCCACCTGGAATGTAAGGGTTGTTAATGGCCGCCTGATTGTAGTTTTCTGTTGAGGCAGAGCCATCGAGCTTATAAGCACCAGAAACATTGCCAGTAATACCTCCATTTCCATCAGTGTAGGGTGAGTAATAAATTAATGAAGCATTTTCAGGATTTGTGTTTTCAGGTGGATTATACAGGCTTAATTGGGGATGACGTGCAGAAGTGTTTGTATCAGAAGTAGGGTTCAGTAACCCTTGGTTTATTTGCCAATTTTCTCCACCATCTGTTGATAGATCATATCTTAATTGACCGGTATGTCCACCAAACTCATTTGGGTTATTTCTATGGATGAATGCTACGGTGTTTAAATTGTTATCAACCACTATTTGATTAAGCCAGTTTTCTTCGATCGAATAGATGTTTGCCGAACTGCCAAGTTGGTGAGTCGATGTACCTGGTAGTTCGTGAAAAAGAATATCATCAACAAAGTATCTTGAAGGTCCACAATCATTCCATCCATAAAAGTTTATCGCTGCCAATTTTTTCACGCTGTTTTGCCCATTTAATCCAGTGCTCCATTGCCAAGATACGAGTTCAATATTGTCAAGGATAATTGCAGCACTGTCCTCATCAAGGTTAATGTAACAGAGGAAATGCATCCATTGATTATATTGGTACTGAAATATTTCAGCACTTGTGCTTCCTGCCCAAACGGAGCCTTCGCCCAATGTATCAAAAAATACTTGTGCACCCCACTCACTATCAACCTCATCAAAATGTTGCAGAAGGTTAAAGTACCCACGGTAACCTTCATCCACCATAAGATCAAACTCAAGGGTATAATGTCCACTTGTTTTATCACCTAATAGTAAAACAGGGTCGTTATTGCTTTCGATTAGTAATGATTTTAAGCCTGTTGAAGCTTGTAAATTACTAACGAAGGGATCTTCATTACTTCCAGGATTGTTATTCCAAGTTGTCCAATAGCTATTTCCGTCCCCCCATGCCTGAGTTACAAATGACCCCCAAGTAGAATAGTTTTCAAATGTCTCCTCAGTAAACTCCTTGATGTAATACTCACCATTAACTTCAATTTCTATCCCATTAGAGTATATTGGATCCCACATTACATCCAGCATGCCAACTATCCAATGACTACCTGGTAATGCCGGTTCGGTAGCCAGATTGTGCAAATGAATCCACTCAAGCGAACTATTTGCTGGTATCGTTAAACCGGAAATAAATTGCAGGCATATTGGTGATTGGCCATTAATGTACTCTGTACCATCGAACAGATAGAGGCACTGGCAACCTGTTGGGAATTCTAAGGAAACAGGATAGGTACTACTGTTTGTTGCAGTAATTGTTAGTTCAATAGTTTCATTTAGGTAGTATTGCTCTTTATCTGAGGCTATTTGAAGGCCAATACCATATTGCGCAATACCAGAAAAGGGCACGAATAGGGAGATGACTATCACCAAGGTCAAGGTTATTTTTTTCATTAGACAAATTTTTAGTGTTAAACATCCGTTTGAGGTTGCCAATATACGAAATAGTTTATACTACACAAAGGGGTTATGCCTTTTTTAGTAAATACATCATACTATTTTGAATAGTTCCAAAGAATTATGGAACCATCAGGGTGGGAAACACAAATAAAAGTATTTAAGAAATGAAATAAAACCTACATGGATGAAAAAGCATTTGTGCAATTGTGAGATACTGCTCGAACAATGCAGCCGACGGACAATTCAGGTGGCTTATATAAAAATCAATAATCCATAAACAATCTATTTTCTCAAAATAAATTATTTTTTTCTTGCTTGAAAAAATAATAGCAGTATATTTGCACTCCCTTTTCAGAATATGAGAGGGTACGATGATAGTGAATCATCAACGTTCATAGGGGTTTTGGGAGATTAGCTCAGTTGGTTCAGAGCACCTGCCTTACAAGCAGGGGGTCACTGGTTCGAACCCAGTATCTCCCACAAAAAACATTAACCACTTCATCCGAAGTGGTTTTTTTTTGCATATGAAATACTATTTCTACATTCTTTATTCAGAAAGTATTGACAAGTATTATATTGGACACACTTCCAATATTGATGAACGGCTTCATAAGCATAACACCAACCATAAAGGATTTACCGGAAAGGCAAGTGATTGGAAAGTAGTTCTCACAGAAACTCGTGAAAACAAATCTGAAGCTTATGCCCGTGAAAGAAAAGTGAAGGCATGGAAAAGTAGAATCAAAATCCTTGAACTCATCGAAAAAAGCTCAGAGCATCCCGATTAACAATCGGGAGGGTCACTGGTTCGAACCCAGTATCTCCCACAAAAAACATTAACCACTTCATCCGAAGTGGTTTTTTTTTGTACACAACTTGCATTCTGAAATCACAATATTTTTAATGCACTGCAACATACTTTATTCTCTTTGCTTTTAAAAATGACTAAAGAAAAACAGTGTTTATTCCACTTGTTTCATCCCGGGCATTTGCATAAATTTTATCTTGATCACACCACTAACACTAGCAATTTGCAGCTTTTATACATTGTCGCAAAAATGTTACAAATCAATTTTCCTTTCCTTAAAGGCTATTTCATACTTTTGTAGAATAAATAAAGTGAGGTATTGAAGAATTTAACCAATAGGGCATTCTTGTTCCTGATCCTGACTTCCCTTTTCCAGATGGGTTGCAATATTACCCGCAATGTGGGCGAAGGGGAGTTTCTATTGGACAAAAACAGCGTTCATCTTGATAAAAGCAATACTGGGTTAAAGGACATAAATTTTTCTCCTGATAACCTAAATGGGATCATCCAGCAAAAGCCCAATAAACGGTTCCTTAGGATCATCCGTCCCGGCCTATGGATTAATAGTTATGCAGCCAAGGGAAAACAAACTAAATTTAAAAACTGGCTTGACAGGACTATGGGCAGGGAGCCGGTTATTTTCGATCCTTTTATGGTTGACCGTTCCATAGATCAAATGGAACAATACCTCAACAATTTTGGTTTTTTTAATTCGAAGATCAATAGCGAAGTCATCACAAAAAATAAAAAAGCAAAGGTCCGTTACTACATTAGCCTCAGCCAGCCTTACACTATAAAAGATATTTTTTACCAGGTTAAGGATACTGCGCTCCTTGATCTGGTGATTGAAAATGAGAAGGACCATTTGGTGAAACGAAATGATATTTACAATGCGGACTTATTAGACGATGACAGATACCTAATCACAAAATATCTGCGCAACAATGGATATTATTATTTTTTGCCCGAGTTCATTTATTACGAAGTTGACAGTGCCTTTAATCAGCATGTTCTTGATATTTACCTCAACATCAAACAGGTTGAAATCGCCAGCGATACCAATGCTTCTGTCATTATCAAAAAAAATCATCAAAAGTATTTTGTCCATCATATTGCTATCAACTCCAATTTTGATCCTGTAAAAACGGACACTTCAAATATGCTCGTTTATCGGAACCCAAACCCTGATAAGGGCATCAACCAGTTCTTATTTTACTATCGTGATAAACTAAAAATAAGGCCTAAGGCGATTAGGAATTCGATTTTTATAAAACCCCTGAAATTGTATAGCGAGAAAAGTGAAAAAAATTCCTTCAAACAACTAAGCAGTTTGCCACTCTTCGGATACACCCAGTTAGAATTTAGTCCGGTGCTGGATATTACAAATGTTCCGGATACCTTTAACAAATACCTCAATTGCGCTATAAATTTAACGCGAAGGCCAGTGCAATCTTTTTCGATTGAAACGGAAGGTACTACATCGGGCGGAAAATTAGGAATGGCCGGAAACTTTGTTTATCAAAACCTTAACATCTTCAGGGGAGGTGAGGTGCTTACAATAAAACTAAGTGGCGGTTTCGAATGGCAGCAAGGTGGGCAGGCCGATGACAAAGTATTCCTGTTTTTCAATACTTTTGAAACCGGAATTGAAGCAAGTTTGGATTTTCCAAAATTCCTGTTGCCTATTTCCCAGGACAGGATACCAAAACTGCTTCGGCCACGGACAACCATAAAAACCGGTTTCAATTACCAAAACAGGCCTGATTACGAAAGGTATGTGACCAATCTATCGTTTGGCTACAATTGGCGGACAAAAGAATTTGTAAGCCACAGCCTTATCCCTGCCGAAATAAATTCAGTTTCAATCTTTCCCGACTCGGCATTTATTCAAAAAATTGATGAGTTGAACGACCCTAGGTTAAAAAACCAATATACCGATCACTTTATCATGGCACTGAAATATAGCTACATTTTTAATAACCAGCAGAGGGATAAGGTGAAAAATTTTTCCTACTTCAGATGGAATATCGAAACTGCCGGCAACCTGCTAAACCTGATCAAAAACTTGTCGAATGCTACAGAAAACGAAAACGGCGTGCTCACAGTCTGGAATATCCCATATTCGCAATACGTGCGTACCAGTGTTGATTATAGGTACTATTTTGCCTTCGATAAAGATAATACCCTCGTTTATAGAAATGTTTTTGGGATAGGCATCCCCTATGGCAATTCAGCCGACTTGCCCTTCGAAACCGGTTTTTATGCAGGTGGGGCCAGCGATATGCGTGGTTGGAGATACCGGACTTTAGGCCCCGGTTCATTCACTGACTCAAGCGGTGCTTATTTCGAACGCATGGGCGATATTACGCTACAATTCAACCTTGAATACAGATTTCCTATATACAGTTGGTTTAAGGGAGCTGTTTTCACAGATATCGGAAATATATGGTTGCTAAACGAAAGCACCACATTTCCCGGAGGTAAATTTGAGTTCGATAAATTCCTGGGAGAACTCGCTATTGATGGTGGGCTTGGTATAAGGCTCGACCTTAGTTTTTTTATTTTCAGGATTGATGCCGCAACAGCACTGAAAAATCCTGCTTATCCGTCCGGAGACCGCTGGCGTTTTAATTCTTTGCAGCTCAAAAATGTAATTTGGAATTTTGGTATTGGATACCCGTTTTAAATGATCGAATGATGAAATGAT
>Ga0208900_1000208_pt1 | contig 36377 bp, 34 predicted proteins | sample AntAceMetag02UKK_FD_184763 | JGI IMG/M metagenome (GOLD analysis project Ga0208900, IMG submission 184763) | Saline lake microbial communities from Ace Lake, Antarctica - Antarctic Ace Lake Metagenome 02UKK (SPAdes) (version 2) | ecosystem: Environmental > Aquatic > Non-marine Saline and... | reverse complement strand
AATTAGGGAAAGAACCTAAAGAAGGAGGCATTCCAACTTTGCGTTGTAGTGACGTTAAAAATCGCTATATTGATATAAATTTTGTGCGGACAGTAAGCCCCGAAATTGAAAAACAGTATAAACGAACACGACTTAAAGGAGGGGAGGTATTAATAAATGTACGGGGCACGTTAGGTGGTGTCGCTTTGGTCCCCTCTGAACTTGATGGATATAATATTGCCAGAGAAGTTGCGATACTGCCTATCTATAAAGAACTTAATGGATTATTTATTGTTAACTTGATAGCATCCCCTTTTTTTTGGAAAATGATCCAAGATAATTTAAGAGGAATGGCTTACAAAGGCCTTAATTTGAAAATTTTAGGAGAGCTGGTAATTCCACTTCCTCCACTTTCAGAGCAGAACCGTATCGTAGTTAAGGTTAATGCGCTCATGGCTCTCTGTGACACCCTAAAAGCTCGATTGAGGGATACCCAGACAACTCAGGTTCAATTGGCTGATGCTCTGGTTGAGCGGGAGGTGGGATGATGGCTACCAGCATCATCTTAAGCAACTGCTCAGTGGAATATGATGATAAGATTCAAAATTAAGAACTTGCATAAATGATAAATGTTGATCATAACGTTGACTAAAAGACAAAAGGCTTTTAGAGGAAACCGCCGAAAGCCTTTTATGTTGTGGTGCCCAGGATCAGAATCGAACCGCTGACACGGGGAGTTTCAGTCCCCACATTCTCTTCCATCTCAGAGCCAGACATGGCAGAAATGGAAGAATTCTTAGACAACGACAATTGGTCAAATGAGAAGGGTAAAGGCCTTCACTGCGCAATAATACTCCTATATCGCCTTGCTTGCTACATTGGTCGACCTCCTGAAGTATTTTCAACTTAAATTTTGTCGTTGTTTTTCATAAGATCCAGAGTCATAGCGGGGTCTGACCCAGATAAAGTGCTGTTTTTATAAATAATATTGTCAAAAAAATGGGCAAAAAATGGCTTAGCATGTACTTTTTAATGCTAAAAAGGGGCATTTAAACCTCAAAAAAACACGAGGGTATAATGATTTCAAAAATCACACTGGAAAACTTTTTCAGTTTCAAACATCCAACGGTCATCGAACTGAACTCGGATATAAATATCCTTCTGGGAATCAATGGCAGTGGGAAATCAAATTTTTTAAAAGCCATCCACCTGCTCCAGGAGAGTATTGCCGGAAACGGTCTGGAAAAAATTTTTCTGAAAGAGTGGGGCGGATTTGCTTCAGTGGCAAATTTCAACCAAGAAGAAAAAGACTACATTAAAATAACCTTTGAATTTGATAAAGAGGCCATTGAAAATATCATCGACAAAAAGGGCCATCAATTTATAAGCAACCCCATTTATGAAATAACAATTTTCAAATCCGGCACAACCTCATATTATTTAATGGAAAAATTATACTCCAAAAATAAAGAGATGGATGAAGAGGATTTTATTTATATGGAAATGAATAATATCCAAGGTATAATTTCCACGAGAGAAGAAGGTCAGGTGGGCATACAGAAATATCCCCAGGAGAGTAAACAGATTAGTTTTAAATCAACGGAACTGGTACTGCGACAAATCTCAGATCCGGATAGATTTTATCCCCATTTTACATTGAAAAGAGCCATTGAGGCGATTTCTGTCTATTATTATTTTGACACGGGCTTTACCAGTGCCGTCCGTCAGCCATCCATTTTCGGCACGGAAACCACATTACTGCCGGGGGGACAGAATCTGGCTACAATCATCAATCATATTAAAAACAATCATTCCCTTGAGTATGATAAAATCGAAGAAGCGGTAAAAAAAATAAATCCCTCATTTAAAGAAATCACCTCTGCCTTTCTCGGTTCCAAAATATATATGATGCTCCGGGAGCAACACCTTTCTAAATCAGTATCCATTGAACATATTTCCGATGGTACATTACGTTATCTGCTTTTATTATCAATATTGTTCAACCCGGAGCGTGGCAGTATTGTATGTATTGATGAACCAGAAACAAGTCTCCATCCGGATATGATCAATACAATTTCAGAGGCAATCAAACAAGCCTCAAAAGAGACACAATTGATTATTAGCACCCATTCACCATTGCTGCTCAACGCATTTGAACTGGACGACATTTTAATATTTGAGAAAAACACTGACAATGAAACACAGGTTAGTCGAAAATCCATGGATGAATTCGATGAATGGGTGGATGATTTTCTGGTGGGTCAGGCCTGGCTGCAAGGGCTTCTGGGTGCGAAAAGATGGTAGAAATTACCATTTATGTTGAAGGTGTGATGTCAACAAATCCGTCTGTATTGACCATTGACAATAGCGTGCTCTTCCGTGAAAGTTTCCATAAATTATTCTCTCAAAAACTACATCCGGAAAATTTTGATTTAAGAATTGTACCCTTTGGTACTGTCACACAGGCCAGAAGGAAATTAGACCATCTTAAAAAGAAAGGAATAAACGGAGTCCTTTTGATCGACCTTGATGCACCCAAAGAACAAAAAAATGCCAGAATAGAAAACTATTCCGGCTACAACACTGAAATTATTTTTTTCATGATACATGAAATGGAAGCCTGGATACTTTCCCAAACGGATAAGATTGAAGTTTTCGGCAAAAATGAAGACCTGACCCGAAAAAAATGCGATGAAGACATCAGCAACAATCCTTTGTTAAAGGGGAAACACCCAGAAGCAATCGTAAAACCCAGTTCAAAGCTGGACACAATTTTCAGGCAATATTTTGTTGTTTCCAGAAAAAGAAATGGTAAAGAGCGAAAAACCGGCAAAAGGTATTCAAAAACCAAGGATGCACCTAAGCTCATCGGCCTGCTTGAACTGGAACCGTTGACCCAAACCTTTGATGAAGCAAATCGAATGATTGATTACATAAAAATGCAGTGAAGGCGTGCAAAAGGGTTCCATCGTGACGCATGAGATGTTCTTGGAGTGGGATATGGAGGCGGGGCATTTGGGTATGGGGCTTAGTTGACTTGCTCGGGGTTGATCATAAGATGGGCCACTATACGGATTTTGAATGTGTGGCATTCTTAAGCGTTCGTAATTATAGACTTTGTTTTAATCTTCAAAAAAATCCCTTCAAAGTGGCCCATGTTATGACCAAGCCCCATGATTGAAAAACACCCCTAACCAGGCCATTAGAACAATAGCTACGACAAGAACAAGAAAAAAATTGTCCACATACTGGAGAATATTTTTCTCCTCCATCCACATCGTTTTTTGTTTAAAATACGCTGCGGCCCAGAAAAAGAGGATGGCACTCCCAAGCCCTGCCAGAAATCCAAAGACATGGGCAGACACGTCGGTGTTTTCGCCGCCGCTGAACATCCCCACCAGGGCTGCACCTGCCCCCAGTGGATAGAGTGCCGACCCTTTGATGTCAATGAGACGATGTGGCTTTGAGGTGATGACAACCTTTTTTTTAAGCTGCCATGCCACCAAAATCCCCACGGCCCCCATGACAGCCGTGGAAGCGCCAATGGAAAGATGAACCCGCCGATACATGAAGGCATTGAGCAGATTACCCACAGCACCAGAAAATAAAATGAGGAAAAGACCCCGCCCCGGTCCCAAAAGACTGCAGATGACACTGCCCAGTACCATAAGTCCCAGCACGTTTCCGGCAAGATGTTGCAAATCTGAGTGGAGCATCAGTGCGGTGATGCTTCGTTCGTATTCTCCCTGGAGGATATAGAGTGCAGAGGCCCCATGGTTGAGCACCACCTGGTGATGATTGCCGTGATAGATTGTGGCAGCATGAATTATACACAGTAATAGGCAGGCCCCGGCCGCTGCTATTTTCCCTTTCTCATTAATGGCGGGCAGTGTGGGATCTTTGTGTATGTGGTCATATAAAGCGGTATCCCCGTCTTCTGCATTTTTTGAGGAGATATTATTTTCCGTATAAAAACGGGAAAGCGTATCCCAGGCCCGGGCATAATCGGCATCATCAACGATCAGATCAATAATCCCATTATGTTCCTGCCACAAGACTTCAATTTTTTGGGAGATTAATATAAGGGCCGTCATATCCGCCGCTTTCCGGTCAAGGTCGGACAATGCATCCGTCAAATTGTCATGTTTCTTTATTCCCAATTGGTTATCCTTGGATGAAATTTGTTGGATCTTGGTTGTACTCAATCATGACCAAAATTCAAGTCTGTTGCCCTCGGGATCATACAGATAAAACACGCTGGAGCCCCAGCATGATTTAATATTTGTAGGGGCCAGTTTCCTTTTTAAAAGGGTGAGGCGTGTCTGTTTAATATCATCCACTGCCATGCTGATTGTGATTCCCCGGCCATTGCTGCTTTTAATGGAGGATTTTGCGGCATCAGCAATGCTCAAACGGGCTGAATCGGTGAGTTTGAGCTCCACAAACCATTTTTTATCCAGAAGCACCATCAATTTTAGATCCAGGACGTAGAATGCCACAGTCTCTTTCCACCGGTTGCAATATAAAATGGTATTGCTTGTTATAATATTCATGGAACCTCCGATTGCGCTGCCTGTAATGCTCGCATTTTTTTTATCATCCTTTCCCTTTTCTCCGGGCTTATTTTACTGAATGACAGGGGCATTCGGGACACGGGGCTGGGTAATACATATTCTCTATACGCCTTCATGGGAACCTTGTTGTGCCAGTGACCGATGAGTCTGGCAGTGGAGATTCCTACGATGAAAAGGAGCAGAAGAATTAATGCCATTTTTTTCTGGTTCAGGGGTATTTTTCCGGAAAACAGAGAAAAACCAATGGCATCCTTGCTCGGGCAAGTCTCAACGCATCTCTGACATGCAGAACATTCCAGGGAATGGATCGTTATTTTTTCCAGGATGGAGATATTGCCCGGACACACCGCTTCACATTCTCCACATCGGATACAGTTACTTTCATTCCGCCGAATACTTCCCAGGCTGAACCTCCCAAGGACTCCCAGGATTGCACCGTAGGGGCAAAGATAACGGCACCAGAAATTGCGGATGAGGATGGATAACACCACCAGTGCTGTGATTACCCATAGGGATGTGCTGGAGATCTCTGTGAATAATTTCAGCATTTTAATGTCCGCAAAGGTATTGTAGGGGCTTTGGATGAACTGTTCAAGGGCATTTGCGGGCATTTTAAAAAAAATACTCCAGAGAAAGAATCCGGCGATGACGTATTTGATGCTTCGCAGGGGAAGATCCACCCACTTGGGAAGCTTTAGGGATTTTTTAAATAGAAAATTATGGAGATTTGCCAGACCATCGGATAATAGGCCTACGGGGCAGATCCAGCTACAAAAGCTTTTTTTTGCCACAAGGGCCGTGGTGCAGATGATGAGAAACAGGACCAGTGCAGATGGGTGAATATCATTAATTTCTCCGGTGAGTAAAAGGTGTTTGAAACTCACCAAAGCACTGATGGGAAGGAATGCTTCCACCCCGGGGGGCCTTGTTATTGTTGGTACTGCACCGGATTCCAGTTGGGCAACGAATTGGTAAAACAGGGTGCCCATAAAGAGCGTGATTATGAGAAAAAGAATCTGGACCCATCGCCTTATGCTTATAAACCCAGAAGGATCAGATGGGCTGCTGTGTGATGTGTTGATACTATCTATCATTTTTAACTCCTGCTGCTATTGTGAACAGACAACCAAGGGTAAGCCCTGGAACAATCTTTTTTTATTTCTTTATAATTACCATGGGCTTGTAAAAAAAAACTTGACCCATATCAATGAGATGCTTCTATCTCATCGAGGATAAATTCACAATGTTGAGTTAAAACCAAGGGCAATGCGAGGGAGATCACGAGGGAGATCAATGGGGTTTGTCCTTTTTTAGCTTCTGGTGATATTGTAGGTAAAAAATATAAGGGGGTATCCCCAAATAATGGGCTATTTGTTAAAAATATCAGCATAGGGGTAAATTTATAAAAAAAAACAAACTTGATCCAGATCAAGGAAATGATACTTCACAGAGTGTATATTCAGATTCATAAAGAGAAATAAACCCAAACTAAACGGAGGTGTCAATATGTTTTGCTTTCAATGCCAGGAAACCGCAAAGGGAACAGGCTGTACGATAAAAGGCGTGTGTGGAAAAGAAGAGATCACATCCAATCTTCAGGATCTCCTGATCTACAACCTCAAGGGCATCGCCGTTCTGTCAGAAGGGCTCAAGGCACAAGGGTTTGAAGTGGGCTATGATGTGGGTCGTTTTATCTCCAAGGCTCTTTTTACCACCATCACCAATGCCAACTTTGACGACAATAGCTTGAATCACTGGATCGATCAGTCTCTGGGCCTTAAAAAAGAGTTGAAGGAAAAGTTTGACGCATTGGCTCCGGGTGCACCCAAGGCCTCATTGTGGCAGAAGATTGTGGGAATGTTTGCCGAGGCCCCGGAAGCGGCCAAAGAGACGGTGATGCATGAGTCTGCTCTGTGGCTTAGCGGATCTGATTACCAGGAAAAGGCCAAAACCGTGGGCGTACTGGCCACGGAAAATGAAGATGTCAGATCCCTTCGGGAATTGTTGATCATCGGTCTTAAGGGCATTGCCGCCTATGCCGACCATGCCGCAGTGCTGGGGGTTGAAAAGGATGAGATCTACGATTTTATCATTAAAGCCCTGGTCTCCACCACGGAAGATCTCTCTGTGGATGAGATGGTGGGCATGGTGATGAAAGCGGGTGAATGTTCTGTCAACACCATGGCAGCCCTGGACCAGGCCAACACCACCGCCTATGGCAACCCGGAGATTTCTGAAGTCAACATCGGTGTAAGTGACAAACCCGGTATCCTCATCAGCGGCCATGATTTAAAAGACATGGAAGAGCTGTTAAAACAGACTGAAGGTTCAGGGGTGGATGTCTACACTCATGGTGAAATGCTGCCGGCCAACTATTACCCTGCCTTTAAAAAGTACGAACATCTCAAGGGAAATTACGGTAGCTCCTGGTGGAAACAGAATGAGGAATTTGAGAGCTTTAACGGTGCCATCCTCATGACCACCAACTGCATCATTCCCATTAAAAAGAAAAATACATACAAGGACCGCATCTTCACCACAGGTGTGGTGGGCTATCCCGGTTTAACCCATGTGGCAGAGCGGGAAGATGGAAAGGCCAAGGATTTTTCCAAGGTCATCGAGGTCGCCAAAACATGTGCCCCGCCCACAGAGATTGAAACCGGTACCATCGTGGGTGGCTTTGCCCATAACCAGGTGATGGCTCTGGCGGACAAGGTGGTGGATGCTGTAAAATCAGGTGCTGTGAAACGCTTCATTGTCATGGCTGGCTGTGACGGCAGGCAAAAAGACCGGGGTTATTTTACGGAAGTTGCGGAAAAATTGCCGGAAGATACCATCATCCTCACTGCAGGTTGCGCCAAATATCGTTACAACAAGCTTAATCTTGGCGATATTGGCGGTATCCCCCGGGTTCTGGATGCGGGACAGTGTAACGACTCATACTCCCTGGCCCTCATCGCCCTGAAGCTTAAAGAGGTTTTTGAACTGGAAGATATCAATGATCTGCCCATTTCCTATGACATTGGATGGTATGAGCAAAAAGCTGTGGCGGTTCTTCTGGCCCTGCTGTTCCTGGGCGTGAAAGGCATCCGTCTTGGGCCGACACTTCCTGCCTTTGTCTCCCCCACCGTGCTTAACGTGCTGGTGGAAAAATTTGATATCAAACCTATTGGGGATGCGCAGGCTGATATTGATGCCATGATGCAGGGTAAATAATTTTCATTCCCCCTTCTCCCCAGGGCAGGTGCTTTCAGTCTTTTACTGGACTGAAGTGCCTGCCCTCATGATCACGTTTTTTGAATGGCCGCTGCCTCCAGCTCCGCCAAGAGTGTCATCAGATCCAGATCATACTTTTTTACCATGTCCTGGATGGGTTCAAAAAGAGCATTGCAGCAAATACATTCCCCGGCAAGGGCATCATATCTCTTAAAAATCGCCTGGGTCTCTTTCCAGTTAGCCACCGTGTCCAATACCGTCATTTTTGAAGAAATTATAGTGCCGGTCACATGACCTGATACTGTCTTTGAACCATAACTCATTGTTTTCTATGATTTTAAGGTTGATTTTTAGTATCAAGTCATGTGACCGGCACTATAGTCGTTTCCGGGAATCCTCATCCCCAGGGTTTTCCTTAAATCTATTCATTTTCAGACATCCTTTTTGCTGAATATCTCCGATGCGACATTTTTGACTTTCAGCCGCACGAATCACATTTTCTCTGAAGGCTTCATTATCCACCAATACCATTATTTCATTATCCTTGCCGGATTTAATTTCATCCAGGGTTTCATCCACCTCTTTCAGGCGGAGCACGCCATTCTGATAATAAAAGGAGGCTTCAGGGACTCCGTTCCGGGTGTCCAAAGGCATTTGTTGGCATTTTAAGAAAAATACGCCAGAAAAAGACTCCTCTGATATCAGGAATGAATGGGGTCTGTCCTTTTTGAGCGCCTGGTGGTATTGTGGGTAAAAGTAAGGGGGAGTCCCCAAACAATGGGCTATTTGTTAAAAATATCAACATAGGGGTAAAAATTGGAGCATGACAAGTATTATAAAGAACGGTTCCATGTCCAGAAAAATTTAATACAAACACTCGCCCCTCTTATGGAGGTCCATGAGATCGTAGAAAAAGTAAGGGAGGAACTCCGGCGCATTATCCCCAACGCCATGGAAATTTGCATCCTTTTGCTGGACCCCAAAGCAGATCAATATACCAGTCCCCTGCAATGTGCCTTATATGAAACCCCTGTGAACTGTCAATCCTGCAAACGGGAGCGGTCTGCGGTGAAAAAAGCCATTGAGCAGAAAAAGGCAGTGGTGATCTCCCAGAGTCAACCCATCCAGCGCCTGGACAAGAGTCTTGTGGCTGTGGGGCCGGAATATGCCATGCCTGTTTTTGTGGAAAAGCGCGTGCTGGCAATTATCAGTGTGGTCATCCAGCCGTTGACCCGGTATACCCGTCGGGATTTTTTTATCATACGAGATTTTGCTGATATTTTGGGTACCATAATATTAAACGCCAAACAGCAATGGGAGATGACCCAGGAAAAAATTCGCATTAGCCGGATGTTGACCAATTTATCCCCCTTTGTACCGGAATCTGTTCGCCATATGGTGGACAAAAATCCAGAGCTTCTGACCCGGGAAAAAGAACGAAAGGATGTATCTGTGTTGTTTCTGGATCTGGAAGGATATACCAAGCTTAGTGCCAGTCTCCCGGAAATTAAAGTCAATGCCATTATTGAAAGGATGTTTTCCAGCTTTGTGGATCCCATTCATCGCTCCCATGGCGATATCAATGAAACGGCCGGGGATGGACTCATGATTATCTTTAAAAATCACGATGCAAAGTCCAATGCCATCAACGCTGTAAAAGCGGCATTTGAAATTATGGACCGGAACCGGGATCTCAATCAGTCGCTGGAATCCGACATGCCACCCATTGATGTGAATATCGGTATTAATTCTGGTTCTGCCCTGGTGGGAATGACCCGGTTTGAAGGGTCCCTTGATACGCGCATGACCTATACTGCCACAGGATCAGTCACCAATATTGCCGCTCGGTTATCGGATTATGCCAGGGGGGGCGATATTCTTATCGGTGAAGAAACCGAAAAAATGATACAAGGCCTGTGGCCAGTCCATGGACTTGGTCTTGTCCATTTAAAGGGAATAAAAGATGCCTTGCCTGTTTTTTCCCTGTTAAAAACATAAACATCATTGGGTTTACGGGCTTGATCATAATTTCGGGTACCCATCACAATTGTTGACCCAGTTGGTTCGCCAATTGCGCTTAGGGGACAGATTTTCAAATCTGTCCCCGCCTCCGGAAATGGAAAAGTTATTTCGGACTCATTCCTAAACCGGAAAAGTCAGCGTTTATCCCAACATTATCAATGTCATCATAAAGCCCTGAAATTAACATCAGGACGGAGAATAACGTTTGAAAATTAAGAAAAAAAATATTGCAGAAGGCACGAAAAAGGATACCTCCTCTTCATCTCCAGATCAGAAGGGTGTCATTGTCGCTCACCACGGTATTGCCGTGGATATTTTGTTTGAATCTGGAGAGAGGCGGATGGTAAAAATTAAAAGGCGTGCGGGTCATGTGGTCGGTGACAACGTGGTCGTTCAGAATAACCGCCTCACACGATTGCCACGCAGAACAGAGCTGCGTAGAAGGGATTCACGGGGCAGCGTTAGAATTGTTGGTGCAAACCTGGATGTGCTTTGTGTGGTGGTGGCTCAGTTGCCTTCGCCCACCCCCGGCTATATTGACCAGGCCATTGTCACCGCAAGGGAGTCTGATCTGATGCCTGTGCTCGTGATCAATAAAGGAGATCTTGAAAAATCTGAAGAATTCGTTGCCAGCCTTACCGCCATTTATGCCGGAATTGTGGATATTTTTGCGGTGAGTGCGGTCACAGGGGAGGGACTTGATGCCCTGGAGTCGTTCATGGGGCAGGGATTTCGCAGTTTTTTTGTGGGCATCACGGGGGTGGGCAAAAGTTCTTTGCTCAATACCATTTGTCCGGCACTGGATTTGAGGGTGGGAGAGCTTTTTGAAGCGGGGAACAGGGGATGTAATACCACCACGGTTTCCACCCTTCATACGCTTAAGGGCGGTGGAGAACTGGTCGATACCCCTGGGTTCAACGAGTTTGGATTGGTGGATATTTCGGCCCAGGATCTTGCAGGGTATTTCCCCGGGTTTGAACAAGCCATGGAGAGCACCTGCCGTTTCCGGGACTGCCGCCACCGCACCGAACCGGGGTGCGCCGTGTCAAAATTGGTCCTGGAGGGAGGTATTTCAGAGGAGCGTTACACCACCTATCTGGAGATCCTTGACCAGCTTGAAGCTGGAGAGGGCAGGTTCAAGACCCGGCGATAGGATAAAATAAAGTCTTTTCAAATATTCCGATTAGGCCAGCCGACGGCGCTCTGCTGTCGGTAATTTTATAAAAAAACAAACTTGATCCAGATCAAGGACATGAGAGAGCGACTGCTTTTCGCACACGCCGTGTTTGTGCAATTTTCCTCTACAGGTGGGACAAAAGATGGCCACGGTTTCATCTTCTTTATCAGCAGGGTAATGTTTTTCGACGCTGAATAAATACAAAATTAGAAAGGAATTATTCGGTGGTTTGGATGATTTTAGATTTTTTCCAAAAACCCAAACAATTCCCTCATACTCGTTTTAAAGTTTGATATATTGAAAAATTGCCAATGATTTAAATAGTTATGCTCATTGCAAAAAAAACAAAATCTAACTCATTTTGTCCAAAGTCCAAATTGAAATCAAAAATACTCAACTCGAAAATTGGTATTTTGGAACATCATAAAGGCTCCTAAGAACAATATGCCCCAGACTTAATAGTTCTTCGCCTGGCTGAACTAAATCTGGTATTTGCACAACAGTCATCCCCGCTGCTACCGCTGCCTTCACCCCATTCGCGGAGTCCTCAAGAGCAAGACACTTAGAAGGCTCTGACGATAGTTCAGACGCTGCTTTTAAATAAATTTCTGGGTCAGGCTTGCTTCGCGTAACTTGGTCACCACCAATAATGAAATCGAAGTAATCCAAGATGCCGGAAGACTTAAGTTTTTTTTGCGCGCGATCAATGGCCGTCGAAGTTGCTACGGCAATTGGGATCTCAATTGAGCTAATATACCGTAGTAGTTCCTCCGCTCCATCCTTCAGCGGGATTGGACTCTCTTCGATTACTCTTCGATACTCACCGTCCATTACCAACCCGAATATTTACCTCAAATGAAATGAAATTGGTTTTATTCTAATCATCTAAGGCTGGCCAATCGATGGATAAGATACGACCTATAGTGGTATTACACCATCGACTTGACCAGCCTTTTTTCTTTAAAAAAAACTGGGTCATCAAGATGCAGGATTTCAAAGTTGTCCCAAAATTTTTTTGATATCCTCGGGCTCCTCCAACACTGAAATCCCTTTCATATTTCGGAGTTTTGCAGTGTTTTGAGCATCCAGATCCCTGGTCGACAATTCCAACATGCTTCCATCGGGGAGCCTTGTTAAGACTTCCCTTCCTTCTTTTTCCACAGGAAGGATGAATATGGGGGTGTTGGTTCTGTTTGTCATTGATACCACATTGGTAAGTAGAGAATCTGAAATCCCATGGACAATTTTTGCAGTAGAGTTACCGGTTGTCGGCGCAACCAGAAGAACATCATATTTTTTTGTTTGCAAAGCGCCAACTATAAAAGGTGTGTTCGCATCTTTTTCGATTAAAACCTTATCCGCAATAGTTGGTAATGTGTCCCACAGCCCATATATTTTGACTACTTTAACCGCAGCTTGAGACAGGATAGCAGTTATTTTTATGGCACAGTTTTTTTTTAAATCCAGCATTGCTTCAAAGACCTCCGGCATAAAATCACCAGCCCCGGTTATTCCCCAAGCTAGCTTAGGAAGTTTTTCATTTTGTCCTGTTGAGCCACTCTTTTGTTCTGTTGTTTGCGTTTGGTTTACGGTCATTTCCTCAATCTCCAACGAAAAAAAGCCACGCTGCATTATGGCAACTTGGCATGTTATAGACGGTTACTTCCATAGCCTTGCGATCCTTAGCAGGGTAGCCTTTACTGAAGGCTCTTATCCCAAAAGCTATAATATAACTACATATAGCGAAATAGGTTGTCAAGGTTTTTCTACAGGGCAAACGCATTTAAATTGTATTGACTCCAAGTACTTTCATGAGATAAGTATCCTCCCAGTCTGCTTGCAGACGTTTTGTGTTTATGCTCTTTTTCATACTGTTTTCCTGTTTCAGGAGATTTAAAGCTATATGACGTACCATAGCAAAATTTTCGGCGGCATTCCCAGCCAGTCTATATCGGAAACGAGCCAGTGAGGGAGTTCATGAAAAATAAGAAACTTCAAATGAATGGGAGCTACTCTGGGAAAAGTACCCTTTAATGTGCGGCTTTTTTCTCAGCAGGCACAGTTATTCAACAGCTCCTGCATCGTGGTTTCATATTTTGAACCGGGAGCGACTTTCTTGACCACTCGATAGTTCTCTCTTAATAGTTTATCAAGTTTTAGTTTTGCCAAAAGGGTTCGTCTTGTGGAGAGAATAAGGCTCTCAAGAACAAGACCTTTGGCACGGTTAATGAGTTTTCTTCTATTGCGAATATGAATATGGACAACTTTGGCTTCAATGATAAAGCGCTGCTTTTTCTCTATGGCGTTGATCAGTCTGACCTCAATGCTTGATGGTGAATCCACCATAACAGGAGCCTTAATCATTTTTGCCGAACTGAAATTTATTTTTTCCCTGTCGTAAAGCGCCTGATAAAAAAGAATTGGATCGTCAACCGGATTTAAAACAAATTCCCTATTGGCCAAAACATTGCCAAGGGTATTTGACCCTTTGTACATTTCAATGGTAGCACATTTAAAGTCGGAAGATTTTACTCCAAAAGGTGCTGCATGGGGAGTGTTATTATTACCAGAATTACTGTTATTGCCATAGCTTGAAATAACAACCTCATATAACCAATTTTTTTTCATCCCCAGTTGCTGTAGAGTGTCCATTTCATCCCTTTTTTTCTTGACATCCATAGTCTATATAACATATACGATACATTTCTTATACCATGATTAAAAATTTAAGTCCTTGTAAAACGTTATGGAGGCTTTCTTCTGTTTTTTGTACAAATTCTATTTAGATGCTATTAATTTTTATATTTGGAGTGTCGATTATGCAACTTCTCATAAGTGTTGTAAATGAAAATGAAGCAAAAGCCGCAGCTGCTGGGGGTGCCGATATCGTTGATGTCAAAAATCCTCGGGAGGGGGCTCTGGGTGCAAATTTCCCCCATGTAATTCGCAGGGTTCGACAGTTCACCCCTTCGGCTATTCCGGTGAGTGTCGCCATCGGAGACGCACCGGACAAACCGGGAGCCACATCATTGGCAGCACTTGGAGCCTCGGTTTGTGACGTGCAGTATGTAAAAGTTGGGCTGTATGGAACCAGGACGGCCCATCGGGCAGTATCTCTCCTTAAAGAGGTCTGTCGGGCCGTCAGGGAGTATGACTCCGGCATAAAAATCATAGCAGCAGCGTATGCAGATGCCCATATAATCGGCGCTTTACCTGCTCTGGAATCACCCCTTGTCTCTCTTGAGGCAGGGGCAGACGGATGCATGCTGGATACGGCAATAAAAGATGGGAGCACGCTTTTTTCACATCTTGGGGAGGATGAGTTGTGGGGATTTGTCCAGAACTGCCATGAAAAGGAGCTGCTTTGCGCCCTTGCAGGTTCTCTTGGTGAGGCTGATATTCCCCGACTGTCAAAGATTGGTCCGGACATCATCGGATTCAGAGGTGCGGCCTGTACAAAGAGTGACCGGATTAAAGGGGTAGTAAAACGCAATCAGGTTGAACGGCTCAAAAATCTGATCTCAGCACATGTGTCCCCTTTGTGATACCGGTATTGAGCAATTGTGCCAGTCGTTCAGGATGTCTACCGTTCACGATCCACGCATCCAGCCTGGATTTTCCCAGAACTGAAGCAAAATACCGATCCACGCCTCTGCAGAAGCCCAGTTGATTCAAGTGGATGGTTTTCAGTAGGTCTGCTTTCCCATGGGGGAGGTTAATATCAGCGCCGGGGTCATGGGTGAAGAGGCCATCCACACTTTTTAACAAAATCAGTTGTCGGGCCCTGACCCGATCGGCCACCCAGACGGCAATTGAATCCGAGGTGACATCCCAACTCCGGGGCAGCTCATCGGCCTGATAAAGAAAATCATAGGGAAGAAGCACAGGCACACGCCCTGCTGCCACGGCCTTACCGGCGTCATCCAGGCCCTGTACAAGCGTATTATCCGAACACATGGAGGCAATCATACATCCGAATTGATCCATCCCTCGTATACTCATCCAATGGCTGACATCATCGTCAAGACGAAATCGTTGGTCATACTCCCTGACAGCATCGGCAAAAGCCCCGCCACCCGGTATAACCAGGATTTTATGCCTGGCACCAAGTTTTGAGATTCTATACATCAGTTCCGGTAGTTTAGGGCTTTGGCCCAGACTTCCACCGATTTTGATCACTGTGTTGATCATTCTGTTCTCCCATAAAATTTTGAGCCAACAAATATCCCGCAGCAAGAGCTGGGAAAGCGGCCAGGGTCTTATGATCCCATACCTTCTCCAATTCAATTACCGCTATGTCCAAACGTCTGGCTGCTTCCTTTGCCAAAAAACCACCGGTTCCAACCACAGTCATGGGCAGGCTAAAACCATCCTGCAAACCTGACAATACCTGAAATAAGGATTCAACAATCTGTTGAAGCTGTTTTTCCTTGATATAACAAGCAAGCATATAAATTTCTTCATTACACATTAGTTCACTATCAGAGCAGACCAGACGGGACAATCGTTCCCGTGCCGCCGATATGTTTTTGGCCCTGCCGTCTGCTGTCGGACAGGAGTATTCATTAGAGTTTATGAGACCCAAAATAAGATAGACGTCTGCCATGGAAGTAAAGTATTCTGCGGCAACGGTGCAGAGTTTTCCCGCCACAGGAACCCGACGTACCACACTATTCGGATTTGCACGCAAAATTCCGGTATATAGCAATTCTCCAGAGATCATGCGACTGGTGTCGGTGTTGCCTTTAGCAATGACTTTCCCGTCGCGGATCGGAATTATATCGGTGGTGGTGCTACCGATATCCATTAAAATAAAATCAGGTGGAATGTAATCTGCGTGATATGCGCTGATGAAGCAGGCACTGGCCAGCCAGTTTGTCGCAGCACAAAGAAGTGGATTTTTACGTGCTTTATCCATATTCAAGAATTCACCATTAATGCTGAATGGATAAATATACGATTTCTCGAATGTCTGCTCAATGGCATCAAGGATATAAAGCACCCCTTCCCGCTTGTTACGGAAAGCATCAGATAGCTCAGCTGTAATAGTCACTGCCATTTCGGGGGAATTGTTGATATTTAGCTCTTCTCCGATATCCCGAAATTTCATTTTTAACTTTGTATGATCCTGCCATATTTCAAACGGGCAAAGCACAGTTTGTAAGGCTTTTATTTTTCCGTCCCGGCATTCGAATCGAGCAGCTTTAATATTGACGCCTCCAATGTCCCATCCTACCATAATCCGACTATCAGATTTCATATCAACTCCTCTTTTTTGAAAATGGCTTTTCCAGACAAAGATATCTTCTTTGGAAAAACATCGCGGGTAGCTACAGCCCATATTGCTTCTGCCAGATTAATATTGACGACACGCCGTAACCCAATGTATGATGTTGTAATTCGGGGATTGATCTCAATAAGATAACACCCATGATTGGTTACCATAAGATCAACACCGATATAGCCTTTTAAACCGGGTACTAAAGCCACAGCCTGTTTTGCCAGACTGACGGCTTCTTGATGCCTGTCACAGGCAAAAGGAACTTCGCCACCCATATAACTGAAGGATGAGCCGATTTCTATAGTCTGCCTATTTAGGCTCAAAAACAGGCTGTCGTTTTCTGTCACCAGCAGGGCGACACTGATAGGATCTCCCTGAATATATTGCTGAAGCAACAAGGAGTCTTTCCAAAAAATGTTTTCCGACAAAGCAACACGGATAGAGCAAATATCGGTTAGAAGGCTCACCCCTTCGCAACCCACCCCGTCAACTGGTTTAATGACCAGAGGGAAACCTATTTTTTCAGCCATTGCCTCTGTTTCGTGCAGTTTAACACACCATGTATCAGGTGTTGGCAAACCTGCACGAACAAAAAGTTGGTGACAATTCCACTTATTGGCGGTCACAAAAATGCTGCCAGAAGAACTGCCAAGAAGGAGGGCGCCCCTGCTCTCTATTGAAGCACTCAGGTTGGCAAGAATTCCCTTGCTTTCCGGGGCAATGACCAAGGCTGCTGAGCATTGGCTGGCAATATGACTCAAAGTTGAAGAATGCTGTTCAGGGTCCAGATCAATAATTTGGTCTGCCGATAATGAAAGATGGGATAGCCGACGATCCCGGGTGGTAATTACTTGACAACCTCCCCAGGTTCTAAAATCAGCCAGCAAGGCTTGTAGCATTGATAGGCCTTCGTTGGCCAGGCCTTTCGGAAGAGAGGGTTCAGGCCATCCGCCGCCTGAAACATATTCGTGAATTAAAATGGAAGGTAAAGGCATCATGAAAATTATTCCAGTTTTAGACCTGAAGAAGGGGCTTGCGGTGCATGCAGTCAAGGGAGAGCGAGCACAGTATCAACCGGTGCAAAGTCTTCTGACTTCCAGCGCAAAACCACTTGAAGTGGCCCGTTGTCTTATAAAAGAGACCCAGTGCCGGGAAGTTTATATTGCAGATCTGGATGCAATTCAAGGCAAGGGCCATAACAGAGACATCATTTGTGAAATTGCCGAACACCTGGATGTCGACCTCTGGGTGGATGAAGGGATTGGAGATGTTGAATCGGCAAAAAGCCTTGCTGCAGCCGGAGCCGATGTTGTGATTATCGGATCGGAGACATTAACCGATCTGGAAGTGCTTAAGCGCTTCTCTGATTCAATGGCCCCTGAACAGATTGTTTTTAGTCTTGATATAAAAGGGGGCAGAGTTCTCTCCTCCACCAAAGCATTAAAGGGGAGTGAACCCCTGGAAGCATTGGACCTTCTGGCAACACAAGGCATTGAACGTTTTATTTTATTAACCCTTGATGTCGTCGGATCAGGGTATGGACCGGATCTACCGCTGATGAAACAGGCAAAGTACAATTTTCCCGAAAAAACATTTATTGCGGGCGGGGGCGTAAAAACGCCCGGCCATCTCCAAAAACTGTCTCTTATCGGAGCAAGTGGTGTCCTGGTTGCAACATCACTGCACAATGGGTGGATTACCGGTCTAGACATAGCGTCCTTGAAGTAAAGGTTAAAGGTGGCAAGTCATTCTCAACAAGATAAATAAAAAGTACGGAAGCGACGAGATCAGCAGTCGTTCCCGGATTAAGGGTATGTTTTTTATCACGGAGTGCAAGGTCGAATCGGCTTATTTCCCCCCGTCCTTTGGGGCTGAAGATGCCACCATATTTTAAAATCCGGGAGGCCTTCCTGGAGATGTCAATAGCAGTATCCTCTCCTTTTTTACGCGCAATCAAAGTATCCGGTACCTGGGCCAGAATTGATAAAAATGTCTGGACAATAGCATTAGAAATGTCAGCCCCTTTTGCCAAGGCCTCCATGAATGCAGTCAGACCGATTTCAAATGTTATCTTGAAATCGGTTACATACTCTCTTGCCAGGGAATCCCGATCCCGGGCCAGATCCATTGCTTCATAAAGGGTTATTGAAACATCCCTCTCCTTAGCGTCATGCTGTTTCACTGTTCCGATGCCACCTGGGTTTGCCAGCCGGATGGCTTCGTAGGCCAGGTGGGCATCATTAACAGACAATCCTTTTAAAACCGATCCAAGGGCTGGACGCAATGCATCAAAACCTACCAATCCTGCGGCTTTGGCCAAAGGGGCCAGCATAAGAACAATTCCAAGATTGGTGTTCACGCCCACAAAACGCCTGGTATCTTTGATGGCCCTGAGTATGGTCTCTCCCACTGTGGAGTCTACTGCGCACCGAAACGCTGGCCCAATGGCTGCGGCGCTGATGATAAAATCCTCAAAATCAGAGTCATTGAAATCATTGCGCCGGGTTACATTGCCTGGTTTATCCGCACTGACCTCAAGAAGACATGCCATCTCTGCGGCCCAGCCGATTGTATCGCTATTCATAATCTTTAAAAGTTTTCCTTTAATACATAATCCGCAAGCGCCTGACCAGCATCAAATCCGGTTGCTTCTTTCAACCCTTTCCAGCCTGGGATGGTGTTGACCTCTATCAGAGAATATCCGCCCCCATCTACAGGAAGGATATCTACGCCTGCATACTCCGCTCCCAAGGCACTGGCCGCACAAACACTCATTTCCTCAAGTGTTTTATCAATCTTTAAGGGTTCTGCCTTTGCACCATAGGACATATTGGCTTTCCAGGTTGTTCCTCTGCGCATCATGGCAGCCACAGCCTTATCGCCGATGACAAAAACTCGAATATCATCACAGCCGTGGGGCACGTATTCCTGGAGGTAATAGATATAACGGCCCAGTTCAAGGGCACGAAAAACCCGATAGGCTGTTTCCTTGTCAGACACTCTGACAATACCCCTTCCTTCGGAGCCGAACAATGGTTTGACCACCACATCCCCGCCCAGATTGTCAAATGCGGCCATGGCATCATCAAACCGTTCCGTAACAATAGTTTCGGGTATTGGAAGCCCCAGGCTTTCTATCAATGACAGGGTATAATATTTATCCACCCCACGTTCAAGGGCTTTGGGAGAATTGATAACACGCACCCCGGCCTTTTCCAGTCGGTGCAAGGCATCCATGCGGTAAATAATCTGTTCTAAAGACCCACCTGGGATGGCTCGGACAATGACGGTATCAAAGGCTTCAAGGGATTGATTATCAACGCTCAATTGAGATTCAGACCCAAGAGATGCCACAAGTCCGGTTATGGAAAAGCAAGGTACCATAACCCCGTGTGTGTTGAATGCAGCCTGCAAAGCATTTGTATACCAGGCATTTTGCTTTCCAAGAATGGCTATTTTCATACCCCCATGGACCTTTTTAATATACCGGAATTTACTTTGCCCCTATGGTATGTGCACCCATTGGAAATATTACTGATATAGACCTCGGCAGGACTGAATAGCAGAGGGTCAATTTTATAAAAATCACAATCATAGCGGCAAAAAAGATCGTAAAACGGGGTTCCATAATCCTTTGAAGCCGAGGATGGAAGTTGTTCAATCATCGTTTCGATTTTTTCAGAATCTGCCTTTGCAGTATACCAAACCTTTCCCCCGTAGAGAACGGCATCATTGGTTCGCCCGATGGCTCGCAAATCATCCTTGTCCACAGGCGGTATGGGGCAAACGCCAAATCCCGATATAATATCCCGGATGTCAAAATCAAGGGTTTCCATTTTATGAAGCCCTGTTTCAATCACCCGGGCTGCGATCTGAACCGATCCCACCAGACTGGCTGTAGGGGCAACAAGGATGATCAACTGATCTGGAGAAACCCCGCACTTTTCGGCGATCCATAATACAACCTCTTCATCTGGGAGCTTACGGGTTTCTAAAGTCAGAACTGCCACATCGGATTTATCTTGAATGCCAAGCTCTTGCACAAGTTTCTCTTTTCCGTATAATACCCGGGCAGGGCCGGAACCCATGGCAAAAAACGTTTTTTTGTTTTTTTTGGGTACTTTTACTGCCCATCCGGCATATTGTGAGGCCATACATGCCTCAACCGGATGACTGACCGTAACATTGACACAGGGCAAGGCAAAATCTCCATAATCAACGGAGCCAAAATCAACCGTACCAAGTCCGGCCATACAAATTTCACTAAACAGCCGCCCTGCTTCAAGGGATCCGTCTACCTCTATACCGGCGTCTATCAATGTCGTGCCACAGGGGAGGATGCTTGCAGAAATTTTCAGAGCCTCGGCCTTAACCAGCATTTGTTTAGCAATTTCATGGGATCTTGCATTTAAACTAAGCATTAATTAAAATTTCCCCTTTTCCCAATATGTTGATATCACCGGAATAGCGCCGGAATAATTTTTCCTCGATCCGGGCTTCAACTGGCACGCCCCATTCCCGGAGGCATTTGATTAAATATCTTAAATATACCGGTTGAAAAACTGATTCAAAACGATAGGTGGGCAGCAAGGGTTCGTTTGTACCAAAGACAGCTATTGAACCGCGTTTCATGCCAGCACCTGCTCTTCTTCCCAAATGCCCAAAAACAAGAATAGTACCGGCAATCATCCCTGCTCCGGCAAAATCGCCTGCATCTCCAGAAACGACGATCAATCCCCGGCGCATGGCCACACCTAATTCCGCCCCTGCATTTCCATCAATGATGATCACTCCCCGGTTCACGCCCTTGGTATCTCCTGGATAGGCTGCCCCCACATGATGGGCGGCATTCCCGTTGATCCGGATACGTCCCCCCTCCATATTGGCACCTGCCCAGTCTCCGGCATTCCCCCTGACAATGATTTCACCACCCTGCATATAGGAGCCAAGATGCGGGCCCACATCGCCCTGGACTTCTATTCTGCCTCGGGTCATGCCCTGGCCTATCTTTTTGACATGCCCAAGGCCGCCCTGAACGATAATGTTGTCTGATCTTTCTCCCTCCACTGAAAACAAATCACCGATGGTTAGTTTTCGACGACCATAATATGCAGGCAATTTTTTTATTTCAGAAACGTCCCGTTCCAGTAAAAGATCCGGTGTGATACTATAGGCTTCAATCGGTATTGTGGTTGGTTCTTTCAGATGCAGAATGATCTCACTCTTTTCACCTGTAAATTCATTGACAAGTCCGGCACATGATACGCATCCCAATGGTATACCTCTCTTTACATCTAATAATTTAAAAAAATGGCTCAGGCCTCATTCAGGATTTCATGCAGATAAAAATGGAATTGTCCCAATTTGCCGCCATAGTTTCCTGCTGAGATACCAAGTACGCCGGGACGGCAAGCGGCCAAAATGCCTGCTTGGGTAGCCATCCGGACTGCATTTTCATTTAGACCGTCAATGACAATCTCCATAACAGAATTGACACCTTCCGGTAAAGCAGAATCGACCTGGCGCCGAATGCTAGGACAAAAAGCTGTGTTGGTTGAAACCATCTGCCCCTTATATCTTGACCCTATTTTGCTCCCGCTTCTCACAACCCCACCGGGAAAAGGCAAAATAACGTCGGGGACTTTGCCAATGGCATCTACCGCAGCCTCAGCAGCAGCCAGTGCGCTTGGCTGACTATCGGCAAGGATAAGGAAATTTCCTCCCCCCACCGCTTTTTGCATCCCAAAACTCTCTTCAATGACAAATTCACCATCCATTACCGGTACACGCCATAATCGCTTGTTTTCCAGGAATTTGCTGCTCTGAAATCCATCGCCGAAATAGCGAAGTTTACCGCCGATCTTTACACTAATTTCTGCATCCAGGTCGTTGTAGCATGCCGAGGTAGGAGAGGTCATTACGCATTGCCCCAGGCGTAGTAAGAGGTGCTTTTCCATGTCTTTTTTTGACATAGTAAAAATCAGTACCAATACACCAGGCCGGCCATCTGGCGTCTGATCGCAAGTCAGGATACCTCCGATACCGGCCTCGCAGCCACAACCGATGATTGAAGTGGCAAATCCCGTCATTTCCCGGGCAGCCGTCATGGCCCATCGTTCATTAATGGCAGTTATGATCAGGCGGCTTCCCCACATTTTGAAGGCTTCCGCAAAGCTGTCTTCTATTTCTACATTATTAACCTGCATCGTGTGTCAGTTTACTCCTTTGGAAAAAAAGAATTCTTAAATATTTATAATTCCAAATATTTTTTTATAATTGCCTTGGCATCTTGGAAATAAAGATGATCCAGGAGTGTTCCGCTTGCCTGGCAAAGCCCCATGGTTTCAACCAGACTGTTATGTGCGCCTCCGGCCAACCCTTCTGCAATGAGGGCCGCTCCCTGGGCTGCTTCTTTGGCCACACTTGCAAAACCCTCTACCTTTCGCACCGGGGCAAAGGTTGAAAGGCAATCTTCCACCCTATGAACAACCTCTTCTATACGGCAGAGACGACCCGATATCAAGATCTCCTTTGGTGATGGTACAATAGACACCTCTGCAGCAACACATTTGACGAGTCCTTCCATAAAAGCATCCCATGCCATGGCAGATCTTTTGCTGCTCCCTGCCTTTACCACAAGTTGGCCCGGCTGCATTTGTGGTTCTCCTGCAATATGGGCAACACCGCCTGTGCAAAGAAGTTTTTTGTTAAAATTGCCCAAAAGATATGCCACTTCACCATCCATGGCCCCCATTGACTGATAACCAAGACAACCAGATGTTCCCCCCAGACCATCCACAATCTTTCCCTTATCTACGGTCATCACCCCTGTGAAAGCACCGCCCAGCTCAACATAGATAAATGAGGTTTCGTTAAAGCCGATATTCAGATGTCTGGATTGATCCCATATTCCCAAAGCCAGAGCGCAAAGTTTATCAGCCGTGCCCATGTCAATTTTATTGACCTTTCTATGGCGTGGAATGGTGGGAAGATGGATCAGACCCGGTGCAAAAAGGATGGGCAACCCGCTCTCTTTGAGCAGGTGAAGCATCCTGTTCATTCCGCCAATAATTGTATTCCGGCCCTGATCCCGTTTTCCGTTGAGGAGTAGAAGCTTCATCTGATCCTCAGTGATATCCGCCGCTTTTACCCAGGGTAATCCATATCCCGAAGGACCGACAATCAAATCCACAGGAGCTGTCGATTTCAGTAGACTTACCAACACCTCGGGGTTGGCCGCTATCTCTCCAGAAGGAATCGTGTGATCCAAAAAAAGATGCTCTCCTTCCAGACCGCATACATCAAAGCTCACCGTGCCTGGATCAATACCGATTACGCGTACCATACCACTCCATTATAAAAGATTCTTTGGGTTGCTGAGGTAACCCCATCGCAAGGGTTGTTCCTGGGCGTATTTCTTGCCCAGTTGAACACTTAAGGCGGCCCGCTCAATTTCCCTGCCCAGATAAAAAGCATGGGAGGGATCTCTCACATCCAATTGGGCAAAAATTTCTTTGGGGTCGGCGCTTCGAATGAATCGATCTCTATTGAAAACATATATCCACCTGTCATCTGTAAATATTCGAAAGCTTTTATCCTGGACTAAGCCCTGCATCTCACGCAGCTCGGACTCATCATACATCTCGTATGGGGGATCCTTCACCGTAATAAGACCATCATCTATGCCCTTGGGCAGGATACTGTGTTTATGTGCATAATACATCAATTTCCGGGCCAGATCCAGTTCCCGCACCGCACCCCTGGCCCAATTAATGATTTCCGTGGTCAAGACATACCCGATATTGAGTTCCGTGCCAATCCCGACCATTAAGGTGTTAATGCCTATGCTGTCCGCGTCGGTGAGTTCAGTCAGATTGCCCAACCCCATAAGCATCTCAGCATCTGGATGACGCTGGCGGGTTTCATAAAAACGGTGGATGGCCTCTGTGAAACCGAAATTAATGGGATCCAAAATAGGGTCCATGATATAAGGGACACCCAATCTATCCAGTTCCGATGCGTTTTTTTCAAGGGACTTAAGGCCTTCTCCAAAATCGGGGATAACTACCACTTTACAATGGAGTTTGGAGGCCAAATCCATATTTTGGGAATTAATGCTTAAAAGAAGATCAATACCGGCATCATCAGCGCAAATAATGGTTTCAGAGTCAAAGCTATCCAAACTGACCATGAAACCGCGCTCCTTGAGTCTTTTTACAACCTTTCCCACTCCTGGGAAACCGCCCCGGACTGGGCAGCCCAGATCAATAATATCGGCACCATTCGCCTGGTAGTACTCTGCCATTGCCAGAATCCTGTCCCAGGGCATCTGATGCGCCTCTACTATCTCTGCTATAATTTTTATCCGAAACTCTCCATATCCATCCTGTAGCGGTTCCCGTCCGAAGAATAGAGGCAGATCCTTCAAGTCCTTGGGGCCCCTGATCACGGAAACACCAACTTTTTCCTCAATGGGTGACAAATTCCCCTGACACCGCCCGGGGATCATTACACGAGTCGCCCCGTCAACTTTAGGCATATGACGGGCGATCCAGTGTGTATCCATTAATGCGGCCACGGAACAATTGAGTACAACAATATCGAAATCAAAGTCTGGTTCCATCGTGGCCAAGGCACTCTTCAAAGCATTGGCCGCAAGCTTACCTGTCACAAAAACGTAGTCTCTCACTTTATTGCACCTTTTTTTCTAGTACTCCGTCCCAGAAGTTTTGACCACATTATTGACAATTTCAAACAAGCAAATATAGCGTTGTTTTGATTCTATTTGTTTATGTTAAATCACTGTAATACTAAAGCAATATGATTTTATAAAAGGCTCATTATGGTTCGAAAAATATCGCAACACAAGCAGCCAGAAAACATGGCAGAACTTCTGGGACGGAGTACTATGCTCTCAAACGCAGTTGAGCTTTTCACTTACTCCCAAATGCTCAGCTTCAATATGGTAGTTGTCAAAGGAGATGGTATAGGCTTTCTTAAAATATTCCCGTAAATAGGGTTCAATATTTTTATCATAATCCGGACTCACATAAAAAGTACGCCCTTTTTGTTCTTTAACCAACTTTCCGTCAATGACAACAATCTTGCCGTCTTTTATCACCCGACTCGGGTGGGCAAACATTTTTTGCTTATTCTCTATTCTTGAGTAAACAGTTATGTCTGCATCTGCTCCGATTCTCAGATGGCCCTTGTTTTTCAATCCCAGTCTCAGGGCCGGGCCTGCCCGGGTGATGATGGCAATTTCATTGAGAGAGTATTCCCGTTTCAATTCAGGAAGTAAGGCCCCTTCCTTTGCTTTTTTGGGTATTTTTTCAAATTGTTCTTCCCTAAAATTTTTATCCATCAATAATCTTATCACTTCAGGATATCCGAGAAAGGGCCCTGCATTGGGATGGTCTGTGGTTAAAAAGACCTTCCAAGGATCATCAATGAGTAAAAATAACTCCAGGCCGGTCAACCACATGACAGCATGTAAGGGATTGCTCGGCTTATAAACCATTGGGACTAATCCACCGCCTGACTCACTTTCCAGATCATCATTAACCCATTTAGCGCCAAGTTTTTGACTCAGATTATACGGCACGGGAGCGTCGGAAGTCATTGTGGTGGCAGGTCCGAAAATTATCTGCCCTACATCAATGCTGATATTAGGGTTGGCATTGATTGTCTGGGCCACTTTTGCAGCCCCTGATCTGGGAAGACCACCCTTTATTCCGGTATAACTCATGAAGTGAAGGTGACAAAAATGAGCTTTGAGTTCCTCCATCAACGCCATTGTTTCAATGGTAACATCCACGCTTCCGGCCTGGCCTAACTGAAGACCGTGAATATGAACGGGATGGGGCAGCTTAAGCGCATCACTTATTCCGGCCAAAGTAGTCAGAATCTGGCGTGGTGTTACACCAAAACCGATCACCTCATCATCAAGGCTGTGTACGTTTTTACCGTATTTCCAGTTCTCAACGCCTCCAGGATTCACGATTTTAATGGCAAACCCCTTGCCAGCACCTAAAAGCCAGCTAACGTAATCCCGGGCCTTTTCCATCTCGTTGTCCCGGATGCAATTCATGAGAAAATGATTATTTCCCATGGTAAGAAAGGTCCCTTTATCTATATTGGGGATGTCCTGAAGCTCTTCATGGGTATGCCGGGCCACCAGTGGGGCTGCGGCAGCGTCCATAACCGTTGTGTAACCCATCTCCGAATAAAGATAGCCGGTCAGGCTTGTGGATGGTACGGTATATCCAGATCCAGATCGAAAGTTTCCGATTCTGTGTCTCAAAAGTTTTCTGCTGTCTTCCGGGCAGAGCTTACGGCCGGAATTGACCTTTGGCCCTGCGATATGACTGTGTATATCCACGCCACCGGGCATGACGATCTCTCCCGAGGCGTCTATGATCTCAACTTTATCCTGATCGATCTCTTCCAGGGGTACTATTTTGCCATCCTTAATCCAGATGTCCCTAACCTGACCATCTACTTTGTTAAGCGGGTCAAATACCGTGCCGCCGATTATTCCTATCACTCTCTTATCTCCTTAATAATTCGAGAAAATATCTCTTCATCAGCCGGTCTTTCTTTGGCAAGAACGGCCCGAAACCGGAGCGGCACATTATCCATCCTATTTGCAGTGCCGGGCACATCAAGTCCGTAACATGCGGTAGGAAAAAATACGTTTGCAGATTCCGCAGTACAATTTGCCACAGGAGCCATAACAATGGAAGGGATCTGTTTAAGATGGTTTGATGCACCATGGGGAAAATGTGCCATGGGATCCGAAGCAATAATAAGGGCTGCGTCAGCTTCATGTCTGGCCAACATATCCACGCTGGTAAACTCTCCGGGTCCTATCTGGGGAAATCCCCGGGCAAAGCTGACAGCACTGGGATAACCGGTTTGCCATGTAATGACCTGATCCGCTCCTGCAACATTGCCATGTCCCCGCATGGGCATGGCTGAAAAACGGGTAAAATGGTTAAGCTCCTTGACCAGGGTGAATAGTTCCGATAAATTATAGCTGCGCCCGGAGGTCATGGTAAGGCCCATTCCGAAAAAAATCACTCCGTAATTACAGTTTTTCATCAGGTGGGCCAACTCTTCAAGCTTTTCTGGAGCAATGCCACCGGCTCCCGAATTCACTTCTTTACCTTGAACCAGCGCCCGAAGGGTTGTCAATACTTCATAATCTGTTCCATAATCGATTTGCAAAAAGTGATCGGCAGTTTTGGACGTCTGGGTAGGGCGGACATCAACTACGACAACGGTTCGGTCTTTTCTGCCTCTGGGCGTTAGTTTTCCTTTGGCACTTGCCGAGTATCGGCTATAATGGCGGATATGAGAAACCATGGGATTACATCCCCAAAAGATCATAAAGTCAGCCCGGTCTTTTACCTCCCCCAGAGTACAGGTTGACTCTCCTGTTCGCTGAAACGCCAGAGCCGTTGGGAAGTGACATACAGAAGATGTTGAATCAATGGTCCCGCCAAGTAAATCAGCCAGTTCCACAGCCTTTTTCACCGCTTCATTACTGGTTGAGCTCAATCCGTATATAAGCGGGCTGTCAGCGGCAGTCAGAATGTCCACACTGGCTGAAATAGCCTCGCCCCATTCCACTTCTCGGCCATCAACCATCGGTTTTTGAAAGGATGGGTCATAATTAAGAAAAAGCCCTTTCCCGTTTGGGCAAGCCCTTTTGGCTTTGAGGATACGGTTGTTTTCAACCTCGACTATGATATCGTCACACAGGCAACCGCAGAATTTACAAATTACATTTTCGATCGTAGTACTCATACTCTTTCCACCTCTACTAACTCCCCTTTAAAAGAGGGCATCCCCGTTCCAAAAGTTTCCGTTCCCACAAGTTTGTTTGCTGTGGGTCCCATGGGAATAAAAATAAGGCCGGAAGGAAGATCTGCAGGATGAGCCCGCACTTTAACCTGCCCGGAATCAGAACGAATCAAAACAAGTTCATCATCCTTAATTCCCAAACGAATCATGTCTTCCCGGCCAATTTCCACAAATGACGTGGCATTTATGTAATCAGGCGAATTGTGCCCTTTATGAAGGCCATGGGCCTGGGCCTTGGTTCGACCCGATATTAGCGTAAATAATTTTTCCATTAATCTATTCCTAAGTATAGCAGATTTCTTGTCTGAGATTCTCTGCGCCTGTAAAAAGATTTTCCAGGCAGTCATTGTGGGTTCCTCCCTTGACAAGTATCGAACAAACCGGGTTACCCTGATCGATTCCATCGCCTCGAAAAGGAATATCGTGGCGTCCTTGCTCCGCCCACCCCTTTGTATTCCGGATTCTGACGAATTCAGGTGCGAATACGATTCCTTTTCCATAGTAGGTATCAATCGAATAGTCAGACAAGCAAAATTTCGGAAGAGATCCGTTAATAGCATTCAAATGAAGGGAATAGATATTCAATCCATAAGCCCATTCTATTAACTCCATGGCACCTGTGTACCGCGGATTAATCTCAAGCAGAAAGGGGGTCAGGCTGTTGTCCGGCTCCCTGGACAGGATAAAGTCAATCCCACCTACCCCTTTTAAGTTAAACTGCCGAACCAAGCAATTGACCATTTTTTCAACGGCTTCAAGAACAAATAAATTTTGATCGGGCATCAGGGGCAAGGGCAGAATATTACCGCACCAAGTGTAACCGGCAGCGCCAAATTCATCTTGTCCGATAAGCTGACGTGTCAGGCCGATAACAACCCCTTTTGTTCCGTCAGCCACAAAGGCTGCGGAAGCCGACAAACCCTCCAGTTTTTCCTGAAGAACAAAGGAGTCTGTAATCGAATTGCCTGACCATGGATGAATACCAGATCCTCCCCCACCATAAGCTGGCTTGCAAAGCCATTGAGACTCGGAAGTCGCCTGTTCTTCCTCACCGGCCAAAAGAGTTAGGGGATGGGGGATAGAATTATTGAGGCAAGCACCTCTCAATATTTTCCAGTCCCGGACTTTGTAAAGAACCTCCGGCCCGTTACCTGACAGAAAAGCGCGTCGGGAAAGCGCCTCAACCACCTCGGGATGATTTTCAAGGTTAGAGGTGTACACCACTGAATCAAAATCAAAATTTTCACTTGCTCTTAGTAAATTTTCTGCACTAAAGGGTTGTTGAAAATCCCTGGCAAGGGAGTAATTTTCCACCAAACCTTTCTGGTCTTGATCACCGAAATAATCAAGGGTGAAAATTTTATGGCCGCATCGAACCGCGGACTCGGCTATGGCACGGGTGCTCAAGCCAAGTATAAGCGTCTTCATTTTTGATCCATGTTTTTGGCAATGGTGTATATCTCTTCTGCATCCAGTTGCAAGTCGTTTTGTGTGAATAAACTGGCGATACACTGCCGATGGATCTCCATTTTTAATCCGCCGATACCCAGTGCGCCAAAAACAGTCTTACTATCAATCTTTTTTCCATCCCATTGGGGTTTGGTATTTTCAATTCCCAGGGGTGGAACCGCATTCACATCCGCCAGAACACGCAGGTCTGGATGCGCCTGCCAGACAGATTCCGGAAGCAGAGTTATACCGGCTGCACCCGCACAGAGAACAGCATATGCGGTATCCAGTATTTTTTTAAGTTCATCTTCATTGGAAACCTGTTGGGGAGTGACCTCTATCCCAAACCGTTTATGAATCATGGCGCATGCTTTTTCAGATTTTTTCAGGGTCCGAGAAGAGAGAAATACCTGGGCTCCCTCTCCGGCCATGAGGGCTGCAGCCCGTATACCAACAGGGCCTGTCCCGCCTAAGATTACAATTTTACGCCCCTTCAAGCTGCCGACAGAGACGATTTTTCGAACGGCTGCAACGGCTGTTGTATTGCATCCGTTGGTATCCAGCATCACAGAGACACGCACCGGCCCGAAAAAAGCGTCGGAAACAGCCGCCATGATCTCTTCTCCGAGAGAAACATCAGAGCCCCCTATAAAGATGGATGAATTTTTAAGCGCTTCACCGCCCCGGGTAAACATGGCGCCGTACACCAAGTTGCGAACATCTTCTGGTGCAATGCCAGAATACTGGAGAATCCTATCCACTCCAGCATCATAAGCGGTAATGGCATCAAAGACGCTGGAAAATTTATCGCTATCCAATTGAATTAATATTTTTTGCATGGTCATTTTCCTCCTAAGAATTCAAAAAAATTCTCATTCATTGCATCGCGCCGTAGTTCTAAAAGAAGCATTGCAAGCTCCCATGTCTGAGTCAGACAGTGAGAACTGAATTTGATTTCTGTTGGCATTATATATAGAATCTTTTTTCTCGCATTTCTGTATTTCAATCTTTGCACCGCTATTACGACCAGAGGAAATAATTACATTTCCCTTGATGTTCCGCTCCACCATAAAATCTTCCATGGAGCTTGCCAGGGAAACCGATTCCGCTGCTGTGGTCAGACCGTATATAGCCGGTCCCCAAGAGCTTTGCCCGGCACCATAAGCGCCTGAGGCCAGAAGATGAACAATAATTTTATCCGAAAGTTTTTCACTATAAATGCCCCCCTGTACAGGCCTAAAAAAAAGACCTGTATTACGATCAATTTCCGTTAAAGAACTTCCAAAATTTTCTATATCCTTTTCCAATAAGGATGGTAGTAACTTCATCATAACCAATCGGCATATCTCTTCAGAAATTTTTTTAGGCGGGTCAATCATACGGATAGCTTCTTTTTCCTGCTCACCGGAAAGGCCTTGACTCTCTTCAGGAACAGCAATTACAAACTTCCACTCTTCAGGAAAATCGTAGGTAATCAGCGCCTTAGGTGGTTCAGAGATGGTTCTGTCTTCTTTTTTCTTAATTCCCGAATCAATGATTAGGCCACCATGTTCAAAACTCCAAATGCCGATACTGGATCTCATCCCCCTGCCCATCAGCATTGACAGATCGTAAGTATTGGCCCGAATACCGAATAGATGTGCCAAAGCCGTGGATACCACAAGGGCCAGTTGAGTGCCCGATCCCAGCCCCTTATGTTCAGGAATGCTATCATGCACCATGACCATAACATTTGGTTCTATTTTATAGTGTTCTGAAAAGGTTTTAACACAGTCAATGATCCTCTTTTTTGTCTTTTTGTCTGTACATCGAACTGATATGTGGCTATGGTGCTTTACGGTTATGTCTGTACCTGGATTTGATAATGAAACCCCTACACTTCCGTAGAGTCTGCCCAAACTACCGTTTAAATCCATAAAACCCAGATGCAGACGACTTGATGCTTTTATGCGTATCTTCATGGGATTACCTCCTGGAAGCTGATTAATGCCTTAAACTTTCCATAACAACGCCGATAAAATAATATCGAGACTACGATTAAAAGCTATTACAAAGTTTAACGCAGTTTTCACAGGCCTGCAACTATCCCTTTAATTTCTTCTGGTGTATCCAATACTAAAACCCCTATCGTTTTTTTGGTTCGGATGCGCTTTAAAAGCGCCCACACTGTCGATTTATGATTACAACTTGTCGCCATCAAAAAGCCTTTGGATAAATTTTATTTTTCATCTGTTTCTTTTGGTGCTCATCAGTCCTAAGTCTTTTATAAAAAGATATCCTTTATTTTCAGGGAGTAAGATGTTTTTGATATTTTCCAAATGTTTTTTTTTGTCTTTCGTGCCAACTTTGTGCCAAATCTACAAACAAAAAACGTTAAAATACTATCTGAAAAATATCAATCTTAATTAAAACAAGCAGTTCTGTTTTTATAAAAACTTAGGACTCACAAGTTTGGTGTAAAGCAGGGTTAAAATGGCTCACACACCAGGTCGATACAAAAGCCATAATATAAACCAAATTTTATTTATCAACCCTGTGCAAACAGGCTTTAAGCTTTTTGGACAACAAGGGCGTCGTGGCACTCCTTACACAAGACTCTTGGAAGTTTTTTCTTCAACTTTGATGGTGGAATAGGATACCCCCCTTCCCACATATCGATATCAGCCCGAACCAAATGATCTTTACAAACCGCCACACCACACACGATACAGATGGCAACAGCCTCGGTCTCAACTTTGTTTTGTGTGCAAACATAACATTGCATAATAATTTCTCCTATTATCAGCTACTTCTGTATTGGATGTTTGATTTCTTTTGTTTTAGTCAGCCCTGAACTATATTTTCATGGGCTTATGAACTTTCAGGCTGAGCAATAAAGTCGTATACAAACACAGCACTGATAGCGCCAGCTATTGGTCCGACACAATAAAGCATAATAAACTGATCCCATGGACAGGGTCCACCAAATAACATATTGCCAACATAGGGGCCCAGGGTACGGGCAGGATTAATAGATGATCCGGTCAAGGGGCCAAGGGTTATTATCACACCGACAACTACCATGCCTATGATCCAGCCAGCCCAACCTTCTGGTGCGCGGCCATCAACAGCAACGCCCATAATAGTGAGCATCAAGAAAAAAGTACCGATGGCTTCCGCGAGAATCCCCATTGGCATTGTAATACCTATAGCAGTATTCAAGGTTGTTGCGCCCAAACCATGTACAGTGGAAGCTTGTGTACCCATACAGGCCACAAACAACAAAGACGCAAGAATAGCACCTGCCGATTGGGCTGCAATATAAGGGCCTACATCCTTCCAGGGAAAACGGCCTCTAACTGCCAAGGCAATTGTCACAGCCGGATTAATATGGCACCCGGAAATTTTTCCAACCACATGTATTGCCACGGCTACAGCGATACCGAATGCCATTGCGATGGCCAACACATCTGATAACCCCTTCACACCCACCACTCCGGCCACGACACCAGCTCCCGGCCCTATCCAGACGAGCATAAAGGTCCCTAACATTTCCGCAAGATATTTTTGCATAGCTGTCGGTTCATTCGTCATATCTAACAGTTCCTTTTTGAATTTCAGTGTATTATGTAATCAGGAGGGTTTGACTCCCCCTGATTATTTATAAGCAATATCCCATCAAACAATTAATTAGATGGCACAATCAAACTGACAATACCCTTTCTTACCTGCGTCAATCCCCTTCACATAAGGAACATTCCTTTTAATCAGGGAAGTAACAGCGCAATCTTTACACCCTCTGACCGGAGAACCCGGTGTGCCTGGATTAAGGGCGATGATGTTTGTCATCAACGTGGCTGTGGTGCATTCGGGAGTCAGGTAACATGGGAAATCAGACAGGCTCATCAATGCTGCAAAACGCTGGGAAATTGCGCAAGCAGGATAGGTATACCGCTGGGGATTCATAACAACCTCGTGGTTGTCAATCGGGCTCAAATCCACTTTAATTCCCTTGACTTTTGCACCCTTACCAATGGGTTTGATATCAAGGATACGCTCACCACGGGCAAGAATATCTATGAAGTCAGCGTTGTGCAGTTCATCGGCTTCCCCTCTTTTAGGATTCATTACAGCATAGTTGTGAAATCGTTTGGTCAAAAGATCAACAACCATGGGCACTGTAAAGCTGTCCTGCCAGAGAATATAGGCTGTGGCACATGCAGGAGCACCCGTTGCTACAGATAATACATCGTAGGGATTTTTATAGGCATCCTGCTCCAGACCGCGGCGCAGGGTATTCTCAAAAACACCCATGACAGAGTCATAGATACCAAAAACCATGTCATCTTTAAACATGTTAAAGGCAGATTGGGCGATGTGATGTCCGATATCTCCTACGCAGTAGGCCGGAACAGTTACAACATTTGCCATGTGTACGCCCGCTTTAAGGGCTGCCAGAACAACCGGTTTCATTCTTTCTTTGTACTGGGCCATGTACTTGCGAGTGTCAAAGGAGGTGTGGGGACCATTGCCGCCAAGATTATGGGTATCCATAAGTTTGGACTGGGCTTCACACGGTTCACGATAGATATATTGAAGTTGATCTACTTCAGCCTGTTCAGCCTCTGCCATGGTTTTCCCGTCTTCCAGTGCTGCGCGAAATGCACCGCCCAGGCCATAGGAAGTATTCATGCCCCAGGATTTGGATGAGACGATGGTATGTTTGTGGGGCTTAGGGATATCAAGGCCTGTGAGTATTCGGTTGACCAGGGCAGGAACAGAGCCGCAGGAGTAGGCAAAATCCACAACACAGGTCAGTCCGTACATGCCGCCATATCTTCTCACAGACTCACGCCCGACAAGGGCCTTGTTGTCGGCGATGGCATCAATAAACTTCCACATTGATTCTTTGAATGATGCATCTTCCTCGTAAAGAATTTCCAGAATCGGCGGAGTCTGGTAATGCTCGACAAAGGGATCATCCTCAGGGCGAATGGTGTCGGTAAGTCCCACAAGGATGTCATAGTGTGTATTCACTGATTGAACATGAAGATCAATCACCTCTTGGGATTGCCCTTCTGCTGCTTCCATTTTGTTGACAGCATCAACATATGGTTTACAGTCAACGAGCTTGAAGTCTCCTCCCCTTTTCTCCTTGATAACAGAAAAGACCGCTTTTGTTGCCCCTACAGCTTCGTTAATCATTTTTTCATAAATGGCCATCTTTGAATTCTCCCCGCGTTTGTTAAATACTTAGTTTTGATTAATATTTCGAGTGTAAAACATCTTCCTCGCAAAAAGATAATTTCATAATATCCCCGCATCACCTCCTTCTTTTTCAAATGTATGACGCTTGACACCCAACAAAAGAAGCCCAATCGCAGTGTGGCAACTCGGCATGAATGATATTCAACAGAAGAAGCCGAGTCGCAGTGTGGCAACTCGGCATGAATGATATTCAACAGAAGAAGCCGAGTCGCAGTGTGACAATTCGGCATACTTTAGAGTAGTTCTTTCATGGCCTTGCAGTCCCTTTTCAGGGTAGCCTATAATAAATCTTTTTATATGCTCAATGCATATAAAAATTGAAATGCTTTGTCAAGTACTTTTTCATTCAGGACAAACTTTTAAAAAGAGAGCGTTTGATTGCCCAGATTGATTTCAAGGGCCTTATGACGCTTCCTTTATCCTTATTGTTTTTGCAACCCTATGACCATGCCATTTCCTGAACACGGACTTCACTTTTTCCACACGATCGAGACACACCACCACCCCACGTACCTTCGAAGGGATGCCTGCTCTTTCCATTGTCAGCCACTCTTCTATCTGGAAGATATCAATGATCTGCACATCTCCTTTGATATTAGATGGTATGAACAAAAGGCTGTGGCGGTTCTTCTGGCCCTGCTCTTTTTTGGTGTAAAAGGCATCCGTCTTGGGCCATCACTTCCGGCCTTTGTCTCCCCACCGTGCTCAACGTGCTGGTGGAAAAATTTGATATCAAACCCATTGGCGATGTACAGGCTGATATTGATGACATGATGCAGGGTAAATAATCTCTATTTCCCCCTTTCACAGGGCAAGTGCTTTCGGTGTTTTATTACACTGAAGTGCTTGCCCTGTTTTACAGGCAAAAGCCCCCTCCTTTATACCGAATTCAGAAATAAACCCATTGAACTGTTTACCGGGCGAAAGGGCCCTGTCAATGGCAGACACTTTGAGGATATCCTTGTCTGGGGCATGTTTCAGTTGTCCATCGCAGGTTGATATGGCTTCAAGGCCCTATCGGCCCCCCCCTCCCGGGTCATTACATGGATATCGCATCGCAGCCGTTCTGCCACCCACGGGATACATCTCCATGGAAAACTGGAGTGGATAAGTGCCCGACAAGAAATAATCATAATAAATCGCCGACAGCTTTTATTCACCATATGACACCTATGGGTAAGATGAAATATGAAAACTTGTCTGACGAAAATACCGGATTAATTTTGCTTAGGACCGCAGATGAAATAAGGTGAACCGAAATTGCGCAGAACTTTGGCGCATATACAAGGCGCATCAAAGGTTTAATCGCAGGCCAATTGGGCCTTTGGTGCAACGCGGTAGATGAGCCAAAGGGCAAGTAATTTTGTTCAGCTTATAAAATTTGCGATCCTTAGGTACTTATGAATTTCAAGAGCATAAAAAACTTTCTTGACAATGCGGTCTATTGTATACTAAACACAATAGATAATTGAATCAGATTTATGCGCAGTCTTTTTGCGGCGTGTTGATATCGTCGACACGCCTTATTTTATATTTGTAAAGAACTGTCTTATGTAAAAGGAGG
>Ga0208900_1000207_pt1 | contig 36586 bp, 27 predicted proteins | sample AntAceMetag02UKK_FD_184763 | JGI IMG/M metagenome (GOLD analysis project Ga0208900, IMG submission 184763) | Saline lake microbial communities from Ace Lake, Antarctica - Antarctic Ace Lake Metagenome 02UKK (SPAdes) (version 2) | ecosystem: Environmental > Aquatic > Non-marine Saline and... | reverse complement strand
AATATGGCAAGCGGTAGCTCCCATAATCCGAACTGGGAAATTAAGCGCAATTTTTATGGAGTGTTCCTATCCCGACGAGCAGCCCGATGCACAACTCTACGGCCACCTTACTCCAAAATGGGTTTTCAGGGAATTGGAAAATCTGGCGCAAATTACTGATCCCGAAAATTCAAAAGTTGCATTGAAAGGAATTCCCATAATTATTACCGGTATCAAGCCGGGATGGAAAGAAGGAAGCGATAACAAATATTTAATTTATAAACAATTGCTCCTTAAAAACAAATTAGGGCTTAAGGTTTTAATTCCCGAGCAGGGACAATTAATTGAATTTTAGAAGTACAATAAAATGAAAAGAGCTACCATAATTTTTTATTTTATACTGGTTGGTTTAGCTGTGGTACACTCCCAAACTAAGCTTAGGTTTATTCCACATTGGCTGCACCAGGCACAATTTTCAGGTTTCTACATGGCTTGCGAAAAAGGTATTTACGAAAAATACGGACTTGATGTTCAAATTTTGGATGGTGGCCCCCTGGCACCCATGTCGTCGGTTTTTGTAAATAATCAGGCCGATTTTGGTACCATGTTTCTTTCCGGTGCAATCGAGTTATATGATGGTGGAGTAGATATCGTTAATATCTGCCAGCTTTCGCAAAAATCTGCATTAATGTTTGTGGCAAAAAAATCAAGCAATATCAGCAGCATTGAGGATTTTAACGGGAAAAAAATTGGGATTTGGAGGTCGGATTTCCGTGAGCTCCCGATGGCATTCATCGATCAGTTTAACATTAGTGCCGAAATATTTCCCATTACAAGTACTATCGATTTATTTCTTGATGATGGCATCGATATTATGTGTGTGATGTGGTACAACGAGTATGATCAAATATATCACGCAGGCATTGATTACCAAGACTTGAATACCTTTTTTTTCTTTGATTATAATTTGAATTTCCCTGAAGATGGTATTTATTGTACTAACGAGTTTTACCAGCAAAACCCGGAGGCTTGCAATAATTTTGTTAAAGCAACAATTGAGGGCTGGCAATATGCTTTTGCCCATCCTGACGAAACTGTTGATGTAGTAATGCGGTGCATGAAAAAACGAAATATCCCGGCAAACCGGGCACATCAGGAATGGATGCTCAGCATTATCGAAAAGGTTTTTGTTGCTGAAAACGGGAGTATATCCGGTGATCTTAAAGAAGAAGATTTTTTAAAAACATCACAAATACTTATCCAGTCAGGTTCGATAAATATAATGCCTGTATTTGAAGAATTTATTGGGAAATAGAAATACGAATACGAAAATTTAGATTGAGCCATTTTGCTTAAAATCTATATTCATTATTACTCCTGCTCAATTTGAAGTTGCTGGATAAGATCGATGTTATTCTTGTTTTTGATTAACAAATAAACCCGGAACTTTTTTTGTGATGTAGATTTATAGGAACCAATGAGGTAGGTGGAGCCGTTGTTTGAATTCCCGGTGTGATCTATAGTAAAATCATCAACAGGATTGTTTACGAAAAACATTTTTACTATTTGCTCACCTTGCTTTTTGCTGTAAGCGCCCTCGTTTCCCGGCAGGGTTAAATCGAGTGATGTATTAAAATGGGCGGCAAGTTTTGAAGCATCGGCAGCTTTAAAACATTTACTAATTTCCTTTGCTGTTCCTGATTCCTGAGCAACAGTATTAACCGCGATCAACATCGAAATGATGAGACCTGATACCAAAAAAAATCTTGCTGTCAATTGTTTCACAGTGGATACTCCGTTTTTCGTTACTTTTGCGATCACGGCAAAGTTATTATTTTTTACTTTGATTTCGATGAGATATTCCTTTATAATTCAGAATTTACAACAAAAATATTTTTATGAAGATTAGGCTGATAGTTGTTGGAAAAACCCATCAAAGCTTTGTAAAAGAAGGTTTTGAAATTTACAGGAAAAGGGTTGAAAACTACCTGCCATTCGAAGAAATTATTATCCCTACAATAAAGAATACAAAACACTTTTCGCCGGAAGAATTTAAAAAAAAGGAAGGTGAATTGATCCTTAAAAAAATTGAACCCGGCGATTATAATATCCTTTTAGACGAAAATGGGAAGTCCTTTTCATCGGTAAATTTCGCGGCATTTATCCAAAAAAAAATGAACATGGGCTTAAAGGCTGTTAACTTTATTGTTGGGGGCGCGTATGGCTTTTCACCGGATGTTTATCAAAGTGCAAACGAAAAAATTTCACTTTCCAAAATGACGTATTCCCATCAAATTATCCGCGTAATTTTTATGGAGCAACTGTACAGGGCATTTACCATCATCAAAAATGAACCCTACCATAATTCCTAAAACTATGATTAGTTGATTGATATTCCGTTTGTAATTTTTTCGCTACATATTAAAGGTTTAGCAATGTGAGTTTTTGAGAAATTTATTGGTTTTTGTTATTAAATGTTAAGAGTATTCATTATTTTTGACCACTAAATCAAAAGAAAATGAAATCTATACGTCTGTTAGTTTTAACTATAATCAGTATTGTCGTTTTTTGCCCGGCAAGTTTTACACAAAATTTGCAACTACATTACGACTTTGGGAAAGCTTATGATGGCAACAATAAAATTGAACGCAAGTATTTTACATCAACACTTGAGTTTTTTAAAATCGATAATTTAGGTTCAACATTTTGTTTTGTTGATGTGGATTATGATAAGGGAAACGGAGGTGCCTCCCTGGCATATTTTGAGCTTGCCCGAAAATTTACCATTCACAAAAATGGATTGGGAGTGCAAATTGAGTTCAACGATGGTACCCCCGATTACATATTGCAGGCCTGGCTTGGTGGTTTAGCTTATCCAATAAAAATTGGAGATTTCACACTCAGTACTTCTTTGCTTTACCGTGCCAATAAAAATGCAAAAAGCCCCGATGGCCAGGTTACTTTTGTTTGGTATCAACCATTATTTAAAGGCAAAGTATTGTTAACAGGATTTTTAGATGTCTGGACACAAGATAAATTTAGTGATTCAGGTAAGGATGTGGTTATCCTTGCCGAACCTCAGTTTTGGTACGTTTTGAATTCGCATTTTAGTTTAGGTAGCGAAATTGAGATAAGCAAGAATTTCTTTACTTTTGATGGAGATTTGGAGGCGATGCCTACCGTTGCAGTAAAATGGATTTTTTAATTTTAACTTTGAATGTTTAAATCTTTTCGTCATACAAAAGTTTCCAATTTATTTCTGAAATACACATCAGGGTTTGTTTTTGCTGCTGTTGTGATTTTGGGTGCGGCTTATACTATTGTTGAATGGATAGAATTTGAACAACAAACCGAAAACTATCGTGCAAAATTTATTAATGAACATAAGGAGCGGGTTAAACTCGAAACCGAGAAAGTAGTGAATTATATTAACCTTACACGATTTTCGCTGGAAGAAAATATGCAAAACAGTATTCGCAATCAAGTGCAGCAGGCCTGGTTGGTGATGGATAATATTTATAATGAAAATAAATCCTCAAAAACGAAAAAGCAGATTAAAACACTGATTAAAAATGCACTGCGCCCTATCCGGTTTTACAATGGCCGTGGTTACTATTTTATAGTTTCGATGGATGGAACAGAGGAACTTTTTCCTGTTGAACCCCAATTTGAAGGCAAGAGCCTGATGGATTTACAGGACTTAAAAGGGAACTATGTTATTCGTGATGAAATTAATGTTATCAATGAAAAAAGCGAGGGTTTTGTTACGGATTACTGGACAAAACCTGGTGAAGAAAACAAAATGATCTATCCTAAAACGTCTTTTGTCAAGCTTTTTGAACCATTGAATTGGTATGTGGGATGCGGTGAGTACATCGATAATTTTGAAAAGGATTTACAGGATCAGGTAATACTGAATATTAAAAATATTCGCTTCGGGAAGGATGGATATATTTTCATCGATTCTTATTCGGGTCATGCAGTTGTAATAGATTCCCCGGTGTTTAAAGAAGGCGATTACGTTGGTGATCTTGTTGATATGAATGGCGTAAAAATTTTGGAAGAACAGCGTAAGGCTGCAGTAGAACAAGGCGGTGGTTTTGTTGAATATATATGGGAAAAGCCCGGAACAAATATTAGCTTGCCAAAAATATCTTATGTTTTTGGTTATGATGATTGGGAATGGGTAATTGGTGCAGGCAATTACATCGATGAAATTGAGGGCTTAATTGCAGAGCAGCGAAATCAGTTGTATCAAAATTTGAAAAACCGCTTGCTAATAAGTTTGATCGTAATGATGGTAATTGTCATCCTTATTTGGGGGATTACCAGGAGAATATCTGGAAAAATTAAGCAAAATTTTGAAACCTTTATTTCCAAATTGCAGCATGCGGTGGCATCAGGCCAAGTGCTCGATAGCAAGGATTATTCCCTTGAGGATATCAGTATAACTGTTGAGTCCATCAATACCATTCTTGCAAAAAAAATGAAAATCGAAAAATCGCTACAAGAAAGTGAATCACGATTCAGAACCATTGTTGAAAATATTCCGGTGATGATTCTTGTATTGGATCAGCAGGAAGTGTTTCAAACCGGAAATAACGAGGCAGCAAAGGCTTTTAAAATCATGCCGGGCTTTCAACTGAATGCTGCATATATAAAAACGCTTCTTACTGATGCCCCACAAAATGCTGAAGCTAAATCAGTCTATACATCATTCGATGGCCAGTTTAGGGAACTTGAGGTAAAAACATTGCATGGAGTTCGTACCCAAAATTGGGCGGCATTTAAAACCGAAACCGAGGAGATAATAATGGTAGGGTACGACATTAGCGAAATGAAACTTTACCAGCAGGAACTCAAACAATTGAATGATACAAAAGATAAGTTTTTTTCGATAATTTCACACGACCTGCGAAGTCCGTTCAATACTATTATCGGGTATTCTGATCTTTTAATGGAGGATTACAATGACTATTCTGATAAAGACCGACTCGAATTTATTGGCATCATCAATTCATCAGCTTTTGCAACCCTAAAACTATTGAATAACTTACTCAGTTGGGCCAGGGCTCAATCGGGCAATATTAGTGTTAATATGGAAAAACTTGACCTGAATGTTGTTGTAGATGAAGTGTTAAATGTTTTGGAATCCGTGGCCAAAAGCAAATCAGTAAAGATTATTTCAGCTATCAAAAACCATTGCCTTGTGTATTCCGATCATGATATGACAAATACTATTTTGTACAACCTTATTTCTAACAGTATAAAATTTACCGGGCAGGATGGGCAGATTACGATAGGAGCAAACCCAGAGGATGATTTTTTGTGCATTTCGGTAGCCGATACCGGTATTGGTATTCCGGCGAAGATTGTCGCGAAGCTTTTCAAAATTGCCGGAAATGTAAGCAGGAGAGGTACCAACGATGAAGCAGGTACCGGACTTGGGCTGGTTATTTGTAAAGAGTTTGTCGAGAAAATGGGTGGTAAAATTTGGCTTGAAAGCGAAGAGGGTGAGGGTACTACTTTTTACTTTACCCTCAAAAATGCTGAAAAAAAAGACGAACTCTAATTAGCGGCTTAATAATCTGAATTTTCCCTTTTTACAAGCTCCCTGGTTGAAAGCAATCCACAAGCAGCAAAAATATCTTCCCCCCGTGATGCACGGATAGTAGTGCGGATATCTTTTGCATTTAGCGCAAGCATAAATTCCTCCATTGTTTTCTCATCCGAGCTTTTTAAAGGTGTATTTGGGATGGGATGAAACCGAATTAAATTGATGCGGCAACGAATGCCGTTTAAAATTCTGGCAAGTTCTTTTACATGTCGCGGCCTGTCGTTGATGCCTTTAAACATGATGTACTCGAACGAAACCCTGCGCTGGCGGCCAAAATCAAAGTTTTTAATGGTGCTAATGACTTCCGGGAGTGAATAAACATTTTCGACCGGCATGAGTTTTTTTCGCTCTGCTTCAAAAGGCGAATGAAGGCTTACCGCCAAGTGGCACTGGCTCTCGTTTAGAAATCGCTTTATTGCCGGAACAATGCCAATGGTTGAAACAGTTATGCGCTTCGGGCTCCAGCCATAACCCCAGTCCGAAGTAAATATTTCAAGACTTTTCAACACTTCGTCAAGATTATCGAAAGGTTCGCCCATGCCCATGTAAACAATATTGGTCAGTTCGTCCTTTTCGGGAAGACTCCTTACCTGGTTCACAATTTCACCGGCACTAAGGTTGGCCTGAAAACCCTGTTTTCCGGTCATGCAAAACAGGCATCCCATTTTGCATCCCACCTGCGACGATACACAAAGTGTTTTACGGGTTTCATCAGGAATATATGCAGCTTCGATAAACTTGTGCTTGCCTGCCGGGAACAGATATTTTTTTGTCCCGTCCACCGATTCCTGCACTTTCGACGATGGAGTGAGCCCAAAATCATAATGTACATTCAAAATAAGGCGGGCATTTTTCGAAAGATTGGTCATTTCATCAATGCAGGTAATATCATTCTGGTATAGCCACCCGGTAATTTGCTTTGCTGTAAATTTTGGTAAGCCAAGATCAATTACAATGCTTTGTAGTTCGCTAAGGGTTTTCCCGAAAAGTGCTTCTTTTGACATAAAAAATGTTTTAAAAATAAATCTCGGCAATGATGTTTTCGTAGGCAATGCCTTTCCCGATTAGGATATCCCTGGTATCGACCACCATTTCGGCGCTGCCGCAAAGATAATATTTTCGATCGGCAGGCAGATTATCGTGTTCCATCAACCATTGCGTGAGCCGGCCTGGAAACAGGCCTTCAGCGCTCTCTTGCGAACAGCACCTGATAAAATTAGTCCCAAGTTTATCTTTGAATTCATCTTCAAAATAAAACGAATGTACAAAACGGCCTCCATGAATAAGGATTTTTCCCTCACGCAAGCCCGAGCGCCACATCGAAACAAAGGGTGCAATGCCAGTTCCTGAAGCGATCCACGTGGAAGGTAAGGCCGTGCCAAAAAAGTTGCCCGAAGGCCCTGAAGCGAAAATGAAATCTCCAGCTTTTGCACTCGAAAGGGGAGGGGTTAACAATCCGCCGGGCCTTACATCGTAGAGTATCCAAATATCCTCATCCTGCATTCCGCTTGCAATGCTGTACATTCGGGGTGAATGATCTTTATTCAGTGATATAGCAACAACCTGCCCCGGAACAAACGAAAAGTTGCGCTTGTATTTTAATACAAATACCCCCGGGGCTATTTCATCATTCGATTTTACGAGATATTTTTTTAATTCGCTCACTTTTTCAAAGCTCATTTTCAATCATTATAAAATACGGACTATTAACCATCATTTTGGGATATTGTTTAGGGGATTATCGAATTTCATTAGCAAATAGTGCGTCCATAAAGTCAATGTTTTTCACTAGCCCCGGGCTTTAGCCTGGGGAAAAATGAGTTTAAAACGATCCCCCCGCCTTTTCGCTGTCAATGCCTTTGGCATTGACAGCGAAAAGGCGGGGGCTTTCATTCCTTCAATTCAATCCCCGGGAATCGTCCGAAGGACTCCTTTGGAGGAGATTATAGATTTTGTTGAATATCGCTAACATCTTAAATCTTAAATCTAAAATCTGAAATCGGATATTTTTCTAAAAGTTACTTTAAGGATGGACACTAATTGAGCGTTTCTATGTTCTCGTGTCTCGGACGATAGAAAAATCCAAATCCGACTTTCCAACGTACGCCATTTTGCGGACTTGGAAACGTCAAAAATTGCTAAGTAATTCTTCATGCGTTTTCTTACTTTTGCCGAAATTTTTTTGATATTTATAATGATGAAGAAACAAGACTACAGTGTAAAAGTAAATTCGGAAATAGGCGATCTTGAAGCGGTGATTATCCATACCGTTGGCAAGGAAGTTGAAAACATGACCCCCGAAAATGCAGAGCGTGCGCTTTACAGTGATATACTTAACTTATCGGTTGCCAGGCAGGAATATGCACAATTGAGTGGAGCCTTGAATAAAGTTTGCAAGGTTTTCGAAGTGAAGGATCTATTAACATATATTCTTAAAAACGATAAAGTTAAAACTGATCTTATTCAGAAAGTATGTTCCAGTTGCCCTGATTCGCGAACCCTGGATTTTCTTTTCGACCTTGATCCCGTTACCCTTGCCGGACAGCTTATCGAGGGGGTTCCCTTACAACGTGATAACCTTTCGCGCTTTCTTAGCCCTCAGCGTTATGCCGTGCGGCCATTGCACAACTTTTTCTTTACCCGCGATGCTTCAGTTTCCATTGGCAACAGGGTGCTTATTTCTCAAATGGCTAGCCAGGTACGCGAACGTGAAACGCAAATTATGGAAGCAATTTTTGATTATTACCCGGAGTTTAGCACAAGTACATTTTCATCAGATAAAAGTGGAAACCAGTGCAAAAAAGTGAGTATTGAAGGTGGTGATGTATTGGTGGCAAGAGATGATATAACATTAATTGGTATTGGTGCCCGAACAACTCCTGAAGGGGTGGATGTGATTATCGATAAAATGAAAGAACAAGACAAGGTTCATCATATTATTGTTCAGGAGTTGCCTACCGATCGTGAATCATACATCCATCTCGACATGGTTTTTACCTTTCTTAATAAAAACGAATGTATGGTCTTTGAGCCTGTTATTATGCAGCCCAACCGTTTCAAGACCATTCATATTACCATCGGGAATAAAAAAGTGAGTATTTGTGAAGAAAAAAACATTCTCGACTCACTCTCCAGGCTTGGCATGGATTTAAAGCCGATTCAATGCGGTGGTACTGCCGACCCCTGGACACAGGAGCGCGAGCAGTGGCACAGTGGTGCAAACTTTTTTGCTTTAGCTCCGGGAAAGGTCGTGGGTTACAATCGAAACGTGGCCACCATCGAAGAATTGAACAAAAATGGCTACGATGTAATTACAGCCCAGGATGTTATTGACGAAAAATTAATGCTCACCGATTATAATAAATACGTGCTTACCATCGATGGTTCTGAATTGTCGCGGGGTGGCGGTGGTGCCCGATGCATGACCATGCCCGTAAGGCGGAAAGAAGTTGAGTGGTAGAAGAGAACGAAGCGACTTAAGCGAACGAAGCGACTTAAGCGAACGAAGAGACCGAAGCGACTTAAGCGAACGAAGCGACGAAGAGAACGAAGCGACTTAAGCGAACGAAGAGAACGAAGAGACGAAGAGAACGAAGCGACTGGTGAGATTTGAGCGAACGAAGAGACTGGAGAGACCGAAGCGACTGGAGAGATTTGAGCGAACGAAGCGACTTGAGAGACTTGAGAGATTTGAGCGAACGAAGCGACTTGTACGAACGAAGCGACCAAAGCGACTGAAGAGATTTGAGAGATGGGCCGAAGGACTTCTACTGAGAAACCTCGAAGCATCCGCCGGTTTGCGGACTTTCGAGCCTTAAAAAAAAGAGAGACTTTTGCGGGCGAAGTGACTAAAAAAAGCTGTTGATTTGAGAAATCCGATGAATCGGAACATTTAGTGCGCTGGTCTCGATAGCCAATAGCGATTTTATTGCTTGCTTTAATTTTCAACACTCCGTTAAATTTTTTAAGCGGCAATTTTACCAAGCTCCGGTAGTTCATACACAATTTTCTGATGTTTTGCAGTGTTCGGGTTTGTTGCAAACCTGCAAATAAATCTTTCAAGCTATGCTTGGTTGCGAAATAGGGTTTGCATGCAACTCCACACCCTTCTTTATAAAAAAACTGCAATAGCAAGTTTGATCTCCCGTTTTAAAGCTTTAGAGAGTGTAAAGCAGTATAAATGGTTAATTCTTCGTTACAATAATCCAGACGAATTAAATCTTATCATCTTTTCAAAATCTGCCCCAAAAACTAATTTCAGAAGGAATAGCTCCAAAAATCCCCTGGCTCTACAATTAAAAACCCGAAGTTAGATTCAAATAGCAAAATACTAAAATGAATACCTCTGATTTATTATTATTAACTAAAAAAATAGTTGCTTAACTAAAATATTAGTTATAGTTTTGCGTTTCTAATTTTTTACAAGTAAAATTGAAGTAAAAATACCATCATGAAAGAACTAACAAGAGCTGAAGAACAGGTAATGCAGGAATTGTGGAAAATGAAAAAGGGGTTTGTAAAGGACATCCTTGACAAGTTCCCCGACCCAAAACCTGCCTATAATACCGTTTCTACCATTGTACGAATTTTGGAGAAAAAGGAATTCGTGGGGCATGTAGCTTTCGGGAAAAGTCATCAATACTATCCCCTGGTCTCCAAAAAGGAATATACCAAAACCTACCTCCAGGGAATGTTGGCGGGTTATTTCAGCGATTCGTACAAACAACTGGTTTCTTTTTTCTCCAAAGAAAACAACCTGAGTATTTCGGAGATGGAAGAGATTAAAAATATGATTGAAGGCCAGATTGAAGAACAAAAAGAACAACAAAACCAATGAATTTCGCATTAACAGATCCTTTGGGTAAAAACCGTAAAAAGCTTATCGCCATTGTATCGGCAATTGGTTTGGTGTTAATACTGGCGCTTACCCCCAGGCCCGAAACTGTTGAAGATTTGTTTAACCGGGCTAACGAGGCCTACGCCTTGGGGGATTATCAAGAAGCCCTTGAACTATATGATGAGTTGATCGAAGCAAACCAAACCATTGCCAGTGCATGGCAAAACCGGGGCAGTGCAAAATATAAGCTGGGGAATTTTTATGGAGCCGCCGATGATTTTGAGCAGGCCATTCGCCTCAACCCCGCGAGTGTTGAATCGTGGAACAGCAGTGCGCTGGCATTTTATAAAACCAATCAGGAGTACGATGCGCTTAAAAATGCAAAAACTGCGATTAAACTCGATCCCAAATTTCCGCAGGCCCACAATACCCTCGGGCTGGTAAAATACCAAATGGGTTTTTTTAAAGAAGCCATGGAGCATTTCGACACTGCCATTTTACTCAAACCCGACTATGCCGAGGCTTACCAAAACCGGGGGCTGGCAAAATCGAACATGGGGATTGTTTATACGGCGCTCGACGATTTTGCCAAAGCCATCGAACTAAAACCCGATTTTTATGAAGCTTATAACAACCGTGGAAAACTCTATTACAGAACAAAAAGCTTGTATAGTGCGAAAATGGACTTCGACAAAGCGCTGGAAATTTACCCCGAAAATCATAAAGCGCTTTTTAACCGTGGCGTTGTAAATCTTAAACTCGGCAACAAGGAAGAAGGTCGCGCGGATATAAAAAAAGCCAAACAATTAAAAGAAAAACAAGAATCACTAATACTTGAATAAAATGGATACACTGGTATTATATCTGTTACAATCGGGCATCAGCCTTTCGATGCTGTATGTTGTTTACTGGTTGTTTTTAAGGCGCGACACTTTTTTTCAAATCAACAGGGTTTATCTGGTGAACGCTGTTTTGTTTTCACTGATCTTTCCATTAATACCCTTAAGTTTACCTTATACCGGGGCAAACGAAACTTACACGGTGATGCTTGATGCCATCGTGATTAATGCTACAAAACTGAAACCTGCAGTGAGCAGCCACCTGAGTACATTCCAGGTAATTACCACAATCTACTTTACTGGTTTTTCTATTTTCTTTTTAAGATTCTTGTTTCAAATCGGGCAACTTATCATCATCATCCGGAAAAATGGTATTTCACACCACGAAGGTCTCAACATTGTTTTTATCGACCGCAATTACGCGCCCTTCTCATTTTTTGGTTTGATATTTATAAATCGTAAAAAACTTAGCGATGGAAGTATAAAAGAAATTATCGACCACGAGCAGGTGCATATTAAGCAGCGCCATTCGATGGATTTAATAATCTTCGAGTTGATGACCATTATTCAGTGGTTCAATCCATTTATCTGGTTTTACCGCAACTCTATAAAATCGGTACACGAATACCTTGCCGATGAAGGGGTTTTGCTGAAAGGCTACAATCGCATCAACTACCAGGCTCTGCTTTTGGAACAATCTACAGGAATTCAGGTCAACGACCTTACAAATAACTTTAATCATTCATTAATTAAAAAACGCATTATTATGATGACAAAAACGAAATCAACATTCATGGCCAGGTTGAAGCTTATGCTGGTTACTCCTGTAGCCTTACTTTTGGTGGTGGCTTTTACAGCTTCGCCCCTTGTAAAAACCATGGCCCAAAACGAAACTAAAAAAGAGATTAAAACAGTGGTTAAAACTGGCGATCAAACCAGAACTGTCGCCGCCGGTGAGGAAGTTATTTTTAAGGTTGTTGAGGATATGCCAAGATTTCCCGGTGGTAACGAAGCTATGATGCACTACCTCCAGGGGAATATTAAGTATCCCGAATCTGCCAGAAAACAGGGAATACAAGGAACAGTTTATATTTCTTTTGTAGTCGAAAAAGATGGTGCTATAACCGGCACAAAAATTCTTCGGGGTATTGGCCGCGAATGTGATGAAGAAGCCTTGCGCGTGATTAATGGAATGCCGGCATGGGAGCCCGGCACACAAAGAGGCGAGGCTGTAAGAGTACAATTCAATATGCCCATAAAGTTTACTTTGGGTAATAAAGAAAAGATAGAAAACGGTGAAGGTTCAGATAAAACCCCACCGCCACCTCCACCTCCACCAAAGAAATAGAAAAAGTGGTAGAATAAAAAAACCGGAAACTTAGTTTCCGGTTTTTTTTTAGTAGCGTTTAAACCCTGACAGTCCCGCACGTGCGGGACTGTCAGGGTTTAATGCCGGGCCAGAAACGTAAAGCAAAATAAGTTTTTTAACATTTTTTTTTGCTTTTTGGAGGATGCCGGATGTACCTTTGAAATATTCATTTTCAAACAAATAAAAAAATAAAAGCCATGAAACAACTTAAAAATTTTCTCGTATTGGCAGGCATTTTATTGCTTGCTTCAAACCCGGTTTTTTCGCAAAAACATTTTGATCAGAAAATTGGGGAAATCCAAAATAATAGCTATAACATTACCTGCGACCAGGATGAACTATTGCGCGAATTGGAAGCCTTGGTTTTTGCAAACGCTCACTTACAGGTTAGCTTCGATAAGCTCTCGATAGAGCAGGGCGATGGTTACTATTATTTATTGGCCACCGATACCGGTAAGCATGTAAAAACCGCACGTGAACTGGTACTTGACAAAGGGGCCTTTTATGAATATATGACCGATGATGTTGGCGGGAGCACTACCGTTACATGTTCGGGGTGCAGCATTGGCTGCAATCCCTACAAATTAAATGGCAATTGGGTGTGTTATCCTGATTGTGAATCCGGTTGCACCAAAACAGAAACCATCGTAATAATAGATGATGACGGAGAATAATTGTGGGAATGTGTCCGTCTATAATGTTTATTCTTGATAAGGGAGAAAAAATAGAAAATGGTGAAGGTTCAGGTAAAACCCCACCGCCACCAAAGAAATAGAAAAAGTGGTTGAATAAAAAAACCGGAAGCTTTGTTTCCGGTTTTTTTTTCGTAGTGTTTGAACCCTGACAGGGTTTTAAACCCTGTCAGGGTTTCCCCACCTTATTTAATCCACCGTTTCACCCATTTCTCGCCAACAGCCACGGCCACCACTTCGCCGGTAGCGCACAATTCGCCACCGCCAAACAATTTTACCAATACCGTTACCCTTTTTCTGTCGATAGATTTCACCATTGCCTCAAGTTTTAGCTTTCCATCCAATGGGGTAGGGCGGAGGTAATCCACATGCAGGCTTGCGGTAACACAACGGAAGGGTGGCTCCGAATCCATGGGGCGGTTTTCCTTTTTGTAAAGTGCTGCCGCCGCTGTTCCGGTGCTGTGGCAGTCGATGAGCGATGCGATCAACCCGCCGTAAACATAACCGGGTAAAGCGGTGTGGTAAGGTTTGGGTTCAAATTCGGCAATGGCCACATCACCATCCCAAAAACTCTTAATCTGGTGGCCGTGTTCGTTTAATCCGCCGCAGCCGTAGCAGTGGTTGAAATCGTCGGGATAATAATCCTGAAATGCTTTAACTTCCATAAAATTTTGATTTTTAATTTTGAGAACAAAAGTAGGGATTCCGGGGGAATTTTGATGTTTCATTAATTGATGATCCTTACAAAATGTTAGAATACCTATCCAATGAAAAACTAATCAAACAATTGTTACCAATGTGGTAATATTTATCTATCTTTGTTTCACAAAAACTAAAAAATGAGGGTTATAGCAAAAAAGATATTACGAAACTTTTGGAGTAAACACTCTGACTCAGAACAACAGTTGAAAACATGGTACAAAGAAGCTAGCAAAGCGAGTTGGAGTAACCCAAGTGAGATAAAGAATGAATATGCAAGAGCAAGTATTTTAAAAAGTGGCCGTGTGGTTTTCGATATTTGTGGTAATAAATACCGATTGGTGGTTGACATAAATTATGACAGATATTGGGTTTTTATTCGATTTATCGGGACACACAGTGAATATGATAACATTGACGCAGACAAAATTTAAAATGATGAATATAAAAGCAATAAAATCAGAAGATGATTATAATCAAGCCTTATTAAGACTTGAAGAAATATTTCATGCACCCATAAATTCAAAAGAAGGTGATGAAGCTGAGGTCGTATCAATTTTAATTGAAAAGTATGAAGACGAAAACTACCCAATCGAAGTACCTGATCCAATCGAAGCAATTCTTTTTAGAATGGAACAAATGGGTATGAAAAAAAAGGATTTGGCAGGTGTGCTGGGCTATAAAAGCAGGGTGTCGGAAATATTTAGTAAAAAAAGAAAATTGAATATTCAAATGATCCGAAACCTACATCATAAAATGAATATTCCTTATGAATCTTTACTTACCGAATATTAACCTGATGAATTCACAAATTCTTTGAATTTGTAAATTCATCACCGAAGGCCGAAAATATTTATTTTAAATATTTTCGAGGGTTAATCCTCGAATTTCCACAGGAAATTCGGCTCTGTCGGCTTTTTTGCCGACAGAGTGAAAAATTCATGAATTTTTCAGGTTAAAATCCAAATAGTAAATGCTCATGGTACTTTACCGCCAATTAGTGCTCGTCTATAAAGTAAGTTTTGTTGAGATGTCAATTGCCATCCCGTTAAACGGGACAGGCTATCCTTTAGGTGGATTAAAATGATGTGATGAATCCCCCCGCCTTTTCGCTGTCAATGCCTTTGGCATTGACAGCGAAAAGGCGGGGAAGGCATTACTAAATTCATTAGTCCCCGGGTTAAAACCCGGGGCAAGTGAAAAGTATCGACTTTATGGATAGGCTCTAATTAATACATTGCTCCATGCCAAACAATAAACCCCTCCTGCCTGGCATTTAGGCTCTTTCAACACAAGTTTTGCCATTTTTTGGCAAAACTTGTGTTGAAAGATACTCAACAACCTGGACAAGCCAAAACCGGTGAAGTGCTACTTAATTTAGAAGTCTGTTTGGTTTTGGCTTGTCCAGGTTGGGCTTTATTTCGTTTCAGTTTTTTTTATCTTTAATTCAAAATATTTTGCAATACCTTTGTTACAGTACATTTTAATCATAAGGTTTTAGCTATGACGATTAATTATAAATTTTATTATTTTTTACTTCTATTAGTAATTAGTTGCACTTCAAAAAATGGAAATAATGAAAGTAACTTTGAAGAGAATATAAGGTTTAACCATCTTTATGTTGTTATTGATGATTCTACATATAATAACCTTTTCGATGGTATTCAAATATTGGATGATTTCTCATATAACAAAGAACAAACTGTTAATACAGGGGAGGGGGCATGGTCTGGTAAGTATTTATTTGGGAGGCATCAATATTTAGAGATATTTAAACCCGAAGGAGATAAGAAAGGTAGATTTGGAGAATTAGGACTTGGGTTCATAACTGACAAATCAGGAACCTTAAGTTCCGTTCGAAATGAATGGAAAAGAAAAAATGAAAAGATTTCATATTCAGATAGAAAAATTGTTCGTGAAGGCAGATCATACCCTTTGTTTCAATTGGCTAATATAGAACATAGTGACTCGGTAAGAATTTTTTCCTGGCTTATGGAATACCAGGAGGAAGAAATGAAGAGTGTTGGTTTTACGGATCAAGACCTCAAAGGGAAAATCAGTTGGGAAGAATATTCTGTTCATAGAAGAGCGGCAGATCTAAAAATCAATCCTGATTCTGTTAAATTTGAAAAAGCCTTCGATAGGGTTACACAGCTATATTTAACACTTACGCCGTACGAACTTGAAAGTTTGAAAAAGTCACTTCTGTATTTTGGTTTTACTGAAAAAGGAAACAGTTTGATTAGCCAGGATATTACGATTAATTATAAAATTTCTCAACATAAAGGATTTGTGCTGAATCAAATAGATTTTAAGTTAACAGGCTCAATGAAACAGGGGACATATCGGTATAAAAATTTGGAATTTATGGTAAAGGAGAATAGTGCAAGCCTAAAATTCTTATATGATAGCTATCGTTAATCGCTGCAAGGAAAATGAAAAAATCAAAAAACAAACAATACGAATTTGGTGCTCAAAAAGATGGCTATTTTGCAATCGAAGAAATTGCTAAATACTTCTTTCAAAACACAAATAATCAGAGCGATCGGGTGCTTTCCGACCGGATTTGCAACGATTTGGACTTTGATGAGTTTTATCAATATGCCGACAGGTGTGCATCCTCAACCGGCCAGCAGTATTTGTACAACCATTTGCGGCTTACCGAAGTGGGCATCCCGGAAACGGAAAATGATGAAACTCTTATTGCCCGATTTAAAGAAAATGCAGCCCTTCGAAATCGTGTGGTAAAAACCCTTTCAAAACTAAAAAGCAACAAAGCCTACTACCTTGTCGATTTATTTTTTGGTGAACAAATTAAGCAACCATCCTGGTTTTTTATTGTGAAGCTGTTATCCTTTGCAAGCATCCTCTCCTTCATTTTCATTTTTGTCGATACAACTTTTATTTTGGTTTCCATTATTCTGGCAACCATCAACTCGGGCATCCATTACTGGAACAAAAGAAACCTGCAAGTGTATGTCGATTCGATTCCACAATTGATGCTTATGTATGCGGTGGCCGTGGAGCTTAACAAAATTGATGAATTGAAGGGTAAATTCGGAATTAGCAAACAATCCATCGCTGTATTAAAAACCATTCGCAACAAAGTGTGGGTGTTTAAGCTCGAATCGAAAATTGATAGCGACCTGATGTCGATAGCCTGGGGTTTGGTTGAGTTTGTAAAAATTGCGTTTTTGATCGAACCTGTATTATTGTTTAATGCCATCGCTCAAATTAAAAACAAGGCTAAGGAAATTGAGCAAGTTTTTGCTTTCATCGGCCATGTAGATTTACTGCTTTCGATAGCTTCGCTGAGAAATGGGACTTTAAACCATTGCATCCCTTCATTTAATCAAAACATGAAAATGGATGTGGAGGGCATGGTTCACCCACTTATTTTAAATTGCATTTCCAACGATATTGCCTTGGATTCCAAATCGGTTTTGCTGACAGGCTCCAACATGTCGGGGAAAACCACTTTTATCAGGACTATGGGCTTGAACGTAATTTCTGCCTTGAGGCTGAACACCTGCTTTGCCACTACCTTTTCGATGCCAAGGGTTAAGCTGGTTACGGCCATTAGGATGAACGACGACCTGATGAACGATAAAAGCTATTATTTTGATGAAGTATTAAGGATTAAGGAAATGATTGAAAGCAGCCGGTCGGGAGAAATTAATATGTTTTTGTTGGATGAAATATTTAAGGGAACCAATACCATCGAGCGCATTTCGGCGGGAAAGGCCGTGCTTGAACACCTCAGCAAAGGGAATTTCGTGTTTGTTTCGACCCACGATGTTGAGCTGGCCGAATTGTTAAAGAATAATTTTCAACTTTTCCACTTCAGCGAAATGGTGAGTGATGCCGGGATAGATTTTGATTATAAACTAAAACCCGGGAAACTTACCACGCGCAATGCTATTAAAATATTGAAGTATAACGGATATCCCGAGCACATTATCCGGGAAGCACTGGAAACTTCAAAATTGCTGGATGGAAAAAGTGGAGTGTAGGAGTTTTATAAAACATTATGGGGTATGTAATCTTCTCCCGTGCCGCAGTATGGCTTTTTTGGTACAGAGTACCGAAATATTTGTAGTAGATTCATGACATTTTTGACTAAGGTGCAGCGCACCGCAATATTAAATAGCCAGTATGTTTCGGTGCGCTGCACCTTTCAATCTACTTTTGTATGGTTATCCTACAAATATTTTGCAGCTCTGCTGCTAAGTCGATTCGTATTTCACAGATTTTAATTCACGGGTAATGATTGCATACCCCACTTAAATCATTATTATCCAACAAAAGGAAAAATAAGATTAACCCACTTCATCGCGAGTTCCAAGCCCTGGGAAAAGGGAATAAAAGTGAAATGACAATACGTATTAGATTTCTTGCCGCACATGCGGCATACTAATGACAGCTTTCTGTAAGGTGTTAAAAAACAGACCTCTCAGTCCCCGAAGTGTCGGGGCAGGCAGCAGGCTCCTTCGAGGTGACACTGATCGCGCTGTGGTTGTGGGGGGAGGGGAATGGGGCGCGAAGCGCCCCATTCCCCTCCCCCCCAAATCAAAACGTGATCATGGTCATTTCGACCAAAAAACGCAGCGAAGTGGAGTTTTGCCGGGAGAAATCTACTCCCCCCTAACCCAAAACTCACAAAGCGCTTGTCATTCTGAGTCCCGAAGTTTCGGGACAGAATCTATATTTTTTAGTCGGGAAGTAGTGATTAAAAAAGTACGATAATTGAGAATTCCTGATTCATACACTAACTTTTTCTTCAAAATCCCAATCCCCTCAACATTTTAAATATTTTTGCGAATCAAATTCAAATAATGCGAATCGGAAATTGGATAAAAATGTTAGGCCCCGGCTTGCTATTTGCCGGAGCGGCTGTTGGCGTGTCGCACCTCGTGCAGAGTACACGGGCGGGAGCAAGTTATGGTTTTGAACTGATTTGGGTTCTGGTGCTTGCCAATGTCCTTAAATATCCTTTCATGGAATTTGCCCCGCGCTATGCTAATTCCACCGGTAATTCCCTCATCGATGGTTATAACAAAATCGGGAAATGGGCCCTGATTTTATATGTGCTCTTAACTGTTGCTACCATGTTTGCCATACAGGCAGCGGTTACTATTGTTACTGCCGGACTTTTTTCAAAAGTTTTCAATATTCATTTACCCATGCCTTTGGTTACGGCGCTCATGCTATTTGTAGCCATGTTAATCCTGGGTTTTGGCCGCTATTCCACGCTCGACACAATCATGAAGTTCGTCATTGTTTTGCTTGCGCTTTCTACGCTGGTTGCGGTGGTTTATGCCTTTAGTACTGGTTTTTTCGACAGCGCTTCGGTTTCAGGAAATTTCGACTGGACGAAACATCTGGACATTTTATTTTTAATAGCCTTTGTGGGTTGGATGCCCGCCCCGCTTGATGTTTCTGTGTGGCATTCGCTGTGGTCGGTAGCCAAGGAAGACCAGTTGGGTAAACGACCTTCGATGAAGCAGGCATTATTGGATTTTAATATCGGGTATGTCGGTGCAGCAGTTTTGGCTATTGGGTTTTTGTCGTTGGGGGCTTTGGTTATGTTTGGTTCGGGTCAGGAACTTTCGTCGCAGGGAACTGTATTTGCAGGGCAATTAATCAGCATGTACACCGGAAGTATTGGTAGTTGGGCATTTCCGGTAATAGCAGTCGCAGCATTAACAACTATGGTTAGCACTACCATAACCTGCCTCGATGCTTACCCGAGGGTTTTGAGTAAATCGACCACATTGTTATTTCCCGAAATCAGGAATATCGATAAATACCATGAAAAGTTATATTGGTTTTGGATTTCGATGGTGGCTTTAGGGACGCTGTTATTGTTGGGTTACCTTTCGGGAACAATGGGGTTTATGGTTGATCTCGCTACTACCATCTCATTCTTAACTGCACCCATTCTTGCCATTCTAAATTTTAAAGTGATTACGCATCCCCACGTGCCCAAAAAGGACAGGCCCGCAAAATGGCTCATCAGGTATGCCTGGGTCGGCATTATTTTCCTTTCAGGATTTAGTATTTTTTATGTAGTTTGGGAATGGTTTGTAATTTAGCGCACGAAAAATGGAAAACAGGATACAATTAGTAAAAGGGGATATTACAAAGCTGTGGGTTGATGCCATTGTAAACGCGGCCAATAAAACCCTGCTTGGTGGTGGAGGTGTTGATGGTGCGATTCATCGGGCTGCCGGCCCCGAATTGGTGCGTGAGTGCATGAACCTCAACGGATGCGAAACTGGTCAGGCAAAGATTACAGGTGGGTATTATCTGCATGTTAAACACGTAATTCATACCGTGGGTCCCGTGTGGAAAGGAGGCAATGCCAACGAACACGAATTACTTGCTTCATGCTATTATCAGAGCCTTAAACTTGCTTATGATCGTAATTGCCGTACCATCGCTTTTCCCAATGTAAGTACCGGAGTGTATGGTTTTCCAAAAGATATAGCCGCCAGAATTGCATTGAGTGAAGTTAGGATTTTTTTTAAAAATAGTCCCACTCCCGAAGAAGTAACCTTTTGTTGTTATGATGATGAAAACTATGAAATTTATAAAAACCTACTAAATAAATAGCCAATGCTTCCAGAAGCAACCAATAAAGAATGCCCAATAATTTTTAACTCAATTACGAATTACGAGTTACGAATTACGAATTACGAATTACGAATTGCGAATTACGAATAACGAATTGCGAATTACGAATAATCCCGAAAAATCGGGATTTCGCTTCGCTCAACTAATAACAATTAACCAATAACTATTAACCTGATCCTCGTTTTGAAACAAATACATTTCTCCATACTTACACTATTTTTTGCAATCCTGGCGTCCGGCTCAGCTTCTGCCCAAACTACCAAAAAACAAGTTGAAGCTTCAAAAATTTCAACCAGCTTGCATATCGATGGGCTGTTAAACGAACCTGAATGGCAGGATGTTCAGCCTGCTAAAGACTTCGTTCAATTCGATCCGTACAACGGACCGCCTGCCACCGAAAAAACCGAAGTGCGGATTTTGTACGATAACGTAGCCATTTATATTGGGGCTATGATGTACGATTCTGCGCCCGATAGCATACTCACCGAGCTTGGCTTTCGCGACACTGACGATTTGAACTCCGATTACATCAACATCATTTTAAGCCCTTTTAATGATGGTCTCAATGCCTTTACACTTGGCGTAACTGCCTCAGGGGTGCAGTATGATATAAAGATTTATAATGACGATGGCGACAAAGACTGGGATGCGGTTTACCAAAGTAAGGTTCAGATTTTGGATAATGGATGGTCGGTTGAGATGAAAATTCCTTACTCGCAACTGCGTTTTCCTGAAAAAGAAATTCAGACCTGGGGCTTTAATGTCGAGCGAAGTATTAGGCGAAAGCGTGAACTTGATACCTGGAATTTTGTGGATAAAAAAATTGATGGCGAATTAAGGCAGGCCGGTGAATTGACAAAGCTTGAAAATATTAAACCTCCCCTGCGATTATCATTCACACCTTATGTTTCAGGATACATGGAAAAAAAAGCTGCTGACCCCGATTGGGGATACTCTTTTAATTACGGCATGGATCTGAAATATGGCATCAACGAAAGTTTTACCCTCGACATGACTTTGATCCCTGATTTTGGGCAGGTGCAGTCGGACGATGAAATCTACAACCTTTCACCCTTCGAGGTGTATTACGAAGAGCGCCGGTCATTCTTCACCGAAGGAACCGAGCTTTTCGATAAAGGAAATATTTTTTATTCGCGCAGGGTGGGTGATACCCCCGACGGATATTCAAGTGTTTACGATAGCGTGCATGAAGGAGAATATGTTTCTGATAACCCCTCCAAAACCAAGCTTATCAATGCTACCAAAATATCGGGGCGCACCAACAAAGGACTGGGTGTTGGGATATTCAATGCCATATCGGCTCCTACATCTGCAACCATTACCGATTCCGCAAGCGGAGAAACAAGGAAAGTGGAAACGCAAGCTTTCACCAATTACAACATGGTGGTGCTTGATCAAAGCCTGAAAAATAATTCGTACATAAGCCTCTACAATACTAATGTTTATAAGGGTAAAGATTATTACATGGCAAATGTTTCGGGGACTGAGTTTCAGTTTTACGATAAAAATTCCACTTACGCCATCAACGGGAAGTTTAACCTGAGCCAAAAATATAATCAGGATGATGATACTGACCTTGGCTATTCCTATAATGTAACCTTATCAAAAACCAGCGGCAGGTTTAAGTTCGATTTAACCCGCTATGTTGAAGATGATAAATATAATCCCAACGATCTGGGTTATCTCGCTGTAAATAATGAGATTACCCACGCCTTGTCGGTGGATTACAATTTTTATGATCCTTTCTGGAAATTGTTGTGGTGGTACAACAGCATTAGTGCCTGGCATCAAACTTTGTTTGCACCCCGCGATTTTGTTGAGTTTGGCATAAACGCAAACAGCAGGGCTACCTTTAGGAACAGGCTTACTATTGGATTTGATATCGAGACAAAGCCTGTGGAGCAGCACGATTTTTATGAAGCCCGCGCTCCGGGGCGCGATTTCATACAAGCTCCAAGCTGGGAGTTTAGCGCATTTTTATCGCCCGATTACCGCAAGGCATTTATCGTGGATGTGCGCACAGGGCTTGACCGCTCGCCGGAATACAATCAAAACGAATGGTTTCTTAGCTTATCCCCGCGGTGGCGGGTAAACGACAAACTTACTTTCAGGCTCAACAGTTTTTACGAGATGGATGGAAATGATATTGGCTTTGTGGACGAAAGGCCGGTTAACGACAACAAGGAAATAATTTTTGGCCAACGTGATTTGCAAACTTTTGAAAATGTGTTAAAAACCACGTACATTTTCCAAACCAGGCTTGCGCTGGATTTCAGGTTAAGACACTACTGGCTGCTGGCCAAATACAATAAATATTATTTATTGAAAGAAGATGGCTACCTCGGAGATACCGATTACAACGAGAACAACGATTTCAACTTCAACGCTTTCAACATCGATATGGTGTTGCGCTGGGAGTTTGCCCCGGGCAGTGAGTTGGCTCTGGCATGGAAAAATGCAGTGCTTACCTACAACGACTCTGAGATTACCGACAAGTTTTTTGATAACCTCCGCAACACCGTCGAGTCGCCAGCCGACAACAGCTTTTCAATTAAACTACTTTACTACCTCGATTATATTTATTTGAAAAAAAGGAAGTAAATAATGTTGATAGATTTTCTTGCTCCTGCTTTGGATGTTTAAGGCTTTCAGCCTTTCATATTTGGAACGATTGGTTACATCATCAGTCGTTAAAAATGTTCATTATTTTAGTCTCTGTCAAATTAAGCTGCTTTCAAGGCCCTTTTTCCCAACCACACGACCCGCTTTGCCCTGTCATTGGTAGAGTTCACCTACCCCCACATCCATTCAAATTCTTGTTGTTGGCAGAAGCACGGCAGTCTGCCCCGACCCTTCAATCATTTTATTTGCATTGTAAATTAGAGTTCAAAATATTGTAACAATTTAATTATCAAAAATGAAAATGTAACATGTTCTTTATATGGTGTTTAATACTTTAATAACTAAATTAAAGAGCCTTAATAAAATCGCTGACCCTTCGGGGACTAAGACCCGCTTCGCCAGCCCGCTTCGCCAGCGAGGAGAGCCTGCCTGGCCAGCAAGGCTGGCAAGGTGGGAATCTGTTCTTTTATATACATTGATTTTGTATCCACAAAAATGGTAGTAGAACCATAAAAAAGAACCTGATATTGGCAAATGGACAAAATCAGGTTCTTCTGGTTTGATACTAATACACGATAAACTTCATCACTCGTACCACCGGATTGGTATCCCTGTCTTCCGAAAGTATAATTTGGAGGGTATAAATTCCGGGTTGGAGATGCAATGCTGATTTTTGAATTGTGATTGATGCTTCATCATTAATCGGCATATTTGAAGCTACCTCAGCCTTCGTGCTCCCCATTGCATCAAAAATGTTGATGGTGGCAAATGCTTTTTTTGGAACGGAAATTTCCAGCATTGCATCCGTGTTCATCGGGTTAGGATGCAGGCTAATGCCAATAGGTTTAACTATTTCGCTTAGCTGGGTGAGTAGCGGATTTATTTCGATAACAGCAGTTCCAAGTGGTGAAAATGTGTTGCTCCCATCGACGAGGTCATAATCAATACCTGTGTAAACATTTTGTCCGTTTAGGTTCCACAAACTCACACTAAAGTTATTCCCGGAACTTGCCCCATCAATAATTTCAGTTTCCGGATCGTCCATGCTAACGGGGATTACAAAATATTCATCCCTTGTATTGGTAAATACTTTTACGCCAACACAAATATCACCATCAAATACAGCAACTTCATCGCCCGGTTCCATCCAGCTTGAAGTTTTTACAATCACAGCCATAGGCTGGTAGGGGTTGTTTTGGAAAATTGGATTAAAGAATACCGGATCATGGCGAACCATTTTTACCTGTGGCGCTTGGTATCCATCGTCCGGGTTATCGATGGTTAATGTTGCATCGGCGGTAACTTTAATGTAATAACCCTGTCCCGCTTCAAAATTCCCGATTGAGTTCGACCATTGACCATTGGGCGGTGGGAAGGGAAGGTGAAACACTACACCACCCTGTTGATCGATCACCTTGTAAAGCAGGCCGGCATCGATCAATGGCTGGACCAACTGTAAAGCATCCTGTGGTACATCGCAAGGGTAACTTATCATATTCCAGCCTTCGGTGAGTGGTATTTGTAAAGGAAGTTCCGTTGGTGTTCCCGATATCGAAAGTGTGGCATCTGCAATTAGCTTAATATAGTAACCTTCGGTTTGTAAAATATCACCGATTGAATTATTCCATAGTCCGTTTGGTGGAGGGAAGGGCAGGTGGAAAACAGTGCTACCGTTTTCATCAATCACTTTAAAAAGTAAACCCTCATCGATGAGGGGCTGGACAATTGCCAGCATGTCAGGATTGTTGGGCATGACTTTCGAGGAAAAAAGATTCCAGCCTTCGATTAAATTAATGTCCTGGCTTGACGAGGGTGTTTCAACTGTTACCAAAACTGATCCTGAAACCAAATCCACACCATCGTTTACTTCCACAGAAAAAGTAGTGGTTTCATCGGGAGTAGCCTGCGGATTGGCAATTGAAGAAGTAAAGCCTGCCGGATCGGAACTCCAGGAGTATGTGTAGGTTTCTGAGCCACCATTGGGCAAAGCAGTTAATTGGGTAGATTCCCCTGCGATAATAATTTCGGGAACGGCTGTAACTTCTACCGACAGCGGTATGGTGTTGGCAACATTAAGTGTTACCGGAACATCCATTGTAAGGGAGTTTGGATCGTTATTAATGATGTGTATATTCCCATAATAAGTCCCAAAAGAAAGTTCTGATGCATCAATGCTTACATCAAAGTTTTGAGATTCTCCCGGTGCAATTGTACCCGAAATGTTGTCCACCGAAAGCCACCCTAAAACATTTACGGTATAGTCTTCGGTTTCGCCGTATTCAAATTCATCACAGGGATCATTGGCTGAGGTTTGCCAATTAGCCCTTATTCGCATCCTGGTGTTGCCGCTTCCTAAGCCACCTGGAATTGTAATCGTCGTGGTATAAAGCTGGTTGGCACTTGCAAGGTTATAATCTTCCAACAACAACTCATCATCATCAAATACTTCATTTTTATTAAAATCAATCCATAAGCAAACATCCTGGTTGCTGTAGCCAGTCATAAAAGAAACTTCATAAGAGTTGCCCGGCTGAATATCGGTACTCATACCGGTGAAGTCCCCATAACCATTTGCACTACAACCATTATTCAGGTTGCTGATATCGCCCATTGCAAAACCTGTAAATCCATCGCTATAAGTGCAATTTGCAGTTGGCTGGCAGTAAGCTCGCGTATTATCCAAAGACTCAGAAGAAGAGCTAATTGAATATTCAAGAGGCAATTGCCCTGTGTTTTCGATGGTGATTTGCCGGGTACTTGTTGCACCGGGTTGCAGATTCTCGGTGAGTGTTAGCGGAGTAACCGAAATCTGGGCATCTCCCCACTGGAGGTTGGCAGCTGCTGCCGCCGATTCGCCATCGGTATGCATGGCAGTAACCTGGTAGGTGTAAATGCCATAATCCGGGAGCAGATCGATAAATGAATTTTGTATGCTTGTTCCCAGTTGAACGCCATCACGGTAAATAATAAAATACTCAAATCCCTGTACAGGCACAAAATCCCACGAAAGATCAACCTGGCCGGTTTCAAAAGTTACGGTACCGTTAAGATTCGTTGGTTTTGGCAGGGCAATAATCTCCTCAATGGCAGCTAAAGCATCAACACGACCTGAACCAGTGACATTGTTCTTCCCCTGCTGCAAAACGAGGGTTGTCTCTTCCAGGATTCTACAAATTTCAGAAGGTTCAATCTGGTTATGTTTTTGAATCATAAGAGCCATAACTCCCGCAGCAGCTGGTGTAGCCATTGATGTGCCACTCCAACCCGATGCATAGCCTGTGTTATTGTCGTAAGCCAGTGATTTAATGTTTGAACCCGGGGTGCATACATCGGGTCGGATAAGTCCGATTTCAGGTTGGTAGGGGTAGTCGTTGTAAGTGGAAATTGCTGACCAATCCACAGGACCTTGGCTTGAAAAGCTTGAAATTTCATCACTGCTTGTTGTAGCACCTATGCATACAACACTTGAAATTCCACCAATTAGTGTTTGATCGGGGTTTAGCCAGGGTGGGGGGCAATCACCCGGGGTTCTAATATTGTCTGGTATTGGGTAACTTGACTGTTCATCACCTTCGTTGCCTGCTGCAACTGCTGCAATAACTCCCGCAGCAAGTACATTGTCAAAAGTCTGTCGCCATACTTGACGGTTTGGGTCCCAATCATGTTGCCATCCCAACGAAAGGCTTAAAACATCTGCTCCCTGCTCTACACTAAGTTCAACAGCCGACCATACGGAGCTTTCATATCCACTTCCATTAGCATCCAATACTTTCATACACATTATGCTTGCTCCTGGTGCAACACCCGTTTGCGAGCCTGCGGTACCATCTCCGGCAACGGTTCCGGCACAATGTGTACCGTGACCATCATCATCCATAGGATCGTTGTCGTTATTTGCAAAATCGTAACCATGATTTGGATAATCATCGCTTTCCCATAGATGATCCTGAAGATCTTCATGGTCATAATTTACGCCCGTATCGATAACCGAAACAATTACTCCATCACCATCAAAACCAAGCATCCACACATCATCGGCATTTATTTTAAGTACATTCCATGTAATTTCCCTGCTCCCATTAAATCCTTTTTCAGGAAATGCGTTTTTTCGTTCGGCCGGATCAAGCAGCAGGCGGTATTCATCATAGTCAATCTCTTTAATGTCCTTTCGCTTGTTTAACTCCATGATAGTGGCAGGGGTGGCATAGCAATTTATCACGTTTGCGATCCAATAGGTGGTGAGGTTTTTAACCATTTTATTGCGCTGCATATCCTTAAGCTGAACAATAACTCCTTTCTGCGAATTTTTTGAGAAATCCTTGAGTGCCGAAACAACATAGATCCGCCTGTCATTTTTATCCATTCCTTCTACCCTGGCAATTAGTTCCTGGGTTTCAAATTGTTCAGTTAGTGTAATGTTTATCCTAATGAATTCATTATTATTAACTGATTTTATTTTTTCGCTTAATTGATTGGATATTTTATCGTACTCCGATGCACTCAACTTTTGGTTAAAAGATGCTAAGAGTAATAGTGCTGATACAAAGGCTACTACCGCAGACCTTTTTAAAGTCAATAAATTTGTTAGGTTTTTCATATAATTTAGAAATTTCATATTTATATTTTCTTAGTTAAATCAATAAAGTTAAACTCAATTTAAAAATGGGGCTTTATAATTTATCTAGTATTATTTGATGATTATAAACTTTTGATAGCTGGTAGTTGATAAATTATTAGCATCCAGGCTGTACTTTAAAAAATAATAGCCGGAATTTAAGTCTTCTGTATTGATGTTGATCCGGTATGTCCCCCTGGAGTAATCTGATTCAGAAATAAGTTTTATTTGGATGCCAAAGATATTACAAATATCAACAATCAATTTTCCACCCACTTTTAATTCAAAAGCTATTGTTGCATTTTCCTTTACAGGATTCGGAAAAATACTTAACGACATTCTCCCTTTATTTCCGTCAGCTAATCCTGTTGTCAGGAAGTTAAGGTCATAAATTCCAGTGCCAAGCTGCTTGAATTGTTCATCACCCGACTGATAATTTATTGATGTATTCTCATAAACCACTTGGTTTTGCTTATCCCAGGCTACGATATTAACATTGTTTCCGGCTTGGTATCCATCGATGCTTTCTGTTTCGGGATCATCAGCCGCACAAGTAATAATCACAAAGTCCCCGGCATTTTCTGTAAATACATTTGCCCCAACACAAATATCACCATCAAAAACAGCAACTTCATCATAATGGTTCAACAGGCTATTTGTATTCACCACAATATGCATGGGCATGTAAGGATTATTTTGGTAAACAGGCTGGAAGTGACTTGTTGGCAATTTTAGCAATTGGCCTTCAAACAGGCTGTTTTTCGCAGGTTCATCAATGGTGAGAATCACGTCATCTGTTACTTTTATGTAATATCCTTCGCCACCCTCGAAATTCCCGATGGTATTCGACCATTGTCCGCTGGGTGGCGGGAAGGGAAGATGGAATACACTACCACCATTTTCGTCCACAACTTTGTACAAAACCTCGGCATCGATCAAAGCTTGCAGCACATTCATTGCATCAGTTGGCTCGGCGCAGGGGTAGCTCATCATGTTCCAGCCTTCAACCAAGGAAATTTCCATGGGCATTGCACCTGGCAATCCCTGGGTGCTCAATTCACAATTTTCAAAAACTTTAAGGTAATATCCATCGGTGCAAGCCATGTCGCCAATGGTGTTCGACCATTGTCCGCTGGGTGGTGGAAATGGAAGGTGGAAAACCGAACCTCCGTTTTCGTCGAGTATTTTATAAAACAACTCCTGATCGATAAGTGGCTGCACAATATCCAGCATATCCATATTGTCAGGTTCAACCATAAACGATACCATATTCCAGCCCGACTGTAGCGCTATAGTTTGTGAAATAGATGCTGTGTTCGACAATTCAACAAACGCAGTCCCCTGGGAAGTGTAATTTTCGTCATATTCCTGATAAGGATAATTTGCCGAAATGTTGCCAATTTCACCTTGTTCATTATTATAGAACTTGTAAAGGATTTCATTTCCTGCGATAAATCCGTTATTTTCGTCAGGGTTTGAACCGTCATCCATCGAGGCTATAATTTCCAAATAAATTTCTCCTTGAAGGATTTCCGTTAATATACCTACACCTACGCAAATTTCATTTCCAGAAACTGGATCAATATCGAATAAGCCGATTTCATCACCGGGGAGTAAATCAACATTCTCAACCTTTGCAGTAACCACAAAAACACTCATCGGGTTGAAAATTGATGTCCAAACCGGGACAAAGTGTGTTTGTGGCTGGGGCTCGCCTTCGGTAGTGAACGACCAGGTTTCGCAATCCGTTGCATCACCGTATTGGTTATAGGCAACGATCTTCCAAAAATATTCGGTTTCGTAGTTTAGAATTGTTGGGCTATATGATAACACATTTCCTAAATCAGTACCATTTTCGATGTTGGTTGGTGGATTATTTGTTCCAAAATAGATTTTATATCCGGCAGCTTCATCGGCAGAACTCCATTGCAAAGTGTTTGTTAAAGCCACGTCAGTTGCAGTATTTAATGGTGTAATAATACCTGCACATTCGGGCAATGCGCCCACCGTGATGTAATTTGTTTTTGTTTCAGTATCAGAACCTGCTGCATTGCCTGCAGTTAATTTTACAGTGTAAATCCCGGCATGATTGTAAACAACGGTAGGGTTCTGTTGGGTGCTGCTTGTTGATGAGCCACCACTAAAATCCCATAACCAACTTGTTGGGCTGTTACTCGATAAATCCGTGAAGTTCACGCTTTGGCCTTCAAGAATTGAAGTTGTATTTGCTTCAAAATTTGCTAACGGTGGCGATAGTGAAACGAAACTTACAATATAATCTTCTACCTCACCATAGGTGAATGTTTCGCAAGGTGTTGGTACATTATTGTATTTCATAGTAACGCGCATTCTTGTTTTCGATATTGCATTGGTCGATACTGTAAAACTGCCTGTAACCTGCGTATTGCTTGATGCCGGAGCCAAAACCTGCTCGCCGGTGTCTTCAAAATCTCCATCTCTGTTATAGTCTATCCACACCCTCCAATACTCTGTAAAGGAACTCCCCGAAAATCCCGGTGTGAGTGTTACCTGTACTTCTTCACCGGCTGTCATTTCAATTTCAAGGTGAGTAAAATCTGTGTATCCAGCCGCACCTGATGTGTTTGAAAAATCATTAAATGCTACCTTGCTTATCCATTCATCAGAAACATTATTTCCTTGTGAACTACAATAGTTTTGTGGGGTCTCGTTTACAGAAATATACCCGGTTTTTGTTTCAGTGTCGCTTTCAGTTCCATTTGAAGCCATCAATGTTACGTTAAAATCTCCCGGAGAATTATAGCTAATAACAGGATTTTGGAGCGTTGATGATGAAGGTGTTCCCCCCGGGAATGACCATGCCCATGAAATCGGTTCTCCGTAAGTTTCGTCAGTAAAAGTAACTTGCCCGCCCGGACAAAGTGTTGTTGGGTCGGCAGAAAATTGGGCAAAAAGTCCTGTCGAAATCACCTCAACTTGTGATGAATACCTGTAGTAGTTTTGTTTGGTAACGGTTACGTTAATTATAGATTCAGGATTTTGCTGTGGGATCATTATATTTAAAGGTGAACCAGTTCCAGTGGCAGTAGCTAATATTTCACCATCAGCAGTTAATGCTATAGTTGAACCTGCATTAGCCTTTACCGAAAACTCCGTGGATGCCACCGGATGTACACTGGCGTGGCTTACCGTTAAACTTTGGGGAACTTCCGTAAAAAGTGTCATAAACGCATCGCCATGATGGTGGAACAGGCGGTAAGTAATTTGTTTGTTGTAGGTATTATAAGGCCAGGATGATTGATAAAGAAAGTGTTTTCCTGCGGCATTGCCGAAAGCTGGCATTACAAAGTTCACCGGAAATTCCGCTGAGTTTCCAGGCATAAAATCGGGATGCAGGTTATCGAAAACCCCCCACACATAAACATCATTTACAAAAGAATACGAAACCTCAGTTGCGGCAATTACACCAAGAGCCCCACTATTTTGGCCGTTGTATGTATAACGATGGAATTTCTCAGTAAAACTTTCAGCCGTGCGATGGAAGGCTCCGGTTTGACAGTTAATAGAAAAAATAAAGGGTAATTCATTGTTTACATTGTGTAATGAGCTGATGCTTGATGTATTAAATGCCGGTTCGCCCCAACCGCCATAATAACCATGGTCGCGGTGCTGGAGTAAATACGATCCGGAGTTAATCGCGTTCACAACATGGGTGGCTGTTCCGCCCGAAAATCCACCCAGTTCGGCGGGAGTGGCCGGAATATAATCCAAACCATTGGGTCCAAAATAATTGAGTACAGTTGAAGTATTTGTAGCAGTTGACCACGGGTCGCTTGTTGGGTCGCCCCCGTAAACGGCATTTATCCTCACCGGATTTTTACCCTGTTCATTTTTCAGGTATCCTCCCACAACCTCCGAACAAATCTGGAACCATCGTTCCGTTTGCCAGCCTAGAGCCGTGATAGGATGGTCGTAGAAATCAGGGTTTGTCGGGGGATTTCTCTCATAATCTAAAAACTTGGTTACCATCACTTCAAGCTGCTCGGCATTATTGGCGGTAATCCTTGCAAATACAATATCGGGGAGGTCATTGCCCGTAACATCCTCAAATTTGTTGTCAGAAACAAAGTCAGGATAACCTGCCGGATGTGTATACATTTGAGAAATAATACCACCCGTCCCTGTACTGTAATCACCCAAAAGTAGCACTGCCGAGGGAGCCACAGACCAGGTGTTGTAGGCATTGTCAACATAATTTTCAATGGCTGAAACTGTATTCCCACCAATTTCGGTAGTTGTTACTATCCCCGTTTTTATGCCCTGGAGTGTCCTGAAGGTTTTTATAGAGTCGGCCCATGAAAGAAAATCAGGCAGGTCCGGCGCAATGATGATATAATCGTAATCAGGTGAATCGGATGGTGCCAACCTATTTTGATTGTAATCAATTTTGGGAAGGGTGTTCGCATTTAGTAATTTGCCCATTAGTATCTGATCCCACCAGGGGCTGCGTTTTGCAACTTCACCAAAATACCCCGATCCTCCAACAAAGGTTATCTTAATTTCCATATCGTAATATACAACAAGCTCTTTTGTAACCGGGTTGTACTGGAATGGAGTAACCCCAAGCATTACCGCATCAACACCTCTTATCTCTGTTGTTTCAGAAAGTTGAAAAGCTTGTGCCGGGAAAAATGCATCACTTGAATAAATTTTGCCGTTTTTGCGGTATTCCATTGGTCCGTCCTCAGTGTCCAGTGGTATTCTTGGAGCAGGAGATACCTCAACGTTTTTTATGGTCTCAGTTTTATAACTTATGATTTCGATATCGGCTGAGGCTCCCTCGGGAATAGCGATATAGCTGCTAAATCCCGGCAGGTCAGGTGCCCCTTCATCGTTGGGGAGGAAACTACCCGGAACTTCGATGTGCTTCATATTTTCCCCGTCAATAGAAATATCCGACAGTGTAAATTTATTTATCGTAAAAGAAATTTCTAAGCCTGTTAAAGTTGTGTTTTTTATCGAAATGCCCGATTCATTATTTAAACCGGAATAGTCGTATATCTGTGCGTTTACTATTGTTGATGCAAACATAAAGATGACCATGAATAGAAAAAGTGCTTTTTGCTTCATTTTGTTTTGCTTTTAGTAGTTTGTAAAAAATATTTACATTATCCATTTTATTCCGTAAAAATATAAAATTATTTAAGAAATCAAAACATTATTTAACATTTATTCTATATCAGAGCCATCTTTTAGAAAAAATATTTTAAGTTTTTTTTTGATTTTTAAAATATTTTGAATTATCTTCGATGCAATTATTTGTTTTGTGTAAAGAAAATTTACGTTTTTTAAATTCAATAATGATTTCATCATTGTTAACTCACACATATCCATCCTATTAGTCATTTTTTGTAAAATTAATGATGATTTATTTCTGGACGAAAATTATTAAGTAAAATGAAATATTTGGTTTTTAATAAAAAAAATAAATTATGAAAAAGTTATTACTATCTATCGCAACACTTCTTGCTTTCGCTTTTACTTTGTATGGCGAAAATGGAACGGAACAACTCACAAATAGAGATTGTTCAACTCAGATCTCAAATGATCAACAAGATTATCACCCTTTAGAATCACTTGCCTTTCATCCACTTCAAAATACTTTTAATGAAGGCGATCAGATAATAGGTGTTCACTGGCCGATAGTTCATGGGGATCCTAGTGATATCATCTGGACACATTATATTTTTGATGCCTGGTTTGATGGTGTTGCACTTGAGCAAGGTGACGAAATTGTAATTTATGACGGGGATTTACTTGTTGGAAGTATGGTTTTGCCTGGAACGCCTCCCGGGGAACCAAATCCTGACTATACGCTCAAAGTCTGGAAAACACTGGACGATGGTCCGGGCTTTATATCGGGAAATACTTTTAGCTTAAAATGTTGGGATGCTTCTGAAGATGTCGAATCTAATGCTTTTAGTTACACATTTATCGAGCCGGGCTATGTCGGAGATGTGTTCCCTGACTTTAGTGCTAATACTGCTTCGCAGTTTGAATTTTCTAATGTTATTGTTCAAGCGCCCCAACTTCTTTCAGCTTTTGCCAGCGATGGTTCTGTGCTTTTAAATTGGGCTGCAATCCCACCACAGAGTAATAGTGATCAGCATTGGCCCGAAGTATTTGGCGATCCAAGTAATGTAATCTGGACACTCTACATTTTTGATGCGGATATCAACAATGTTGCAATGGAAGAAGGAGATGAAGTTGCCATATTTGATGGGGACTTATTGGTGGGAAGCCTGGTGTTACCGGGTACTCCTCCCGGAGTGCCAAATCCGTCTTTTGCCTTAAATGCATGGAAAGTGCTTACAAACAACCCCGGATATACACCTGGGAATTCCTTTACGGTAAAGTGCTGGGATGCGAGTGAATCTCTCGAATCCACTTCATTTACATATAATTTTCTTGAAGGCGGTTACCAGGGTGATGTATTCCCGGACGATAACGTGTTAACAGCAGCACAATTCAGTTTTGTCCCATCAGGAGCCTATATTCCAACATTTAATCTTTATTTCAATGATGGGAGTCTTATCGAAGAAGGGTTGGAAGGAACTGCATACGCGATGAACAGCCTCCAAAACGGGACAGAGTATTGTTTTTATCTTACTCAAATTATGGAGGATGGATCAGAGTCAGGGGCTTCAAATATTTTGTGCGCAACTCCACAAATACCCTGTTCCAACGCCATTGCCTTTGCCGGCGAAGATGCCACAATTGTTGAAGGGGATGCCTATATTTTCCTTAATGCTTTTGCTGAAAATTATTCTACTCTTTTATGGTCAACAAATGGTGATGGTACATTTGATGATCCTGCAATTGCTCAACCGGAATATTTCCCCGGATCAAATGATATGGAGGGCGGAGTAGTAACTATTTGCCTGACTGCCTTAGCTTTTGATGGGTGTGAAAATGATTCGGACTGCATGGAGCTATCCATAGATCAATTTCAATATTTTGAAAAAGGCTGGACTACTCCTTTCAATCCAATGTCGGTTTACATTATCTCGGCCACATACGAAGGAATTGATTTGAGTGCGGATAGTGAGATTGCGATCTTTGATGTTGATCCCCAATCAGGTGAAGAGATTTGTGTTGCTGCGGCAATTGTTTCTGATGAATTTACCTCTGGGAATTTTTTGGAAATTATTTGTTCGATGAATGATGGGTCAAATCCTGACGAAGTCAATGGTTTTACCCCCGGAAATGATTTTATATTTAAATACTATATTACCAACATCGGGTTAATAGAAGATCTGAATTTCAATTTCCCATATCAGGGTTATGATGAGGAGTTTACCGCCTTGGGCAATGCCTTTGTTAATTTGGATAATACTGTAATCAATTGCGAAAATGCCACAGCCAATGCCGGTGCAGATGCAGTTATATGCGAAGGCAATAATTACCAATTAACTGATGCAAGTGCAACGAATTACGAAAGTTTGCAGTGGACAAGCACTGGAGATGGCACCTTCAATAATCCAACAATATTAACCCCAAGCTATACTCCCGGATTTGCAGATATTGTAAATGGCGGAGCAACCTTGTGCCTGACGGCCTATGCTGAAGTACCCTGCGAAGATGCCACAGATTGTATGCTGCTTGAATTTGGCAGCATTCCATTGTTGATTTCCGCTGAAGCCGGCAATGGACAAGTTAACCTAAGCTGGAGCCCTTCCGATGTATTGGCCTTGTACAATGTTTACATGGATGGAAACCTGTTTGCCGCAAATATTGATCAAACCGCATACACAATCGATGGCTTAACAAATGGAATAAGCTACTGTTTTTACATTACCGAAGTTTATGGAGATGAAAGCGAATCTTGTCCGTCCAATATTCTATGTGCTACACCCAATGTCCCACCAGCCCCGGTATTACTCGAAGCCAATGCGGGAAATCAGATTGTTGATCTGATATGGGCACCCATTGCGGGCACGGAATCAGGAGACAGCCACTGGCCGGAAGTTTTGGGCGACCCCAGTGATGTAATCTGGACGCTCTATATTTTTAATGCAGATATTAATGAAATCCCCCTTGAAGAAGGAGATGAGGTAGCCATTTTTGATGGAGACCTTTTGGTAGGAAGCCTGGTACTGCCCGGCACTCCTCCCGGTGAGCCTAACCCTTCTTTTGCACTGAAAGCATGGAAAACACTGGTTGATGGACCTGGCTTTAACCCGGGAAATACCTTTACTGTAAAATGCTGGGATGCAAGTGAGTTATCCGAATCCACATCCTTTACTTATAACTTTTTAGCTGGTGGCTACCAGGGTGATGTATTTCCTGCAGATCAATCCTTTACAGCAGCACAATTTGAATTTCTCAGTTTTGTTCCTTATGTTCCAACCTTTAATATTTATTTCAGCGATGGAAGCATAATTGCAGAAGGTATTGAAGTTACAAGTTATGAAATTAGCGGCCTTGAAAATGATCAGGAGTATTGTTTTTATGTAGCACAAATTTGCGATGACGGCACAGAATCGGCCCAATCAAATATTCTGTGTGCCACACCATTCCTCGATTGCGAAAATGCCACAGCCAATGCCGGTGCAGATGCAGTTATATGCGAAGGCAATAATTACCAATTAACTGATGCAAGTGCAACGAATTACGAAAGT
>Ga0208900_1000205_pt1 | contig 36750 bp, 34 predicted proteins | sample AntAceMetag02UKK_FD_184763 | JGI IMG/M metagenome (GOLD analysis project Ga0208900, IMG submission 184763) | Saline lake microbial communities from Ace Lake, Antarctica - Antarctic Ace Lake Metagenome 02UKK (SPAdes) (version 2) | ecosystem: Environmental > Aquatic > Non-marine Saline and... | reverse complement strand
CATTCACAATTCTCCTTTGTCTCAAAACAGGTTCGTGCCGCTTCATCGTAAATCGTTTTACCCTATTTTTATATATAGGCAAGTTGTTTTTTAGTTTGGCGTTGATTTTTACCTTGCCCAATGGTCCAATTTTTGGGTTGTTTTCGCATTCGATCCATAAGTCTTTTTTGCAGAAATGTTCCGGCACCTTGATACCATAGCCTTAAAATGGTATATTTCTTCGCTTTATTAAATTTAATTTGAGAAGAGATTTTTTGAAAAAAAAAGATAAATTTACTTTTTTGTGCCAGGCCTGTGGCTGTCAGACCCCGAAATGGATGGGAAGATGCCCGGAATGCGGGGCCTGGGACACCTTGGTCGAGGAGAAAATCATTTCCGCCGGGTCGGGAAAACCACGAACCCTAACTTCTCCCAAGCCGGTTTCCATAAATTCCGTGGAGGTTACGGAATCCCAGCGGTTGATGACTGGGATTACTGAGTTTGATCGGGTGCTGGGCGGTGGGATTGTGGATGGATCGCTGATTCTCATTGGGGGTGATCCCGGAATCGGTAAATCCACCCTCATGCTTCAGGTGTTGGCGACCTTGTCTAAATCCAGGAAAAAATGTCTTTATGTATCAGGGGAAGAATCCATCCTCCAGCTTTCCATGCGGGGGAAACGACTGGATTCGGGAAGTGACTCTCTTTTTATCGTGGCGGAAACAGATTTGGACGCCATTCTTTCCATGGTGGAAAAACAGCATTATGATGCCATGGTGATTGATTCCATCCAGACGGTATTCCATCCCGATGTGTCTTCCACCCCGGGCAGCGTCACCCAGATTCGGGAGGCCTCCATGCAGTTCATGCGCCTGGCCAAAACAACGGGGATTCCCATTTTTTTGGTGGGGCATGTTACAAAGGTCGGGGCCATTGCCGGTCCCAGGATCATGGAACATATGGTGGACACCGTTCTTTATTTTGAAGGGGATAAGAGCCATATTTTTAGAATCCTGCGGGCGGTCAAGAACCGATTCGGGTCCACCAATGAGATCGGGGTTTTTGAAATGCGGGAAACAGGTCTTGAACAGGTCCCCAACCCTTCGGCTATATTTTTATCGGATCGGTCGGCTGTGGCGCCGGGTTCGGTGGTGACTTCCAGTATGGAAGGTACCCGGCCTATCTTGGTGGAAATACAGGGGCTTGTTTCAAGTTCCGGTATGGGAAATCCCAGGCGAACGGTGTTGGGGCTTGATCAAAATCGGGTTGCCCTGATTTTAGCGGTCATGGAAAAACGTCTTGGAATGAACTTATCCGGGCTGGATGTCTTTATGAATGTCATCGGTGGGGTCAAAATTGTGGAGCCATCTGCCGACCTTGCCATTGCTGCAGCATTGGCCTCAAGCTTTCTGGACAAGCCGGTCCACAAGGAAACCACCCTGATCGGTGAAATCGGTCTGACAGGGGAAATCCGGGCGGTGAGTCATGCCCAGGCACGGATCAAGGAAGCTTCTAAAATGGGGTTCACCACCTGTCTGGTGCCAAGTTCCGCCATGAAACAACTCTCACGTGTTGAGGGAATGACCATTGAAAGTGTCAGTTTTTTAAAGGACGCCATGGAGGTATTATTTGATGGCCAAGAAGATTAAAGGGTCAAAAGGATCCGGTAAAGGGTCTGGGAATGAATGGGCAGACCATTTGACCCAGCGGGCCAAGGCAGAAAATTATCCAGCCCGGTCCGTGTATAAGCTGGAGGAAATTCAAAAAAAATTCAAAGTCATTTCGCCGGGAAGTATGGTGCTGGACCTCGGGTGTGCCCCGGGTTCCTGGCTCTTGTATGCGGCAAAGCAGGTGGGCGGTAAAGGCCGGGTTTTTGGAATAGATCTGCAGTTGATAGAGATTAAACTTCCGGATAATGTCATCGCCATCCAGGATAATATTTTAGCTCTTGAAAATGATGATTTTTTGACAACCGGATTTGGTGCTGTCTTGAGTGATATGGCGCCTGCCACAACAGGCCGAAAGGATGTCGATTCCTTCAGGTCATTTGAATTGTGTCACATGGCCCTGGAAACGGCTGAAAAATTTTTGTCCCCCAATGGCAATTTTGTATGTAAAATATTCCAGGGAAATGAGTTTAAAAAATTTGAACAAGAGGTTAAATCAGCGTTCAGAGAGTGTAAAACCTTTAAGCCGGAAAGTTGTCGAAAACAAAGTAAAGAAATATATATAATTGCAAAAGGTAAAAAATAAGGAGGCAATAGCATGTCAGGACATAGTAAGTGGTCGACTATCAAACATAAAAAAGGGGCGGCTGACGTAAAAAGAGGCAAAATTTTTACCAAGCTGATCAAAGAGATCACCGTGGCCGCCAGAATGGGGGGTGGTGACCAGGAAGCCAACCCGCGGTTGCGCCGCGCCCTGAATGATGCCAAGGCCCAGAACATGCCCAAGGATACCTTTGAGCGGGCCATAAAAAAAGGTACCGGGGATCTGGATGGGGTGAGTTACGAGGAAATTCTCTATGAAGGGTATGGGCCGGGAGGCGTGGCCGTTCTAGTGGAGTGTCTTACGGACAATAAGAACCGGAGCATCGCCGATGTTCGTTATATTTTTGGGAAAGCTGGTGGAAACGTGGGGACCGACGGGTGTGTGGCCTGGATGTTTGATAAAAAAGGGCTTATTTCAGTGAGCAAGGAAGATTCCGATGAGGAGACCTTGATGGAGGTTGCTCTGGAAGCCGGAGCAGAAGATATCACCGATGAAGGAGATGTTTTTGAAATCATCACCGCACCCGAAGATTTTGATGCGGTCAAGGAGGCCGTTGACACGGCTGAAATAAAATACGATGTGGCGGAGATTACCATGCTGCCCCAGAACATGACGGCGGTGGAAGGCAAGGAAGCCGAGCAGATGATCCGTTTCATGGAAGCCCTGGACGATTGTGATGATATCCAAAAATTTTATACCAATGCAGATATTCCCGATGAGGCCTTCGAAGCCATGTAGGATTGATGCCTATGATTTGAAGCCAAGATTATTCTGGCTGCTCGATCCATCCTAAAACCAAAAAAGGAACTGATATTTTTTCGGTTCCTTTTTTGGTTTTAGGTCTGTTGAATTTATTTTATATCAATCATCTTTTGTACGGATCCAAGGGCGGCAATCCTGATATCTTCGGGCACCTTGATTTTCCCTGTCAGGTTTTCAAGGCTGTCGAGCACATGGTCCAGTGTGATTTTTTTCATGTCAAGGCAGTACATTTTGTCAGAGGCCGGGAAGAACTTTTTGCCGGGGTGGGCCTTTGTGATGGGATAAATCAGTCCGGTTTCTGTTCCCAGGATAAACTGGTCTTTGTCTGATTCTCCTGCAAACCGGATCATGCCCGAGGTGGACTGAATACTGTCTGCCAATTCTAAAATCTGGGGGGGGCATTCGGGATGGGCAATGAAAAGGGCCTTTGGATGGGCCGCCTTTGCCGCGGCCACATCCTGGGGCCTTAGATTGTTGTGAAAGGGGCAGTATCCCTCCCATAGATGAATTTTTTTGTGGGTGTTGGCTGCGGCATATTGGGCAAGGTTTCTATCCGGTGTCATGAGAATTTCATCTGTATCAATGGCATTGGTAACCCGAATAACATTGGCCGAGGTGCAGCAAATATCGGAAACAGCCTTTACCGCAGCGGAAGAATTGACATAGGTAATAACCGGTATATTGCCCAGTGCTTTTTTTCTGGCGGTAAGGGCAATCGGGTCCACCATGTCGGCCATGGGGCATCCGGCATCGGGGTTGGGCAGAAGCACTCTTTTTTCCGGGGAAAGAATATAGGCGGTTTCCGCCATGAAAAGAACGCCGCAGAACACGATGATATCCGCCGAGGTTTTTGATGCCTGGATGCTCAATTCCAGGGAATCCCCGCAAAGATCGGCAATCTCTTGAATTTCAGGAGGTTGATAATTATGGGCCAGGATAATGGCATTTTTTTTCTTGGCCAATTGTCTTATTTTATTTTTTATTTGATTTATTTCTATCTGGTTTTCCATGGGTCGGGTCCTTTTTTTGTATAGTCCATTTCTATGATGCTGTATCCCTCGGGGATCTTGAACTCAAATATAGCGGGTTCCATTGGTTTAAATTGAATATGGGTGAATTCAAATGAGGTGGTGTCCCCATAGGTGTTTTGGGTTGTCACCTGTTGAATTTCATGGGTGGTGCGCGATACCCGGATAAGAAGTGTGACCAAATCCGGGTTCTCTTGTTTGGCCGTCAAAAGAAGGGAGATGTGGGTGTCAGTTGTCTCTTTGACCTCCATGGTGAAGTTTTTTCTCATCCGTCCAATGTCGGCTAAAAAAGCACCCCCTGCTCCGGATTTGAAAAATTTTTGGGCATCCCCCCTCATGACCTGTTCCTGGTCTGGGCGATCGATCCAAAGCGTTTGGCCGTTTGTAATTATTTCATGGCGCTGGGGACTAAGATACAGCCAGCGCATTTTTTCCGGATGGTTGAACCAGGCTTTGCCCGAAGCCGTTTCCGTGATCTCCAGAGCCGCTAATTTTGAAATCTGGTTAAAATCAGCTGAAAATCCGTTGTGGGTATATAATTTTTCAATGGCAGTCAATGTGTCTTCCCCAAGGGTGTTTGCCTGGGCAATGTTCAGTGGGGCAAAAAGGGCAGCCAATAACAGTAAAAATGGTATACGGCTGCCCAGGGGATTAATAAGCCGGGATTTCATGGGAGCTCCTTTGATTCTTTTATTTGAGAAGTTTATTAATATCTTTTCGTTTGTCTGCTGCATACATTCTTCTCAGCTTTGGTTTTTCTATTTTTCCGGTGGGATTTCGGGGAACCTCTCCAAAAAATATCTGTTTTAATTGTTTGTACCGGGGCAGGGCTGTTTGAAACTCAATGATTTCTGGTTCCCCCATCATGGCGCCGGGTTTAACGCTGATGATCCCGGCGGGGATTTCCCCCAGCCGTTCATCGGGTACGCCGATGACTGCGATATCTTTAATTTTATCATGGGTGAGAAAAAAGTTTTCAATTTCAACGGGGAAAATATTTTCACCCCCATAAATAATCATATCTTTTTTCCGGTCCACAAGCCAGATAAACCCCTCTTTGTCGGATCTGGCAATATCTCCTGTGTGGAGCCAGCCGTTTTGAATGGCTTTTCGGGTGGCTTCCGGGTTTTTATAATATTCTTTCATCACCCCCGGGCCCCGGAGGATGAGTTCACCGGACTCGTTGGCAAAAAGATGATTCCCCTGTTTGTCCACAATTTTTGCCTCCCATCCCTGGCCGGGCAATCCAATGGGGCCGATCCGATCCGCATTTTCAACTCCCAGGTGGACGCACCCGGGTCCCGTGGATTCGGTGAGGCCATAGTTGGTATCATAGGCCTGGCCGGGAAAATATTTTTTCCAGTTTTCGATGAGGCTGGGAGGAACGGGTTGGGCACCTGCATGCATGAGGCGCCATTGGGTCAGTTCGTAGTCAGCGAGAAGAATCTCTTTGTTCTCGATGGCAATAAGGATGTCATGGGCCCAGGGGACCAGGAGCCATGCAATGGTGCACTCTTCTTCCGATATCGCCTCAATGATCCATTTGGGGGTTACCCCGTTGAGGAGGATGCATTTCCCCCCCACAAGAAAGCTGCCCATCCAGTGCATTTTGGCCCCGGTATGGTACAGAGGAGGGATGCATAGAAAAATGTCTTCATGGATCTGGCCATGGTGGGCATTTTCCAAATAGCAGGCATGGGACAGGTTTTCGTGGGTGAGCAGCACAGCTTTTGGGGTGCCCGTGGTCCCGGAGGTGAAATACAGGGCCGCCTCGTCTTCCATGGAAAGGTCGACATTTGGCGGGGTATCATTGGAATTCCCACCGTTTGAATTCTCCTCTTTTAAATTTTGACTGATAAATTCCTGGACAGGGATTGCCCATTGGGGACAGGCTTCCTTTGGTCCTGAAAATAACCACAGAGTGACAAATTTGTCCAATTCAGGTTTACACGCTTCGATACGCCCGATAAATTCCTGCCCGAAAATAAAGACCTTTGCTTCTGCCGTTTGGGTGCACAGCTCGATTTTTTTGGATTCAAATCTGAAGTTTAGGGGGACCACCCATGCCCCTGTATACAAAACACCAAAATACAGGGGAAGCCAGTCAAGACTATTGGTCATGAGCTGGACCACCTTATCCCCTTTTTGGATCCCGCTGTGGTTCAGTGCATTGGCAAACCTGCAGGAGAATTTGAAAAAGTTACTCCAGGTGATCTGTTCTTGGGTGTTTGTGGCAGGAATCCGTTCGACAATGGCTGTTTCTTCTGGGTAGAGGCGGTTGTTTTGTGTGAGTATGTCGGTAATTAGCATGGGATATCAAAGCCTTGTGAATGAATATAAAAAAAATCCTGCCGGGCAACTATAGACCACGGCAGGATTATATTCAACAGGTTACTAATCTTTTATTTGTCTTTTTTGACCTCTTCAAAGTCAGCATCCACAACATCGTCATCATCGGCCGGCTTGGCCTGGGCACCGGCATCAGCTCCTGCTGCATCCGGGTTTTCCTGGGCAGCTTGCTGGTACATGACCTCGGCAAGTTTGTGGGAGGCCTGGGAAAGGGTTTCAACCTTGGCTTTTATGTCCTCCACATCTTCTGAATCCTTGGCGAGTTTCAATGCTTCCAGGGCTGTTTCGATGGCCTTTTTGGTCTCCTCATCCACCTTGTCCCCATGTTCCTTGAGTGTCTTTGCAGTCTGATCACAAAGGCCTTCAGCCTGGTTTCTGGTGTCCACAAGTTCCCTTTTCTTCTTGTCTTCGTCTGCATGCATTTCAGCATCTTTGATCATTTTGTCGATGTCTTCTTCGGAAAGACCGCTGGCTGCTGTTATCTGGATGGATTGTTCCTTGCCGGTTGCCTTGTCCTTTGCCGCCACATGGACAATACCGTTGGCATCAATGTCAAAGGAAACTTCGATCTGGGGAACGCCCCTGGGAGCAGGTGGGATTTCTTTTAATTCAAATTGTCCCAGGGTTTTGTTGCCGGTTGCTATTTCTCGCTCCCCCTGGAGTACATGGATGGAAACTGCGGGCTGGTTGTCAGCTGCAGTGGAAAATACCTGGCTTTTTTTGGTGGGGATGGTGGTATTTTTTTCAATGAGTTTGGTCATGACACCGCCCAGGGTTTCAATCCCTAGGGATAGCGGGGTAACATCCAGAAGCAGTACATCATTGACATCCCCCTGGAGAACACCGGCCTGGACAGCAGCGCCCATGGCAACCACTTCATCGGGATTCACTCCCTTGTGGGGTTTTTTACCAAATATTTTCTCCACTCTTTCCTGAACGGCTGGCATACGGGTCATGCCGCCGACCAAAACCACTTCGTCTACTCCACCGGCACCAAGATTTGCTTCTTTCAGAGCGGTTCTGCATGGTTTTTCAAGGTTGTCCAGAAGATCGGCCACCAGAGATTCCAGTTTGGCCCGGGTCAATTTGACATCCAGATGTTTGGGACCCGATGCATCTGCGGTGATAAATGGTAGATTGATGTTGGTTTCAGTTGCAGTGGACAATTCCATTTTTGCTTTTTCCGCTGCTTCCTTGAGGCGCTGGAGCGCCATTTTATCTCCCCTGACATCAATACCCTGATCTTTTTTGAATTCGCCTGCGATATATTCAATGATCCTCAGGTCAAAATCTTCGCCGCCCAGGTGGGTGTCACCCGAGGTTGATTTTACCTCAAACACGCCATCACCGATTTCAAGGACAGAAACATCAAATGTGCCGCCACCAAGATCGAAAACCGCAATTTTTTCTTCCCCTTTTTTATCAAGGCCATATGCAAGGGAGGCGGCTGTGGGTTCGTTGATGATACGCTTCACCACAAGGCCTGCAATTTTTCCGGCATCCTTGGTGGCCTGGCGCTGGCTGTCATTAAAATAGGCAGGTACCGTGATGACGGCCTCTGTTACCTCTTCGCCTAGGTAGTCTTCAGCAGTTTTTTTGATGTTGCTCAAAACAAAGGATGATATTTCAGCAGGGCTGTACTGTTTTCCCCTCAGATTAATCCGGGTGTCGCCGTTGGAGGCGGCCTCGATTATATAGGGAAGGTTGGGGATATCCGTCTGAATTTCTTTGGAACTGAATTTTCTTCCAACGAGTCTTTTGACGCCAAATATAGTGTTTTCAGGATTGGTGACAGCCTGGCGTTTGGCTGCCTGGCCCACAACACGTTCTCCGCCTTCGGTCAGTGCCACAATGGATGGCGTGGTTCTGCCACCTTCTGAATTGGTGATAATCTTTACTTCTCCGCCAGCTTCCATGACTGCGACGCAAGAGTTGGTTGTGCCCAAGTCAATTCCAATAATTTTACCCATAACATACCCTCCAAAATATTTTTAATTTTCTGTGATTTCTTCTGTGTCTTTTTTTGCTTTTTTTGAAACAACAACCATTGCCGGCCTGATCAACCTGTCCGAAAGGAGGTATCCTTTTTGGAGTACCTTTGTGACGGTGTTATCCGGGAATTCGTCATTTTCTTCCTGGGTGACTGCCTGGTGAAAATTTGGATCAAAGGGTTCATTGTCCGCCTTTACCGATTTTACATTAAAGGTTTCAAAAAGCTTGACAATGTCCTTGTGGGTAAGCTTTACCCCTTCAAAAAGAGCGGATTCCTCTGAATTTTCCTGGGCCGCACCAATGGCCCGTTCAAGGTTGTCCACAACCGAGAGAAGTTGCCTGAAAATTGATTCATTAGCAAATTTTTTAAAGTCATTGATCTCTCTTTGAGTCCGCTTTCTATAGTTCTCAAATTCAGCAGAAAGCCTTAATGCACGATCCTTCTCAGCCGCAGCCTGGTCTTTTAACTCTTGGATTTCATCCTTTTTTTTCTTTCCCTTGCCCGACGCTACTGGGTTTTTTACCTTTGGGGCATCTTTTTGGGGAGAATCGTCTTGCTTCTTTTCCTTTGTTTTTTTCTTCTCTTTTAGTACCAAATGTTTTCTCCAGCTCCAAAATTCTTGATATGTAAGCGTTAAAATGGTTAACAAAGCCTAAATTATGGCTGAAAAATAAGTCTGTTTAAATGCATGTCAAGCTATAAAAGTATGGAGGGGAGGAAAGAAAAGATCCGACTGGCAGGTGGGTTAAAGGAAAATTGCATGACCGGGATCGATCCACGACACAGAAGAGATCACTTATCGCTGCTTCCTTCCGGATCTGACGAGGTTCATGGCCTTCTGTTACGAGGCGACCGATCAGAATAAACCCACCCGGCCTGCCAGCCGGAAGAAATATATATAAAGGTTTTTAGTTTTTTTTTCAAGTCCAATATAGGTATTGCCCATTTTTTTGTTGAGATGAAATTATTGTTTTATGAAAAATTATTTTTGGGATAACATAATGTGCTTGGAATAGATGAAAATCTTTTTTTTGGCAGGGTCACGCCGAACAACCCACGGGGTAGGCCTGTTCTAAAATAGGAGAATAATATGATGGATTTTAGTTGTTTCGGCCGCTGTCTTATACCCGGCCAACGCTTGTTCGTGTTTTTTTATCTTCATATTGGCATTGTAGAGTTTTTTGACAGCGTCTTCCTGGAGTCTTTCAAATTCTTTTATGGTCTTTGTCTTGGATTTAAGTCGGTTCTTGTACCCGTTCAGAATGCGTCTGTGTTGAGTCGTTAACTTTTTTTCAACGGCTTTTGTCACTGTATGTGTCATGAAAATATTAATCAGCTCTGCCACCAGGGCAATAACGGTGACGTAGATAAGTCCGTCTGATTGCAAATAATAGAGAATAATGATGACGATGAGGATGGATGTAAAAAATACCATGTTAAACCTTGCTTGTCCTGTGTTGTTGACGGTGCAATCCAGATTGCCGATCACATTGGTCTTTCTATAATAGGGCAACGCGAGATAACTTACAAATATTTTTAGCAGAGTGAAAAATAAAAATATGTATGGTGGTATTTTGTGGAGGGGGGAATCAGATTTTTTTGTTTATGGTCGGGGCGAGAGGATTCGAACCTCCGACATCCTGCTCCCAAAGCAACGGGCCGACTTTTTTAGACCCCTGAAGACCCGCCAATACAGAGGGTATCATTCTACACCTACCCCCAGAAAACCCTATTTTAGACTAAAAGTCCCAACCAAAGTCCCAACCAAGAATTCATATAAAACCTCCTGTACAATTTATACCTGCTACTTATTCTGCACAAATCAACTTTACATGATAAGAGCAAGACTTTAACCATATTAACCCGTAGGAGAACCAAAGATGAAAAGATACAAAGTCAGTTGGACCGAACTCAAACCTGTCTATCATGAAGCTGAGATCACAGCTGCAGGACAGAACGATGCAGCAAGGATAGTAGAAACTGCTCAAAAATTTGATTCAGGTGAAAAGACCATCATAGATGTTAAGTTTGTTGGACCAGAAGGAGAACAGGCTTAACCATGACCCAGCAAAACTACCCTTATATAAAGGAGCAGCATGAAAATAATTGAACAATCTCATAAGATTTTGTCATACACCGGTATTGGTGAACTTGAGACAGCAGGAAGGGTCTGCTACCAGTCCCAGGATAAAATCACAGAGGACTCCGCTGAAAAATTTGTAAAGATGCTCAGAGATCGTGGCCATCATGCCATGATTGAATTTGGAGAAATCTGGGTTAAATTTATTACCAACAGAGGCGTCACACACGAACTTGTGCGGCATCGTCACTGCTCGTTTGCTCAAGAGTCCACACGCTATGTAAAATACGATGGGGAGATGGAGTTCATCAAGCCTGTCTGGTATGAAGCCAACACAGAAGCAGGGAGAATTTTTAGACTTGCACTGGAGCAGTCAGAGTTTGCATACCTTGGTTTGTTAAAACAAGGCTGGAAAGCTCAACAAGCAAGGGAAGTCCTTCCCAACTCCCTGAAGACAGAGATCAATATGAAATGCAATTTCCGAGAGATGAGACATATCCTGACCCTACGGTGTGGGAAGTCTGCTCATCCTCAAATGAGCTCCCTCTGTCTTCCCCTGCTGGCTGAACTTAAAACCAAGATCCCAGTGGTCTTTGATGACATCATGTAAACTAAACTGTGTAATAAAATTATTTTATTGTAATTTTCAAGGGTCTACTATATCTCCAATTAACTTTACAGCAGGCTTTTTTAATTTGACTTCAGGCTATCCTATATAATTGATTTTTCAGTCCAAGGATAAAAAAATTGTCTATACTATTATGTAGTATCCTGGAAATATTTAAAAAACCCGGACTGGAGAAAGAAGCGCTCGGCAATTTGTAGAATTTGACTCCTGGTTAATTATACCATCAGTAGTCGCTTTTCACTTCTTGAAACTTTTACTTTATTTTTATTCAAAATAGGATTTTTTTGAGCATTAACCATAAATTGATTACAAGCCTTTAATATTAGTCGTTTTGGCAATATGAAATATTGCTGCTCGCTACCGGAGTGAGAGTCTCTTGCAGATAGGTTTTCTTGTGATAATGTCATCTTGCAGGATTTCGCAGCGGTTTAGGGGAATATGCCCGAGAATAGGCTGCAATATCGTCAGCTCCGGTTCCGTTAACCCGGCCAGAAAGGAAATATGATTTGAATGAACTGTTATTTTGTGATAGCCTTAACGAGTTAAGTCTGAAGTTAATCAAACTTGTAAAACTCGCCAACTGTGAAAAAGCCATTGTGAAAATCGATTTTTATAACCGCTCGATTAGGAGGAGTTCCGAAAATGTTTCAAGTCGCTGCCATTCAGATCACACCAATTTTAGGTGATGTTCAGGCTAATTTAAAACGAGGGATTCAGTTTATGCGCCAACTCGGCCAGGAAGCCGATTTGATCGTTTTTCCTGAACTCTGGACCACGGGTTACTATCTGTCCAAGCAGGCTTTTCAACAATTGGCTGAAACAAGAGATGGGCCTACTATTAATCAACTCAAAGAAGTGGCTCTACGGGCAAAATCTGTGGTGATCAGTTCTTTCGCAGAAAAAGATTCCGAAGGTCAATTGTTTATTTCAGCTGTTATTATCGATCAAAAAGGAGAGACATTGGGTTTTGTGCGCAAGAGCCTTTTATGGGGGCGCGAGAGCGAGATCTTTGAAAAAGGTGAAATAAAATACCCCATTTTTGAAACAGAGCAGGCAAAAATCGGGGTGTTGATCTGTTATGAAATGGAATTTCCCGAACCATCACGGCTGTTGGCATTGGAAGGAGTGGAACTGATTATTTGCCCTTCCGTATGGAGTGTTTCTGCATCTCGGCGTTGGGATATCCAGTTACCAGCACGTGCCTTGGACAATACCGTCTTTATTTTGGGCGTTAATACCGTTGGCAATAACAGTTGTGGAAAAAGCAAACTGGTTGGTCCCATGGGTGACATTCTGGCAGAGGCTTCTGATGCCAGAGAAGAGGTTTTGTTAAGAGCCGTTGATATTCAGTCCTTACATTGGGCGCGCGATGAGAATCGGTATTTGGAAGATTATCGGACTAAATTAACACCAGGCGGAAGCACTATCCCCACTCCCATTATTTGATCACACCCTCACCCAATCTCACAACAGATATAAATAAATTTAATTTTTTTATACGCCCTTCTGACGGGAGATTGAAGCATAGTCTCCTTTTGTTAAGGAACAATTGCGTTGTGTTTAAGCCCTTAACCTGTTACATTCTGTTGAGCATTGCGAAAAAACATCCTTTCCATTCTGATTGATTGTAATCGAAGAGACCCCTTCTTCCTTACCACAAAATTCAATTTGCGATGTGCTTGATGGGTAATAGACATCAATCAGAGATCTCAGCTCAACCCGGTGATTTTAGGGAAAGCGAAACCATAAGGACATCCAAAATTTCAAATATCAAAGAATTAGAAAAAAAAATCAATGATGTTGACACGCTACAAATTTTCACAACCGACCTCAACGGTCGCTCCGTTACCCTTCAGGTAAATCCAGGGAATGCTGAATCTTTTTTTAAAAAGGGGGTTGGTTTTGATGGAAGCTCTGTCCCGGGTTACGGAACGGTTGACAACAGCGATAAGCTCCTGATTCCCCTGCCGGAGACCTTTAGGAAAGTGCCCTTTGCCCAGGAAAACCTCGGTTTTTTAATCGGCAAGATAAATGAAGAGTATGGCGAAAGATCTCTATTAGATCCCAGAGCTTTGTTGGAGCGGGTTGTCCAACAAGCTGAGGACGAGTTTGGCTTTCGTTTTCTGACAGCCCCGGAGCATGAATTTTTCCTGTTGACGGCCGATGAATTCAGCAAAGATATCCATACCGATAATGCCGGATACTTCCACACGGATCCACGAGATAAAGGGGAATCGGTCAAGAAAGAGATTGTGGCGGTTTTAAAGCGGTGCGGGATTCAATTTGAAAAAATGCACCATGAAGTCACCCCTTCCCAGCATGAGATCAATCTTTCTTGCCTGGACCCTTTAACCACTGCTGATCGCACGGTTTTATTTTCCTATATCACCAAGCGGGTGGCCAATGAGCAAGATTTACATGCCACTTTTATGCCCAAACCGTTTAACGGTTTCAATAGGAATGCGCTTCACATTCACATATCCGCTCAAGACCTTGAAGGGAATCACCTGTTCTACAACCCCAGCGGATCTGACAACCTCAGTGAAACCGCACGTTTTTTCATCGGTGGTATGATTAAATATGCAAGAGAAACATCGATCATTATGGCTGCCACTTTCAATTCGTACAAGGCCTATGTAATCGGCAAGGAAGCCCCCATTGTCCGGGGGTGGGGTTTAAAAAACCGCAGCTCCATGGTCAGGGTCCCTTATGCTGAAGGCGCAAAAGACACCAGAATTGAAATTCGGTCCCCAGACCCTTCTGGTAATATCTATCTGCAAATTGCAACATTAATCGGGATGGGGCTTCAGGGAATTCGAGAGAAAATCGATTGTGGAGATCCTGATATCGGGAATCTCTCTGATACGAAGACCGCTTCCCACCTCATGGACACAAATTTTCTGCCCCGTAATATGTTTGAAGCGCTGGTGGAAGCCGAAAATAGTTCATTTCTTAAAGATTTCCTGGGGGATTCTCTTTATTCCCAATACATGTCACTGAAAACCGCAGAGTGGGAAAACTATCGAACCTTTGTGACCCCTCGCGAACACAAGATGAATTTTCATATTTAGGATAACCCACAGGAGTGGGCGGGAGATCATGAAAATGGTGTACTTCCCCCATTCTTCATAAATCAATTCAGGGTAAACCGGGGTAATTGGAGGAATATCATGTTGCGTATTCCTCAACGTCCCAGATTTCATAAAATCATTTCTATGATTTCAATTTCTTCAATAAAACTAATGATTTTCATTGATCCCTGGCAATAATTTATGCAGCAACTTTGCTGCAATAAGGAAATATTGTGCCGTTTTTAAATGAATTAAAATATACACTTCCCAATGTAAAAGCATACAGGCTCATGCAGCAATTGTTCAAAGAGAACCCCGGTCTTTTTGATATCATGGACACTTCAAAAACCATTCTCCAGGCCAAGAAAAAATTAAAAATCTGGGCTCTGGAGGTTCTCCGGGAAAACAAACCAGCATATGCCTATTATCTGCGCAAAAAAACCGGCAACCTCCAGCTTGAAAAGCTGAAATCCAAAGACTATGCTGCCATTCGAATTTTGGATTATATCCAGCATTCGGGCAGGCAATTTAAGGATCCCAATCTCAAAGGCGAAATTGTGGAAAATGATCCCTTTGCCATTCTCATGCAATGTGCCCGCAAGGGAACCGGCGGAGGCACGCCTGCCTATTTTTATGATATGATTCACCTGTTCAGGCAGTTTTCAGGGCATGTATACCCCGAACCCCATAAACTTGAAATTGTAACCTGGATGGACCGATATTCCTCAGGCCTTGATCCTGCGATCATCACACAACGGAAAAAAAACAAGCTTCGGATACTGAAAAGCATTATTCAAATAATTGATGAACGAAGGATAAAAAGCAAGCGGTTTTGCTTTAAAAAAGGAATGTCCCGGCAGAAAAAACTGGCCCTTGCCAAAACATGGTGGAATGATCATAAATTCCATCTTAAATTTGCAGTCAGAACCCCTGAAGATCTGAATGAAATGCTTGATTTTTCCCTTGACAGAGAAACAATGAAGACCCTGAAACAAGCCCAGCGGGTCGGGATTCCCTTTTTTGTTAACCCCTATTACCTGTCGCTTCTGGACACCCAGGCCTCGCCTGTTTCTTTGGGAGCGGATCTTGCCATCCGGCAATATATTATCTATTCAAAGGAACTGGTTGCTGAATTCGGAAATATTAATGCCTGGGAAAAAGAGGATATTGTAGAGCCTGGAAAACCCAATGCTGCCGGCTGGATCGTTCCGGACGACTGCATCCACAGACGATACCCCAATGTCGCCATTTTAATTCCCAAAAGCATGGGCCGTGCCTGTGGCGGGCTATGTTCCATCTGCCAGAGAATGTACGGGTTTCAACATGGTGATTTGAATTTTGACTTTGACAAATTACAAGCCAAGACCTCAGTGGAAGACCGTCTGGAAACCTCGATCACCTATTTTGAACATGACTCACAATTAAGGGACATTCTCATTACCGGTGGAGATGCCCTCATGAGCACCAATAAGACCATTCGAAAAATTCTTCAAAGCGTTTATAAAATGGCCAAAAGAAAACTGGCAGCCAATGTAAACAGAAAAGAGGGGGAAAAATACGCACAGATCCTAAGGGTGCGACTGGGAACCAGACTTCCGGTTTATCTTCCCATGAGAATTCAGACAGGTCTTGTGAGCATCCTTGCCGAATTTAAGGAAAAAGCATCCAAAGTAGGGATTCAACAATTTGTTTTCCAGACCCATTTTGAATCTCCCATGGAAATAACCCCTGAAACAAAATCTTGTGTGGCCCAGCTGAACAAAGCTGGCTGGATTGTAACCAACCAGCAAGTTTTCACATCTGCCGCATCAAGAAGGGGGCATACGGCAAAGCTGAGAAAAGCACTCAATGATATCGGCATTCTTCCTTATTATGTGTTTACCGTTAAAGGATATATGGAAAATTCCAGTCTGTTTTCACCCAATGCCCGACTGGCCCAGGAAAGCATGGAAGAAAAGCGCATCGGTCTTCTGGAGGAGAAGTTCCATCCGGGAATCAGGCAACTGCCCCGGGATGCTGAAAATATAGTTGAGAAACTTTCCCAATTGAGAACGGATGCCGACATCCCCTTTATTGCCTCTGATCGGAATGTCCTCAACCTTCCTGGGGTTGGCAAGAGCCTTACCTTCAGAACCATCGGCATTACCAATGACGGTAGAAGAATCCTTGAATTTGACCATGACGCAACAAGGGAACACAGCCCGATTATAGAAAAAATAGGAAAAATCATTATCATTGAATCCAAAAGCATCCATGATTATCTCCTGCAGCTTGACAATATGGGAGAGGATGTATCCGAGTATGCTTCAATCTATGGATATTCCCTGAGTGAAACAGAACCCAGGATGCAGATCTTTGAGTATCCGGCCTATGATTATGATCCAACACAAAAAATAACCAACCTGGATCTTGGATATTAGTTAAATGGCAATCGAAAATAGCGAGGAATGAATGAAATTTAGCTTCAAGTTGAAGATGCAAGTCAGGTGTTTGTAGGTGCTTTTGACCCAATAATCTCTTTGAAACGTATCATTGTCATTACCATGCCTGCATCTATGGGGGCGATCGGGGTGGATAGTTTTGACAAGGAGTAGAAAAGTCACTTAACAAGCCAATAAACTGGGATAAAAAACAGCGACTATTTTCGTTTCGCTCAAGTTTTGCCCACTATTTTTTGCCCGTTATTAGGGTTAAAAATGATTTTTAGGGTGTTCAATTTGTCTGATTTTCAAACTGTTTTGACAGTTTTTTTAGGGCGATTAATTGAAATAGATATATCCAGTGAATTTTTTAAGGGCCTTGGTCACCTTTTATACCATTGTTCATCAGAAAATCATTTGATTCCTTCATGGATATCATACGAACACATTCGGAATATCAATCTCGTCATTGATGCTACTTCATGGAAATATGAAGATGATGAACAATGTTATTTATTTCCAGCCGATGACTACCTGTCTGAGTTTTCCAGACTATTTGCTAATTCATCAAAACTATATTGACCCTGTTTAGTTTCTTTGCTTTCAGCAACTTCAATTTCATTAAGGGTAACATCCAAATGAAGAGACGCAGACAGAGAACTTAGAGACATTGGCACGAAGCCTCTCGTTTCATCGGTGGTAAATTCAGGACGCTTGCCTGTACGCCACAGGGGGAAAAAAAATGAATGTCAGCATAATTGCAATACTGCCGTAAAAGGCGTTTATTCACTCGGGCCAAATTCAAACATCCGACAGCATGGAACTTCCAAAGACTTGATACGATCCGTCATTAAATTATCCAAAAAGCTGGACGGTTTATTAGGTGACATTAGATAACTTGCTCCATTGAAGTTAAATTTTTCATTATTTTTTATAAATTTATTAAAAAGTAATACTTACAAATCAGGAGAGCTAAAAATGGGTAAAATAATAGGGATAGACCTTGGTACTACGAATTCGTGTGTATCGGTAATGGAAGGCAGCGAGGCCAAAGTTATTATGAATCGAGAAGGTGGACGAACCACTCCATCGGTTATGGCCGTATCTGAAAATGGAGAACGATTGGTCGGCCAGATTGCTAAAAGGCAGGCCACCACGAATCCAGAAAATACAATATTGATTGAAAAAAATACAACCATTCCTATACAAAAGAGTGAGGTCTTTTCCACAGCAAAAGATAATCAATCTGCAGTTTCAATTCAAGTTCTTCAGGGCGAGAGAGAAATGGCTTTAGACAATAAACCTCTGGCTCGATTTGAATTGGTTGGTATTCCGCCAACACCCCGTGGCCTGCCTCAAATCAAGGTAACCTTTGATATTGATGCCAACGGTATTGTCAATGTTTCAGCAAAAGATACGGCCACCGGAAAGGAGCAGTCCATCCAGATCACCTCTTCATCCGGACTGTCCAAGAAAGATGTGGACCGATTGATAAAGGATGCGGAACTACATGCTGAAGAAGATCAAAAGAAAAAAGCCCAGGTGGATGCGCGAAACACAGCAGACGCATTAATTCATGCAACAGAAAAAACCCTTGCTGACATGGGAGGAAAAGTAGATGGAACGGTTCGGATGGAAGTAGAAGACGCCATCAGCAATTTGAAGCAGGCAGTTAAAGATGAAGAGACACAGGCCATGGTTCAGAAGACCGAACACTTGAACAACGCCGCACACAAACTGACACAAGGTATGTACGAGCAATCGAGCGATCCAGAAAACCGAAATCATGGGAACGGACACCATACAGGGTCATCCTTTTCTGCAGAGACTGATGAAGAAGTTGTGGATGCAGAGTTTGAAGAAGTGGCATAGCTGAATAAAAAAAGGAAGATACAATATTAAGAGAAGCGATTTTAATAAAATCGCTTCTCTCTATCTTTTTTTTGGGTAAAGTATCAATCTGTGCTAACCGGATAGGCATGGAAATAACTATTAGTATCCCCTGTTATTACATAAAATAGAAATAGGAATTAAGTAGAGATATAACTTGAGGAACTCTATGAATAAAGCTTATATTAAGTTATCGAGACAAGAAATAACCGAAATCAGAAGGCCGCTTCAATTTTTTCCTATTTGAAATTGTCACCCATTTTGGGCATCATATCATTGTCCTGCTGCTGATTGTTCATCTTCACGGTCAGCAGAACTGGATACGCGGACAACCGACTGGGAATGTCTGGGACTAAAACTACTCCTTTTTCATATCAACGCCTATTTGTTTGAACGCCTTACCTGGAAAAAAACAATAGGGGCATACTTCCGGAGGATCATTTTCATAATGGACATGACCGCAGATCCTGCACCGCCAGATGTTTCCTTTTTTTAGACCGACAAAAGAGTCCTCAGAAAAATTTTCCTCATGGTGCACAGGGATATCCTCAAGAGATGGCATCACGGGTTTATATCCGCCCATGATATACCCGGCAACCACTATTCTCTGGATTTCACTGGTTCCTTCATAAATTCTTAGTAACCGGACATCCCGGTAGAGTTTTTCCACAGGAAACATTTTGGTATATCCATATCCGCCAAGGATTTGAAGCGCCTGGTCAACCACCTCGATACAGGCCTCTGTTGCATAAAATTTTGATATGGATGCGTTGAGAGTTGGGTCTATCCCTTTATCAGATTCCCATGCTGCTTTCAAAACGAGGAGTCGTGATGTCTCAATTTTTTGATACATGTCAGCCAGTTTAAACTGGATGGCTTGATTACTGCCGATTTTCTGGCCAAAGGCCTGGCGTTTTTTCGCGTAGTCTAAGGCATATTCAAAGGCTGATCGGGCAGCCCCCCTATGGCAAATGCGCCTATCACCGGCCGTGTCCGGTTAAAGGTTTTCATGGCCAGCAAGAAGCCTTTCGGGTGGTGACAGTATAAATTCTTTGGGGACTCTAACATTGTCAAAATGAACCCCTACGGTGTTGGAACATCGCTGTCCCATTTTCGGAATAGATTTACCTACTTTTACTCCCTTCCATTTTCGGTCAATAAAAAAGGCACAGATCCCTTCATGCTTTGTTTCTGGATCAATGGTTGCAAAGATGCTGTAATAATCGGCAATTCCGCCATTGGTTACCCAGTATTTGGTTCCGTTGAGAATATAATCGTTTCCATCGGGCTTGGCCATACACCGGATCGCTGAAACATCTGATCCAAGAGTGGGTTCAGAAGTGGCAAAGCTGATCAGTTTAAAATCCTTTGTAAATCGGGTCAGATATTTTTTCTTTAAGCCTTCATTTGAACTCAGAATAAGGGGTTCCATTCCCAAAGTTGAGAATATGTACCGGAGTTTCATCTTTAATATCATAGTGCCAGGCTTCAGGCAGCACATGATCTATGGCAAACCTCCTTGCTTTTTTCTGTAGGTCCATCTGTGCTTTGCTTGAATTAAAGTTTAGCATAATAATTACCTTTCACTAAATGGTTAAAGAATAAAAAATTAGATTTATATCTGGCCGGCTATCGTTGTTTTCCCCTCTTAAGATTCAGATGACCATTTCATCTCGTAGGGGTTAAACCCCTTGTAAATAGTTGGTTTTACAATCTCAAAATATGGTGATGCATCAAAATCCCTGGGCACAAAAAGACTATGATGCTTTATATGAAGTATTTCCTGATAGCAGTGTCTGCATGCCCTGCTGTCAGTCTTTCTCAATCGTCTTTCCGGCAGGATCGGATATCGGATAGTTTGAAACGCCTGGGCGATCATTGAAGAACAGATGGTTTTGGTGGGATCCCCACTCCCCAGTGCCAAAAGTCGTCGTTTCAGGTGACCCGGAACAGGAGGAGATGAAATCAGAAAACGGGCCAGGTCCCAAATATTCTGAAGATCATAGGTATCTCCAATTTGAGCCAGGGCATAATCCACTACAATATTGATATCTTCTTCAGTAATTCCAACAGGCCTGCATATTCGCGTATGAACCTTTGAATACATGGACAAAGGAACCGTCCTTACTCCCTCATTGATATCAGCTTCTACCAGAACCGGTTCGCCCATGAACCTGTTTTCGGCGTTGCTCCCATTGCCAATGTAAAGCGCGGCATGGGACCAGGTGGATTGTGTCAGATACTTTATAGCTGAACTGATACGGCTGTTTCCTTCAATGAGAACGACATCCCCTTTTTTCAGGACAGATGCAAGATCCTCTGGTTTGCTGGTAGCAACCTGGATATCTTTTACAATAGGCTGGGACAGATAATCTGCCAATCGTTTGGCAATGGCCTTTAAAATTGTCATTTTAAATCTTTAAAAGCCCTCCTTTTTTGAAATCCCCTGCATAAGTCGACCCAAAATATCAGCCCCGGTGAGAATGCGTTTGCGTTGCCCCCAGAGCAACACAATATCCTGATCAATCACATTGTCATGGGAACTTGTTCCTTCGACTTTAAGACGGTGCAGTATATTACCCAGCGGAGTCGAAGCGTCTTTTATCAGTAAGAAGGGATACAAAAGGTATTGATACAATTTTAGGACAGGTGCAAGTATTGAAACCATTTTCAGGGCATGTCTTGAAAAATATGCCTGGGGAAGAATTTCACCTGCAAATGTGATCACCATGGTGGAGAAGAGGAAGGCACTGACCCCTGTCAGAACCGAACTGGACAAAAGGGTTAATAGAACATTGATCCCCACATTACCCCATAACACCGTGGTTAAAATGAAGTTTGAATCTTCACGCAGGCGTAGCAGCTTTTCAGCGTTTTTATTCCCAGTGGATGCTTCTACTTCCAGCCGTAATCGGCTGATGCTGAAAAGTGCCAGATTCATTCCTGAAAACATAGCAGACTGACTAATGCAAAAAATAATCCCAACCCAGGTTAAAACATTTGCCAACGAATTTTCCATCGGTGCCTTCCCTTGATTCTATAGACTAAAAGTAACATGAGTTAGACTTGCTAAAACCATTTCTTACGTTTGAAATAAACAATAAGAGCCCCGGCCACAGTGATCATGACTGCCCAGAAAATGAAATAACTATACTTGTATTTAAGCTCTGGAAGATACTCAAAGTTTGTTCCATAGATACCCGCAATAAATGTAAGGGGGATAAATATTGCAGCAAAGATGGTCAATACTTTCATGATATCATTCATCTTGTTTGCGATGACTGAATTATAAATATTCAATTGATCAGTCAAAAGATCCCGGTATGTCTCTATCGCCTCTGTTGCTTGACTGGTAATATCTTCAAGGTCTTTTAAAAAAGGCAATGTTTGCGCTTGTATTAAATCACTTTCAAGCCGGGAAATCCTGAAAATAGCATCCTTGGCGGGTCGAATAGACTTTCTCATATAATTGATTTCACGCTTAAATGAATTGATTTTTTCCATAACATCGGAATCCGGGTTATTAAGAATTTCATCTTCGAGATCTTCAATTTTTTCACCGAGAGTCTCTATACTGAAAATATAGTTATCCACAACCGTATCCATCAAGGCATAAGCAAGGTAATCGGTTCCTGTTTTTCGGATACGCGATGTTTGTTTTTTAATTCGTTCTCGGACAGGTTTAAAAATCTCACGGGGTTGCTCTTGAAATGTAAGTAAAAAATTTTTTCCAAGGATAAGACTTAATTGCTCGTTAAATATTGTTTCCGTCTCATTCTCAAAGCGAACCATTTTCAAAACAATAAAAATATAATCTTCAAATTCTTCTAACTTGGGCCTTTGCCCTGTATTCAAAAGGTCTTCCATAACAAGTGGGTGTAATTCGAAAACTTTTCCAATATTTTGAATCATCTCAATATCATGAAGGCCGCTAATATTTAGCCATGTAACAGTTGGTGTTGTTTTTAAATGTGCTGCCGTATGGATGTCTTTTATTTCTTTTTCAGTCAGAGACGCTGAATCATAGTCAATCAAACGAATTTTAGCGGAATCTATTTTTTGATCTCCAATGAAAATAAGAGATCCAGGGCTTTTCCCGTCACTTTCCTCGCGGCTCTTTAGAAATCGTGCCATTAAAACGCCTCCTATGATGAACTTATAATTAAAATTACAATATCCTTTGGACTAACCAAAAGCAAGGAGACGTTTGTGCAGAGTTGCATTTCAAACAGATTAAGAAAATTTTCAATTCGTAATTTGCTTTATTTATACGTTCAACTGGTTTATGGATAGATATTTTATTCTTAAATAACAACAGTTGAGGGTAACGATGGCTCAGGCAAAAAAGAGCATAGGTACGCTGGGTACTTTCTCAGGAGTTTTTACACCCAGTGTTCTGACAATATTAGGCATTATTCTATTTCTTCGTATGGGGTATGTGGTTGGAAATGCTGGGCTTGGAAAAACATTTCTCATTATCGGTATTGCTAACCTGATTTCAGTTTTAACCAGTTTTTCACTTGCTGCGATCGCTACAAATATGAAGGTAAAAAGCGGTGGAGATTATTATCTGATTTCACGGACTTTAGGCGTTGAATTCGGAGGTGCCATCGGCATTGTTCTTTTTCTGGCTCAATCGGTTTCAATTGCCTTTTACTGCATTGGGTTTGGGGAAGCTGTGTCTGGAATCTTATCTGGTTATGGTCTCGTTTATTATCCACAGCTCATTGCATTGGTAGCCTTAATCTTTTTGTTTGCCTTGGCCTGGTTGGGTGCTGATCTGGCAACTAAATTTCAATATGTGGTCATGGTTTTCTTGATTCTTGCGCTGGTTTCTTTTTATGTCGGTGGATTTCAAAAATGGGACACGCAGCTGTTAATAATTAATTGGACCGCCGGGTCAAATTCTGTTCCTTTCTGGATTCTGTTTGCAATTTTTTTCCCGGCTGTCACAGGATTCACACAAGGTGTCAGTATGTCCGGTGATCTAAAGGATGCTGGTAAAAGCCTTCCTTTGGGGACTTTTTTGGCTGTTGGTGTGTCTATCCTTGTCTATTTTTCTGTTTCAATTTTATTTGCCGCATCCAACCCTATTGATGTTCTATCAAGAGATTACAGTGCGATGAACAGAACGGCGCTATTCGGTTTTTTAATTGATGCCGGCGTCATTGCCGCAACCCTTTCCTCGGCAATGGCTTCATTTTTAGGGGCACCAAGGATTTTGCAGTCACTTGCCAGCGATAAAATTTTCCCCGTATTAAAACCATTTGCGAGGGTTGAAGGTCCGCTTGGCAATCCGAGGCGGGGGGTCCTTCTTTCCCTGGTGATCGCTATGCTAACAATAGGGTTAGGGCAACTTGACCTTATTGCAAGGGTTGTTTCAATGTTTTTTTTAATTTCATATGGATTGCTAAATTACGCAACTTATTTTGAAGCAGCAACCCTAAGTCCCTCTTTCAGGCCAAGATTTAAGTGGTATGATAAAAAATTGAGTCTTGTTGGATCTCTTGCATGTCTTGGCGTCATGTTGGCAATTGATTTGAAAATCGGCATAGCAGCAGTGGCCGTTCTTTTTGCCATTTATCAGTATCTGAAACGAACTTCAGGTATAAATCGCTGGTCAGACAGTCAAAGATCATACCAATTGCAACGAGTAAGGGATAGTCTAATTGAAGCGGACCAGGGCATTGATCATCCAAGAGAGTGGCGTCCTTATATTCTTGTTTTATCAAACAGGCAAGCGTATCGGAATCCACTATTAAATTTTGCGGGATTAATCGAGGGAGGCAGCGGAATAACAACAGCAGTGAAAATATTTAGAAGCAGTGGTTTGAATATTGACCGGCAAAAAGAAAAAGAGCTCAGTGAGCTTAAAAAGGAGATCAGAGAAAATTCACATCATGCGTTTTCTCTGGTCCTTTCGACCATTGACGCTGAAGTTGGGTTGTCTGCACTCATTCAATCCTATGGAATCGGCCCCGTAAGGGCGAATACGGTTTTGTTGAATTGGGAAGAGAAAAATATCGATACTGATTATCCAGCATATCAAAACTATATGCAGGTTGCCGTTCATTCAGGATGCAGTATCATCTTATTAAAATCAAATGGTTTAGGTTTGGAGCCAGACCCATCACAGGAACGAGTAACAAAAACGATAGATGTCTGGTGGCAAAATAATGACACTAGTCGATTCATTCTGCTATTGTCCTATCTGATAACACGCAATAAAGGGTGGCACTCCGCTCAGATAAGGCTATTAGCTACCAATTATGATCAGGATAATGATCATAATCAGAATCAACTTCGTCAAATACTTGAAGACATTCGAATTGATGCAATTCCAGTGATTATTCCAAAATCAGATTCTCAAAAAATAATTGAATATTCTAAAGAGACCGATTTGGTTTTTCTACCCATTACACTTAAGAACAATATGCCACAGCTAATTACAAAAGAATCTATTGAATCTGTCGTACCTTTTCTCAAGACATGTGCATTTTCTGTCTCTGCACAAAAAATGGAATTGGATGCTGAACCAGAAGAAGGCAAGTTTAAGGAGCTTTCACATATATATGATCAATTTCAGCTGGCTGAAAAGCGGGCTGAACTTGCAGAAAAATATGCAGTAAGAATAGCTGAAGAAGCCAAGGAAAAAATAAAAACCCTCACTCTCTCAGATAATTTTGATATCCATTCAAAACAAAAAGAGATACAAGAAACTCTTGAAATAAGAGAGAAAGCAATCTCAGCAAGGAAAAGAGCGTACAGAGAAAAAGAACGATTAAAAAAAGTTGAAGATGAAGCAAAGTCTAAAGGGATATCGATTGAAGAATAAAAATGGGCTAACACCTTGATCTTTTTTTCTTCCGTCTCAGGACTGATTTCAGCCCTTCTTTGGCCACACGTTCGCCTTGAGTCTCAATGGAGAGTACAAAATTTATGGCATTGATCACATCAATATTTTTCTTGCTCTTATTCTCAAACGGTTCATCATTAAGAACTTCGATAAAAATAGTTTTAAATTCCACGAGTCTCTTGTTTGTGAAAATCTTTTTAAAGATATTTTGGGGCAGACCGGTATATCCGGATTCAACAAAGCGCTTTTCTAAATATGTGAGGGTTCTGACCGTCGGCTTAAAGCCAAAGGTCATCTTCAGCAAAGCGGGGAATGAAGGGGGTGTCGTTTCTTGAACGAGTCCCTCGACAACCTTGCTTTTCACTTTTCGGGTTTTAAATAACCGATATGCCTCAGCTTGGCGGCATAGATGCTCTGCTTGAAGGGCGGCGGCCTGAAGGTAAGCGCTCAAGCTATAAAAGCCTGTGTGAATATAGTCCGGAAGCTCATCCCCACTTCGGCTGAACATATATCTGTATTTATGATCAATCTCACCCCAGGCCTCCTCAAGAATAGTCCTTAATTGAAACTCAATCTGAAGTCCTTTCAACTCATCGCCAGCACCGGAATTCTCTCCCAGCTCTGCTTGATAATGGATGGAGGAATATCCACTATATCGAAGCTCAAGCCCCTCGGGAATTATCTTTCCGGGATCAACCGGAAGAATGAAGGATCTTTTATGATCCGGTTCCCTGATAAATCTCAAGATTTTTTCATCCGCCAATAGTTCAAGATAAGTTTTGACTCTATCGATATCTGAAAGTCGAAGACAGATAAGCCGGATACCCAGAAGGTCATCAATTTTTTCCTTATAATTTTTTTTTGTGATGGTCGCAGCCTTATTCTCCGGTCTTTTGTTCTCTTCATCAATTTTTTCTATAAGTCTGGCTTTCTCTTTTATGCGGTATTTAATCGTATGGAGGCTTTCTTTGGGTGCAGAAGGGTCGTCCCAAATAAGAGAAATAATATATTCAGCCAATTTCTCATATTTTTCTTTTTCTTTGAAAAATGAAATTAAAATAGCATCTTTCTGACGTTTTCTCATGGTTCCGGTCTCCTTTGGGTCAGTGCATCATATTACCTTGCATAGTAAACTGAATAAGCCTATCATACAATGTAAATCAAAGAACGATTCCTTTATTTTTTACTTAAAATTGGAGGGTGTAGTGTCAATTTTTCAACGAGCCATTTTGACCCATGGTGGTGCGGGCTCTGATCCTCAAAATTTCGATGGCCCAAAGGATGCTGCACATATAGGAATGGGTCTAATGGCAAATGGCGAAACAGCATTAAGTGCTGTGATTCAAGCGGTGAGATATTTAGAGGATGACCCACGGTTTAACGCGGGGCTCGGCTCTCAACTCCGGGCAGATAACACCACAATTCAGTTGGATGCGTCATGCATGACAAGTCTCGGCGAATTTGGGGCGGTCGCCTGTATTGAAGGTATTCAGAATCCTATTGATTTAGCAGAGGGAATATTGCTGTATTCTTCCCATATTCTTATTGTAGGTGATGGCGGAAAAATCTTTGCCAACGAAAAAAAAATTCCCATGATACCCATGGGTAACCTGGATCCTACCATTCCACCGTCTTCTTCCTGTGATACGGTGGGGGCAGTTGCCTTTGATGGGACACTCTTTGCTGCCGCCTTAAGTTCCGGCGGTTTGAAACGAGCCGCCATCGGACGGGTTGGGGATGTACCCTTGCCGGGGTGCGGTCTTTTTTGCGGCCCATGCGGTGCGGTTGCCTGCACCGGAGACGGTGAATTCATCGCACTAAAAGTTTTGGCCAAGGAAGTCTACGGATGGCTGGAAAATAATATGGACCCCGAAACAGCCGCACAAAAAGCCATGGCATTGTTTGATGATCAGGTTGATATCGGACTGATCATCTTAACCCAAACTCAATTCGCATTAAATTCCAGAAATGGTATGGCATGCGCGCATCTAACGGAGATCAGATAAGAATGGCACTCAATCCTTTTTTTTTAGGACGGCTGATTGCAATTGGCGGAAATGAAGACAAGGCAAATGAATTGCTTGTCCTCAAGCGGGTTGTACAGGAAATCGGAAAGACGGACTATAAAGTTGGCGTCATCACCACGGCAAGTGAAGATCCTGAACAACGAGGCAAAGAATACCATAAGGTATTTACAACGCTTGGTGCGTCCAGGATAGACATATTTAATATTAAAGAAAGAGTTCAGGCAAATGATAGAAAATCAGCCAAAACAATTGCAGATCTTGATTTAATTTTTTTTACGGGTGGAGACCAATTGCGGCTGACAACCATTATGGGAGGGACAAGAATATTTGATGCCATTCAGGAGTGCCTCGAAAATGGAGCGCTTATAGCAGGCACCAGCGCAGGAGCAACCGTTTTTTCTGACACCATGATTTATGAAGGTAAAAGTGAAGACGGGCTATTTAAAGGAAGTGTCCTTTCAACATCCGGATTTGGTTTTGTGAATAATATCATTTTTGATACTCATTTTATGGCAAGGGGACGTATTGGGCGATTGATTCAGATTATCACCACAAATCCAACCTGTATCGGCGTTGGTATTGGTGAAGATTCAGCAGTTATCCTCAAGGGAGATGGGGTTGCCGAGGTGTTTGGTACAGGACAGGTTATTATTGTTGATGGATGCGGTATCGGGCATTCAAACATCATGGAAATTAAACCAGGCGAACCCGTTGCCGTAGAGAATGTTAGAATACACTCGTTAGTGAACGGGTATGGATATGATTTCAAAAACCGACAATTTTTACCTCTGACAATTAAATAGAGGATTAAGTATGATTGAAATAAAAGAGTTACGGGCTTTACGAGGTCCAAATCGGCATACGCGCCACACTGCAATATTTATGGTTTTGGATATTGAAGCATATGAGAACCAACCATCGGATAAAATAAAGGGATTCTCAGATCGTTTGTTAACACTTATTCCAACACTTCAGTCCCACGGTTGTTCCGTCGGAAAACCCGGAGGATTCATCCAGAGGCTTAAGACCGGAACCTGGGCAGGTCACATTATTGAGCACATTGCCATTGAGCTACAATGCATGGCTGGAATGGAAGTTGGATATGGGAAAACATTGGGTACACCCAAAACTGGAACCTACATTGTGGTCTTCCGCTACCTTGTGGAATCGGTCGGGTTAAAAGCGGCTAAAGAGGCCGTGTCCTTGTTCGAAGCGGTGGCGGAAGGAAAAACGTTTGATGTCGACAAGGTTGTGTCCGGCCTCAAGATTCTGCGGGAGGAGGATATGCTGGGACCCACGACCTGGAGTATTGTTAAAGAAGCAAAATCCAGAGGGATTCCTTTTATTCGGCTGAATGAAGACAGCCATATCCAGCTGGGGTATGGTGCCGGCCAAAAACGGATTCAAGCCTCCATAACCAGTAACACCTCTGCCATTGCCGTGGAAACCGCCGATGAAAAAACAGCCGTAAAGACGTATTTAAAGAAAGCCGGCATACCGGTTCCCAGCGGACGGGTGGTGACCACTTTCGATGAGGCTCTGGAAGCATTTAATGAAATCGGCACTGCGGTGGTTGTAAAGCCGGATGTGGGGAACCATGGTAACGGGTCGACGATTAATATTACCCATTCGGATCAATTAAGGAAGGCGTTTGACGCAGCAATAGCTTACCACCCCGACGTGATTGTGGAAGAATATGTTCATGGGGGGGATTACCGGCTCTTGGTAATCGATGGGAAATTTATTGCGGCAGCCAGACGTGAACCCGCCCATATTATTGGGGATGGAAAATCGTCGGTCACAGATCTTATTCAATGTGTAAATTCTGATCCCCTTCGTGGATTTGGACATGAAAAAGTGCTGACAAAAATCGATGTTGATGACATGACCGAAAGGCTCTTGTCCTTGAACGGACTCTCTATCCATTCCGTCCCAAAAGAAAAACAGATTGTTTATCTAAAGGCCACAGCCAATCTCAGCCAGGGGGGGACTGCCACGGATGTTACCGATGAGGTTAACCCGGAGATCCAGCTGATGGCTGAACGGGCAGCCCGTATTATCGGATTGGATTGCGTTGGCATAGACGCCTTGGTTAATGACATATCTCAACCCCTGGATCTTTCCGGTTTAAAAGTTGTTGAAGTGAATGCCGCTCCGGGATTCCGGATGCACCTGGAACCTACAAGCGGTCAACCCCGGAATGTGGCAAAACCCATAGTAGACATGCTTTTTCCCGAAGGCTATACCCAAGTACCTGTTTTGGCCGTAACCGGAACAAATGGTAAAACAACCACCTGCAAACTCATCTCCCATACATTGAAATATTCGGGGAAAAAAGTCGGCCTGACTTGCACAACAGGAATTTCAATTGATGGAATGTCTATTTTAACAGGCGATTACAGTGGGCCAGAGGGAGCCGGAATTGTTCTCAGGGAACCTACCGTGGACCACATTGTTCTGGAGATAGCCCGTGGTGGAATTGTGCGAAGGGGTCTGGGGGTTGATGCGTTGGATGTAGGCGTATTGTTAAATATTGGAGAGGATCACCTGGGTGCAGACTGGATAGACTCCCAGGACCAATTATGTATGGTAAAATCCACGGTAATTGAAGTGGTTAAAAAAACGGGGACCTCTGTTTTAAACGCAGAAGATCCTGCCTCCATGAGCGTTCTGGAACGTGCCCGGGGAAATATCATATTATTTTCCCTAGATCCGGAAAACCCGAAGATAAAAGCGCATATAAACGAAGGGAGAACCGGTATCACCCTGGATGGGCGAAATGCTGTTATTAGAACGAAAAAGCTGGATATCATCGTCTGCACTCTCGAAGAAATTCCCATTACATTCGGCGGTATCATCGATTTTAACACAGCCAACGCCCTTGCAGCCATTGGTGCCCTGCACGGACTGGGATTGCCCCTTGAACAGATTCGAAACGGAATTATGACATTTTATCCATCGGTAAACCAGAATCCGGGCAGAATGAATTTATTCGATTTCCACACATATAAAGTTCTCTTGGATTTCGGACATAATCCTGATTCCACCCGTGAATTTGAACGGTTATTACCCCGGCTCTCACCGGGAAGAAAGATTGGCTTGTTCCATGGAACCGGCAACCGGACAAATGAACAACTGATAGACTACGGCAAGGCGCTAGCGCTGGTATACGATTATATCCTGCTGACGGATTTTGATCCCCGTAACAGGCCTTTGGGAGAAACCCCGAAACTGGTTCACGAGGGACTCATCAAGGGAGGATTGCGCAAAGAGAATATTGAAATCATTCAAGACCCGGACAACGCAGTGGACACTGTTTTTTCAAAGGTAAAAGAAGGGGATCTGCTCGTCATTCAGCCCAATGAACTCGAACCTGTCATGGGTCAGATTATGGAAAGGTACCGGCAGAATATGACAATATGATCAATATATAGATGGATCATTTAAAAGCGGCCATGGCATCGGGAGAATCAAACATGAAGGCTGCCAGGGATTTGGCAAGTTCGGTCTTGCCTACTCCTGTAGGCCCCATGAAAATAAAGGTACCGATGGGCCGGTCCTCAGGGCCTAACCCTGCCCTTGCGCGCCGGACCGTATTTGACACGGCATCAATGGCCTTTGACTGGCCGATCACCCGCTTTTTAATGTGGTCTTCCATGTGGGTCAGTTTTTTCTGCTCGCCCTGGAGCATCTTGGATACAGGAATCTTGGTCCAGGTAGAGACCACATCCGCTTCATCCACCTCTCTTTGAGCATTTTCCGTGTTTTCTGGAGTTCATTGAGTTCATTTTTCCTATTTTCCAAGTTACGGACGAGCTGGGTCCGACTGTAAGTGAACGGTTTGTCAATGTCTGCATAGGATTCTTCAAATCGTTTACGAAGAAGGCCCATAGCGCCGAACAATTTTTCAAGATCGTTTCTTTTTGTGAACATATCCCCTCCTTAATTAAGGTAGATTATTTTACGTGAGAAGGACTCTTGGAATCGGGAGATGAACCATACTTTTTCTTTGTCCCACAGGTGGATTTGATCCCACATGTTTGTCTCAATTACCTGCAAATTAGGCATTGAAAATGGGGTGTCAATAGAGTCTCAAAAATAAATATTTTCAGATGGTGACTGTAATATGTTTTTGTTATTTCAGGGTTTTGAGATGGGAGTACTGAGAATGTTACTGTCGTGTTTTAGCCTATAATAAGCGGAGCCGTAAACGGTGAAACCTCTCATCTTCATAGGTGGTGTTTGTAAGTATTTTTTGTTCTTATTAATTACCCATAAAAATGCCGCCATCTTTGGGATTGATGATTGCCAGGAAACCCTATTCCCTGGATTTGAAACTATTCTTGTCAAGTCCCAGTTTTTTCATCTTTCCATATAATCCCCTTGGGTGGATTCCGGCAATTTTTGCGGCCTCGCCTACTTTTCCCCGGGTTTGGGCCAGGACCATTTCAAGGTATCTTTTTTCAACATGGCGGATCACCTGTGCATTGACCTGGGAAAGGGTTTTGCCTTTCCAGGCGCTTATGCCCAGATCATTAATATTTAACGACTCAGACAGAGGGGTAATGTTTTCCTGGAAGGTGCCGGGAAGATTGTTAATGGATATGGTGTCGGACCGGCATAGAAGGATGCCCCGCTCAATTACGTTCATCAGTTCTCTGATGTTGCCGGGCCAGGGGTATTGGCAAAGGGCTTCCATGGTTTCCCGGGAAAACCGATTGATCTCACGGCCAAATTTTGTATTATACATATTTAAAAATTGGTTGGCCAGGGCAGGAATATCTTGTTTGCGTTTTCTCAAAGGGGGAATGGTCAGGGTGATCACCCCCAGTCGATAATAAAGATCCTGGCGGAAATTTCCTTTTTGGACCTCTTTTTCTAAATCCTTGTTGGTGGCGGCAATGACCCTGACATCCACCCAGACAGGATTTTCACCCCCCACCGGCGTAAATTCAAAATCCTGGAGTACCCGAAGCAGTTTGGATTGCATCTGCAGGGACATTTCACCGATTTCGTCCAAAAAAATGGTGCCGCCATGGGCAAGCTCAAACACCCCCCTCCGGGAACGGACCGCACCGGTAAAGGCACCTTGTTCATGGCCGAATAATTCACTTTCCATGAGCAGCTCAGGTATGGCCGCCATATTGATGGGGATAAAAGGGCCCGAAGACCTGTGGCTTTCCGTATGGATGGACTTGGACAGATGTTCTTTGCCCACACCGGTTTCTCCCAGAATCAGCAGGCTGGAATCACTGTTAACAATCTGCAGAACCTCCTCTATAAACCGCTGCATTTCTTCAGAGTTTGAGATAAAATCATTCAGCCTGGGCTTGATTCTGCCACGCTGATCAAGGCGGTCAACAAAATAAAACTGCCGCCTGGACTCCAGAGTACTTTCAATTGCTTCCATGAGGCTGTCCTGGGAAATACCCGTATATAAAACAACATCCGCCCCGGATGCCAGAAGGTTTGCATGTTCCTCCGAGGATTCCCTGTCATCAAGAATGATGGTGGTGGGTTTTTCAGGCAGACTGTTGAGCAGGGTTACACTGGATTCAATGGGTCGGGGAATCAGGGATTTGCTTACCACAAAGACATCTCCACAGCTGCGCATCAGTTCTTGCCACTGGGTTTTATTTTTTTCGAACATTTTCAACTGCACATCAAAATTGGATAATCTTTTTTCAAGATCCGCCTGGAGTTTTTTTTCTTTGATGGCACAGACCACTCTAATTAGCATATTGATTTTTCCTTTAATCGGTAAACTTTTACCATAATAGTCGTTTGAGTTGTTGGATCATACTTGATAATTCGGTAAAACCCAAAAAAAACAAAAGAAAACCTTTGGGTGAATGGTTTTATCTGGCCGATTTAAGGTTATTGTCCACCAAAATAGGATAAAATTTACTTATTATATGAATATCGGATAAAATTTACTGAAAACTATACGAATCAAAACAGGGGACTATGGGATAACATATTGGTTTTATTGTGTAATAATTTTTTTATTAAATTAACAACAGATGGCACGGCATATGCTAAAGGGAAATCAGAAGAAATGATCAAGACCGGCTAATTATTTATTCTAACCTTATGGGGAAAAAGATGAACACAGAGAAAACTCAGAGGACGCAGCATAAGAACCCGAAATTCAAAGATTCCTATGATGAGAACTTTAACGACGAGGACCGGATCGAAATGCAGCAACGCCGAAAAAAACTGAGCAAACGATCCCAATGGAAACACTCGGACAAAGAACGGTGGTAGCTTAAGCCTATCGTCACTAAAAAAAAGGAAAAAAACAATGAACACCCTCACCGCTGAAACACCCGTAAGACTTGATACCGTCCCTGAGGTATGGGGCATAGCATCCGCCATTGATATTTATGACTGTGACCCCTCAAAAATCCGGGATGCTGAATTGATCAAACAATTTGTCGTGGAACTTTGTGATTTGATTGAAATGAAGCGGTTTGGAGAAACCCAGGTGGTTCATTTTGGAGAAGATGAACGAGTGGCTGGGTTTTCAATGGTGCAATTGATAGAAACCTCTCTGATTTCCGCCCATTTTGCAAACAAAACCAATGCCGTCTATCTGGATGTCTTCAGCTGCAAAGCCTATGACCCTGAAACCGTCAAATTCTTTGCCCAAAATTACTTTGGCGGATCGTTTTCCAGCCTTAATGTTACCCACAGGTATTAGGCGACCATGAAGATGATCATCTAGTAAGATCCTGATCAATGTCAACGTGTTTGGGAGAAACTCTGGCCAGCCCAAGGGCTGTTTGATTTGTGGTCGGTTCGCGCCTGTTTTCATGACGTATTTTCCAGGCCGTTGCAATTTCATGTGGTTGAAAAGGATCAAATTCCGGTTGGGATGATAGCTTTGTGCTGGGATGGTGAAACACAGCAATATGTTCAGTTTCCAGGAGAGACCTGGCAGGGGAAAACTTGGTTAGAACAGAATCGGATTATTGCCAAAATACCGGGAGCAATTGAGGCGTTGCTGGATTCCGTTCCCGGCTCCCTGCATCTTCGTTACCTTGCCTGGAATAAATTATTGGGCATGACAAACCTTTTAGAGCCCGACGAAATCGGATATCATTTCTATCCGGGTTTATATGATTTTTCCTTTGGAAATTATATGCTCTCTTTTTCCGGCAAATCTAGAAAAAAGCTAACAGCGGATTTAAAAAAACTCCAGGACCGGAAGGTAACCTTTCGATTCAACGACTCAAAGGACATAGAACACCTATTTGAAATGAATAGAAACTCATTCGGGGGAGACTCTTATTTCAGTGATGCAAAATTTTACAATTCCTTTGAAAATCTTGCATCGTTTTTAAGCCAAATGGGGATGATAAGAATTACCACAGTGCTAATCGATGGCACCATTGCCGCCGTGGATATGGGGGCATTGTACCGGAATTCTTACACATTACTGGCAGGCGGAACGAATCCGGAGTTTCCAGGTGTTGCAAAGCTTATAAATCTACATCATATGGACTGGGCCTGTTGCCAGAGGATTAACACCGTTGATTTTCTTTGCGGAGATTTTAACTGGAAAGAACGGTTCCATCTGACCCCACAGCCCTTATATGAATTAAAACTTAATAAATCCTTTATTTACAATGAACCGGTATTTGAAACAAAAGGACTGAAAATCTGTGCATAAGATGATATTGGTCGTCGGTACAACATCCGATTATATCCAGTGGATCAGGTGTTCCTGCCCCGGTAGAGCCCTGTTTATAACCGCACCTGGGATTCGCCGGGCAGCAGAAGAAGAATGCCCGTTTCCCCGGGAGGAAATTCTGATAAATTTGGCTGACAGGTTCCCGGTTTTTGAGGCACTGGAAAAGCATTTGAACGAGTGGGATCAGATCATTGACGGGGTTTTTAGCTTTGATTGCGAGTCAATGGTCCTTGCCTCCGCCATTGCAGAAAAATGGGGTCTTGATTATCCGTCGGAAAAAACCATTCAAAATTGCCGGGACAAGTATGTGTCAAAACAGATTTGGGAAGGCCATGACATCAGATGCCCGAAGGTTTCCCCCATCGATACGGTTGAAGATGTCCTGGCTTTTTTCCATTCTGTCAATTCTGGATGCGTTTTAAAACCCTTGACAGGGAGCGGAAGTGAGCTTGTTTTCAAGTGTACCAGTGAATTTGATTGCCAGGCGGCCTTTTCGCTTATCCGTGAAGGACTAGAAAAAAGGGCTGATAATCCGTTGTTTAGAAAATCAACTTTTCAGTCTCACCTGATGCTTGCCGAGGAATTGATCCAGGGAACTGAATATAGTTGTGATTTCATCTGTGAAAACAATGCTGTCCAGATCATTCGGATCGCAAGAAAGATCAAATCTCCCTTTAAACCCTTTGGCACTATTCTTGGGTATGTTGTTCCGGGGACTCTTTCCCCTTCCATCCCCCCCCACGGGTTTCACCAGCTCCTGTTGAAAAGCGCAAGGGCTCTGGGAATCGAAAGGGGGATTTGCATGGTGGATTTCATTGTTTCAGGCGATACAATTTTTCTCATTGAGCTGACTCCCCGGCCAGGAGGGGATTGTCTGCCCTATCTGCTAAAGGTGTCAAGCTGCATGGACATCCTCAAACTCAGCCTTGATTTTGCACAAAAACACCCCCTTGTGCTGCCCCCACATGGTGCAGCCCCCCTCCATATCGGGATACGACTCCATGCAGACAAAAGCGGTGTCCTTAAAGGGATTGAAACCCGCCATATAGTTGAAGATACCCGGGTAAAACAGATTCTTTTGACAAAAAAGCCGGGCCATCTAATCCAATTGCCGCCAAAGGATTATGACTCATGGCTTTTGGGCCATGTCATCATTGAACCCTCAAATGGAAAATACCCGGAATCCCAGGCCCTGAGTATTGCAAAAACAATAGATATCCGTATTGATCCTGAAAAAATATCACCCCTCTTGTCGGAGGCATCATAACCTGCCATGTCTGATAATGCCCGGGATTTTTCAGCGGCATTTAACCGGTTTTTTCCCAGAACCGCCTTTTACTATGCCATGAAAAGCAATAACCACCCTCTGGTGTCGGCTGTCCTTCTTGAATCCGGCTTTGGGCTGGATGTTTCCAGCGGTGCGGAGTTGAAAGCTGCCCTGGCCTTAAACGCCGGGGATATTATATTCAGCGGACCGGGTAAAACCAATGAAGAATTGTCCCTGGCAATTGCCCATAAAGACAGGACCACCATTCTTTTGGACAGCCTTGGGGAGCTTGAACGGCTTAAAATTCTGGTGGCTGAATCTGACACCGGACAGGCAGGTGGAATTTATTGCCCACCTTGGTAAAATTCTCAACCAGATGCCTGCCCAATTCAATCAAAGCATCGAATTTATTGATATCGGCGGGGGCTATTGG
>Ga0208900_1000203_pt1 | contig 36880 bp, 24 predicted proteins | sample AntAceMetag02UKK_FD_184763 | JGI IMG/M metagenome (GOLD analysis project Ga0208900, IMG submission 184763) | Saline lake microbial communities from Ace Lake, Antarctica - Antarctic Ace Lake Metagenome 02UKK (SPAdes) (version 2) | ecosystem: Environmental > Aquatic > Non-marine Saline and... | reverse complement strand
TTGATCATGGTGAAGTTACCAAGGGATTTGGACATCTTCTCATTGTTGATATCCACAAACCCGTTGTGAACCCAGTATTTTACAAATTGTTTGCCAAACAGAGCCTCGGATTGGGCAATTTCATTTTCATGGTGGGGGAAAATAAGATCCTTACCACCGCCGTGGATATCAAAGCTCTGGCCAAGGTAACGATTACTCATGGCAGAGCATTCAATGTGCCATCCGGGTCGCCCCGCTCCCCAGGGGCTTTCCCAGGAGGGTTCTCCGGGTTTGGCTGGTTTCCACAGGGTAAAATCCATGGGACTTCGTTTGTTTGAATCCACGGCAATGCGGGCCCCGGCAATCATGTCATCAGGGTTACGGCCGGAAAGTTTCCCGTATTCCCCAAAGGATTGAATGGAAAAAAAGACATCACTTCCCTCCACATAATATGCCTTTCCCTTTTCAATGAGCTGTTCAATGAATGTGATGATATCATCAATGTGTTCTGTGGCCTTGGGCTCAATGGTGGGCCGTAGCACATTGAGTCCATCCATCTCGTTGTGAAACTCTTTAATGTACTTTTCAGAAATTTCTGTTGGCTCCATGCCCCGTTCATTGGCCCGGTTGATAATCTTGTCATCCACATCGGTGAAATTCCGGACATAATTCACATCATATCCCGAAGCCGTGAGCCACCGGAATATCACATCAAAAATCACAACGGATCTGGCATGTCCAATGTGGCTGGTATCATAAACGGTGGGGCCGCACACGTACATGCCCACCTTACCTGGTTCCAGGGGAACAAAATCTTCTTTTTTTCCGTTCAGCGTATTATAAATTCTTAAACTCATAATATATTATCCTTAAATATGGGCCGGGCGCATTCCCATTTTTCCGGCATCCTCTATAAGTCATTGATTTTATTAAGTCGGTAGTAAACTGACTCAAAAGTTATATCTTTACAAATCAACGGTTTAAAACTCCGATCGGGAAAACGGGAATGCGCCCTATGGGCCTGTTTCTGATATTTATGAAAACACCCTGAAAATGTATCCATTCAAAGGGCCTGGGTCAAGATTAAGGCTACTTGTCTAAAACGGGACAATTTGCAATCTTGAGGTATCCGAATTCATGCTCTTTGCAAGTCCCTGATTTTAAAAAATATCCCGGCTTAGGTGTAGTCAAGATTAAGATCTATGATTTCCGGGATTTTGTTCCGTGGTGATCTGTTTGAGCAAAACCACTGCATGGGCACCAATACCCTCCCCTCTTCCTTCAAACCCCAACCCTTCTGTGGTGGTTGCCTTGATGTTCACCCTATCCACGGAAACAGCGGCAGCAGATGCCAGATTTTCTTCCATGGCTTTTTTATAGGGTGTCATTCTGGGGGCTTGAGCAAAAATGGTGCCATCAATATTACCCACCTCATATCCCTTTTCCCGGAGCAAATTCCGGCAATGAACCATGAGAAGAATACTGGAAATATCTTTAAATTGGGGATCTGAATCCGGAAAATGCTCCCCGATGTCCCCAAGCCCAGCACCGCCCAGCATGGCGTCACACACCGCATGAACAATGACATCGGCATCTGAGTGGCCCTTGAGGCCTTTTTCATGGGAAATGGTGACACCGCCCATGATTAATTTACGGCCGGTGACCAGCTGGTGGACATCATATCCTGAACCAATTCTGAAGTTCACTTAAATTTTATTCCTTTCCCAGGATCACTTGTATTGATGATCATTGTTTTTTTATAAGAAAGTCTCACCAAAATGCTGGAATTAAAAGGCTTTTTTTTTCGTTGTGGCAATCTTGACTGCCATGTATGTTTAGGGTGCAATCTCATAATTTAGATTTTGAAGAATTGTATGGTAAAAATGATTTTTTCAAAACATGCCCTCAATAAAATCAATAAGTTATGTTTATCTAAATTATACATAGATGGTTTCGGGGGCACTATTTTGCAAAAATCTAAATTATTGAATTGCACCCTGTATGTTTATTAGGAAATAGAACTTCTGGACAACCTCAGCAGAGCCCCCCCCCGACGGGTAATAGGAACCGGCCAATTGTGCCGTCTACGGTTCCGGCCGGGCCCATTACCCGTCGGGGGGGGGGCGGCATGATATCATGTTCAATATTCGTTGTGTCCAGAAGGACATACCCGTTATAAGGAAATGGTCGAACCGATGGTTATTATGCTAACATGATCATCAAGTGAAAAGCTGTCCAGGTGATACGTCTTTCAGGCAGGGATGGATAAGATCCTTGTCCGATACAAGGGCCGTGTCCACCTGCCACTCAATGGCCAGATCTGGATCATTGTACAATATCCCATACTCATCCCCCGGGGCATAGTAGTCCGAGCACTTATAAGTGACATCCGCCACATCACTGAGCACAGAAAACCCATGGGCAAACCCCTGGGGTACAAAGAGCTGTTTTCGGTTTTCATCGGACAAAAGGCATCCCGTCCACTGACCAAAGGTCTCTGATCCCTGACGTAAATCCACGGCCACATCAAAGATGGTTCCTCGCACGGCATAGACCAGTTTTGCCTGGGCGTGTTCCAGTTGGTAGTGAAGACCCCTGATTACCCCTTTTTCCGATCGGGAATGGTTATCCTGGACAAAATCAGCGTCAATTCCAGCAGTCTGGTATCGGGTTTTTTGCCAGGTTTCCATGAAAAATCCCCTGGCATCCCCAAAAAGATCCGGTTCAATAACAAAGGCCCCTTTAAGTGGGGTTTGAGTAAAACGCACTGCCATCAGATTCCTTCTCCAATGGGTGTTTTATCTTTTAAAAGCCCCATTAAATATTGTCCATAATCATTTTTTAACATATCCGCAGCCAGCTCCTTAAGGGCGTTGTCATTGATATAGCCCAACCGGTAGGCAATCTCTTCAATGCAGGCAATCTTCATTCCCTGGCGATCCTGCACCGCCTGTACATAAGCGGCTGCCTGTTGAAGGGCCTCGTGTGTACCTGTGTCCAGCCAGGCAAATCCCCGACCCAACAGCTCCACCCGGAGCTCATTTTGTTCCAGGTACACGTTATTTATATCGGTGATTTCCAGCTCTCCCCGGGGGGAAGGTTTTAAATTTTCGGCAATATCAACCACCTGATTATCATAAATATAAAGTCCGGGTACAGCGTAGTTGGATCTCGGAATTTCTGGTTTTTCTTCAATTCCCATGACCTTGCCCGATGCATCAAACTCCACCACACCATATCGTTCCGGGTCTTTCACTGGATACCCGAAAATAAGGCCCCCTTTTTCCATGGTGACAGCGTCTCTTAAAACATTCTGGAGCCTGGAACCATAAAAAATATTATCCCCCAGAATCAAGGTGACACTTTGATCTGCAATGAACTCCTTTGCAAGAACAAAGGCCTGGGCAATACCCTCGGGCCGGGGTTGTTCTTTATAGGAAATTTTAACCCCGAGGGTGGAACCATCCCCCAATAATTCTTTAAACCGGGGAAGATCCATGGGGGTTGATATGAGCATGATTTCCCGGATACCCGCCAGCATGAGTACAGAAAGCGGATAATAGATCATGGGCTTGTCATACACTGGTATCAATTGTTTGCTCACTGCCCTGGTAATGGGATACAGGCGTGTTCCAGACCCCCCTGCCAGAATAATTCCCTTCATATACGTCTCCGTCTTCCCTATGCACTGTAATGGGTTTTAATCCAGTCAAGATATGCACCGGACTTAATCCGCTCCACCCATTCCAGATTGTCAAGATACCAGGCCACACTTTTTTTAATACCGGTGTCAAAGGACTCTTGGGGGGCCCACCCCAACTCGGTTTTAATTTTTGTGCAGTCAATGGCATATCTGAAATCATGGCCAGGTCGATCTTTGACAAAGGTAATGAGATCCCGACTGGCGTTCCCCCCCGGTGATTTGTGGCCGGTGTCATCAATAAGGGTGCAAATCCGTTCCACAATATCTCGGTTCTCCATTTCACATTCGCCACCGACATTATATGTCGCTCCCCGGGAACCCTTTGTCATGATGCACCAGATGGCACTGCAATGGTCTTCCACATAGAGCCAGTCCCGGACGTTGGCACCATCTCCATAAATGGGAAGTGGCTTTCCCTCCAGGGCATTCAAAACCATCAGGGGTATGAGTTTTTCCGGGAACTGAAACGGGCCATAGTTGTTGGAACAATTGGAGATGGTCACCGGCAGTCCATAGGTTTCATGGTAGGCCCGCACCAGATGATCCGATGCCGCCTTGGATGCCGAATAGGGGCTGTTGGGCTTATAGGCGGTTTTTTCAGTGAAATAGCCTGTTTTTCCCAGTGTGCCATAGACCTCATCCGTGCTCACATGGTGAAATAAAGTAATCTTTGATAATTGTTTTCTGGCACACTCCAGCAGGGTAAATGTGCCTTTGACATTGGTATCAATGAACACTTCGGGGGATGAGATAGAACGATCCACATGGGATTCTGCTGCAAAATGACACACCGCATCAACGTCATGGGTGGCAAAGATACGATCCATGTCCCCGGCATCACAGATATCTGCTTTTTCAAACAGGTAACGATCTGGAAAATCAGCCTTCACATCTTCAAGACTTTCAGGATTACCTGCATAGGTCAGCTTGTCCACATTGATGACCCTGCCGGTGAATCCAGATTTTGTTAACAGGTATCGTATGAAGTTAGATCCTATAAATCCACTTCCACCGGTTATCAGCATATTTTTCATGAATTGCACCTGTTCTCTTCAGTTAGGGATTTACCCGACAATAAACTACCAGCATGTTCAGTTTAATGTGCTGATATTGCATTATAAAAAAATTTAAATTGGTAGTTTATTATCGTCTAAGTTCCTTAGTCATAAGTTCCCGGTGTGTTTTGCCTTGATCATGGTAACTGACTGATTGATGGCTACCCACCTAAGCCGGGACAAGCTATCAAATCAATGGCCTGGGTATTCTTGATAAGAACTTATGACTCTGGATCTGTTGGGTTAAACTTAAATATTAAATGATTTTTTATACAGTTTTTCCAGGGCTTTTTGGGCATCATCGGTGAGGTTCCGGGTACCGGTACCCGCAAAGGTTTTGTGACTGATGGTAGGATTCACCTCCTTCCAGCTATTGTCAATCCAGGAGAACCATGCCCGACGATCTTGCTCATAAACAAATACCGGTCGGTTGAACAGGCGGGCCAGCTCCACGCCCCATCCAGTCCCCCCCTTTACCGTGTTGTCTGGAAGAATCCAGCCAACCACAAATACCTGGTATCCATTATTAACCATGTGAAAAATGGACTGGAACACCTTTCTAATTTTATCCACCCGGGAAAATTTTCTCCCCATTCGGGCAGAGACAATGTCCATGCTGATATCCCCTTTTTTGAGTTCATCAGCGGAAAGAATTTTCATACCCCGGGTACGTTCAATATTGTGGCCTTCAAAGGAAAAATTGACCTCGTTGAGACCGAACTCTTCTGCCAGCCTTCCAAATTCTGCTTCGGCTCCCCGGTGTCCCCCACTGAACAGCGTAACATCTGAATACTCGTTCATTTTATGATTCTCCTGATTGACAAATTTATAAAAAATAGGCAAGAAAGCCCCTGAGTCTTTAGCTCAAGGGGTGTTGACTTTCTATTTCTCAAAGTCTTCTATCTGACATAAATTGAAGAAAAACTCAATGGATTTGATTTCTTTCTCTTTGACAAAACCTGTTTTCAATAATATTTTACATCTATTATGACAAAACACGAACCGAAATATCTCAAAGACCACAGGCCCCCGGCATACTGGATTGATAGCATTGATCTCCAGTTTGATCTTTATGAAGCGGAGGTTATTCTCACCTCCTTCATGAAAATTCGACGTAACCAGGAACAAGCCGGGGAACATACACCCCTGGTGCTGGATTGTAATGAACCCGATATCCTCCATGTGGTTGCAGGGGATATGGTCTTACTACCCGGTGAATATGAACTTGGAAACAACTATTTTAAGCTGAACAGGGTACCCGAGGTATTTACCCTGGAAATAAAAAACCGCTTAAAACCCCAACTAAACACCTCCCTGGAAGGACTCTATAAATCCAGTGGCACCTTTTGCACCCAGTGCGAAGCCCAAGGGTTTAGAAAAATTACCTGCTTTCCCGACCGTCCCGACATCATGACCCGTTTTTCCTGTATTATCACCGCTGATCGGGACAAATATCCTGTGTTACTCTCCAATGGGAATCCGGTGAGAAAAGGAGAACTCGCCGATAATCGCCACTATGTGAAATGGGATGACCCCTTTAAAAAACCAAGTTATCTTTTTGCCTTGGTAGCCGGGGATCTTGTCTGCATTAAAGACACCTTCACCACCTGTTCGGGCCGGGATATCACCCTTCACATTTATGTGGAAGCAGAAAACAAGGATAAATGTGCCCATGCCATGGCATCTTTAAAGCAATCCATGGCATGGGATGAACAGCGATTTGGCCGGGAGTATGACCTGGATCTCTACCAGATCGTTGCGGTGAATGACTTTAACATGGGTGCCATGGAAAACAAGGGACTCAATGTCTTTAATTCAAAATATGTCCTTGCCCGTCCAGAAACGGCAACTGACCAGGATTTCATGAACATCCAGGGGGTCATTGGCCATGAATATTTTCACAACTGGACCGGCAACCGGGTGACCTTGCAGAACTGGTTTCAACTGAGCTTAAAGGAGGGATTGACCGTATTCCGGGATCAGGAGTTCACATCAGATTTAAACTCCCGGGCCGTGAAGCGCATCTCGGATGTAAAAAACTTAAGAACCCTTCAGTTTCCGGAAGATGCCGGTCCCATGGCCCATCCGGTGCGTCCGGAATCCTACATAGAAATGAATAATTTTTACACCATGACCGTGTACGAAAAAGGGGCCGAAGTGATTCGCATGATCTTTGAAATCCTTGGCAAAGACAACTTTCGTAAAGGCATGGATCTTTATTTCCAACGTTTTGACGGACAGGCGGTCACCACTGAGGATTTTGTCCAGACCATGGAAGATGCCAGTGGAGTGGATCTTTCCCGCTTTCGCCTGTGGTATTCCCAGTCGGGCACCCCCCGGGTCACCATTTGTCGCAAATACGATGAAAACACCCGGCAACTCACCATAACCATTTCCCAAAAAACGCCTCCAGATCACAATCAGGAACAAAAAGAGGCCCTTCACATCCCCATCCGATTTGGGCTTATGGATAAAGATGGCAATGATATCACCCCGCCGGAAGACACCCTACTGGAACTGAAATCAGCAGAAAAGCACTGGATCTTTGAAGAGGTTCCACCGGGGAGCATCCCCTCCCTGTTCCGGGGGTTTTCCGCCCCTGTGATCATGGAAACCGATCTTACCCATGAAGAGCTTGCCTTTCTCATGGCCCATGACACCGATGCCTTTAATCGCTGGGATGCGGCCCAACAGCTCTATTTCCGGGAGCTTGACACCCTTATTTCCATCTTTCAGAATAATGGAGTCCCCAAGGTCTCTTCGCAACTGATCCAGGCTTTTAAAAAAGCATTGCAAGATCCCAGTATTGACCGTGCATTAACGGCAAAGACCATCACCCTACCCGATGAGAACGAGATTGGTGAAAAATATAAAATCATTGATGTGGATGCCATTCATTCGGCCCGGCAGTTTTTAAAACAAACCATTGCCAGAAACCTTGAAACACCGTTTATGGAAATTATTGATAGCGGTTCAGCAATAGATCCCAAAGATCTTTCCCACAGCGCCATGGCCCATAGAAGCCTTGAAAATGAAGCCCTATCCTATGTGGCAAGCCTTGAGACCCCTGCCAGCCAGGAGATAATTCACCAGCATTTTATGTCTTCGGGGAATATGACCCAGGAAATTTTTGCCCTGAGCCTTTTGTGTGACATGGACTCCCCATTAACAGCGCCTGCTCTGGAACAATTTTATGAAAAATGGCGCACAGATCCCCTTGTCATGGATAAATGGTTCAGCGTGCAGGCCTCTGCCACACGGTCAGGTTCCCTTGAAAATATTAAATCATTGTGCCTTCATCCTGATTTTAATTGGAAAAATCCCAATCGTATCAGATCCCTCATCGGTGTGTTTGGCATGACCAACCCCTTTGTGTTCCACCAGGCCGATGGTGCAGGGTATCGATTCTTTGCCGATCAGGTCATCCATTTGGATAAAATTAACCCCCAAGTTACGGCCCGCATGGCCTCAGCCTTTAACCGATATAAGCGGTATGATTCGGCCCGGCGGGAGTTAATGCAAAATCAATTGCAAAGAATCCATGACGTCCAGGGGCTTTCCCGGGATGTCTATGAAATTGTCTCCCGGGCATTGGGATAATCGCATGATGCTGCCCCCGGCAAGTGCCCTGTGCAGAACAGGGAATTTATTTCTGGAACCAACAAAGGCATTGTTCCAGTGGCGAAAATTAATAAAAATATCATGCTTGCCTGTGGCAGTTAGGGACTCAATAGTGAATCTCATTTTCCTGCAAGGGGGTGAAGCCCGTGCCAAAAAGATTCAGATAAACCCGTTCCCGGGCTGCCGCAGCGTTGGATAGAACCCCTACCTGGGTATCCACATAATCATATACTGTTGCTTTTTCTTTTCCCGGCGAAGGACGGAGGACTCTGCCAAGGCATTGCATCAGTCTTCCACTAAAACGAATGGGGGTGGTTAAAAAAAGGGTGGACAACTGGGGAAGGTCAAATCCTTCGGATAAAAGTGCAATGGTTGAAATCAAGGTGCCAGAAGGGGTCTCCTTTAAAAATGAAACAATCTCTTCGCGTTCCCTGGTGGGGGTGCTGCCGGTGAGCACAATGGATGGAAGGCCAAACTCCTTTTCAAGCAGTCTTGCCAGTTCATGGCAATGTTCCCGACGATCGGACAATATCAGTTTTATACCCGTATTTTTATCCATGGAGATATCGCTACAGATAAGCCGATTTCGTTCCAGATCCTGGGAAAGTTCTTTCATCATTAAACTGTAATACCGACCCGGATCGGTTAGGGTCTCAAATTGGGTTTCCCGGGGAATCACCCGGGGCTTTATCAGATTCCCCTCTTCAAACAATCGTTCCTGGGGAACTTGATGGCGCTGCTCACCCAAATGAAAATAGATGGACGGGGTTAATTTATCCCGTCGCCAGGGGGTGGCGGACAACCCCATAAAAAATTTTGCATCAAATTTGGTAATAACATCTGTGAAGGTTCTGGCAGGGCATTTATGGCACTCGTCCACAATCACATGTCCCACCTGCTCCATAATAACAGGCCATTTATTCTTTAAGGTCTGAACCAGCCCCACAGATATAATTTTTCCCGGCTTAAGTTTCCCACCACCCAGGATACCCACCTCATTAGATGGAATACCTAAAAACCGTTCAATGGCCGTGATCCACTGGTTTAAAAGCTCCCGGGTATGGACGATGATGAGGGTGGGTTGCTTTTGTCGGGCGATGATGGCAAGGGCCATTATGGTTTTGCCGCTGCCGGTGGGAGCGGAAAGGGTGCCGTGGGTATGACGAATCATTTCAGATACAGCCGTCTCCTGGTATTCCCTGAGCGTGCCAGTGAATTTAAAATCAATGGGGGGCAGCCCCCGTCGATGATCTTCCACCTCCACCTTATCTTCACTTTGTTTGCAAATTCGGTAGGCCCGATCAGAAAATCCCCGGGGGCATTGGAGCCCATTTTCAAGGTCGGTGAAAAAAGTTAGTTTTTCGGGTATATTTGCCGTGTATCTCCCCATTTTTCGAGCATCTTCATACTTGGGGTTTAATAACGTCAGATGCTGTTTAATCCAATTGGCGGTTTCCGGTTTCAGCCCCAGCAGGGTCACATGGGTGTCCAAAATAAATTTCAATGGGGCTCCTTTTTTTTACAGCGCTGCAGCAGAAGGTTGTGTGCGGCGATCCGGAATGCCGGTCATCGTTATTCCTCTTTTAAAAAGAAACTGGTCAGTCCTAAGTTCTCTGCATGTTGTGTACAAAGAGTTGCTAACCCCTTGAAATTATAGATCCTGTGCATTAAAGCTTGATTTGATAGGTCTTAATGATTTCAATGAGTTATGAGAACTCAGGACTCTTTAGAAAAAAATGAACTTAGCGCCCTTTGGGCGGGCTTTTCATAACCTATTGATTTAATTTTTGATAAAATGGAAATTCCTATACTATTAAATTAAAAATTTCCCTGTCGTATCCAATACATTTCGAATCGTCTCTGCCAAAAGGGATATTTCAAAGGGTTTCATAAGATAGGCCGCAGCCCCAAGCCGGGTTGCATCTATTTCGTTCATCCGGGAACTGTACCCGGAACAGATAATGGCCTTTACATCAGGCTTTATTTCAATGAGCTTTTTGATGAACTGATCCCCTGTCATTTCTGGCATGGTCATGTCGGTGATCACCAGATCAATGGCATCTGGATCTGTTTTAAACAAGGCCAGGGCTCGTTCAGGATTTGTTTCTGTGATGGCCCGGTAGCCCAGTTTTTCCAGAATAAGTTCACCCAGACTTACAATGTGTACATCATCATCCACAAACAGAATGGTTTCAGTTCCTGTCTTTATTTTCTCCACAGGTTTGATTTCTGACTCAAGGCTTCCAGTCCCCGGGGGAAAATAACATTCACAGGTGGTTCCCTCATTTATTCGGCTGTATATTTTAATGATCCCGCCATGGGCCTTCATGATTCCATGAACCACGGCAAGTCCCATGCCAGAGCCTTTATCAACGGGTTTGGTGGTGAAAAAGGGGTTAAAGACGTTATCGATGATCTCTTCGGGGATACCCTGCCCAGTGTCTGAAACACTCAATCGAACATATTCTCCGGGCAGTATGTGCAGATCCTGGGAACGAAGTGGTTTGGTCAGAAAAACATTTTCCAATTTAATGGAAAGCCCCCCCCCGGAAGATTCCATGGCCTGGGCCGCGTTATTGCAAAGATTAATCATGATCTGATGAATCTGGGTGGGATGTCCCACAATGGGGTGACAATTTTTTTGAATGCTTTTATTAAACTGTATGGTGCTGGGAAGAGAGGCCCGGAGAAAAACAATGGCATTCTTGATGATGTCATCCACCTTGATCAACTGTCTGGGGTGTTGATCATCTTTTCGACTGAAACTGAGCAACTGTGCAACGATCTCTTTGCCCCGCAGGCTGGCGTTTTTAATTTCTTCCAGAAAATAGCCATGGGGATCATCCTGGGAGCTCTCCTCAATGGCAAGCTCAGCATTGCCCAGTATCACCCCCAAGATATTGTTGAACTCATGGGCAATGCCACCGGCAAGCGTGCCCACCGCTTCCATTTTATGGGCCTGGAGAAGCTCTTTTTTTAAATTTTTCCGTTGGGTGATATCCTGGATAACTCCATTGATTTTAAGAGGATTGCCCGCCACATCCAGTTCCAGTTCTACCATGGTGATAACCGTTTTATGTTCCTGGCTGTTCTGAGCAATGATGTTAAATTCCAACGGGCTTGAGGGTGGCTTTTTAACCTGTGACATCATGGCCTTGTGCGCATTTATTCCTTCGGGCACGAAGGTTTCCAGCTCATCCAGTGTTAAAAATTCTTTTGCCGGATCAATTTCATAAATTCGTTTAGTCTCCTCTGACCCCCAGAATTTTTTTGTAGAAATATGGTATTCCCAGTTGCCCACCTTTCCCAGGGCCTGGGCTTTTGCATATCTTTGTTCACTGAGTTCAAGGGCTTCAAGGGCCTGTTGCCTTATCTCAACCATTTGATTGGCGGCAACGGCAATATCCTTAAACTCAAAAAAAGGCAGGGATTCTGGATCAATGAATGTGGATTCTGAAGATGCCTTGTTAAAAAAATCCGAAAAAGTTTTAATGCCGTGATGAACCTTGCGGGCCAGGTGTCTGGCCCATAAATAACTGATCAGACACATGGCAAATAAAAGGACAAGGCTTGCAATGGTTTTGTCCCTGAAATTTTTGTATAGCGTGTTTTTACGGGACAAGATGGTGCTGTCAATGGCATCAATATAAATACCTGCGCCAATAATCCATTCCCAGTCAGGAATACTCTTCACATATACAAGTTTAGGCATGGGAACTTTAGAATCAAGCTTATGCCAGGCGTATTGGACAAACCCGCCTCCTGGATTTTTTGCAACCCGATCCATTTCCTGGATAATTTTGACTCCATTGAGATCGGTGACTTCCCAGATATTTTTTCCTTTTTGGGTGATGGTTCCGTTGGTGAACAAGGGGTTCCCCCCATACCCACTTCCAAAAAAATACCCCTCTCCGTCAAAGCGCATGGTGGATACCCGGATCAAAATATCCTTTTGGATTTGATCCATCATATCCTGCACATAAATTCCCGTACCAATTCCCCAGTCATAGGGCTCAAAATACTTTAGAAAGGCAATTTTCTGGAAATCATGTGTGCTTTCACCAGGTTTTGTCCAGGAGTATCGATAAAATCCCTGGGTCTCATTTTTCAGGATATCAATCATATCCTTTACAACAAATTGTCCCCCGGCCCCTTGGACAGAAAGCATATTTGTGCCTTCTATTTCAGGGTTATCTGCAGACAGGACTTCAATTCCATCCATGGAAAATGCAAAAAAATACCCGCTGGCATTGTTGAAGCGAATGGGTCGCAGGGCATCTTTAATCATTTTTTTTATTTCAGGATCTGATTTTATCCCTTTATTTTCTTGGTAAATATGGGTGGCAATGGCATGGGCTTCTTCAACACGATTTTCAATGGTTTTCTTTAATTGGGTTTCGGCCTGGTTTCCCATATATTGAATATAATCCAACACCATGGTTACCTGCTGTTTCAGGGATTCCTTCCGGTTTTCTATGTACTGATTTTTCATCTGTTGGGATTCGGTGGTAAACGCAGTATATTCCGTGCCGATCCAGAGCAGGTACAACAAACTCGTGGCCACAAATATGGCGACGATCATATTTCGTAGAAAAAGTTGTCTAATGGTGATCATGGTATCCCCTTAAAATTTTTCAACAAGGATATCCATTCAGGATGGAAAATGCAACTAATATTGCCCTCCTTCATGTGACCCCAAAAAGCGGGTGCCTAAGTGCAGAGTGGCATATGCAGGCTGTCCGAATACCAAGGAACACATTCCCATTTTCCCGGTCGGAGGGTTCATTAACGATGGGTCAGGCTATGGGAATGCACCCTCAACCAGGTAGTTTGCTTTTCAGCAATGAAAAATCTTTGTCCACCTGGGCCTGGATATCCTTTCGGTCTTTTTCGGAAAGGTGTTTAAAGCGTCCCTGGATATTGAGATAGGCATCCACAGGCGTATCCCCTTTTTCGTTAAGGGTGTAGGTAATGCCCTCTTCCACCTCGTACAGGGGGAACATATTACACCGGGTGGCAAGTCGTGCAATTTTAACGGCATATTCCGATGGGGCACCCCATCCCGTGGTGCAGGTGGCATAGACATGGATAAACCGCGTGCCTCCTTTCATATCCCGGGCTTTTTTAAATTTTCGGATAAGATCCTCGGGGTAGGCGATGTTGGCTGTGGCTGCATAGGAAATGCCATGGGCCGCCATGATTTCAATCATATTTTTTTTTCGGGTTTTTTTCCAGCCCTGCCCCGGTGTGGTGGTGGTACGGGAGCCATAGGGGGTGGAGGAACTTCGCTGTACCCCGGTGTTCATGTATGCTTCATTGTCGTAGCACACAAAGATGATATCATCGTTTCGCTCGGCGGCCCCGGACAGGGACTGAATACCGATATCAAAGGTGCCGCCATCCCCGGCCCAGGCCACAACAGTGGTCTTTGTATCGCCCTTCATGTCAAGTCCTGCCCGAACCCCACTTGCGGTGACCGCCGCCGATGGAAAGGCGGTGTGAAGAATGGGCACCTTTAAAGATGACATGGGATAGGGGCCCGCAATAATGGCCCAGCAACAGGCAGGAATCACCAAAATGGTGTCTTGACCCAGGGCCTTTAAGGCCAGGTTCATGGCAATGCTGGCACCGCATCCGGGACAGCTCATGTTTCCGGGTTCTGCAAAATCAACATCTGATATATTAAGTTTTTGCATAGTTATAGATTCCTGTAAATAATGTAATAATATGGGGCCAATCTTGATGAACCTGTAAAAAGTTGGGCTATGATTTTTCAACCGCATCATATTGCTTTTAAAGCTCATAGCAAGCACCACATATTGTGGTTAAAGACTGGTATTTGGACTTTTTACGAGACCATCAATCTTGGCTTATGGGCGTTTTTATATGGTATAATGCCGCCCCCAACGGCTGCCCTGACCGGAACGGGAACGTCGGGGGGTATTTTTGCCCTTTTAGGCTAAACCACAGAAACTGCGGGCAAGTTTGTCCTCAAACAGAGTCTGTGCTTCTTAACGCCTAAAAGGGCAAAAATCCGCCCCCTTTGGTTCCCAATGTTCCGGTCAGGCCAGCCGCCGGGGGCTCTGCTGTCGGCACTTCGGTGCTGTATTTTCTATAAAACTTACACGCCAGATTTAAACCTCTTCATGGGGGAGCAGTCCCAGCCATTCACTTCCCTCAGAGGGAAGATCCCTGTCCCGGGTTTTCAAATAAACTTCCGAAATGATCTCCGGGGTGATATCCCGCCCCCCAAGCCCGGCAATGTAGTTAAAGACAACGGGTCCATGGGAAAGGGGTTGCAACGCTCCTTTTATCTCCTGGGCAAAGATTCCGCCAGAACCAAAGGAAAAATTTCGATCCAGCACCGCCACTTTTTTGGCATTCTTTAATGCTTTACGAATGAGTTCTCCGGGAAAGGGACGAAAGGTTTTAATTTTCAAAATGCCAAACCGTTCACCCTGTTTTTCCATATCCATTTGCACCTGTCGGGCCGTGCTGGTGGCTGATCCCGTTGTCACCAATATAATATCTGCATCCTCACAGTTAATTTCCTCAACCATGCCGTATCGACGATGGAATATGGCGTCAAACTCGTCTTCCACATCATCATATATGTCAAGGGTATGCTCCATGGCATGATGGATACTCTGGCGCATCTCCATGTAGACATTGGGGGGTGCCATTTGAAACAGGGCAAAGGGATTGTCAGGATCAAGGGCAATGCGGGGTTCGTAGGGAGGTAGAAAATCATCTGCTTGTGCTTGTTCGGGTATGGACACCGGTTCAAAGGTATGGGAGACAAAAAAGGCATCAATTACCACCATCACTGGCAGGTTCACAAGCTCTGCCAGACGAAAGGCAAAAAGGGTGGTATCCATGGCCTCCTGGCCGTTCTCGCAATAGAGCTGTATCCACCCGGTGTCCCGCTGGGCCAGGGAATCACTCTGATCCATCCAGATATTCCATCCTGGCCCCAGGGCACGGTTAACCTCCCCAAGGACAATGGGAAGCCTGGCTCCGGCTGCCCAATGGAGCATCTCGTGCATCAGGGCAAGGCCATGGGATGAGGTGGCAGTAAAGGTACGAACCCCGGTGCTTGCAGCCCCCACAACGGCGGCCATGGCGGAATGTTCACTTTCCACGGGAATAAATTTAGCCTTTAGTTCGCCACTGGCGCAATATTCAGAAATGGCCTCAATGATATGGGTCTGGGGGGTGATGGGATATCCGGAGACCACCTCCACCCGGGCAAGCTTCACCGCTTCAGAAATGGCATGACTGCCTTCAATCACTTGCTTCATTTTTCCTCCTTCATGGTGATGGCGTTCCGGGGACATTCCACTGAGCAGACCCCGCATCCCTTACAATAATCAAGATCAATCACCTTTTTGCCATTTTGTCTTGTGATGGAAATTTCCGGACAAAAGATCCGACAGTTATCACATTCATTGCAGAATCCACATTGATAACAGCGTTGGGCCTCTGCCATGGCCTCTTCTTCGGTGTAACTTTTTTCCACCTCATCAAAGGATGTTACTGCCGTTTCTGGCAGGATATGGCCTGGGTCAATCCTCGGTTCTGATATAAAATAATCGCGGTTGATTTCAGTGTCCACCACCACATGGCTTGAATCGTTCTCTCTTTGACCATTGAGATATATTTCCATGGAAAGGGCTTTTCCCGCCCCCACCCGGAAGGTATCGACGGTTTTCTGGACAGTCTCAATGCCGGAATTAAAAAATGCAGACAAGGCAATGGCAGCCTCTTTGCCCGATGCAATGGCGTGGGTCACGCTTTGAACAGAATTGACACAATCCCCTCCATAAATAAGGGGAATCTCCTTGAAATTAAATTTTACATGGTCCAGGTAAATTGTGGAATCTGTGGGTGCCGGGGCCGGGTTCCAGGCATCATGGAGCGTGGCCCCAATGCCAGAATAAACTTCACTGAACACCATGGTTTCAGTGGTATTTTCAACGGGGATGACCCGGGTTCGTCCATCCCCCCCTTTCTCTGAAACAGGTGCCATGGTTATCACTTTAAGAAGAAGACCTTCGGCACTTTCCTGCACAGCCACCGGGGATTTCAATTCAAGAATATCAATGCCTTCCTTTTCAGTTTCCCGGATTTCTTCGTCAAAGGCGGGCATATCCTGTTTTCGTCTTCGATAAACAATCACCGGGTCAGCCCCCAGGCGCTTCAAGGATCTTGCCACGTCAATGGCGGTGTTACCCCCACCGATCACTGCCACCCTGCCCTGTTGGGGATTCATTGCTTTTTGTTGAATATCCATTAAGAGCGCCAGCCCCTGGTGGATATGAGCTTCCCCTTCAATCCCCATTTTTAGAGGAATTGACAGGCCGGGGCTGATAAAAACAGCATCATAATTATGCTGGGCCGAAGCCATGAATTCAGAATCAAGGGGATGGTTGTAATGAATTTTAACCCCCATGTTAAGAATTCTGTCAATCTCATGGTTGAGTATTGATTTTGGCAGACGATGGGAGGGAATTCCCCATTGCATGACCCCGCCTGCCCTGTCTGTTGATTCAAACATTTCGCAGGAGAATCCCAGACGGGTGAAAAAATAAGCTGCCGACAAACCTGCAGGGCCAGCACCCAATATTGCAACTTTTTTATCATTTACAGGGAGTGACGTAATATCCAGAGAGAAGTCGTCTGAGATGGCCTTGTCTCCGATAAATCGCTCCAGGCATCGAAAGGCCACAGCCTGATCCTGGGAGCCACGATTACAGGCGGATTCACAGGTGTGGAAACACACCCTGCCACAGGTGGCTGGAAAGGGATTTTCCTGGATTAATGCACGGAATGCGGCATGGTCGTTTCCCATGGAAAGGTGCATAATCACCTTGGGAATATAATTGCCTGCCGGACAGGATGCGCTACAAGGGGCAGTTTTATTTTCATAAACCGGCCGGGCAAAACGCCAGGAACCGGTTTTGTTTATTCTGGAGCTTGCATGGGATTTTGAGATGTATAGCGATACGTTGTTCTTTAATCTATGGGTCTTGGGTTTTTCTATCACATTTGCCTGGGATTCCATTGAGCCTCCCTATGTTATAAGAAAATGCAGCACTGGAGTGCCGATAACAGAGCCCCCCACGGCTGCCCTGACCGGAACATTGGGAACCAAAGGGGGAGGATTTTTGCCCTTTTAGGCGTTAAGAAGCACAGACTCTGTTTGAGGACGGTGCCCGCTGCAATAGTGGTTTAGCCTAAAAGGGCAAAAATACCCCCCGACGTTCCCGTTCCGGTCAGGGCAGCCGTTGGGGGCGGCATGGTTCCATTTTCTATCTTCGTTGTGGCAGATGGTTACTGCCATGTGGAGTTATAAAAAAATACTGGTAAAGCAGAAATTCATTACCCTCGGTTCGATAGCTATCATAACATACTGTAATCTAAATGAAATTTTATTTAGTTTTTTTATTTGCTATTTTTTTATATCAATAAATTCAGTTTGTTATAAAAAAATGGTCGAACCGATGGTCATCATACTGTATATAATCCAGAAATCTGTACTAAATAAATAGGGTTATCAATAATAAGATTTATACCATTTCACAAATTTCTCAAGCCCATTTTCCAGGGAGGTTGAGGGTGCAAATCCGGTTCGGGCGGCGAAATCGTTAATGTCGGCATAGGTGGCCGGGACATCCCCCGGCTGCATGGGCATCATATTTTTAATTGCCTTTTTTCCCAGAAGTTTTTCAATGGTCTCAATGAAGACACTCAGTTCAACAGGCTGGTTATTACCAATATTATAAACCGCAAAGGGTGCCGACGTGCCTGCATCGTAAATATTCTGATTGGGTGCCGGGGGCAAATCCATGACCTTGACAACCCCCTTTACAATGTCATCAATATAGGTAAAATCACGTTTCATGTGGCCATGATTATACACATCAATGGGTTTTTCCGCCAGAATGGCTTTGGCAAATTTAAAGTAGGCCATGTCCGGTCGTCCCCAGGGGCCATACACCGTGAAAAACCGCAACCCTGTCGCGGGCAGTTGATATAAATGGCTGTAGGCATGGGCCATGAGTTCATTGGATTTTTTGGTGGCTGCGTACAACGACACCGGATAATCCACATTATCCCTCACAGAAAAGGGCATTTTGCGATTGGCCCCGTAAACAGAACTGCTGGAGGCGTACACCAGATGGCCCACGTGGCTCTGGCGGCATCCCTCCAGAATATTGGCAAACCCTGTGAGATTTGAATCCACATAGGCGTTGGGATTTTGAATGCTATACCGTACACCTGCCTGGGCTGCAAGGTTTACTACCACGTCAAATTTATTTTCTTCAAACAGATTTGTCATGGCATCACGGTTTGAAATGTCCATTGGTTTGAAATGAAAACTTTCATTGAGTTCAAGTTGTTTTAAGCGGTCTTGTTTTAGCTGTAGGTCGTAGTAGTCATTGAGGTTATCAATTCCCAACACCTGTTTGCCGGATTTTAAGAGTGCCTGGGTCAGGTGAAAGCCTATGAAGCCTGCTGCTCCTGTTATTAAAATGGTCATATTTTTCCCTTGATATTAATGTCTTAATCCAATAGATTCGATGATTAAGTACCCGAGCATATATTCTTCAAAATAAAATCCATAAATATCAATGGTATATGTCTGTGGAATGCCGAAAAACATATGTGTAGGTACTTATAGCGCATAGTCAAGGCTAAGAGTCAGGACGACAAATGCCCGGGCGTATTCCCATTTTCCCGGTCGGAATTTTTTGGGAACCTGATGCCAGAAACGGTTAAATAACTGCCACGGGCAGACCGTATTCTGGCCTCGGCCTGTCCACAACGAAGCATGAAAGAGTATTAGATCTGTCTACTCTTTCATATAACTGCCACGGGCAGACCGTATTCTGGCCCCGGCCTACCCACAACGAAGCATGAAAGAATATTAGATCTGTCTACTCTTTCATATAACTGCCACGGGCAGACCGTATTCTGGCCTCGGCCTGTCCACAACGAAGCATGAAAGAATATTAGATCTGTCTACTCTTTCATATAACTGCCACGGGCAGACCGTATTCTGGCCTCGGCCTGTCCACAACGAAGCATGAAAGAATGTTAGGCGTGCCTACTCTTTCATATAAAAGCTGAAAATATCAATTCTTTGTGATAAAGTCAAATCATCAAAGACAACTTTCAACGTCAACAACTAAAAATCCACACCATGTGCTACCCCCGAAAAGGAGTTGGAAATCCAAAATCCAATGAACAGCAAAAAAACCAGTTATAAGACAACGATTTTTTTGTCACTGGTGTACATTGTGATTTCGGCTCCGCTTAATTGCTACGCAGAAAATCATGCGATTGCAGTTGTCCTTTCTCAAAAAATAAAACCTTACATGCAGGTACTGAAAGGTGTTCAGCAAAATCTTGACAATAAACCATCTTTCCCAATGGATATTTTTTCCATTTCCGACACAAACAGAGATATTGCAAATATCAAAAAAGAATTACTTAAAAAAAAATACACTCTTTTTCTGGCCATCGGACCTGAAGCAGCTCAACTTATCTGGTCCATGGAAAGTCTAAGGCATCAGCCCAAGTTGTTTTCTGCCATTTTGAATCCACTTAAAATTGACCATCTGAAATTTTCCCATTGCGGGGTCTCCCTTCAAATTCCAGCATCCATACAACTTGCAGAAATAAGTGCATCCCTGCCGGACATAAAAAAAGTGGGGATCATTTTTGACCCGAAACAAAACCAGACCTTTTTTAAGGCAGCCCTGGAATCAGAACCCAGCTACAAAATAAAAGTCATTCCGCTAAGGGTCAACTCAAAAACAGAAATTTCCAAGGTTCTAAGAAACAATCTAAACAGCATTGACTGTGTGTGGATGATTCCAGACTCAACCGTTATCTCGGAAAAAATTGTTCAGTACGTTATCAAACAAGCCTTATACAAGAAAAAAGGCGTTATTGGATACAACCCCTATTTCATAAAATCCGGTGCGGTTTTTGCCTTTGAATTTGACTATTACCAGATAGGAATCCAAACAGCTGAAAAAATAAGAGCATATTCTAATGACAAAGCCTGCAACATTACCATCCCATTTTTTAATAAAACAAGTAACCTCAAGATGGCCCGCCATCTCGGGATAACAATAAAGGAACACCCTGAATGAATTTTCTAAAAAACATGGGAATTCATGCCAGGATTCTTGCCGCAGCAATATTGATCATTACCTCTTCAACTTTTACTCTCGGATATTTTGGACTGGATATGGTAAAAGTCCTTGTTTCTCAACGATTTGATCGGCAAATCAATTACATGGCAGAACACCTTGCAGCCAATGCCGAATTGGGTATCCTCATAGATGAAGGAGCACTATTAAACGCTCTGGCAAAGAGTGTTCTCAGTGAAAAAGATATCATTGGCGTTGAGATAGAGAACAAACAGAGAACCCTCCTGGCCCAACAGACCCGGAATACCAACGGCACGTTTTTCACCATGGAAAAAAAGGTATATTTAAGCCATAGTAATACAGATGAAACAGATCTTGAACTTATTGCCGGAAGTAAAAACAGGGGGGATATCGGTCTGGTGAGAATAAGATATACACGGGAAGGCGTAAAAGACCTGACAGCCACCATGGCACATCGTTTTATACTGCTTTCATTGGGCCTTGCCGTGGCCTCCGTCCTGATTTTCTTTCTCATATCGCGTTCATTGGTGCTGCCAGTGGTTTCCCTTGCCGAAATTGCCAGACAGGTTTCCCAGGGGAACCGTTCCCTGCGTGCTCCCATGGGAACTATTCCGGAAACAAGACGACTTGCCCTCTCCTTTAACGAAATGCTTGATTCCATTGAGAAAAGCCGCCAAGACCTTCTCAATGCACAGAAAAAACTCAGTAGACAAGAAGCATTGGCCGAGGTGGGAAAATTTTCCATGATGATCGCCCATGAGGTTAAAAATCCCCTGGCCATCATAAAGTCTTCCCTGGATATGTTAAAAAGAGACCTGAACATTCCCGCTGATAACCTTTTGTTAAACTATACAGAAGAGGAAATTACCCGACTGAATGACTTGATCGAAAGCTTTCTGATGTTTGCCCGACCCACAAAACTCAAAATGGTTAAAACAAATTTGAATCAAGTGGTTGAACAGGTTGCACTGGGGTTTCAAATGCAATACAGTGAAGGCATTTTTGAAATAAAATATACCAGTCCTGACAAAGAATGTATATCCATGGCAGATAATGACCTTCTATCCAGGGCGCTTAGTAATGTCATCAGAAATGCCTGTGACGCTTCCCGGAATCAAGGACATATTGACATTGATGTAAAAATCAGCCAGAATTTATGGGCAGTTCATGTCAGGGATTTTGGCAAGGGCATAGATCAGAAAAATATGAAAAATTTATTTGAGCCTTTTTACACCACAAAAGCAACGGGGACAGGGCTTGGCCTGGCCTTTGCCGATCAGGTAATAAAAGCCCATGGCGGAACCATCACCGCATCCAACCATAGAGATGGAGGGGCACTATTTTGCATGGAAATATCCTTGGATAATTGTAACACAACAACATACATGGCAGAAAAATCCACCACAATAAAAAACAAAGCCCTGAATGATTACAATCAATGAAACAAAGTTTTATTATGTAATATACATGGCAGCAAATACCTGCCAAAAAGATTGAAACGTGCATGAGTCAGTCTGTTGGACGGAGTTTCATATAAAAAAAATTAAGGAAAAACTTTGCAATGGCACACATTCTCATCGTTGATGATGAAGATAAAATAAGACATCTGCTCTCCATGATGCTTGAGAGACAGGAACACACCACGGAAAAGGCTGCCAATGGTCGTGAGGCCTTTGAAAAACTGAAAGTCCAAAGCTTTGACATGGTATTTTCAGACATCCGCATGCCCGAGGTGGATGGAAAAGCCCTCATCAAAGAAATGCAAAACGCGGGTATTTTAACCCCGGTGGTGTTTATTACCGCCTTTGCCACTGTTGATTCCGCCGTTGAAATGATGCGGCAGGGTGCAGCAGACTATATAACCAAACCCTTTGATGAAGAAAAAATTCTTATAGCGGTGGAACGAACCCTGAAGATGTCTTCCCTTATTGCGGAAAATCAGGCCATGAAAAAACAACTTAAAGGGACAGATGAGAAATATGCCATTGTGTACCGATCCACCCCCATGAAAGATATTGTAGCCCTGGCAAAAAGCGTTGCCGTGGTGGATACCGCAGTCCTCATAACCGGTGAATCCGGTACCGGGAAAGAACTCATCGCACGGTATATTCACATGCAGAGCCAGAGAAATGGAACCCGATTTGTCCCGGTCAATTGTGCGGCCATCTCTGCAAACCTTGTGGAAGCAGAACTTTTTGGATATGAAAAAGGGGCATTTACCGGGGCTGCCAAGGTTCAAAAGGGTAAATTTGAATATGCCAACCAAGGGACTATTTTTCTGGATGAGATCGGGGATCTGCCCCTGGAATCCCAAGCCAAAATATTAAGAGCACTTCAAGAAAAGAGATTCCAGCGGGTGGGAGGTAACCAGGAGGTACCTGTGAATGTAAGGGTCATCTGTGCCACCAACCGAAATTTATCAGACATGGTAAACGAAAACCTATTTCGGCAGGATCTTTTTTTCAGAATAAATGTTTTCCCAATTGAAATGCCCCCCTTACGTCAACGAAAAGATGATATTATTCCCCTTGCTGCCCATTTCTTAAAGGCTCTTGGGTTGACAAAAAAACATGAATTAACCCAGGGAGCCTGCCAGAAACTGATAGATTATCCCTGGCCGGGGAATGTGCGGGAACTTGCCAACGTAATGGAAAGAGCAATGATCCTCACGCGGCAAACCGGCAGGATCACCTCGGATACGCTCTCATTTCTACAGATCCAGCAGCCCGGTGAAAACAATAACGGTAATATGAAACTTCCAGCCAACGGAATTCAACTTCATCAGGTTCAAGTAAGCCTTGTAAAACAGGCCTTGGAAACATCGGGCAATAATCAGACGGCTGCCGCAAAACTGCTGGGGCTCAGCAGAGCAAAATTCCGGGTATTATTAAAAAACATAGAAGAGGACAGAGACACTGAAGAAAAGGGTTGTCGCCAGTGAAGAAAAACATCCCAGACGCAGAGAGCATTTCCAGCCCACAGAAATCAAAGTTTTTTGTGTGTGTATCGGCACCGTTGATGTGCCTGAGCTGCTACCTGCTCCTGATATTAACGGCAGGTATCTGTTTTGCCACGTCTCCCTTGCCCGCATCTGATACCATGCTGATATTTGTGGGAGAGGATCTGGAGTTACTCTCCCTGGCCTCACGACGGGAAGAAGCGGCATGGAACGCCCCAGCCATTGCGGATGTCATCACAAGGGAGGATATTGACAACTCCGGGGATGCCACCATAGCAGATTTGATTGGAAAGTCAGCCGGTTTTTACATCAATGAAAGAGAGGGGGGCAGCACGCCTTATCTTCGGGGGATTCCAGATTCAGTCCTCTTTTTATACGATACGGTTCCCATGGGCTCTGCCGCTGTTAAATCCCAGCATGATATTGACAATGAAACCTCCATGGCTGCCATCAAAAGAGTTGAAATTGTCCGGGGGGCAGGGTCCGTTCTATGGGGCCCGGACGCCTTTGCCGGTGTAGTTAATGTTGTCCCTTTTACAGGCAAGGACATTCAAGGTGTGGAAACCGGGGCAGGATTTTCCATCCTAAAAAACTCCCAATGGACATATCTTAATTTTGGAATGGATCAGGGGAACTGGAACTCCTTCATTTCTGTCTCTGCAAAAAAATCCCGAGAAGATGATGAGACTTACACTATAGTCAACTTCTGGAACGATGGAGACACCCCTGCAAGTCCTGACGACCGGTTGGGGGAAGAACACCCTGGCAATTCCCATTATTATGAACTCTATTCCAACATCGCTTTTAATGACTGGCTTTCCCTGTCCACAAGACTGTCGGACAATCAGAATATATATACTTTGACCAACGAAACTGGTTCTTCCAGGTGGAAAGAGACTCGGTCTACCCCCAGTCACACCTTTAAACTTGAAGCTTCAAAATCCACGGGCATTGATTCTGGTGTACGCTTCATGGGATATTATTCAGAAAATGACACCCGCCTTGAGATCATTGATAAATCCTTTGACTCCTCCGAGCGTTCTCTTTATGGAGAGTTGATTTATGATCAATCCCTGTTTGTGGGTAACGGACTTTTAACAACGGGTATCTCATGGCGGCACACCAACTTTAGAGATCTCCTGGTCTGGGGAGGATTTTTCCCCGACTATCTGGATGCTGAAAACAAGGATCCGGGGGTGCTTCCCTTTTTTGAAACAGCAGGTTATGACAATACTCTGACCTCTTTTTTTGGACAATACCGACACCAATTTATGGACTTGGAACTCTGGGGCGGGATCAGAAGCGACAACCATGATCAATTCAAAAATAAGGTCAGCTACAGTCTGGGCCTGGCTTGGGATTTTTTTCCAAACCTTATTTTTAAAGCCATTTATGGTACCGCTTACCGAACGCCCTCTGCAGAGCAGGTGGTGGCGGGGACGTATTCGGATCTCGAACAGATCCACAGTGCCAATGCTCAGTTTGCATGGAAATCCGGGACAGATAAAAAAGCCTCTTTAACCATATTCAAAAATGACATTGACGATCACATCATTGAAGATCGCTATTCCGGTGTAGGTCTTTCAACCCCCAACAGCCAGACCATTTACGGCGCGGAACTGGAATGGGATATCCGGTTAACAAAAAAACTGTCCCTGGCCGGCAACCTCACCGTCATTGATAATCAAGGGCCTGATGAAACATACAGTTATGGCAGATATCTTTTGAAAGACCCTTTAACAGGAATTATCCAGGAAGACTTTCTTCAGACCCTGGATTACGCCTATGATGCCGGAGCGGATGCCATGGCTACCCTGGCCCTTAAATGGCAACTGACAAAAAATATCACCTTGATTCCAGAAGTGCGCTATATCTCAGAAACAAGCCTTCACTATCTGTACGAGGCAGATCCCAGTAAACCTGCCCAGGAAATTACCGTAACGTCCCCGGATGTATGGTTGATGAACCTTCATCTAAAAACAGGAAATTTGTTTCCATTCTCAATGGACGTTTTCATTAAAAATATCTGGGATACCGATTACACGAAACCAGGTAGATATACAATTCAATCCGGATGTCCTTTCAATGCGGGCCTAATGATAAAAATGAAATGGTAATCCGAAGAAACGGATGGGGGCTTGCTCACAACATTAAGGATTGCGTCGATCTGAAAGGTCGATCTCAATCCTCTGTTCAACATCTGTCCACCAATTATGACGGATGGCCGATCTTGTGGTCAAGCCCTAAGAAACCGGTTTAGATTGATCAACGCTGGTCAAATCTGAACAAATACCCACAGGCATTCGAATCAAACATTCGAGCTACATTACAATAATTATGGTAAATAGATGGACTCTTTTTTTATAACTGCCACGGGCGGATCTTACTTCTGGTCCCGACCTACCCACAACGAAGCATAAAAGGATATTAGACACATCTACTCTTTCATATAACTGCCACGGGCAGACCGTATTCTGGCCTCGGCCTGTCCACAACGAAGCATGAAAGAATGTTAGGCGTGTCTACTCTTTCATATAAAAAATTAATGGGCCTGTCATTTTTTATTCGCCCACTTACCATATTTGTCTTATATTTATTAAACTGGCATATTTATTGCTTTTAGTATTTTATTATGAAAACTCTAATAAAAATAAAAAAACATATATTCCTTTTCATCTTTTGTTTATTGATGTCCGTTCCACATAGCTCAATGGCTTCGGAATCAACAGAAACTTTTGATTTTCTTGAAAGCCTGATCAATGAAATCAGAATAGATCCTTTGGGCAAAGCAGAAGCCTTGGGATATAACAGAGATATTTTAAAAGCCTCCCTTCCCTGGCTGAAAGAAAGCTATCCCCCTTTTGAGAGAGATGCCTTTCTGGATCTCAGGGCTTTGGCCCACAATAGTTTAGAGGAAGAAACGCCAGATGATGAAGAAACGCCAGATGATGAAGAAACGACAGATAATGAAGAAACGACAGATGATGAAGAAACGCCAGATCCTGAAATTTCTCCGGAAAACAATTATGCCAGAACCGGAGAAACCGGCGGCGTATTAACATTTTTTAATTTTATATCCCCGGACGATGCCGCCAGAATTGTTATTAAAAACATTTTTGAACAGGAACTCAATCCAGAAAGAACCACTGAATTACATATTCTCAACAAAGATTTCATCCGTCTGGGGATTGCAATGGATGCCGGAATAGAAACCGTTGGCCAATATACACAAAATGCCTATTTTATAACCCTTTGCTTTGGCTCCTACCAACTCAGATCTGAAGTCCAGGTGTTGACCATGATCAATCAGGTTCGCTCCGAACCATCCAGTCTTAACACCTATCTTGGAAAAGAGACCACCCTCCTTGAACTCTTGGGCAACAATCTGACGCTTCTTTCTGAATGGTTCAAACCATACCCCCCCCTCATGGATAATTTTTTTCTACATCAATCGGCACAGAAATATGCAGAACAACAGCTATATCTGATATATCTGACAGACACACCTTCCGCCCTGGATTCAGACCCCTTGATTCGTGCACAAGATATGGGTTACCAGGGAAGCGACGTCACTGAAGCCCTTGCACTCCAAGAAATTTCACCCGATGAAACCACCGCCATCATTGCCGATGCAGTGTTTTTTCATTTGGTAAAGGAGGAACTCAAAGCAGCACCCCAGAGAAATGGAATCTTTTCCAATGATGCCAATGAAGGGGGTATGGGATTATCCTTTGCATCAGATAACGATCAAATACAAATTTTCAGCTCCGTTATTGATGTCGGCATTGCCGATCCTGAGGACAGTGGAAAAATAAACATTTATGGCGTGGTGTATTCGGATATAGACGAAAATGATATTTACTCTCCAGGGGAAGGATATGAATCAGCAATCATTACGATTTTTAGAAAATCTGACATGGTGATTACAGAAAAAATTGTCGCTGACTTAGAAGGACATTTTAATGCAGTCATTGAAACCAATGAATCATACCAACTTGAGATATCAACAGGAGAATTTTCATCCTCCATGGACGTGCTGCCAGATCAAAATCTCTTAAATCAAAATCTCTTTTTACCCATTGAAATATCCATGCCACCAGAGAACACACAGCAATAGATCCAATCCCTGAGCAAAGTCAACATCCCCCTGTAAAAGCTCAAGGGTTTTCTTACCGCTTTTTTAGAAAAAAATTCTCCCACCACAGTTTCATTCAAAATCAAATTTCCCCTCTTCCATATTTGGAGTTGACTTTATCTTGTACCAACGGTATAAAAGATATTTTATCACAAAGCAGAACCCTTGGAAAACAAACATGAAAACCGCAATCATATTCGGTGTCTCAGGCCAGGATGGTGCCTTTTTATCTCATTTACTGTTAAAAAAAAACTACCGGGTGGTGGGCGTTTCCAGAGATATCAGGAAAACCTCCTTTAGTAATCTCCATCTATTGAATGTCTGTAATGATATTGAACTTATTTCCACATCCATGCTTGATTTTGATGCCATGCTCCGGGTAATGAAACGCACCAGACCAGATGAAATTTACGACCTGTCCGGACAAAGTTCCGTGGCTCTCTCCTTTGAAGAACCTGTTGAAACCTATGAGAGTATCAGCATTGCAAACATGAACTTACTTGAAGTGCTTCGACGGGTGGATAGCCCTGTAAAATTTTTTAATGCTGGTTCCAGTGACTGCTTTGGGAATGCCAATGGCCATGCCGCTTCAGAGACCTCTCCTTTTAATCCCAGAAGCCCCTATGCCGTTGCCAAGTCATCTGCCTGTTTCCAGACAGCCAATTACCGGGAGGCCTACCACCTCTTTGCCTGCACCGGCATCCTCTTTAACCATGAATCCTTTCTACGACCCGAAAAGTTTGTCACCCGAAAAATTGTAAATACCGCCTGCCGCATCGCTGCTGGCAGCAATGAAAAACTGGTCCTTGGCAATATTGCCATTGAAAGAGATTGGGGATGGGCACCGGAATACGTCAAGGCCATGTGGTTAATGCTGCAACAGAAAACGCCAGAGGATTATATAATTGCAACGGGAATCACATGCAGCCTGGAACAGTTTATATCCGCTGTTTTTAAGACCCTGAACCTTGAATGGAAAGAACATGTAGTCACAGATATAAAATTTATGCGTCCCACCGACGTAAAAGTCGTCAGGGCAAATCCTGCCAAAGCAGCAACAAAGTTGGGCTGGAAAGCGGTATACAGCACCTGTGATGTGGCAAAAATGATGGTTGAAGCGGAACTGGAAACCTCAAAACCCAAAGTTACCACAAATCGAAATCAAACGATATGAAAATAGCAGTGAATGCAATCCCCATGGCCGGTCTCTTAACCGGCATTGCCCGATACCTCAGAAATCTTTATAACGCCATGGCAATGACTGGAGAGACTGAACTATTCTATTTTAATGGAAAACAAATGCTCTCCGCCATGCCATCCCTGCCTGATTCAAATCAGAGACAACAGACAATCAAGATGCTCCGCCAGCTTCCAGATCCGCTTCTTTTTACTTTAAGGGCGGCACGCTGGTTAAAATATGAACATAACCTAAACCATCTGTGCAACAAGCCTCCCTCCCCCCCCGTGAATTTATACCACGAAACTGCCTTTACACCTGCCAGATTAACAAAGATACCCACAGTCTACTCAGTCTATGATCTCTCTTTAAGAAAATATCGGGACACCCAGCCCAAAGAGCGGGTATGGTTATTTGAACATTTCATCAAAACAAGATTGCAATACGCCAGACACATCCTCACCATTTCTGAATTTATCCGGCAGGAAATCATTAATGAATTCAAGGTTCATCCTTCAATGGTAACGGCTATACACCTGGCACCTGACCCCCTGTTTTTTCCCTGCAATATCGTGCGTCTTGAAGAGGTGAAAAGCCAATATGGCCTGCCGGAATCCTATCTGCTGTTTGTCAGTTCCCAGGAACCCAGAAAGAACATTGATCTTCTCATTGATGCTTTGGAAAAACTAAAAGCGGATATCCCACTGGTTCTCACAGGCTGGCAGGGTTGGGGAAAAAAACAATGGCTTGATAGAATAAAAAACGCCCAATTTAAGAATCCCATTTATTTTACAGGACATATCCCGGATCAAGATTTACAGGCCATCTATACGGGCGCCATCGCATTAATATACCCCAGCATTTATGAAGGATTCGGCTTACCCATTATTGAAGCCATGGCCTGCGGTTGCCCTGTAATCTGTTCCAACACGGCCAGCATGCCCGAGGTGGCCGGTAATGCAGCGATTTTAATTGACCCATCAAAAAGCGATGACCTGGCCCAAGCCATTGAGTCAATACTTTATGATACTGAACTCAGGAACTCTTTTGCGACAAAAGGTTTGATTCAGGCATCACACTTTTCCTGGAAAGATACTGCCCAAAAAACCCTGACACTCTTTAAAAAAGTTGCAAAATAAGTGAGAGTGGAGTGGGGACAGATTTTAAATTTGTCCCCCTTAATATTTTAATGTCAAGGTAATATTTCACATGGCCTTCATCCGAATTTTTAAATCTGCATGGTTATTCAGGGATATGATCAAAAGCTCCGTCCAGCGGGAGTTCAAATCCCGTTGGACCGGAACCCAATTGGGACCCATCTGGCTCCTGATTCAACCTTTGGCCACCATATTGATATTCACAGTTATTTTTGCCCATATAATGAAACCGGGAATGCCTGCCCATGCCTCCAGGTTCGCTTACTCCATTTATCTTTGCTCAGGGGTATTGGCCTACAACCTGTTTTCTGAACTACTGACCTGTAGTGTTAATGTCTTTGTGGAGAATGCCAACCTGATCAAAAAGATCAATTTTCCCAAAATATGTCTTTCCATCATTGTGCTGCTGTCCGGGCTGATGAATTTTGCTATTATTTCATCCATTTTTTTACTTTTTCTAATACTCACATCCGCTTTTCCCGGCTGGGTAATTCTATCCACACTACCAGTACTTGGTATTCAATTATTTTTTACCATGGGGCTGGGGATGTTTTTGGCAACCATCAATGTATTTTATCGGGATATTCAACAAACCGTCCAGGTCATTTTACAATTTTGGTTCTGGTTGACTCCCATTGTTTATATCGACACATCTCTGCCAGATACTGTCCAAAACATTTTGAGGTGGAATCCACTTTTTCCGATGATAAAAGCCTATCAGGGCATTTTTCTTGATCATCAGGTTCCAGATTGTACCCCACTGATATACCCCCTGTGCCTGGCCGTTTTTTTTAATCTCCTGGGAGTGTTTGCATTTCACAGGCTCCAGGGTGAAATTATGGATGAACTATAGCCGCCATGGGTAACCTAATACTTAATAATATTGGCAAAGTCTACAAGCGTTACGCCAGAAAATACGGTCGTATGGCTGAATGGATAGGACTTGGCACATATCATCACCCCCACTGGGCACTCAAAGAGATTACGTTTAATATCAAACCGGGTGAATCAATGGGAATTATCGGGATAAATGGGGCGGGGAAAAGCACATTACTCAAAATAATCACCGGCACCACCCATCCCACAACAGGTACCATGGAAATGGGGGGCCACATATCTGCTTTGCTGGAGCTGGGCCTTGGTTTCCATCTGGAATTCACCGGTAGAGAAAACGCTTATATGAGTGCCCAGTTATCTGGACACAGCGCTTCTGCCATTGAATCCCGTATGGATGCCATTGAACGATTCGCCGAAATAGGCGACTATTTTGACCAGCCCATGCGGACCTACTCAACAGGAATGCATGTCCGGGTGGCATTTTCCGTGGCCACCGCCTTCCGACCGGATATTTTGATTGTTGACGAAGCACTTTCCGTGGGAGATATGGCCTTTCAGCGCAAATGTTTCCAGAGGATCAATGACTTTAGATCCCGGGGAACGACACTGCTGTTTGTCAGCCATGACCTGGAAACCGTTAAAAAACTGTGTGATCGGGCCATTTTTCTTCATAATGGTACCATTGGCCGTATGGGGTCTGCTAAAAAAATATGCGACGCGTACGAGAAACATCTATTCGGTGGTACCCCCAAAAATGGTGAAAAAAACAAACCGGCCCTTTCAACAGGTAACTTTGACCCTGCCCTTACCGCAGAGTGTGAACAAATTTATGGAGAGGGAGGTGCCGACATTAAAAACTGCTGTATACAAGATGAACAAGGGCTTCCAATCAACGTAATTGAATCAGGAGCAACCTTTGTATGGCACTACCATGTCTCTTTTAACACTAAAATCACCGAACCGGTTTTTGCCATGATGATTAAAACCCGGGAAGGCATCTCCATTTTTGGAACAGATACCAAAAAACTGAATCAATCAACTGGCAAATTTGATGCCCATGACAGAATTGATGTTAATTTTAAGCTGAGCAACGTTCTGGCTCCCGGTACCTATTATCTCAATTGTGGCGTTCGTTTGGAGGGCAAGAAGGGAGTTGTATTTCTTTCCAGGCGTATGGATGCTGCCATTTTTCGGGTCACCCCAAGTTCCGATACAACTGTGGCAAGCGGAATGGTGGAAATGACAGCCCAACTCACACTGCGCAATAACTGCCAAGGGCAGACCAAGATGACTCACATAAAAAATTCCATGGATAATTAATTATGATCCCCCAGCCTATTTTTATCCACTCTCTTTTTAGAGCCGGAAGCACCTATCTTTTCCATGTTTTTCGGCGCTCTAAAGCCAATTACAGGTGCTATCAGGAGCCATTGAACGAACTTGTATTTTATGCAAAAACAGACAAATTCCTACTTCTCTCTGAACGTAAGGAAAAAATGGCATTTCTGCGACATCCCCACCTTAGCTCCCCTTACTTCATGGAGCTATATAAGGTCGCTGATACCTGTCTGGATTTTATTTCAGAAAAAATCATATACGATGCTTATTTTACAATGAATGACATGCGCTTTATAAACTCATTAATTGATGCAGCTCCTGTCCAACCCGTTATCCAGGAGTGCCGCACATCTGGAAGCATCGGCACCATAAAATCAAAGGCAGGGGGGTTTCATATCTATCTGTGGCGCAACCCCTGGGATCAATGGTGGTCTTACAAAATTGACCCCTACTTTGATATTACCAGCCAGCTTTTTATCAATGCCCCTGACTGTCCAGAGGTTATTCAGAACCTGCGTCGGGCCATTGATTTTAAATGTATTCACCATGGAGATATTAAAACCCGGATGCAGTGGTTCAAAGAACATCCCCTGACACCGGAACACAGCTACCTTGTTTTTTATACCCTCTGGTTTCTGGGGCTGCGCCAGGGAAGAGAGCATGCAGATCTTCAAATCAACATTGACCAGCTGGGAGAATCCCGGATCTATGGCAAAGCAATCACCGACATCCTTACGGCCAATGAAATCACGGATATTGATTTTTCAGACTGTTCAATTCCCCAGGCCACATACGCGGATGAAGAATACCGTTTCTTCCATGATATCGAACAAAAAGCACATGCGCTGTTCCTGGCATCAGGGGGTTCCCAGGAAGAAATTGACCATCTACAGGAGATCCGACAAAGCCATGCCCCCAGCTGCTGGGAGCTACCCGTTACAACACCGGACATGACAGCCATCTTACGGGATGCCACAAGAGCACGTACACTGGTGATCTCCAGAGAAACCCAGGCAGTTGAACTGTACCGGGAAATTGCTTTTCAAAAACAAAACACGGATCCGACAGATCCAGGTCAACAGATACAACAGGCAAAACTCAGAGCGCAGGCGGCAGAGGATAAAGCTCGCCAGGCAAAACTGGAAGCTCAACAGGCGCAAACCCTGGCCCGTCAGACCGCTGCCCAGGCAGATCTGGCAGAAGAAACGCTTCAATCGGTGTACGCCAGTAGCTCCTGGCGATTAACCCACCCCTTGAGGTTTATTGGAAATCTGTTTTATACAGTACGCTCAAAAAAACCCCTCCCCCCTCGCTTTATTAAACACACAAGCTACCTGGTATTGAATCCTTTGATGCGTGGCATCAGGAAACACCTTTATGCCCGCCCCCTGATTCGCTCCTTTGTGCATTTTAGCCTGAAAAGGTTTCCCCGCTTGAAAAGCCAACTGCGGCACTTGGCAATGAAAATTTCCTTTTCCACTAATTTTGAAACAAATCCTTTTGAGCCACAGCGCATACCAAAGGAAATAGCACATCTTTCCCCAATGGCCAAAAAAAACTATCAGGATTTGAAACAGGCCATGGCGCAACTGTCAAAAGATAATATTGTCGCCACATCAACGGCTGCCGACGCTAAGTTTCATCCCATGGCCTGCGGGACTCCCCCCATTAAACTCTCTTGGGATCAATCGGCCCAAAAAGCACTGACGGCAATGGAAGATAACGATTCAAACCATGGACACTCCCTAACAGCACCGGCTTCCCAATGCCTGGAGAAAAAAAAACTGGCATTTGTCTCTCCGCTTCCGCCTGAACGTAGCGGCATCAGCGATTACAGTAATGATCTGCTGCCAGAACTGATGAAATTTTATAGCATTGAACTCATCATTTCTCAAAAAAAAATCTCCGATCCATATTGCAGAACCCATTTTCCCATACGCTCCATTGCATGGTTTAAAACCCACGCCCTTGAATATGATCGCATAATCTATCAATTTGGTAACAGCCCTTTTCACAGTCATATGCTGGATCTACTATCCGCTTATCCGGGGGGTGTGGTTCTGCATGATTTCTATTTAAGTGATATGCTGGCCCATGAAGAAAATTCAGGGCAGATAAAGGGCGTCTGGACCCAATACCTTTATCTCTCCCATGGCTATGGACCCATTAAAGAAAAGCATTTGAAAAATATCAATGACACGATATTAAAGCGATATCCCTGCAATCTTCCGGTATTACAGAATGCACTGGGAGTGGTGGTACATTCAAAATTTGCACACTCCCTGGCAAAAGAATGGTATCCGCCTGTTGCAGGGCAAGAGTGGTCACTGATCCCTCTTCTACGAAAACCAGCTGTGCACACCTGCCGGGCCGATGTGCGCAGATTGCTCAAGATTGATGCCGAAGCCTTTGTGGTGTGTTCCTTTGGCATGCTGGGTAAAACAAAGTTAAATCATCGTTTGCTCAATGCCTGGCAAGCATCTGCGCTTGCTGAAAACAAAAAATGCCTTTTATTTTTTGTGGGAGAGAATAACCGGGGGGAGTATGGCGACGCGCTCCTGCACATCATTCATGAACAGGGTCTGACCGAACAGGTCTTCATCACCGGATGGGTGGATAGACAGACATTTACAAACTATCTCAATGCGGCCAATGCAGGCGTTCAATTGCGCACCATGTCCCGGGGTGAAACCTCTGCAGCTGTACTCGATTGTATGAACCATGGCCTGCCCACCATTGTGAACGCCAATGGGAGCATGGCGGAACTGCCCGATGATGCCGTCATAAAATTACCCGACAATTTTGAAGACAACACCCTGACTCAGGCTCTGGAAACACTTTGGAAAGATCCTTTAAAACAAAGTAGATTGGGTGAACGTGCCCGGAAAATCATTGCCCATGACCATGCGCCAAAACGCTGTGCAGAACAGTATGCCACTGCCATTGAGTCCATCTATGCCAAAACCGCAACCGGCCGCCAGGGATTAATCCAGACCCTTGCCAAGGAAGCGTCTCTTTCAGACAACCCGCCTGATCTAAAGCAGATGGCCCAGGCCATGGCAGTATCAACCCCATGCATCATGGGACAGGCCCAATTGTTAGTGGATGTATCCACCATTTTTCAAACCGATTTAAAAACCGGCATCGAGCGGGTTGTGGCGTCACAGTTATTTGAATTGCTCACAATGCCTCTGCCGGGCATTCGCGTGGAACCCGTCTATCTTACCCGTTATGACGGCTTGTGTCACTACTGCTATGCAAGACAATATACCGCCACTTTACTGAAGATACCATGGCTGCCACTGGCGGATGAACCCATTGATATTGGTCCTGCAGATATTTTTTATGGCCTTGATTTTTGCCCGAACGCTGTGGCGGATGCTGAAAAAGCCGGCATATATAAAAAATGGAAAGCCCTTGGCGTTTCCATCAATTTTCTTGTGTTTGATTTACTGCCGGTTCTGACCCCTCAATTTTTCCCCCAGGGTGCTAAAGAACCCCATGCCCTGTGGCTTAACACGATTGCATCGGTTTCCCAACGGCTGATCTGTATTTCAGAAGCCGTTGCCCTGGGGCTAAATCAGTGGCTTATCAAAGAAAATTTCACCCCGGGAAATCTGCCACACATAAGGGCCGTTCACCTTGGTGCAGACATGTCCAGCGCCCTGCCATCCTACAAAGCTATAAGCGACACCGAGCAAGATTTGCCGAAAATCCTTCACACCGGACCCAAATTTATCATGGTGGGAACCCTTGAGCCCCGCAAAGGCCATCTGCAAACCCTGGAAGCCTTTGAAATCCTGTGGCAAAAAGGAATGAATATCACTCTTGTTATTGTCGGGCGGGAGGGGTGGAAACATTTACCGAACAACCAGCGCAGAACCATCCCCCGGATTATGGATAAAATTCAATTACATCCAGAACGTAATAACCATCTGTTCTGGCTTCAGGACATAGCGGATGCTGGCCTGAAAAAACTATATGAAACCAGCACCTGTCTCATTGCCGCAAGTGAAGCAGAGGGCTTTGGACTACCGCTCATTGAAGCTGCCCAGAACAGACTGCCCGTCATGGCCAGGGATATTCCCGTATTTCGAGAAGTGGCCGGAGACCATGCCTTTTATTTCCATGGTACAACCCCCCAGGAACTTGCCGATGCCCTCCAGGAATGGTGTAAACTTCATGCCGTTGCCAGTGCCCCCCCCTCCCATAATATGCCCTGGCTTACATGGAAAGAAAGCGCCCGACAACTGGCTGAACTTATTTTACCATAACCCCATGGCAGGGGTGCCTGTACATAGTGGTCATATCGCACCAAATCTGGATGGATTTAACCTAAAAAAGAGTGTTCTCATTGCCTTGATTCTCAATATTCTGAAAACCCCTTAACTTGGAAGATCTTGCGTACTGTAATTTTCTTTGATATATAAATTTGAGGGTTGGTTCTAAGCTTGGCCACTTCTAATTTTTTAAAGAATTAATGTGTTATAACTATTTAATAATATAACAAATATTTTTAAGTTAATTTTAGCACTGACTGCAAATGGCCGACGTTAGAACCAAGCCCTAAATTTGGCATCTTTCAAAAATAATTTTGTTTTTTTTATTAGAAAATAAAACTTCCGGGCAACCTCAGCAGAGCCCCCCCCCGATGGGTAATAGGAACCGGCCAATTGGGCCGTCTACGGTACCGGGCCGGGCCCATTGCCCGTCGGGGGGGGGGGGGCATAAAAA
>Ga0208900_1000202_pt1 | contig 36900 bp, 27 predicted proteins | sample AntAceMetag02UKK_FD_184763 | JGI IMG/M metagenome (GOLD analysis project Ga0208900, IMG submission 184763) | Saline lake microbial communities from Ace Lake, Antarctica - Antarctic Ace Lake Metagenome 02UKK (SPAdes) (version 2) | ecosystem: Environmental > Aquatic > Non-marine Saline and... | reverse complement strand
GGTTTTTTTTTAAGAAATACAAATGGCAGGAATAGGAGTAGAAATAAACTCAAAATAAACAAGCGTGGCATAAGCGCATGGTCGAGGGCTTTGGGAAGGTAAAATACCGGTAAAACCAAAATGATGAAACCAACGATGATAGTAAATAGGATTGCTTTTGATTTACCTGCTCCCCTTGTTTGTTCCCGCGTTTTCTTCGACATAATTTTAAACTATTTCACATCAAGTATTTGAGGGTTCAAAAATAGATAAAATTTACCTTGGAAAAAGGCAGCCCCGGAAATGGGGTGCAGGGCTGATTAGTTCAATAAAGTATATTAACAACTCATTCTGAAATATGAAAAACACGAAAGACAAAGCCACTAATTCACGAATTTAAAACGAATACTGGTTACTGTCCATCAATGTTTCTTTCGCAGTTCCTGCAATTTGCAACCCTGTTCCCTGCCAAGACAGGTCTGGCATTTGTCCATTGGGTTGCGGAAGATTTTTAGGATCCTAATGCCCGTGATCGCAAAGGTCAGTATAAGAATGCAATATGTAATTATCTCCTGGATCATAATTTATTAATTAGAAAAATGCGGTGCCCACCTGATAAACTATAAGCGATATCACGTACGCCAATCCTGTTGTGTAAATAGCGAGGAATGCTGCCCATTTCCAGCTTCCGGTTTCTTTTTTTACGGCAGCTACTACGGCGATACACGGAAAATAAATTAAAACGAAAAGTAAAAAAGTAAATGCTGCTATAGGTGTAAATACTGGTTTGCCAATATTTTCGCCGGACGTGTATTTTTCGTTCTTTAATTTCTCAACTAGATTTTGCGTTCCATCATTCATGTCGTTTGTTTGATACAGAACTCCCATTGTACTCACAACAATTTCTTTGGCAGCAGCCCCGGTAATCAGGCTTACGCCCATTTTCCAATCAAATCCCAGGGGTTTAATAGCTGGCTCCACAAATTTCCCCAACTTACCGATAAATGAATTTTCAAGTAGATAAGTGCGTTTTTGAATTTTTATTGCTGATAAGTCAATTAACATTTGGTTTCGGTACATTTCAATTAAATCAGCATCTGTTTGAAAGTCGAGGTTGATAGTTTCTTTTTGGAAAATCACTTCTCTTTTAGCCATCTCCAGGTCAAAAGTTTTCATTGCTTCATCCTGGCGGGGAAAGTAGCCCATTGCCCAAATAATAATTACCGCAATAAGAATAATGCCCCCCATTTTACGGAGATATTGAGAACCTTTGAACCACATATTTTTAAGCGTGGCTTTTAGCGTGGGCAAACGGTATGGAGGCAATTCCATCACAAATGGTGCCTCGGCAGATTTAAAAATTGTTTTTTTAAAAATGATAGCAACTGTGGCTGCTAAAGCGATGCCAATGCCATAGATCAGGAATAGGATTGAACTGGGATTGCTTGGGAAAACAGCCCCGATAATCAAAATGTAAACAGGCAACCGCGCACTGCACGACATAAATGGATTGATGAGTATGGTGAGGATTCGGTCGCTTCGCGATTCGATGGTGCGGGTAGCCATTACCGCCGGAACATTGCAGCCAAAACCCATCAGGAGTGGAATGAAAGAACGCCCGTGCAAGCCAATTTTGTGCATAATGCGGTCCATAATAAATGCCACACGTGCCATATACCCTGTGTCTTCCATGAAAGAAATGAAAAAAAACAAAATGAGGATATTTGGCAAAAAAACGATAATGCTACCGACCCCGGCAATGATGCCATCAGTTATCAAATCTTTGAGCATACCATCGGGCATATACGAACCAACGAAATTACCCAGGACTTCTATTCCCATGTCAATCCATTCCATTGGGTAATTTCCGAGGGTAAATGTTGTATAAAACATCAGCCACATGAAGAACATGAAAACGGGGAAGCCGAAAATTTTGTGGGTGAGGAAGGTATCGATAATTTCTGTTTCCGTCTTTGTTTTTCGCTCCAGCTTATTTTCTGTGTAGGTTTCTTTAAGTGCACCAGAAATAAATCCATACTTCGAATCAGTGATCATCGATTCGGTGTCTTCACTGTAATCTTTTTCAAGGTTGCTAATTTCATTGTTGGTAATGCCCTTGATTTCGTTGTAGTTAGTAAACTTCGATAAGTTGAAGTCAACGGACTCATCTTTTTCGAGCAATTTGATGGCATAAAACCTTGAAGAGACTTTATCGGTTAGGGACCTGTTCTTCCAGATTTCATCCTGTATTTTTCTTATGGAACGTTCGATGGTCTTACCGTAATTTACATGAATGTGCCTTACTGTTGGATCCCTGTCTTCGTAAACATCAATTACTTTTTTGAACAATTCCGAAATGCCTTTACCCTTTGAACCCACGGTAGGTACAATGGGTGTGCCCAGCATTTTGCCCAACATCTTGTAGTCGAATTTGTCGCCCTTTGTCTCCAGTTCATCGTACATGTTGAGGGCTATCACAACCTTAATATCCATGTCAATCAATTGGGTGGTCAAATACAGGTTGCGCTCAATATTGGATCCGTCAACAACATTGATGACGATGTCAGGATATTGGCCAAGAATATGTTTGCGGACATAAAGCTCTTCGGGAGTGTAGGCGCTAAGAGAGTAGGTTCCGGGAAGGTCAACAATATTTAATAAATAACCATCCTGCTTGAATTTTGCTTTTTTGGCATCTACGGTAACCCCACCATAGTTTCCAACTTTTTCGCGGGATCGTGAAGCAAAATTAAAGATTGTTGTTTTACCTGAGTTAGGATTTCCAACCAGGGCTATGTCAATAGTTTTTCCTTTTTCGGTTGCTTTGCGTTTCAAAGTTTCATCATCAATCACACCCTGGAACTCGCTTGTCGTACTTGCATTTTCTATTTCCTTTTCGGCCACAACTTCTACCAGCCGGGCTTCGCTACGCCTTAGCGACACATCATAATTCATCAGGCGATACTCAATAGGGTCGCGCAATGGGGCATTTTTAACCACCTCCACCAACTTGCCGGGTATAAAGCCCATTTCGGTAATCCTTTTCCTAAAGGCACCCCTTCCCTTCACCTTGGCAATAATGGCATTTTCGCCTTGTTTGAGTTGACTCAGATCCATTACTATAGTATCAAATTAGTTGTTGTTAGTATGCTCCGCCGTTATTTTTTGTCATTGGGCTTCGCCGTCAATGATTTCATAGCCATTTTTTGCTAAACTATCAGTTTTATCAAATGACAATTTAATGATTATCAATGACTAAAATGTGCAGATAATTTATAATTTATCTAACCTGATTAACATGAATAAATAATGCTGTCGGATCAATAGCCCTGTCTTTTAAGGCGGGGATTAAAATATGTGACCTGACACCCCTTGAAAATTTGAAAAAGTTTATTTTTTTATTTTAAACTTTTTCAAATTTTCAAGGGAGGGTATCTGGTGTCAATCATAGACCCCGACCTGAAGGACGGGGCTATTGATATTTATAATATCAGTTTTCATGAATTACTCAGGCTAAATATGTCTGTTACTAAATTGATTATTATTTAGATTAGATTAAAATTGCAAAAGTAATAAGTTTTAGAATGCTAAGATTCTTTTAATGAAAACATTAGCAATATGTCGATATTTAGAAAGTAGGGGAGGTGTATGCTGTAAGATGTTGATATTGTGTGGTTTGACATTACCTCTATTTAGAAAGTGTTAATCAAGTCCTAAAAATCATCGAAATATTCAGGGCCACGATCGTTAACATCGCTGTAAAGTTTATAGTGAAAAACCTTAAGCAGGTTTGCCGCCCGAATACCCCAATGGGCTTTAAAAAGTTCTTTGATTTCCCAAACTGCAATTTTCTTTGCATCACGCATGGGCTTCTGATACAGAATTACAAAATCTTTCATGTCCTGGAATATATCGGTGAGCATGTCCGAAATACTGCCTTTAACCAAATCATTATGTGGATTATCATTTTCGATAAACCAAAACTCATCGTCATTTCCGAATTTCTTTCTCAGCTCATTAAACAAATCCTGCCAGTTTTCTACGGTGACATATTTTTCATTGATCGAAAAATCTTCAATGATAACATCGGGCAATAAGGAACCCTTGACGTATAAAAGTGGCAATGCTTTATGTAATGCATTGAATATCTCAACTTTATCATGTCTGTCGATTTCCTCGATAAACAGGCAGAACTTTTGTGCAACCGACAGAAATTCAAGGACTAAAGGTGAGTAAACGGCTTCATTTAATATTTCTTCCTGATCCATAATTAATTTAATTCTTGCGTTGTGGTAAAATATTTATTATCTTTAGATGCTTAAAAATTAATTTGGAACAAAGTTAAGTAAATTCAAGTAGTTAAGGATATGTATTTAGAGACGGAAATTGCAGGAAAGATGAATAAAATCGAAAAGATTAGCTTTAAAACAAAATTGGTAGAACTGTGTAAATCGCATTTAAGCACGGCAGCCGAAAATACAAGGATTGCCATGGCCGAGGCACAGAGTAGCGCCAATGAATACGGTCAGCCCAAGGATAGATATGATTCGTACCGGGAACAAATTTTACGGAAACGTGATATGTTCGCCGGGCAACTTCAGCAAACCATGGAACAAATTGCCTGCCTCGACATAATTGGTGTTGATAAACTACATGATAAAGTGGAGTTTGGATCGGTGGTATTAACAGATATGCAAAGTGTATTTATTGCCACCGGGATAGGTCGGCTAAAAATTGAGAAAGGTGAAATTTTTGTTGTTTCGCCCCAGGTACCAATTTTCGAAGCATTAAAAGGAAGGGCCAGTGGTGATATTGTGGATTTTAGGGGAAATAAGATTAAAATAAAAGAAGTGTTTTAGGAGTTGCAAGTTACAGGTTGCAAGTTACAAGTTACAAGTTGCAAGTTGCAGGTTTAAAGGTGATTGAATGTGAATTGAAGATTGCCAACTTAACCCAACTTGGCTATAACGCCACTTAAAAAAAATAAAATGCCCTTATTTAGCGGTATGTAGAATCATAACATCCACATAATCAGTAGTACAATTTGTAGGCCGGCCAATTGTAGTGGGGTACGGTGTTTGGTTTTTTCAGAATTGTTATTACCTTTGCCGCATGTTTATACGACAAGTTAAAAAACAGCGAAGCAAAACCAGTAAAGTGTTCTATCAATACACTTTGGTCCAGGCAGCAAGAGTTGATGGCAAGGTAAAACAAAGATCAATTTTGTATCTTGGTTCTGACAAATTGTTGGAAAATGAGAACAATAGAAAAAAAGTGCTTGCCATCCTGAAATCAAAAATCTTTAAACAGTCAGAACTATTTCCGCAAGGTGTTTCTCAGGACTTGGAAAGGCTGGCATTACTGTGTTATGAAAAGTATTGCATAAAATATGATCAGGACGAAGAAAATCCCACATCCATACCACCGCAGCCAGAAAAGTCTGAATTCCATAATATTGACATTGCAGGCCTTGAAGTTGAAAATGTAAAAGAATTCGGGGCAGAGCACCTTTGCATACAAATGCTTGACAAGCTAGGGTTAGGGGATTATTTCACATCCCTGGGGATGTCGGATGGGCAAACTAAAAAAGCCCTGATAAGCATTGCCGGCAAAGCAATTTATTCAGCATCTGAATATAAGACATCTCAAATTATTGAAATCAACAGCGAGCTCCCATCTCTTTATCATTACGAAAAAAAGATAAGCCACAAACAACTTTATACTATTTCTGACATACTGTATAAACACAAGCCGTCTATTGACAAATACCTGTACAATCGCATTACCGATATGTTCGACATCAATGATAAATTGATAATATTCGACCTCAGCAACACTTATTTTGAAACTAGGAAAGCTCAAAGTAAAATTGCAAAATACGGAAGGAGCAAAGAAAAAAGAAGTGATTGCCCGATTGTTGTATTTTCGGGGGTTATTAACTCACAGGGATTCATAAGGCATTCAAGGATATATGAAGGCAATAAAGCTGATATTGCAACCATCCCTGATATGATTAAGGACCTTCAGGCGCATTCCCCATCCGACAGGGAACATACTGTAGTTATTGATGCAGGCATTGCAGATGACAAAAACCTTGAAGAGCTGGACAAAAAAGGATATCGCTATGTTTGTGTTTCAAAAAAAAGGATAAAAGATTATCCTGTTGACCTATCAACCCCAAAAACAATAAAGCTTACCGACAGGGGAAAAAACAAGGTAGGGTTGAGTGTTTTCAATCCAGATGGTTATACCGACACATGGATGTATGTGGAAAGTGAAGCAAAAAGAAAAAAAGAGGGCTCAATGAATGTAAAATTGAGGCAAAGGTTCGAGGAGGATTTGAATTCAATAAGAGCAGCATTTTCAAAAAAAGGGGGGACAAAACTCATCAACAGGGTATGGGAACGTATCGGCAGGGCAAAACAAAAGCACAACAGGGTATCGGCAAGATATAAACTGGAAGTCACAGAAGAACACGGAAAGGCAACAGGCCTAACATGGACAATTACAGAAAACAAGGTTAAGGACGACAAATCAAAAGGTGTATATTTTATCAGGACAAATTATGAAAAAACCCAGGAAGGGGAACTTTGGGACATATACAATACAATAAGGGAAGTGGAAGCAACTTTCAGGAGTTTGAAATCAGACCTGAACCTAAGGCCAGTGCACCATCAAAATGATGAAAGGGTTGAAGCACACTTGTACCTTACAATGCTTGCTTATCAATTAGTGAACACTATTAGATATATGCTGAAACAAAAAGGCTTAAATTACGATTGGAAAAATATAGTGCGGATTATGTCAACTCAAAAAATACAAACGATAAAACTGCCTACAGACAAAAAAGTAATGCACCTTAGAAAACCGTCAAGCCCGATAAATGAAGTCAGTGATATATATAAGGCAACAAACTGCGAACAAACTCAACCAGCAGTGAAAAAATATGTAGTGTACCACTAAATTCGCAAACGCTTGCTTAGCAGGGGATCGAGTTTGCTAATAGCCAAGTTGGGTTAAGACTGATGACCGATGACTGATGACTGATGACTGATGACTGAAGACTGAAGACTGATGACTGACGACCCACCTCCGGCGAGGCAAGCTGAGAACTGATGACTGAGAACTGAGAACTGCCTTCCTAACCTCCCGCTTTTTTCGCCTTGTAGCCTTCTTTAGCCAAAATGCCCATCACTTTTTCGCGGTGGTCGCCCTGAATGATAATCTCCCCGTCTTTAGCTGTACCTCCACCACCACATTTGGTTTTAAGGAATTTTGCCAGGTCTTTTAGGTCGTTATCGTTTCCAACAAATCCTTCAATTAAAGTCACCACTTTTCCTTTGCGTTGCTTACGGTCGAGCCACACTTTTAGGTTTTGTTGTGAGGGTGGGAGGGTTTCAGTTGCATCACCACTATCAAAATCGTATTGATAATCCTGGTTAGTGGAATAAACGATGTCGCCTTTTATTTTTTTGTTTTTGGCCATAGTTTTTTTTGGCAAAGGTAAGAAGTCGTTGAAATTAAATCCCAATCTTCCCATTGTATAAATCCTGAACAGGAAAAAGCATTTCATTATCGTTCCAGTTTAAATTCCCATCAATAATTTTAAATGAAGAGAATAACCCTTCATCGCTATATTTCTTGATTGAAGGATGGTAGGCTTTGGTCAAAAATGGTTTAAAGTTGACTATCTTTTCTGATCCATCACTAAAGTTTATCTTGACCAAAAAATCACCTGCATAATTTGCACCATCAATCAGAATCGATTGGGTTTCACTTTGATTATAATTTACTGTAATCTTCATCTTAAGTGCAATAGAGTTTTTTACTTTTCCATTATTTCCCAAATCTGAATCTTAATATCATCCACAAATAACTCTTCGTTGGCTGCCGGGTCCCAAAAATAAACTGCAAGGCTACACCCGCTCAATAGTTCGCTTGGAAGGTCTGCCGCAAACTCCACATAAGTCCATTCGTTCCCCAATAGGAATTCTTTGAGGAAAAAAGTATTGTAGCTTTTACTGTTCCCGTTCAGATCTATGAAATCAATAATAAGTTGTGCATGGGTATTTTCCCGACTTGCAAATGTCATCGCTGAAACAACAATCTTGTAATCCTGCGGGCCTAAATAATCTGAAATATTTTCGCGAAAGCCAATGCTATAAACATTTGATGAATCAATTTTGGATGCGAGGTTTCCTGAAAAAGAAAGCTCATCAGATTTTGAAGCATAGTTCAACCATTCCGGGTCGCTTTCCATACCAGTTTCAAATGTTTGGATAAGCTTCCAATTTTGATCGTTGACATAAACTTTAGCCTTTAGGGTGCTTGATAGAAAATTGTCCCAATAAGTTTCTTTAGATAAGTGCTTTGCGGGTAGGATGCCCCGATTAAATTGCCACGATTGGAATTGGTTGAAGGCAGTTAAGGCAATAATTATTAACAAGCTGAAAATATATAATGTCTTATTTTTCCGGACAAACTTCAACCAAAATCCCAGTAATATCGCAATCACAAAGTAAAACTCAATCATCGGGCGCATCCCAAAAGCTTCGCCATACCACCACACCGACCAGCACCCGACAGCATAAACAGCAATAAAAAGGAAAGCTAATAATTTGAGCCCTGCCAGTTTAGATTTTTTAAAAAGAGGGTAAAATCCAAGAAATGATAAAATCGCCAGTGGAGTGTAAACCAGCCATCCATTTCGGTAGCTGAACAAAATATCAATCATGTGGGATGACATGAAATTGAGAGTCTCATCTCCATAGGTGTAGAGGATTAAATTTCCATTTTGAAAAAACCAAAGCAAGGGTATGATCAATAAAATGGACACACCGACAAGCGAAGCACCGATCAGGTTACGTGTATCAGAAAATAAGTTTTGTAAAAGACGGAATAAATTTTTATTACTTCCGCAGAGGAACGAAATGGCAAAAATGATGATACCGTTAACCGGACGTGTGATAATTATCAGCCCTAGAATTATGGTTAGGATATAAAGTCCAATTGGCTGATATTTTTTGGATAATCTGATTACGGTCAGGCAAAAAATATTTATCAGCGCAAAGCTGTAAACGTGCGTAAATGATGGCTCTTCGATGGTGTAATAAAATAGGTTAGTCCCGAAAAATAAGGCCCAGATGACAATCACATTTATCCATCCATCAATTTTATATCTTTCAAGGATACGCTTCAGAGACTTTAAACCCAACCACAGGTAAAAGATGGCTGCCAGTCCAATAGCAATTTGGTAGGGTAACGAATATCCATCAGTTGCAAATCCAAAAAGCAATGAAAAGATATGTGCCAACAGGAAAAAAGGCAACCATAAAATGGCCACACCCGGAAAGTATTTATTTACAGTTCCTGTTTCAGTTTGAATCCTAAAATCGAAAAAATCGTCGCTGGCCCCATAATGGATTCTTTCGTAAGCTTCAACAAAATCGTAGGAAAAATCCCCATGAATAAATACGGCGGGCAGATAAGCATAATAACCTTTTCCGTCGCTGCCAACCATTTTATCATAAGGTGACGAAGGTTCGCGTATGGAAAAGAAAAGGAGTACAGCAATTGCAGTAAGAAATTCGACGTGGTATTTTACGAACAAGGTTTTCACACTTGAGATGGCTGCTTTTCTTTAGACTTTATAAACAACACATAAATGATTGGGAGTATTCCAACTGTGGCAAAAATGAATATTGATAGAAACCATCCCAATTGTCTGTTGGCGGCGGCTTTCCACAAGCCCATAGCTTTCCATGCCAATTCCCAAAGAATTAAAAAGATAATCACCCAGATTACATTGAGTTTTCCAATGGGAATAATGGGAGGGTAGGGGATGAAATACAGATCGGTAATTTCAGTGCGTTTGTTGAACATGAGTTTTAAGGTATAATCTGATTTCTCGAATTTGCAAGTGAGATAAACCAGGTCATAATCTTTGAATTTGTCGTACTTCACACTTTTCAAAGTTTGATAAGCACCCAGTTCGCCAAGTTGAAAGTTCCATGAGGAAGCCAGTTTTTGGCTGAATTTTCCATCCGCATAACTTGGGGCCATAAGGTAGGCATTGGCTTGAAAATCATTTTTTTCAAGATTATCCAAAAACATCAACGATTTTTCAACCGCAAGTTCTTTGGTCTGGGCCATTGCTGTACTGCCCGTGGCTATCAGTAAAATTAAAGAAAAAATTATTTTTTTCACTTGTGTTTATGTTTGAAATTAAAAGACCGAAGACGGAAGATGGAAGTCCGATGTTTGATGTTGAGCCTACTTTTAAAAGTGAATTTTTGCCACCAAAGCACAAATTCACTAAATTTCACTAAAGCAATATTTTGATTTTCATTTTGTGAGTTTTTGTGTTATAGTGTTTTCGTTGCATATTTTTAATGTATGGCCTTTTCGGAGTTTGCTCAAAGTTCAATGTTCATATTGTAATTTGTTTCAAATTCTTTATCCTCAAGGTAAGCTTGTTGTGAAATTGCTCAACCCATACTGGGTTGTCATAAAATGGTGAACTTACGATAGCTACAATACCACAACCCATACTGGGTTGTCAATTGTTCATTTTCATAAGCTTGATGTCAGTATGAGTTAGTTTAAAATGTCAATCAAAGAGTCCTAACTTAATGAAATTGTATTCTTTAACTTTCATCTCTATACACTTTATGTACCTTATAAACCCTATATACTTTCTTTACCAATACCCTATATCTTTTTTATTTCTTCCATAGCTTTCTCAATACTCCCCCAAAGCAGCTCAGAAGTTTTCTGCCAGCTGAATTTTTCTTTTTGAATTCGGCCTTTTTCTATTAATTCATTCCGTAAAGCAGGCTCATTGGCAATTCTTGTCATGGCACCTGCAATTGATCCTGTAGAAAATGGATCGACCAATAGGGCAGCATTGCCGGCAACTTCAGGCATCGAAGTAACATTGGAAGTAATCACTGGCGTATCGGAGTGGAACCCTTCTAGTATCGGTAAGCCAAATCCTTCGAGGTAACTTACATAAGTAACGGCAAGCGCTGAAGCAACAATTTCGTTGAGCGTCTTTAATTCAACACGGCCTGGCAGGATTACTTCATCCTGGTGTTTCATATTGTCGAAAGCTTCTTTGATGTTTCCGGTCCACCATTTTTTCATCCCAACAATCAACAGCTTTGTGCCAGTGGCATCACTTTGTTTAAACTGATCAAAAGCAGTGAATAAGCGTGCCAGGTTTTTACGCGGATGTAGTGATCCCATAAAAAGAAAATAGGGTGCGCCCTGTGTGAATTCTGCCCTGATCCGCCTTTTCACATTTTCACCAACAGGTTTAAACGAATCGTTGGTGCCACTGTAAACCAGGTCGATTTTGTTTTCATCAACGCCATATTTTTCCACAATATCTTTTTTCGAAAAATTAGAAACGGTTGCAATCCGTATGGCTTTTTTAGCATATTTCGGAAAAAAGTAACGGTAATATTTTCTTTCTAAATAGGGCAGGTCCTGTGGAAAATGTTCAAAACTTAGATCGTGAAAAACATTCATCGAAGGAACTTTTGAACTGAGGCTCAGGTATCCATCAGGCGATAAAAACAAGTCGGCATTAATTTTTTTCAGCGCACGCGGAATAGCATGCTCGAACCACAAATAATACAGCACCGGATGCCTTGCCGGAGGATTGACTACAAGAGGTGTGACATTATCAGCAAAAATAAACTCTTCGCTAAAGGGCCTGTCAAACAAAAAATAAAACTGATGTTCCGGGTGTTGCCGTGTAATGCGGCTGAGGTTTTCGTATTTGAACCAGCCAATTCCTTCAATCTTATCTTTTAAAAGCAGGCGTGTATTTACAGCTATCTTCAATGCTTTCGGATTTTTGCGACAAAGGTAGTTTTTTGCATTGCAATAAAAAAGCAGGCACTGATAACGAATTTAGCTGATTCCAAAAGTAATAAAAATCGACCTATGCGCCCCCTTAAACATCATCCAAAGAAATGTCTTATTAGTTGACAAATTTATACTGTTTTAGTATTCGTCTTCAATTTTATCTGCGCCAGCACCATCCCCAAAAGCATCAATGTACATCCAAGCAGTGTTTTCATATCAACAGTTTCATTAAGCAATAGCCATCCACCAAAAACGGCAAAAACCGTTTCAAGGCTCAGGATAATTGCTGCGGGTGCGGGATGCGCTTTTCGTTGTCCGATAACCTGCAAGGTGTAAGCAATCCCAACCGAAAAAATTCCTCCATACAAAATCGGAATTGCTGCTTGAAGGATGCCTTCAATATTTGGTTCTTCAAAAATAAAGGCTGCCAGCAGGCTATAAATTGAACAAATGGCAAATTGAAATGCCGAGATTTTCAGGTTGTCAGTTTTTGGTGCGTAATGGCCAACCAGCAATACATGGACGGCATAAAATGCTGCCGCGACAAGTACCAATAAATCTCCATATCCGATGTTAAACTGTTCTTCAACAGATAAAAGATACATTCCTCCCAGGGCAATAATTGAGGCAATCCAAATATTTAGTGATGTCTTTTTTTTGATGAAGATGCCAAAGATGGGAACGAATATCATATACAAACCGGTTATGAAACCCGCATTTCCGGCAGTGGTATAAACGATGCCCACTTGTTGAAATGAAGAGGCTATAAACAAAAAGGTGCCCAATAATAGACATCCAATAACGAAACTTCCGGATGATGTTGTTGGTGCCGGGTTTTTATTGTTTCCCGGTTTCCGCTTGAAGAAAAAAATAAATGGGAGCAGTGATAAACTCCCAAGCGCAAACCTAACGCCGTTAAAAGTAAATGGGCCAACATGTTCCATCCCTGCCCGCTGCGCTACAAACGAAAAGCCCCAGATGATGGCGGCCAGCAAAAGTATCAATTCGGATTTGTGGGTGCTTGCTTTCAATGTTAACTTATGTTTTTGCAAAGGTTGGAAAAAAATGTCTTTAATCAACCATTTCAGGTGACACAAAGTAATTGGTTTAACTTTGCCACAGATTAATTATTTTGATTTTGGTGGCCTGAATTTTGATATCCTTCGATAACTCATTTTTGAATTGAAAAATATGAATGCACACGTAAAATATATCTCATTGCTTTTTCTCCTCAGCCTGATAAGCGGATTTACCTTTTCCCAAAAAAATAGTTTTGTTCCGGGCAATGTCATCACCATTGAAACGGATACCCTGAGCGGGGTTCTTAAAAAACTGACACCCGACCAGGCAAATGGCAGGGTGGTTTTTAGAAATTCATATGGCGTAAAAACCACTTATTATACCAAAGATTTGTTGAGTTATAAAATGGGTGATGTTTTGTATGTTTCTAAAAATGTACAAAAGAATAGCTCGTTGATAGGAGGCCCAAATGGCTTTATGCAGGTGATGGATACCGGTGCTGTGAATTTGTATTTTTACTATTTCGATGTAAATTCCGAAACCAGCTACCAGAATTATTTCGATACACGTGAAGTGGATTATTACCTGGATGATATGGGGCTTGTGCTTGATGGAGAAAATGCATACGACCGATCAGCATACAATTCAGGCTATTTTATTGCAGATCCTTTTAGAGGGGATTTCTACCTGGAACGTAAAGGCCAGGTGCATCAGCGCGTAAAAACATCCGGCTTTAAAAAGCAAATGATGGCATATTTTGTAGATGATCTTTTACTTGTTGAAGCGTTGAAAAAGAAAAAGCTAAAGTATAAGGACTTGGTTTTTATGGTGCAGGTTTATAATAGAAGAAAGTAAAGAGTAGTCACCCGGGTTAAAGAGTCACCCGGTGAATCCTGCCATTTTGCGCATTCACCGGGTGACTTTTTAGTAAGCATTCACCGGGTGACTTTTCTTGAACATTCATCGGGTGACTGCCAAAAGCCGAGAGTAGTCACCCGGTGAATTTGACTGCCAAATACCGAGAGTAGTCACCCGGTGAATATTTTAAATTCCCTGCTTATTATTTGTATAGTTTGTAATCAGATGGATTCGGAAATCCTGGAACACTTTCAATGTTGCTTCCTGCCTTTCAATAGTAAGATCCGTTAAATACTTCACAGCCTTCTTTGGGCTTTTTTCATACAGTTCCATAAATTTTTCATCCACTTCATTTTGCTCATAAAAAAAGGCCTGTTCCAGTGGATCACGTACTTCGTGCAGATCTTTTACAGCAGGTTGCCATCTCAGGTAAAGGAGGTTGTCCACAAAATCAACTGCCCAGCGTATGGAATTGTCATCAAATACTTCCGGGTCGTAGCGCTTGTAACACTCAGCGACATCGGTAATTCCCGAGTACATCGGGACATAAGCACTGGTGAAGGCATTGTCAACGAAGAACCAATAAACCCCGCCAATTTCCCTTGGCAACCATCCACGCAGGTGGGCGATCATTCCATACTCACCACGAGCCCGCGAAACATTACGTCGGCGGTTGATCTTTAAAACTTTCCTCCAATCTGCAGTAGGGAAAGGTGTGGCATGGTCGCTCTTCACCATTTGTCCATCCGGTCCGGGATAATACCATGCAGGGGCATTTTCCTTGTCGTAAATCGTTCCCGGGAAGGTTGACCGCTGAAAGGCCATCACATCCTGCACGGTCATTTTTTTCTCAGGTTTTACCGAAAAGGGATAAAGCGAAATTGGCTCCACAAATTGGATGTATTGTTCATCGCCTGCAAAAGGATCGGTTGTATAACGGTCGGGCCAATTGGTGTAATTGGGCGCTTGCTGCGAATAGAAAAGCCAGAACCTACTGGTAGCCCATTCACGTGCAATCGGTGCATAAACTTCCTGCCAGATGAAAGCTAAACCGCTATTCGGATCGTACCAGCCCCTGTCGATGGCTTCCTGCATGTAATTGTAAGATGCTTTGAAATTCTCTGTATCATCCAGGTCAATTTCTTTGATAATGCACCAGTTGGGAATAATCAGCACCTCATCATCAGGTATCCGTTGTGCTGCCCATATGCAGCCCGGTTTTCCACTTTCCGGTGTCCAACCGTTGCCCACGCTAAATAATTCCAATACCCAGGCTTCATTTGGATCGGCTAAAACCAGGTCTTCGGATTCGCCAACGCAAGAAGGTCTGAAACCATAAGTTTCCATCAGGTGGGTGATAAGGTCGAGGGCTTCCTTTGCTGTTTTGCAACGCTGCAAAGCAAATGCCTGCGCCTGTTCAACGGTCATGATTTGTTTGCAAACCGAAAAATCAAGCTTCAATTCATCACGCTGGCTGGTGGTGCTTTCGCCGATAGCAAGCATGTATTCGTTCATCTGCGGATAGGCAGATTGAAAATAGGAATACGTTTCCCTTACCTGGGGAATAAATCCGATGGTATCGCCATAATCGCCCAATGGCCTGCCCGACTCTACCATTCCCCAGTAAACAGGTGCCAATGCTCCTTCAGGGAAAATTTTCCCGGGAACTATATGTAATTTTGTGTCTGGCCCGGCATCGGTGTGTGATACAATGACCGAACCATCAGCAGTAGCATTTTTACCCGCAACAATGACGGTGCAGGCGTTTGAAAATTGCCATGTGAAAATCAGTGTTAGGGTCAAAAGAAGGGTTACTTTGGTTTTCATAATGCATTGATGTTTATTATTTTTTTGAAATGGCTATTTGCATTTGCAAACATATTAAAATAATGATGTAACTTTGTGAAAAAACGATATGGTATTTCTGAAAATTGAAAATAAATCGAACCAAGCAAAGGCGATGTTGGCTTTGCTAAAAACAATGCCCTTCGTTGAGATTTTGGATGGATACAATCCTAATTCTACTACCAGGGAAGCTATGGACAAGGCAGAGGAAGGGGAAGTTGAATATTTAGGAAGGGCTAAGGATTTGCTGGATGAATTAAAAAAGTAGTCCATGTATCAAATTACAGTGACGAACCAGTTTAAAAGGGATTATAAAGTTTGTTTAAAAATAATTGACGTTTCCATGTCAGCCGGGCTGGCTGATGATTGAAAGTTAGTTACATGTCAAAAAAACTGCTTGGTACTTTTTTCTTTCCTTATCAACACATATCCAGATAATTCTTATATTTACCCACGAAAAGTATTTATTTACTTCAATCCCAAAATTATGAAACAAATTACACTTTTTCTTACAGCTATCCTGTTGGGCCTTACTACTCTGGCTCAAACGCCTGTCTCGCCCAAAGGCGGGCCGCAAGGCATCAATTATCAAACCGTAATCCGTGATGGCGATGGCAACATTCTGATTGATACAGAACTCTCCTTGCAAATGACCATTCGCTCCGGTGCGCCGGATGGCGCGGTTGTTTATGCCGAAACCCATGATGCTGTCACCAATGCCTTTGGGCTTGTAAACCTGGTGATTGGCTATGGCACACCACTGAACAACGCTTTTTCGGATATTAATTGGGCGATGGCGACAAATACCTTGAAACTGCCATTGACCTTACGGGTGGCGGCAGCTACACCGTTTTGGGGGTAGCGCAGTTTTTGAGCGTGCCATACTCCATGCATTCACTCACAACGGAAACTTATGAAGAAACCGACCCGGAGTTTAATGCCTGGGACAAATCCACCGGCATTGCCATTACCGAAAATCAGATTACGGATTTGCCGGATTACCTGACCGTGGAAATTGATGGCGATCCCGCCAACGAACTCCAAACCCTTTCGCAGGCAGGGTAACTCGGTAACGCTCTCGCAGGGCGGCGGCACCATTAGCGTGGCCGATAACGACAACCTGCCCGCCAACGAGTTGCAGCAACTCACCAAAGTTGGAAGCACAGTAACCTTTTCGCAGGGCGGTGGCAGCTTTACCGATGCTGTAAACGATGCCGATTACAACCCGGACAACGAGTTACAAAACCTCAGCAACACCAAAAACGGAAACCAGGTAACCATGAACATTACAAATGGCACTGATACCACTATTGATGTTACAGATACCGATGCTGACCCCGCAAACGAGTTGCAAACCCTTGTTCAGAACGATCTGCAAGTTACCCTTTCGCAGGGTGGCGGTACCATAAACATTGCCGATAACGACAACGATGCCTCCAACGAGTTGCAAACCATCAAAGAACAAGATTACAACGTAAGCCTCTCCCAGGGTGGCGGCTCGTTTATGACCGGTGTAAAAAGCTACACCCAGGCCCAGATAGATGCCATGATACCCTACAACGGACTTACCGTACACAACAGCACCACCAACTGCATAAACTACTACTACCTGAACAACTGGTTTGAAGCCTGCGGAACCTGCACACCCATGCCTACCCAAGCTACAGCCGGCGATGACCAGGCATTTTACGATGAAATCACCGAAGCTGTACTTGCCGCCAACACCCCCGAACAGGGCGCAGGATTGTGGACAGTTACCAGCGGTGAAGGCGGCAGTTTTGCCGATGCCACGCTCCCCGGAACTACTTTTACCGGCCAGCCCTGCACAGCTTACATTCTGGCCTGGACTATCTCCACTTCCTGTGGCGAAAGCAGCGACCCGGTGGATATTGGCTTTTTTGCTACGCCAACAGTGGCTTTTGCGGGTAACGACACTGCGGTAGAAGGTGGAGTTAATTCGCTATATCTCACAGCCAACATCCCCGAAATAGGTGAAGGGCTTTGGAGTGTATTATTTGGTGAGGGTGGAACTTTTGAAGATGCCACCAACCCGGCAACATTATTTACCGGCCGGCCCGAAATTACCTATACCCTGCAATGGGAAATCTCCACGGCCTGCGACTTTACTACCGATGAAGTAAACGTAACTTTTAACCCCTGGCAATGCGGCCTGCCGTTTTACGACACCCGCGATGGCCAAACTTATGAAACAGTGCAAATTGGGGAACAGTGCTGGATGGCCGAAAACCTTAACATTGGCACGATGATAAACGGAAGCGGCAACCAAAGCGACAACGGAGAAATTGAGAAATACTGTTACAGCAAGAGTACAGGCAATTGTGACACGTATGGCGGCCTGTACCAATGGGACGAGATGATGCAATACACCACTACACAGGGAGTGCAGGGGATTTGCATGGAAGGCTGGCATTTGCCCACTGATGCCGAGTGGTGCATTTTGGAGCAGGAAGTTGACCCCACAATAACATGCAGCAGCACCGGATGGCGTGGTGTTGATGGTGGTGGAAAATTAAAAGAAAGCGGCACTACGCACTGGAACAGCCCCAATACCGGTGCAACCAATAGCAGCGGTTTTACGGCCCTGCCAGGTGGCATCCGCGATGCCGATGGGTCGTTCGGTGGTTTGGGCTACGTTGGCTACTGGTGGTCGTCGTCCGAGGGCGGTGCTTCCAGTGTCTGGTATCGCTACTTGGGCTTTGGTTACGCCCAGGTGGGCCGCGACGGCTACGATGTGTCGGGCGGGTTCGCAGTGCGTTGCCTCAAGAGCAATTGATTATCCCGCCGAAGGCGGGTAGTTTGTAGTCAGTTTTTTAATTTTCGCCAAAAGCGGCCAATTTTTTTTTGCAAAGCAGGGCTTGGGTTTTTTCAGGGGAGGACTTTAAAGTCATTAATGACTTTAAAGTCCTCAACTGAAAGTGCTACTTGGAACACCAACCACAAAAAAAACTGCTTTCCCTGAAAAAAACTAACTTTGTGTGAAACAAATAATAAGACACAATGACCAAAACCCCGGGCGAAGAAGAATCCTTGTTGCCGGTTGGCGGCAATTACCGCAAGTTGTTTACTTACCAAAAGGCTGAGGCCATCTACGACATCACATTTTATTTCTGCAAAAAATACCTGAACTGGGGCGACCGTACCATCGACCAAATGGTGCAGGCAGCCCGCTCGGGCAAGCAAAATATTGTCGAAGGTTCGGCAGCTTCATCCACTTCAAAGGAGATGGAGATTAAATTGATTAATGTAGCCAAGGCAAGTTCGCACGAGCTGCTGATTGATTATGAAGATTATTTGCGTACACGCGGCCACCGACAGTGGGAGGATGGCTCGGTGGAACTGGAAAAAATGCGGGAGCTTGGCCGCAAACATAACGACACTGCTTTTTATATGCCGCTGGTGAGGGTGCGCCCGCCCGAAACTATTGCCAATATGACAATCTGCCTAATAAAGCAAAACGACTACCTGCTTTTTAAACAACTGAAATCGCTCGGAGAAGATTTTCTAAAACATGGCGGTATGCGCGAACGCATGACCCGGATGAGAATTGAACGGCGGAAAAAATAATCCAGGAAATCCCGGTATCCATTAACAACAATGTAAGTGTTCGTAACCCCGAGGCATGAGAAAATCGCAACCCTGACTTTAGCTATAATCAAATTATTTTCTCCGGCAGAACGAACACCCTTAGGATGCCAGCAATTTATTTGCTACCTAAAAATAAACCCCTCCTTCAAAGGATCATCCGGATCAAACCAAAATTCATTTTTTCCGGTAATAAAGGCTGTTCCGGTAACTTCGGGAATTACCGCCTTGTGTGGGCCGTAGGTCGTCTCTTCAAGAATCTCCACATCCATAGTTGTTCCCAGGATACTTTCGATGGTTATTTTTTCTCCAACTTTTAATTCGCCTTTCGCATGATGAATGGCAGCCCTGCCACTAACACCCGAACCTGTTGATGATCGATCAACTTCGCCTTCGGCAAAAATGCAGACATTGCGGCTGTGGTTTTTGCTATTATAGGGACCACCGATAAAAATAGTTCCGTATAAAAAACTCAAATCTTCTTCGAAAGGATGACTGATCTTGAAATTCTCCATAACAGCATATTTAATCCTTTTGCCGTAATCGATCAACCTGTTGTAATCGGAACCATCCAACTTTAGTCCAAGCGGTTTTGCCTCAACGTAGGCATAAAAAGCGCCGCCATAGCCAATATCAAAATTCACCTTGCCAATTTCGGGAACTTCAACCTGTTGATTTTTCATCAGCATAAATGAAGGCACGTTTTTGAAAGAAGTGGAGATGACTTTATTTCCTTCTTTCTTAACTTTGAGGGTGATTCTTCCCGGAGGGGCATCAATCCTGATTTCAGGATCGGAATCATCTTTTTCGATCATTCCTGTTTCGACAAGCAATTTCCCTAGCGCAATCATGGCGTGACCACACATGGTGCTGTAGCCTTCGTTGTGCATAAAAAAAACACCAAGGTCGCCGTCGGGAGTAGTAGGCTTAGTAATAATGGCGCCATACATATCGGCATGGCCACGGGGTTCGAACATGCATCCTGTTCGGATGTAATCGAAGTTATCCCTGAAATATCTTCTTTTTTCCAGAATTGTATCTCCTTTAATTTCGGGAAGGCCATCGATGAATACGCGCAGTGGTTCGCCTCCTGTATGTAAATCGACAGTTTTGATTTTTAACCAATTTTCGGGTGGGTGCCAGTTGAATTTTTTGAGTGTCATGGTTTTGGGTTGTTTGGCAGTAAGTCCTGGAAGGTTTTATTTATTAAGAGCTAACGGATTATAAACCTTAGCATTGCCCCTATAGGCCAAACCTTCCAGGTCTCGGTGTTTTTAATCAATGAAGTTTACATCTGTCCCAATTTTATTTTCCAGTGCCTTTTGGTAAAAATATTTTGCTGCAGCCAAATCAAACAATGCCATTCCTACTGATTTGAATATTGTGGTGGAATTGGTCGATAAATCAACTTTTCCTGTAATCAGCTTGGAGATAGGAATCACTTGCTCCGTTTGTATTTGATTTGCTTTTAATGGATTGATCACATCTCCGCTTTCATGGGCAGCATGTTCGGTATCAACAATAAGCTGGTCAGTTAAACAGAACAGCTTGTCGGGTAGCTCCTGCATTTTTGGGGTATAAGAACCTACTGCGATAAAATGTTTTCCAAGGAGCAATGCAGGCTTATTGGGTAGCACTGGTTTTTCAGATGTTGTGGCTGTGATAATCAATTGTGACTTTTTGAGAAGTTCTTCTACCGAATAAGCTATCGAAAAATTAATATCAGGGAAAACAGTTTTTAAAGCAGCTATTACTTTTTTTAAGGATTCTGATTGATGATCAAAAACATGAACAGATTTCACAGGCCGTGAACTGCACGCATAAATGAGTTGATGATATCCCTGCACACCGGCACCTATCAATCCAACAGTGCTGATGTTCTCAGGTGTCGTGTGCCGTATTCCAATCCCTCCGATTGCCCCAGTGCGGTGTGCAGTAAGCGAAGAACCTTCGAGCATCGCCAATGGTTTTCCCGTGTTGCCATCGTTCAGCACAACCGAACCATAAATTGCCGGTAGTTTCTTGCTGGGATTTTCAGGATAAACTGAAACCATCTTTGTGGCAAAAAAATCACCATCATAGCAGGGCATCAACAAAAGCATGTTTCCATCAAAATCGGCATGCATGCGCTGGGGCATGATTATTTTGCCTTCTTCTTGTTGGACTAAAGCCTCAGTTAAAATGTCCATCAGTTCAGATTGCTTCACAAGTTGGTTGATGTTTGATTTGTTTAGTATCAGCATATTTTTTTTAATGGGTAGATTTAGTTTTAAATTGCTTTATTTACAACCCGGTACAGCTTGTACCGACCCTATGGGAGGTTGTGGTAATGTGGTTTTTAACGAAATTTTACTCCAAAACCCGGTACAGCCTGTCGCGCCTCATGCGGGAGGTTTAGCTATTAAATGATTTTTTCTAAAATTGAAGCCAGGAAAAAATAGCTCAACTCATACTGAGTTGTTGGACAAAACCCTTTCATGGATGGCGAAGTTAGGAATAATGTGTAAACTTGACGTATTGAATTTTAAATAATTATGTATTAGGCCAAAAAAAGTTTTTTAACATTAAAAGAGGTTGACGCCCTCTTGGAAAAAATGCGTCAAATTATGGTAATCGAGATCCTCTCACCACGAACCATCACCAGCTACCTCAATAGTCTAAAGCGACTCATCGATTACTGAGGAAAGTCACCCCGGAAAATCAGCACCGATGAGATTTACAGTTTCCTGGTTTATCAGAAAGAAGTTAAAAAGCGAACGCTGGATATTGGACTGTCGCTCTGAGATGCTTCCTGTGGATTATTTTTATGTAGTGTTTACGCTGCCGGATTCTTTAAACGATTTTTATCTACTTTTGCCTAATTATTTAAAGACCACAAAACTAATGAGAACGCTACTTTCCTTTATTACACTGCTGCTTTTTTGTACTTCAGCTTTTTCGCAAACCCCTCAGGCTTTTCAATATCAGGCTGTGTTGCGCTATGATGATGGTAACCCAATTACAAATACCGATGTGAATTTAAAAGTTAGTATTTTATCTGATACGGTACAGAATGTGATTGAATACTCCGAAATTCAAAATACCATTACAGATAATTTTGGGAGGGTCAACCTGCAGGTAGGTGAAGGGGAAATCCTAATAGGAGATTTTGCAGAAATAAACTGGGGGCTTGGGCAATACTTTATCAGGATAGAGTTCGATCCCTTAGGAGGAACAGCTTACCAGCTTTTAGGACAAAGTCAATTGTTGTCGGTACCCTATGCGCAATATGCAAATCACTCAGGAGATATTTATGAAGCAGGACAGGGAATTGAAATTACCGGAAACACGATTTCAAATACCGGTGATTTGAGTGATGAGAACGAAATTCAGGGAATATCAAAATTTGGGAATGCTATCGTGCTCAGTCAGGGCGGGGGTTCTGTAACCGACAATGATGTGCAAAGCCTAACGCAAACGATTGAGGGCACAACAAGACAAATCCGGATTTCCAATGGGAACAGTATTGACGTTGATGTTGCTGATAATGATAATGACGCATCCAATGAACTCCAGGTAATCTCCGTTTCCAATGACACGATTTATCTGTCGAACGGAGGTTTTGCAAAATTGCCTGTCCCCACCAATGCCATTGTTCCTGTTGGTGGATGCATACAAAGCACCAATCCCGAACCACCACAAGGATATGCCTATTCCGGGACTGGTTTTACTGCTGGGGATCAGTGGAATAACCTGCCATCAATGAGCAATGCCCGTTTTGCACCGGCAGTTGCTGCTGTTGGAGATAAAATATATGTGATAGGTGGCTGGGACGGAGAAAGTACCGTAAGTAAAAAACTTGAGGTGTATGATTTAGCTACCCAGGCATGGTCGCAAAAAGCAAATATAACAACAGGGGTGGTCTATGCTGCAACGGCTGTGGTGGGTAATACTATTCATGTTATGGGTGGCTACAACGGAAATTCATATGCTACTAACCATCAGGTATATAATATCTCGTCAAACAGTTGGTCTCAATCTGCATCCTTATTGTCGCCACGGTCGGGTTGTGGTGCCGCGGTGGTCTCGGGAAAGATTTACCTTATTGGGGGCTACTATAATGGAAATCCTTTAAGTACTAACCAGGTGTACAATCCTTCATCAAATTCCTGGTCTAATAAAACCGATATGCCTACTGCAAGGACCGATTTTGCCATAGCTGCCCTTAACGATGGAATTTATGTGATTGGTGGATGGGACACGGACGCCTTGAATGTGAATGAACTTTATGACCCGGCTACTGATACCTGGACTACCTACTATCCAATGCCAAGTTATCGCTCAGGCTGTTCGTGTGCTGTTGCCAACGATAAAATATATGTTATTGCAGGTGGGGATGCGTATAGCTATTTAAGCACTACCGAGGAATACGATCCGTTGAACAATAATTGGCTTACGAAATCAACTATTCCTACGCCACGGTCATACTTTGGGGCTGCCGGATTAAATGACAAGATTTATGTGGTGGGTGGAACTTTTGGAGTTGCCCTTAATACTTTTCTGGTTTACGATCCTACAGAAATACAGTATTATATTCATTGCGCTGAATAGTTCGACTGGTTAAGCCCATTCTTTGATGGTGAATCAAAATGAAATAGATGAGTCTGTAATTTTGGAGTAGCTCAACCACTACCTGGTTGGCGTTTTTTTCCCGTGCATTTTTGCTACAATACCTGAACCAGTACCTGGTTCCATCACTGAACAATTTAACGGAAAGCCAGTCAACACGCTCCCTTCTGACAGGGTTGTGGGTGCTTTTACCCAATAATTCTATGTTAAGGGTTCGCAGCCCCGGCTAACCAACCTTCACTTTGTTTCAGTTGGCAGAGGGGGGGGATAGCAACCCTAGTTGTAAATTTCGTATTATAAATACATCCATTTACAAAAACCACTACCTTTGGTTTTTCAAAAAATTTCTCTAATCAAAAATCCTTTTACCTATGAACATCTCTTTAGAATACACCCACAAATCCCAGTTGAGCACGCTCCCCTCTCTGCTTTCGGAGAGGGGTCGGGGGTGAGGCTGCCCTTATCCAATCCCTTCCTCAAACCATCTCTACCACACTCACCCCATTCCTTTTTTTTATGACTTGTATTTGTGTCGGGATACGTTCTTTCAAATTCTCGACATGTGAAATTATGCCTATCATTTTTCCTTGTGCCTGCAGGGTTTCCAGGGTTGAGATAACGGTTTCGAGGGTATTGTTGTCTAATGTGCCGAAGCCCTCGTCTATGAAGAGGGAGCCGATACTTACGTTTTTACTGGCCAGGTCCGATAATCCCAAAGCCAGGGCCAGGCTTATCAGGAATTTCTCCCCACCACTTGAAGTGTCCACCAGCCGGGCTTCATCGGTTTGGTAATGGTCGATAAGCTTGAAATTGAGTTCTTCGCCTGCTTTGTAAGTTTCGTTCATCTTCAGCGAATAGCGCCGCTTGAGTTTGTACAGGTGAATATTTGCAAGCTGGATCAGGCTTTGCAATGTAAGGCGCTGCACGTAAGTATTAAATGCATGTTTCGAGCCGCCCAGTAAATCCATTAGTTCCCTCCACTTTTTTACCACCAGTTCTTGCACCCGGATTTCTTCAACTACTCCTTTGTTCCGTTCTTTAATGTTATTGTCCAGCTCAAATTGTTGCCTGATTTCACCGGCCCTTCCCAGCACTTGCTTTTTCGATGAATCTATTTCTGCCTGCTTGCCCAATGCTTCTTCATTGGAGATTTCAAAATCTTTCTGTGCTGTTTGTTTGCCAATGTCTTCCTCAAGTTTGTCGCCCAGGGCTTGTAGCTTCTGGGTTTTGTTCTCCAGTTGTTTCCTGGTTTCGGTAAATGCTGTTTTCTTATCGAAAGGCAAAAGGGCTTGCTTTACCTCCTGCCTCGATTCGAAAGCACTGCCTTTTATAGCTTCCTCCAAAGCCCGGGAATTTGTAGTTAATGTTTTCAGTTTTAGGGTCTGTTCGGTTTCAAAGTTTTCCTTTTCTTTTGATGATGTGGCTTTTTGGGTTTTAAATTTATTGTATTCCTCAGTAATATTATTTAGTGCTGTTTTGGCAGCATTAATGGCTTTGTGTAGTTCGTTGCGTTTATCATCGGTAGTAATTTCGGGAGGTAGGATGGTGTTGCGATCTTCGGAAAATTGGTCATAGTGCCGGTTAAGCTTTTCTGTTTTACCTTGCAATTTTTCTTTTTCCAATATCTTTTCGTTTCGTTGCTCATCAATATTTTTATTATCCGAAAGCAGTTGTGTAATGGTATTTTTTACTTCTGTTAATTCAGCATTTTTATGATGATAAGATGAGATGCGGGTTTTAATTTTATCAATAAATTCTTCTGTATTTTCGATGGAAGGGATTTTTATATCAAAACTTGATAATTCTTTAGCCAAATTAGTTTCCAGAGTTTTGCTTTGTGCATTAAGAATATCCAGGGCATCGCTCTTCTGTGATGAAGTTTCAAGGAGGCCATCAATTTTTTCCCGAAGTTTGACGGTTTCTTTTTCCAGGTCATTTGCCTTTTTCTGCGCTAGGTTCAGTAAATTGTCTTTGGCATCTTTTTGCTTTTGTAATTTTTGGTTCTGTTTTATTTTTTCGCTTAATTGTCCTACTTCTTTATCAATTGATAATGATGCATTGTTTATAGCTTGCGTGTCCTCAATTTTGAAATCCGATTTTATCTCATCGAATGTCTTTCCTGCCTCTTCAATTTGCTGATAAGTAATTTTTTTCTGCGACTGCTTTGCTGCTATTTTGGTGTTTATTTCAGTGAGTTTTATTTCAGCATTTTTAAAGTCCTTGTTTAGCTTCTCAAGCTTTTTCTTCCTGTTGTCGAATTCTGCCTGGCTTTTCGACAATTCGAGTGTGGCATATTTTTCAACGTAAGGATGTATTTTCGATCCGCATAAATTACATGGCTTGCCTTTCTCCAGTTTTTTTCGTTCTTCATCCAGGTTGAGGATGGTGCGCTCCAGTTCCAAAATATTTTCGGCATCCTGTAGCGATTTCTTAGCAATCTCAATCTCCGGCAGTAACAAGCCTATGCTTTCGTCAAAGCCTTTCTTTTTCTTATCAAGATCCTCAATTTCTACGTTTAAGCCATCTTTCTCTTTGTTCAGTTTGGCGCAATTTTCCGAAAGTTGCTGAAGTACCCTGATACTGTTTTTCTTTCCATCTAATTGTTCACGCTTTTCAATAAGTTTTTCCACATCATCAGTCTGCAGCAACTTCGAAATCACATCAATTTCACCCTTTAATTGACTTAGCTTTTTATTTGCCAGTTCGAAAGTTTCTTCTGTTTTTTTTAAATTGGTCTTGTTGTGGGCGATGTCTTTTTCGTTTTGTTGGATGTTGGTGCTCAGTTCCGCAATTTGTTCACCTTTGCTTTTTCGTAAGGTTAATTTCGAGTTCCATTGGCTGAACTGCATTTCAATTTTGGGTACATTTTTCTGCTGTTGCAGATAGGTTTCAATTACTTCTTGATGGCTCTTTTTTTGTTTCTGCTTCAATACATTTTTATCGAAATTATCCCCAAAGCGATTGATGGCACTTGCTAAACCATTGATACTGTTGTTTGTTTCTTTTCTGCTTTGCAGGATGTTTTCAATATCTGCATCGAGTTTGCTTACCTTTTCGAGTTTTGGTAACCATTGTGTTAGATTGGCCTCATTTTTTAAAAGTGTCTCTTTGCAATTTGCTTCTTGTTTTTGGGCCTTGTCCATGAATGGCACAAGTGTTTCCATATCGTGGTTTAGTTTGGCCAATTGTCCTTTTATGCGGTCGAGGTCTAATTCTGTTCTGGAAATTTCTTCCACCTTTTCCTTGTAAGGCTCAGCTTTTTCGTGTAATGCTAAAGCTTCCAAAACCGAAAGGGCATCTTCCTTTTCTTTTTTCAACTCATCCAAATTCCTTTGTAGTGATTCCTGGGTTTTTATTTGCTCGGCATCTTTTATAAACCAATTCAGTATCTTTTCAATTCCTTTTAATTCAGTTTCAAGGACAAGTATTTTTCCGGCAAGTGCATCTTGCTCATCAAGCAGTTCTTTTCTCAAATCATCATCAAGCAAGTCCTCTGTATTAATTTTAGATTTGATTTTTCCAAGCACATTGCGTTCTTCATAGATTTTATCATTGACGGCTTCGCCAATCTTTTTATAAATTTCTTCACCGGTAATTTGTTCCAGCAAGGTGCTTTTTTCTTTTGAGTCAGCAGAAAGGAATGCAGCAAATTCACCCTGTGCCAGCATTACCGAACGTAAAAACTGCACGAAATTCAACTGGGTGATACTTTCAATTTTACTTAAAATTTCCCGTTTCTTTTCGGCAATAATTTTACCTGCACTCAAATTCTTCAAGCGGACTTCTTCTGATGGTTTACCAAGCCGTTTGCCGGTTTTTGTAAATAAGCGCATGCTCCAATGTGCTTCGTATTGTACATCTTTATTCTCGAAAGTTACACGGGCCATGGCTCCTTCAGCTCCATAACTCACTACATCTTCCAGACCGGCTTTAATATTCGATCGGTTGAAACGCGGTACGCTGTGGTACATCGCGATGGTGATGGCATCCAGGATGGTGGTTTTCCCGGCACCGGTCGATCCTGTAATTGCAAACAAGCCAACATCCTGGAATCTCTCATCCCTAAAATCTATTATAATAGGTGTATCTGATTTTAATGAATTGATGTTTTGAAGCTCGATCTTTAATATTTTCATTTTTCAAACAATTATTTTTTAACACAGAACTCTGAACGCCAAACTCTGAACTGTTGAAGACCTGGAAGGTTTTTTCTCATCAAGTTGATGGATTTAAACTAATAACTTTCCATGATTTTCCCGGCCAAACCTTCCAGGTCTTGCTGAACATCGAACATAAAACACTGAACTCCCACTTTAACTCACTTTAGTCACTCCCAACTTTAGTTCACTATAGTCACTCCAAACTTTAGTCACTTTCTTTTACCTTCTGAAAAACCTCATTAAAAGCATCCAGGATTTCTGGTCTTTTATCCAGATTGAATTCTTGCTCTGTGCATTTCAACTTAAAAACCTCAAGGGGAGAGAGTTCTTTGATATGTCGGGTATTATTGATTTGTTGTTCAAGACCGGCTATTTCTCTTTCGTTTTGTAGGCTAACCTTCAGAACTTCCAAATCGAGCGCTTCGGCGGCCTTGCTAATCTCAGAAAAGCCCAGCCTTGTGTTGGACGCATTGTCTAATAAAACTTCAACCCATGGTGTCAGTTCGTGAGGTTCCAAATCGATCAGTTTCAGTTTTGCAATACATTCTTCAATGCAGCCCCTGACCTTTAGTATTTCCCTGAATTTGGGAATTCCAGCTTCCCTGATCTCTTTAATCTGATTAGCTTCAGTTTCGATTATCACTACTTTCTTGCTGTATCCGCTTTCGCTAAAACTTAACATATAAGGAGATCCGGAATAGCGGATATTTTCGGTACTACCTGTTTTTTGATAGCGATGTAAATGTCCGAGGGCCACATAATCAAAGTCGTTAGGAAAATCGCCAGCCCTGATGTCTCCAAGGTTTCCAACATAAATCGTTTGTTCACTTTCAGAAGTAGAACCGCCGATTACAAATAGATGTCCCATGGCAATGATGGGCACGTTTTTGCTATTGATATTTTTACAATGATTTGCTATTTCGGTATAGTGGTTTACCAGGGCCGTTTTATACCTGTCTCCAATCTGGTCAAAGGATTCACCGGCCACGGCACGTCTGATATCCTGGTCGCGGAGGTAGGGCACGGCGGCGACAATAATTTTCTCATCATCCACGCATAACTCAAAAACCTCGTTTGCAACCTCTTCAGTAGCCTTTCCAACCACCCGGATTGAGAGCGCGTTTAATAATTCCTTCGGGGCATTGAGTGTGCCGGGGGCATCGTGGTTGCCACCAGTGATGATGATGTGTTTGCAATGGGTTTTGATGAGATCGATCAGGAAATCGTAATACAATTTTTGACTTTGTGTGGAGGGCACTCCGGTATCAAAAATATCCCCAGCCACTAATAATACATCAATTCCATGGTCGTCGATGTATGCTTTCAGCCAGTTCAGAAACCGGGATTGCTCTTCGTATTGCGATTGCTCGTGTAGCCGGTGGCCCAAATGCCAGTCGGATGTGTGAAGGATTTTCATTTTTACTTTTGTTGTCGATAAATTTCCACAAAGATAAAAATAGAAAAGCAGTATTTATTACCTGGTTGGCGTTTTCTTCCCTTATATTTGTGCCACAATACCTGAACCAGTACCTGGTCCTATCTCTTTAAAGGCCATGGAAAAGCCAATCAACTTGGTACGGGTTGAGGAAACCGACAATACAAACTCAAAACTCAAAACTCAAAACGCCCAACGCCCAACGCCCAACGCCAAACGCCAAACGCCAAACCCTATTCCCCTAACTCCCTGTAAAGTAGTTTTTGCTTGCTAGCAGCCGAACGTCCACTTGCACCTTCGGGCATGAGTGCTACGGCACGGCGCACGGCTTTTGCGCCAAATCTTTTTCTAACGTGGTCGAGGGCCTGGTAGAGGTTCACCATTTCGGGGGTGTCTTCAAACATGTCGAGTTGTTGTACGCCACTCACCAGGTGGCTGAAACGCACCCCAATTAGCCGGATGAGCATGCGCCGCTGGTAGAGGCGGTCGAACAGCTCCAGTGCCATCTTCGTTAGCGTGTGATCGAAGGAAGTGTAGGCAATGCTCCGCTGCAAGGTGTGTGTGTCGAAATTGGAGTAGCGTATCTTTACCGTTACACAGCCGGTAAGTTTTCCCTGCTTCCGCATCTGGAAAGCGATTTTTTCTACCATCGTACTGAGGATTTCGCTCATACGTACTACATCAATGCTATCCTGCTCAAAAGTGTTTTCGGTGCTGATGGACTTTTGTTCCGAATAGGGCTTTACCGGTGCATGGTCGATGCCGTTGGCTTTTTTCCAGATGTCGGTGCCATTTTTCCCCATCAGCTTTTCCATCATTTCGGGTGGGATGAGGCTCAGGGTATGGATGTTCACCACACCCATCGATCGCAGTAGCTGGAAGGTCTTGAGCCCGAGCATGGGGATTTTGCGGATAGACAAAGGCCCGAGAAATGGCATTACCTGTGGGCGGCCCACCTGGATTTCGCCATCGGGCTTGGCTTCCCCGGTGGCGATTTTCGATACGGTTTTGTTTACCGAAAGTCCCAGCGAAATAGGCAGGCCTGTTTCTTTGATAATGCGCTGCCGCAGCTCCTGCGACCATTTCATCGAACCAAAGAAACGGTCCATCCCTGTGATGTCGAGGTAGTGTTCATCGATGGAAGCTTTTTCGTAAACGGGAGCCTGTTCGGCAATTACTTCGGTGACCATGCGCGAAAACTTGCTGTATTGCTCCATGTCGCCACGCACAACAATGGCGTCGGCGCAGAGGTTGAGCGCCATCTTCATGGGCATGGCTGAACTCACGCCAAATTGCCGGGCTTCGTAGCTACAACTCGAAACCACCCCACGTCCGGACGTCCCGCCGATGATTACGGGCTTACCCATCAGGTCGCGGTTCATCAGCCGCTCCACCGATACAAAAAATGTGTCCAGGTCCATATGTACTATTGTGCGTTTGTCGGGTTTCATTTTGCGAATTTGGTGTTTAGTGTTTAGCGTTTGGAGTTTCAGCGTGGAAGGGTTTAAAGTCCTGAATGACCAACCTTCACTCTGTTTCGGTCGGCGAAGAGTGAGGGGATGCCTGTCTGCCGGCGAGGCAGGGAAAACCTGGTTTGCTTCCAGTTTCTTGACGTTTCCATGTCCTACGGACGATGGAAAGTCTCCTGATTGTGAACTGCCGACTGTTGACTTCCGTCTTCTGTCTTCTGTCTCCCGTCCCCCGACGTTTCCAGGTTCTTCCAACGCTGGAAAGTCTACCGACTGTGAACTGCCGACTGTTGACTTCCGTCTTCTGTCTTCTGTTTCCCGTCCCCTGATGTTTCCAGGTTCTTTGAACGTTGGAAAGTCTCCTGACTGTGAACTGCCGACTGCCGACTGTTGGCTTCCGTTTTCCGTCCCCTGATGTTTCCAGGTTCTTTGAACGTTGGAAAGTCTCCTGACTGTGAACTGCCGACTGCCGACTGTTGGCTTCCGTTTTCCGTCCCTCTTCCCCCGATGTTTCCAGGTTCTTCCAACACTGGAAAGTCTCCTGATTGTGAACTGCCGACTGTTGACTGTTGACTTCCGTCTCCCGTCTTCAAACTTTCCTCACTTTTTTCTTGTTTATTAAAAATTTATTTATACTTTTGGTTAAAATTTAATCATTAAAACGGTTACAATATAATCATAAGTTTAGTTCCGAATGAGGGATTGTTGATAAAAAAATGTAGGTTGTAGGTAGGGCAATCGGTTTTTACTTGCAACCTGCCTGCCTCGCCATAGCACAGCGAAGGTGGGAAACATGCAACTTGTAACAATCTCAAACTTCAATAATAACTCAAACATCTAAAATATCTCAATCATCATGACCTTCAACACCAATATCAAATTTTTGCGCAAGCGCAGGGGCCGCACCCAGGATGATGTGGCCAGCGCACTGGGGCTTACGCGCTCCACACTGAACAACTACGAAAACCGGATTGCACAACCTGGCATGGAAAACCTGGTTAATTTTTCGGATTATTATGGGGTGGCTATCGACACACTCATAAAGGCTGACCTTACAAAACTAAGCGAGAGCCAACTTTCGCAGCTCGAAAAGGGTTACGATGTTTTTATCCGTGGAAGCAACCTCAGGGTGCTGGCAACTACAGTTGACCAGGAAAATGATGAAAATATCGAACTGGTTTCCGAGAAAGCCAGCGCGGGCTATACCAGCGGTTTTGCTGACCCGGAATACATTTGTATTCTGCCTACTTTCCAGTTGCCCTTCCTTTCGAAGGAAAAGAAATACCGTACCTTCCAAATCAATGGCGACTCAATGCTGCCAATTCCTCATGGTGCATATGTTACGGGCGAGTTTGTGCAAAACTGGAACTTTATCCGCGATAAGCAAGCTTATATCGTGTTGACCATAAACGACGGTATCATATTTAAGGTAGTCGAAAATCGTATTTCTGAAGAAGGCCAGCTTAGACTGCATTCACTCAACCCGATTTATCTGCCATATAGTTTGCATGTTAACGATATCCGGGAAATCTGGAAATTCGTCCATTACATCAGTTCCGAAGTACCCGAAACAAGGCCAACTGAAAATGAGATGATGGACAATATCAATGAAATAAGGGCGGAAGTGAAGAAAATTAGCGGACGGTTTTTGGATTAGGAGAGAAGAAGTTTCAGGTTGCATGTTCCAGGTTGCAAGTTCCAAACGTGGAGCTTCAGTTTGCTGGAAGTATAGAATGTCACAAAATAATTATTTTTGCATAATGACGAAAGCTGAGTTAAAACATATATCACCGTCAGTGTATGCCGAGGAAATTGGATTTGATTATGCCAATTCAACTTCAAGCGAGCATAAAAAAGAAAGCGGACAATTCTTTACATCGAAGGGGATTTCTGATTTCATGGGGAATTTGGCGCAATCAAAATCTGGTAAAATATCTATTCTGGACCCTGGTTGTGGTACTGCAATTTTGAGTTGTTCATTAATTGAAAAATTGATTGAGAAAGGTCAGATTAAAGAAATTAGCTTAACCCTTTTTGAAACGGATCATAATATTATCAAAGAAACAAAAAAGGTAATTTCATTTTTAAAGACATGGCTTTCTGGAAAGGGAATAACGTTAGATGTAAAAATTGAGCAGGCTGATTTTGTTCTTTTTAATTCCGATGTATTTTTGCAAAATACTTTATTTGAAGCCCAAGTGGTTGAACAGTATGATTATATAATCTCAAACCCACCTTATTTTAAAATTTCAAAGTCAGACAATCGTGCACAGGTTGCAAAAGAATTGGTTTATGGACAGCCAAATATTTATTCCATTTTCATGGGACTTTCAGCAAAACTTTTGAAACCTGACGGAGAGTTAATTTTTATCACCCCACGAAGTTTTGCCGCAGGAAATTATTTTAAAGCATTCAGAAATTCTTTTTTCAAAGAAGTGAGTGTCTCAAACATTCACATCTTTGAATCACGCAATAAGATGTTTAAGAATGATAAGGTATTACAGGAGAATATCATAATTCGAGCAACAAAACAAAAAACTTCAACAATTGAAGTTTCTGTAACAGAGTGCGAAAAAGACTTGAATCAACCCCAGAACTCTACTTATGATACAAATGAATTGATTGACCTAAATTCTAAGGAAAAAGTTTTATTCATTCCATCAAATAGTATTGAAGCCAATACCATAAAAGTATTTAGTCAATGGCATAATACTTTAAATGATTACAATATCCAGATTTCAACAGGCCCTGTGGTAGCTTTTCGTTGTAAAGAATTTTTGATTCCTGACCCTATTTCAGATATGCCAATTGCACCGCTTGTATGGTTACATAATATTAAAGAAATGGAATTTGTTTTTCCTTTAAAGAAGGGGGCAAAGCAGAGCTACATTCTAGATTCTGAAGAATCTAAAAAGGTGTTGTTGAAAAATAAAAATTACATTCTGATTAGACGATTTAGTTCGAAGGATGATAAAAGCAGACTTATTTGCTCCCCATATTTTGCGTCAAGTTCAGGGTTTGAAAGAATTGGAATTGAAAATCACATAAACTACGTTTATCGACCAAATGGTGAATTATCAAATGAAGAAATATGGGGGATATCGGCATTGTTTAGCAGTAAACTCTTCGATACTTATTTCAGGACATTTAATGGGAATACCCAGGTTGGGGCTTCTGAATTGAAACAAATTACAATGCCATCCTTAGAAAGAATAATTACAATTGGTGGAATCCTTCAAAGCACAAATCATCCATCAAAAATTGAAATAGAAAATATTATCAACAACATTTTATTTGGAATACCTTATGTCAAAAATAGAAGAAGCACAATCAATATTGAAAGAGTTGGGGTTGCCTGAAGCTCAACAAAATGAAATATCGGGATATACATTACTTGCTTTGGTCAACCTGAAAGAAAAGGATCCGTGGTCTAAAGCACTCAAACAAAGTCATGGTGTTTCAAAAGGGATAATGGCATTTATTTCCGAAAATTACAATAAAGAATACGCACCAAATACACGTGAAACTTTTCGACGGCAGGTGCTACATCAGTTTGTGCAAGCTGGAATTGTTGACTATAATCCAGATATTCCTGACTTACCAGTTAATAGTCCACGTGCTCATTATGCAATTTCTAAAATAGCATTGGAAACAATAAGAACATACAAAACCAAGAAGTGGAATAAATCAGTTAAACAACTCATTGACCAAATTGGGGAACTAAAAGCGAAGTATAGTAAAGACAGAAAAATGCTGCGTGTTCCCGTCAAATTAGCAGATGGAAAGGAGTTGCATTTATCGCCCGGTAAGCATAATGAGGTTCAGGCAGCAATTGTTGAAGAATTTGCGTCACGCTTTGCAATAGGCTCATCTCTTTTATATTTAGGGGATACAGAAAAAAAAGACTTACACGTTGATAAAGAAAAACTTGAAAGTATTGGAATCCCCATCACAGAGCATAGCAAACTTCCTGATGTAGTTATCTATGACGAGTCGAGAAATTGGTTGTATTTGATTGAGGCTGTCACATCCCATGGACCAATGTCTCCTAAACGAGTTTTAGAGCTAGAGGAATTCCTAAAGAAATGTAAGGCAGGTAAGATTTATGTTTCGGCGTTTCCAGATTTTTCAGAATTCAAAAAACATACAAACAACATTGCCTGGGAAACTGAGGTTTGGATTATGGATTTCCCAGAGCACATGATTCATTTCAATGGAGATAGATTTTTAGGGCCAAGATAAATTGATGCTATTAATGAGTGCTTACTGATTTCTCTCTGTTTCAGGCTCCAAATAATTCCGGATTTATTTTCCTCATTATTCATTGCAAAGTTGCAAATCACATGTACGCCATCATCGACATAGAAACCACGGGGGTAAGCTATAAAAGTGGAAAGATCACTGAGATTGCCATCCTGATCCATGATGGGAAAAAAGTTGTGGATGAGTTTACCACTTTGATTAATCCCGAGCAGCGGATTCCTTATCGCATACAGCAACTTACTGGTATAAACGACCGCATGGTGGAGAATGCCCCCAAGTTTTTTGAGGTTGCAAAAAAAATAGTGGAGATGACCGAAGACAGGGTTTTTGTAGCTCATAGTGTTAGTTTCGATTACAATTTTATCAGACAGGAATTTAAGAGCCTGGGTTATGAATTTAATTGCGAAAAGCTTTGTACTGTAAAACTCAGTCGTAAACTTATTCCTGGACGAAGATCATATAGCCTTGGTAAGTTGTGTGATGAATTAGGAATTGGCAACCCACAGCGGCATCGAGCCTACGGTGATGCATTAGCAACAGTAAAATTGTTTGAAATACTGTTGTCCATCGATCCTAACCCAACTGAAATTTCATTGCAGGGGCTTAACAGCAGTTTGAAACCTGAATCCATAAAGAAATTACCCGAGGGGGCTGGTGTATATTTTTTTTTGGATGATGACCACAACATCATTTATATAGGAAAAAGCCTGAATATCAAATCGAGGGTTATGGGCCACCTCAGCAACAATACAACCAAGCGGGCACTTGAAATGAAAAATAAGGTAGTCGATATTGGCTATGAAATTACGGGAAGCGAATTGATTGCACTTTTGTTGGAATCGCATGAGATCGCCAAACACTTGCCGGTTTACAATCGGGCTCAAAGACGAACAATGTTTAACCATGGTTTGTTTTACCAGGTTGATGAGGATGGCTATATTTGTTTCAGGATAGGTAGGTTGGACAAAGACGAAAGTGAAACGCCGCTAACAACTTTTAATTCACAAGTGGCAGCAAAAAACTTCCTGTTTGCAGTAACCGAAGAATTTCAACTTTGTCAGAAACTTTGTGGATTATATACTGCCAAAAATTCGTGTTTCCAATATAAAATTAAAGAATGTCTTGGTGCTTGTATTGGCGAAGAAAGTCCTGCCGATTATAATGCGCGTGCCCGCAAGTTGGTCGAAAAATACCTCTATAAAAACGAAAATTTCCTGGTGATTGATAAAGGACGTAACAACGATGAATGGTCGGTGGTGCATATTGAAAACGGAAGATACATGGGTTTTGGGTTTACCGAAAAAGATATTGATGGGTTCGATGAGTTGTCGATGTTTATGGATTGCGTGAAGCCTTACACCGAAAATAAGTATGTGCACTCAATCATCCGAAGTTACATCTCGAAGCATCCAATGGTGAAGGTTGTTGATTTGTGATGAGAGCAATGATGCAATGATAAAATGATAAAATGATGCAATGATAAAATGATGCAATGATAAAATGATGCAATGATAAAATGATGCAATGATAAAATGATGCAATGATAGAATGCTTAAATGATAAAATGCTTAAATGATAGAATGATTAGGCACTATTCCCCCTATAATCCATAACCTGGACGAGCCAGAACCAAACAGGTTATCATCTGTTCCAAAATCCAAAACTCAAAGCGCAAAACTCAAATAAATTCCAAAATTTTAAATCTCAAATTCTAAAAAGTTTGGAATTTAAAAATTTGAAGTTTGGGATTTATTTGTTATTTGTTTTTTGTCATTTGAAATTTCTT
>Ga0208900_1000201_pt1 | contig 36904 bp, 27 predicted proteins | sample AntAceMetag02UKK_FD_184763 | JGI IMG/M metagenome (GOLD analysis project Ga0208900, IMG submission 184763) | Saline lake microbial communities from Ace Lake, Antarctica - Antarctic Ace Lake Metagenome 02UKK (SPAdes) (version 2) | ecosystem: Environmental > Aquatic > Non-marine Saline and... | reverse complement strand
CCATCAACTTTCCATGCTTTCCCAGACCCTTCTGGTGGCCATGGAAGGTAAATTTTCCTTTGAGCCCACCCCCAAAGAGCAACGAGTATATGATCTGCTTAGAAAACGGCCCCATACACCGGAAGAACTATTACCCCATCTTAAGATACTGGCAGTACAATTTCTTCCCTTGGAACGACTGGAGGAGAGTGGTCTGGTGCAGCGATGCGGGTTGACCCCCACAGATCTTTTGCACGTAAAAGGTGACTTCACCAAATGGGATGCAGATCCGGCCCATTTTATGGTGAGCATCATGTCTCTTTTTTCAAAAAAACCCAAAAAAGAGTTGATAGAGATCCTTTTAAACCAGGTGGAAATGAATCTTGCCCTGGAGCTGTTGAAAAAGCAGATGTCCCGGGATTTTGCCATGGATGAGATGGAAAATACGCCGGTATTTAAACAATTAATGCGACAGATTGTAAACCCGGAAAACAGTCGTTATGCCATCTCTGCCCAATTTAATCATCCAGTCATCGGCATTGGTGCGCCGGTGCATTATTTTTTACCCCAGGCCGGGAAACGGCTCAATGCCCAAGTGATTATTCCCGAAGATGCGGATGTGGCAAATGCGGTGGGGGCCATCACCAGCCATATCATGATCAAGCGAAAACTCTCCATAAAGACGAATAGTTTTGGACGCTTTGTTGTGGAGGGCGTGGCCGGGAATAAACAGTTCATCAGTATTGGCCAGGCTGAAGCCTGGGCCATTGAATATCTTAAAGATCATGTCCAGGAGCTGGGACGAACTGCCGGTACCAGTCGTAAAACCGTTGCCATGGACATTGAGGATCGGGTGGTAAATACCGGGGGTGGTATTCCACTTTTTCTGGGTCGTAGTATTGTGGCGACCCTTTCAGGTAGTCCGGATATGGTATTGAGGGCGGTTAATGAATAAAACAATTTTTAATTTCCGTAATTTTTTCTATTGCAGTCTCTGTTTTTTTTGCATGTTTTCCCTGGCATTTGCCGGGGAGAGCCATCTCTCCTCCCATAAGGCCGTGTTTGGCGAAGCAGAATTTGTGGGGAATATTTCCAATAAAAAAATTGATGAAGCCTCGGGGATGGCAGCATCACACCGGCAAAATGATCGGCTATGGCTGAACAATGACAGTGGGGATAATGCTGTTATTTATGCTGTATCAAATAATGGAAAGGGGTTGGGCCAAGTGCAGGTGGCCGGTGCAAAAAATATTGACTGGGAAGATATGGCCTCCTTTGACTGGAAGGAGAGACCCTATCTATTGATCGCCGATACCGGTGACAACAAAGGGAAACGAAAGAAATGTACCCTCTATATTATTGAAGAACCGGTGGTAACGAACCATGGTATTTTTCCCAAAAACGTCGATATCCAGTGGCAGATTAATTTTCAGTATGAAGACGGCCCCAGGGATTGTGAGGCGGTTACTGTGGATGTGGCTGCGAAACAATGCCTGCTTTTGAGCAAACGGGAGGAGTGTCCGCAATTGTACACACTGCCGCTTTTCCCCACACCGGGGCAGCGCATTGTGACGGCTAAAAAAATTGCCAGGATCTCCACCCTTCCCCAGCCCAACATAGAAGATCTCATCCAGCCCTATGGCCGGAATCGATCCCAGCCCACGGCAATGGATATAACACCGGATGGACAGCACTTGGTAATCTTAACCTATAAACATGCCTATTTATATTCAAAAGAAAATCACCAGACCTGGAATTCTTGTTTTGATGGTGATCCTGGGATAATCCACCTTCCCCTGGTGGGCCTGGGTTCCCTGATCCAGCGGGAGGCCATGTGTTTAAGTCTGGATGGGAAATGGCTTTATCTCACCTCTGAAAAACTTCCAGCCCCTTTGTATCGCCTGGAAATAAGGTTAAATTAATGCAGGGTTCGAACAAAGAAAACGGCTACAGTTGAATGCTCCCTTACTTGAGTAAAAACTTTTTCACTTTTGATATTAAATTATTTTTGATGGAAATGGTAAGATAAAGATCTCCCTTTTCTCCAGAGACAGGATCTTCTTTACCCAGGCCCTTTAACCTTATTTTGCGGCCCTCCTGGATGTTTTCAGGAATTTTCACAATGAGCTTTCTATCCTGTTTCTTATGATAATAGGCATATGGCCCCCCTTTTTTTACGTGGGACTCAGACAGGGTAATTGTGTCGTAACTGTTTAGACTGTTAATACTTTCTTCAATATCAGGTGCCTTCAACGTCTGGGAGAGCACATTGTTCAAAAGAGTTTTACCAATTGCCTGGAGGATATTTTTGTTGGAACTGCGCGGTCGATTTCCACGGTGGTGGCCAAAGGTGCCAAACATGAAAAAGCCCCCACCGTGGGTTTTGCCTGATTTAAATAATTCGTTAAATCCCCGAATGCCAAAATTATCCGCAATCTCCTGGAATATTTTTTCAATATCAGATTCCTGCAAGATATCGTTATAGTTATTTCTTTGCCGAAACTGACCGGTGGCACCCTCTCCGAATTGCTCCCGAAGCTGATCATAATGTTTTCTTTTTTCGGGATTGGAGAGCACTGCATAGGCTTCATTTAACTGGGTCATTTTTTCTGAGGCGCTTTCATCATCCGGATTTCTATCTGGATGAAACCGGATGGCCAGTTTTTTATAAGCCTGCTTTATCTGTTTTGGATCTGCCTGCCTGGTAATATTCAATGCTTTGTAATAATCAATTGTTGTCATAAATTTTTATTCTTTTCTCTGGGGGACGTCACTCATAAGTACCCATACATATGTTTTTCGGTACTCCACAGACATATTCCATTGATATTTAGGCATCCTTCATTTACCCGTTTACATTTGTTGGGGCAATAAGCCCATTTTTCCGGAATTATTTCCCCCAAAAGTGTAAAATACTTTGGGGGTGATATGAAGGATGCCGATATTTAAGGGTTTTATTTTGAAGAATAGTAAATATTCGGGTTGGCACTGTAAATGTTTGGCCAGTGCCTCATATTCGCTTAGTTGGGACTGCGTAGCATACTATTGCTATGTGAGCAGGCCCAAATGAGTGAAGATGGGGTGCTGGCCGAATATTTACGAAGAATATATGCTCGGGTACTTATCATTAAATGAGGCAAGGCGACTGCCATCTTGTCAGTTATTTTGGGCGAACACTCTGTAATAGATATCTGCCACGTAAACCACACCAATGGGATGACTATTTTCCAGTACTGGCAGGCGATGATAATTATTTTTGATCATGCGATCCAAGATGACGATAATGTGATCGTCCGGTGAGGCACCAGTGACGTTATCACTCATGAGTTGGCTCACTTTTTTTACTTTAAGATCATCAACTAATCTTTTTATCTGGGGATCATTCCATACCAGTTCATCACCATTAATACCATAATTAAGGAAGGATGGTCTCAGATGATAAAGGATATCAAACATGGTTATAACTCCAGCCAGGTGGTTATATTCATCAATGACCATAAGGCTGTTGGTTTTATCTCCAGTTTCCCTCACCCGGCCATTGGTAATTTTTTTAATGGCCTGTGCGATGGAGGCATCTTTGTGGATCATATCAAACGACTTTACCATGATATCTTTGGCCCTTAGTGACATAGTGAACTCCTTTTATGGAATGGTTGGAGGTGAAAAAAGCAATAAAGATTTCATGAATGAAATTTATGAAACTCCTTTTATCTATATATTGCTTATCCTTCACGTGCTGGCTGGGGCATGGTAAATAAAAAATACATTAAAATCAAGAAAGATTCCGTGATTGATTATTTCTTTTCGGTATTGGATGCGACATCAGGCGATTTTACCGGAATGTTTAAAGAGACCCTGGGGGCATCTTCCCATTGCTGTTTTATCGTGGCCACCTGTTTCAGGAATATTTCTTTATGGGGGTTTGTCAAGGACTTGCCGGTGGGCAGGTTCATTTTGCTGTAATCCACATACTTTCCATTTTTTTTAAATCTTAAATCCAGGTGGGGGCCTGTGGCATAACCGGTGCTGCCCACATATCCTATTATTTGCCCTTTTTTAACCGTTTGATTTTTTTTAATGCGGGCATTAAATTTTGACAAGTGCAGATATTCACTGATACCCAAACCGGTATGCTTAATTTTAATATAATTTCCAGCACTCTTGCAATACCCCTTGAAAACGATGGTGCCGTCGCCCACACTTCTAACAGGTGTCCCCCTGGGAGCGGCATAATCAATACCGGGGTGGGCCATGTATTTTTGTTTGATGGGATGAAGACGCCTTGTGGTGAATTTTGAACTGATTCGACTGTACTTCAGAGGGCATTTTAAAAAGGATTTTTCCAGGCTGTTCCCTTGTTCATCATAATAACTGACCCTCCCATTGGCTTCGTATCCAAAGGCCTGAAAGGTGTTATTAGAACAGGTGAGTTGTGCTGCTTTAATTTTTTCTATGCCAACATATTTATTTTCAACAAATTGTTCTTCAAAGGTGATCATAAATTCATCGCCCTTGTGCAGATGGCGAAAATCCATGGTGCCGGCAAAAATATCCCCCAGGGCGTAGATCAACTCCTGGCTCATTCCAGAATCACTTGCTGCGTTCCACAAATTACTTGTAATGGTTGCAGACAGGGTTCTGGTTTTTATTTTAATTTCTTTTTTCCCTGTATACACCTGGATGGGTTTTTCAAAGGCAAAGGCCACGTAACTTGTGGATGTTTGATCATATATAAAGTATTTGACCTGATTATCATCCTTTGGGGAGGAAATCAGACTATAGGTGTTGCCTGCTTTAATGCGTCGAACGTCAAAAACAGGCTTTGATGTTTTGGCAGCCTGGAAGATGGTGGCGTTGGAAATGCCATGGGGATTGAGCAGATGGGCCAGGGTCTGCCCGGATTTTACCACCCCGGTTTTAAGCGTGTAGCCATCCATGGCAATGCCGCAATATCGTTTTTCCGGGGAATTTTGAAGGGGGGTGGGCAGACTTGTGGCGTGTTGTGGGGTTTTATCTGGGGTGTTTTTTGGTTGAAAAGCCGTCTGGCTTCTAACAAGCGGGTCTGTCTGCTGGGGAACCATACCGGTCAATGAAACAAAAATCAGTGCTGATATGAATAAGAAAAAAAGACGGTGTGGTAAGTTCAAGGAAACCCCTTTTTATTAAAAAGTTGCTTAGGTTATTGTAAAAATGAATTGGCCTACAAATAATTGATTGCAAATCACAACAAATTCCAGGAACATACAATTAAAAACCGTTTGATTCAATGATTATCTTCCATCTTTATCTTAAATTTTTGTTTCACCCAGCAGGCGATTCAACGAAACCTATGCTCCACCCGCACTGCCCGGATGAGCCATTACCGGTTCAGCCATTGGTGGCATTTTCCCACAATCTGGCGGTAAACTTCGGTGGGTTCCCGGGGGTCGGATTTCGGCAAATTGAATCCATGGTCACCCCCCTGGATGATCTCCAGTTCCACGGGTGCAGGTAGACAGTCAATAACACCGGACAGGAGATCAAGGTCGCAGAAGGGATCCCGGGTGCCTTCAAAAAAAAGCATGGGAGCAGTTATGGAGGGAAGATGTGCATCCCTGAGACTTTCCTTCCGCCCCGGTGCATGGAGGGGATATCCCAAGAAAATGATGCGGTGGGGGGAGATCTCCCCGCTGGCTGCGGCCAGGGAGGCGATGCGTGCACCAAGGGATTTTCCCGCAGCCACCACGGTGTCCACCCCATGACCGCTGTGGTGGATCAGATAATCCAGGGCCGCCTTCCAGCAGGCAATAAGTCGGTGATCCGGATCAGCGGATTTCCGGCCTTTGTCCTTGTAGGGGAAATTAAACCGAAGCGTGATGTATCCCAGATCGGCCAGCCCCTTTGCCACCCCCTGAAGTGAGGGATGATGCATGTCGTTGGACATGCCGTGGGCAAAAACGATGCCGGTGGAACTGTTTTCGTTAAGGTTCTCCGGTTCGGTCAGAATACCAGATACAGACCCTTGACCGGGAATGGTGATGGTAACTGCTTTGTTTTTCATGTGTTTTTTTCCTGTTGTTTTTGAATTATTATGCTATGCCACTGTCAGAAATTTGTCAAAAGAAATGAGGCCTCACCCTGGCTTGGCAAATATGGTAGCATTGGACAGGCAGATCAGGAGGAAACCGTATTGCCATGACTTTTTTTGAAATTGTTCTTATTGCTGTGGGTTGACGGTTGCCAGCGGGGTAATCCTGCTTGTCATCGGATTGCGCATCCTGGGTACCCATCTGGAAATATTTTGACACATCCGCATAGATTTAAGATCAAAGGAGCTTTTATGTTGCTGAACACTTACAAACTTGAAATTGTCAATTCCGAATGCATGCCCGGAGCAATGGGCGTTCTTTGTTTTGCCCATCTGGACCAGAATGTTGCCGAGGCCATTCCCTATGTAAATGCCGTGCTGGGAGGATCTACCTATATAAAAGACCCTCCGTCGGTGACCTTTAAATCACAGGGCAAACTGATCACCATTTATCAAAATAAAATCGCCATCAATGCCTTAAAGGATGAAGCCGAAGCCCGTAAAATAGTTGAATGGCTCAAACGGGAAATCAACGATGCTTGGGAAAACAAAGACAGTATCACCCCCAGCTTTGAAGCCATGCCCCAGCCAAAGTTGATGAAAATATTAAAACTGCTGCCGAAAACCAACTGTAGAGAATGCAAAGAACTCACCTGTCTGGTGTTTGCCACACGTGTTGTCGAAGGGGCTAAAGGGCCGGAAAGCTGCCCGGCGCTGACAAGTGAAAACAGGGAAAAACTGGAAGAGTATCTGGGTGGGTTTGATCTTAATATTTAACCTGGTTCTTTGTTTTTCCAAAAAACAGTCAAATTCTTCAGGGAGTTTTGCATGCCCTATTCGCGTCGACTTTTTCAAACAGGTCACCCAATGGGTGACCTGTTTGAACAAAATGTTTGATGAAATCCTGCCTGACAAAGAGAATGATACCCAGGGATGTATTCCGGATTTCAGATATGCGTTGGAATACATGAATTCCTTATCAGCCTTGGTGTGCAGGTGGAAATCCGCCCTGAGCCAGGTTGAACCATGGGTGGATAGATCAAAGTTTTGATGTTTTTCAGTCATCTTTACCCTCCAAACGCTCTTCTATCAGCCTGCGTTCTTTTTCGATTTCTCGCTTTAATTTTTCCTCACTTGGTAAATAGAGCATATATTTGGAAGCAAAAAGTTGTTTGCTCTCGTTGAGAACTGAATATTTGGCAACTGCTATTTTTTTCTTTGAGCAGAGAATCAAACCAATGGTCGGATTGTCGCTTTCCTGGCGATATTGTTCTTCAAACATACGCACATACCCATCCATTTGTCCGATATCTTGATGAGTCAGTTCACCAATTTTCAGATCAATTAACAAATAGCATTTTAAAATACAATTATAGAATACAAGATCTATATAAAAATATTTATCGTCAAACTGCATACGCTTTTGACGTCCGACAAAAGCAAACCCTTTGCCCAGCTCCAGCATAAATTCCTGAAGGTTGGAGATAATTGCAGCTTCCAGTTCTGATTCATGGAATACTTTGGCATCAGGGATACCGAGGAAATCCAGAATGTATGGATTTTTTATAATGTCTTCCGGTTTTTGCGGATTTTGTCCTTCCCTTGCAAATTCCAGGGTACCTTCCTTGTCTTGACTTTTGAATAATCTGGCAAAAAGAAAGGTATGAATCTGACGATTAAGATGTTTTACGTCCCAATATTCTTTTTCCGCCTCAATTTCGTAAAATAGTCGCTCATTTTTATTTTCCACATCCATGAGAGCCCGATAATGGGACCACCCGAGGCTTGGGGAGAAACCACGTATAGTTTCCGTTTCAAGGGCTTCTGACAGATCATCCAAAACGCCACATCGGGTGTGGCGTTTTGGATTGGTATCCGATTCGCCACATCCAATGTGGCAAATTTCGGGCATTCGCCGGGAATAAACCTGATAGAATTTCCTAAAATAACGGAGGTTAGTCGTTGAAAACCCCCTGCCAATTTTTGATGTCAATTCAGCGGATAGATTATCAATGATTTTCCTGCCGTAATCCGCACGATCAACACCGCTTTGAATTTCTTCGACAATCTCCCGTCCAATCAGCCAATAGGCCAAAACCATATTGGAATTAACCGCACGAACCACATTGGAACGGGCTTCTTTGAGAATGCTTACAACACGATCAAAAAGGGAATCATGGCTTGTTTTTTGAATGTCAGTATTCATTTCGTTTCCTTTAAAATTTTATTGAAGGCATCGGGCAGCTTGTTTGTTGTTTGCCTGCGTCTAAAACTTTTCGACCTGTGTGGGTAGCATTTTGCTGACCCTGTTTGAAGCAGCATTACCGTGTTATTTGTAATCTAACAATACAAATTGACGGTTAAATTTGATCTATTTGCCTTGCCAAACACTACAGATAATTGATACCCGCACAGGTCGAAACCTTTTAAGGCATCTCACAAAATACCACGTTGTATCATTGTCTCCCCATGAAAAACCATATATCGTGCTTGTATTTTCTAAAAAAACAATATATAGTCGCCTCCCTCAATAATAATCAACAATATTTTAAGTTCTAAATTTTGGCATCCTTCATATGATCTCAAAAGTAGTTTACACTTTTTAAAGAACAATTGCCATAAAATGGGGGGTCACCCTGTGAAAGTGTAAAGTAGAAATGAAGGATGCCTAAATTTTCAATAAGTCTAAGAGGATTGTGTAAATGGGTGGAGAAAAAATCGAGACAGAGCAAATAGATTTCTTGACGGAAAATGCCAGAACCGTTCTGGAAAGGCGTTATCTAAAAAAAGATGCAGCCGGAAATGTCTGTGAATCACCGGAGGATATGTTCAGGCGGGTGGCCAGCCATATAGCTCAAGCTGAGAAAAATTATGATGAAAAAGCGGATGTCCAGAAGTTTGAGAATTTATTTTACAGCCTGATGGCCGAGTTCAGGTTCCTGCCCAACTCCCCAACCCTGATGAATGCAGGCAGATCCCTGGGGCAACTGGCAGCCTGTTTTGTCCTACCGGTGGAAGACAGCATTGATGGTATTTTTGATGCGGTTAAAAATGCCGCCACCATACATAAATCAGGCGGCGGAACCGGGTTTTCGTTTTCCCGGCTTCGCTCTGCAAATAGCAAGGTCGGTTCCACCGGCGGTGTGGCATCCGGCCCTGTCTCCTTTATGAAAATTTTTAATACGGCAACGGAACAAATTAAACAAGGCGGAACCAGGAGAGGGGCAAATATGGCTGTCCTTCGGGTGGATCACCCGGATATCATGACCTTTATCGCCTGTAAAAATGATAAAAAAGAACTGAACAACTTTAACATCTCCGTTGGCGTGACAGATCAATTCATGGCTGCCGTGGCCCAAAAAAAAGAATATGACCTCATTGATCCGCACTCAGGGAAAAAAACCGCCCGTCTAAATGCGGCTGCAGTTTACAATGAACTGATAAAACAGGCCTGGGGAACGGGTGATCCTGGCATAGTATTTATAGATGAGATCAACCGGTTTAATTCAACTCCGGGTCTCGGAGAAATTGAATCAACCAATCCCTGCGGTGAACAGCCACTTTTGCCCATGGAGGCCTGTAACCTTGGTTCCATCAATCTCACCCGATTCATCACAGGAACAAAAAATAAGCCGGAAGTAGATTTTGAAAAGCTTCGGGAGACCATCCATCTGGCTGTCCGATTCCTGGATAATACCATAGATATGTCCAAATATCCCATGGATGAGATCAATGAAATGGTCAAGGGAAATCGAAAAATCGGTTTGGGAATCATGGGGTTTGCAGATTTACTCTACATGCTTGATACCCCCTATGACTCAGAAGAAGCACTGGCACTTGCCGAAAGAATCATGTCCTTTGTTCAAACAGAATCCCACAAAGCCTCTTGTAATCTGGCAAAAATTCGGGGTGTTTTCCCCAATTTTGATCTGAGCATTTTTAAAGATAAAAAAGATCAGCAAATGCGCAATGCCACCACAACAACCATTGCTCCCACCGGAACCTTGAGCATCATTGCCGCTTGTTCCAGCGGTATTGAGCCAGCGTTTGCACTGAGTTATGTGAGAACAGTTATGGACAATGACCGGTTGATTGAGGTGAACCCGGTTTTTAAACGCCTGGCCATTGAAAAAGATTTTTACAGTGATGCCTTAATGGGGGAAATTGCGGAAAACGGCACAGTCAAAGGGAATTTGAATGTGCCTTCTGATATTCAAAAGATTTTTGTTACAGCCCATGACATTAAACCGGAAGATCATATAAAAATGCAGGCTGCGTTTCAAAAGCACACAGATAATGCGGTTTCAAAAACGGTGAATCTACCCCATGAAGCCACAGAAACGGATGTCAGATTTATCTATGACCAGGCGTTTAAACTTAAATGCAAGGGCGTTACCATATACCGGGACGGCAGCAAGGATAACCAGGTGCTTTCGGTTTCCGGTAAAGAGCGTAAGGCGGATGATGATGATAAGGATGAGGAGGATGATTTCCTCCATGCGGGTAAGGCCCGACCCAATGTCCTTGAAGGGTTCACCGAAATGATCAAGACCGGCATGGGAAATCTCTATGTGTCGGTGTCCGAGTACAATAACCGCCCCTTTGAACTTTTTGCCATCATTGGAAAATGCGGAAAATCCACCACAGCCAAGACCGAAGCCATTGGCAGACTGATCTCCCTTGCTTTCAGGTCTGGCATTAAAGTGGATGAGATCATTAATCAGCTCAAGGGCATCAGCGGAGAGCATACGGTGTTTCAGGAAGGCGGTCTGGTTCTTTCCATTCCTGATGCCATTGCCAAGGTACTGGAGAAAAGATACCCATCCCAAAAAAATGGAAACGGAAAAAGACAGCATAAAAACAGCCTTAAATCCGATCTATGCCCGGAATGCGGGCAGATCATAACCTTTGAAGAGGGTTGTAAAACCTGCCATTCATGTGGTTACACCAAATGCGGATAGAAAGAATGAGTCCTAAATAACGGTCATGTTCTGACGGACACAACGAATATTTAAAATGGCATTATGCCGCCCCCCTCCGACGGGCAATGGGCCCGGCCCGGAACTGTTAGACAGCCCAATTGGCCGGTTCCTATTACCCATCGGAGGGGGGCTCTGCTGAGGCTATTTGGACACTTCATTTTCATATAAACGGGCATGTCCTGCCGGACACAACGAATATTGGGTCGTAGACGCGGAGCCAAATGATATCATGCCGCCCCCTCCGACGGGCAATGGGCCCGGCCCGGAACTGTTAGACAGCCCAATTGGCCGGTTCCTATTACCCATCGGAGGGGGCTCTGCTGAGGGTGCTTGGACACTTCATTTTCATATAAAAGTTACCCTGGGCTAAGAGGACAGGTTTTCAAATCTGCCCCCGCCTCCCTCTGAATTTCCACAATGGGAATCTCCCATGTTTCACATGCAACTCCAGGAAGAAAATCAGGTTGACAATCGGTCTTCTTCCGCTGAAGCATGGCCAGAATTCGTATTTTTTTGATCTCATCTTGTTTTGGGTTCCATTGTTGCCGGGCCCCCCGGGCTATGGCGGCCACGGGGAGACCTTTTTGTGTACACAGATAGGTCATGGTGGGAGAGTGTTGCACAAGTCGCAGCTCATCCCCGGGACTAAGTTCTTTGAGTGCTGTATGGATGGGATGATTCGGTGATTTCCTTCCGGCATAATCCAGGAAAATATCCTTTAACGGGAGTATTTCGTAATAAACGTTTTGAACTGCCACTGCCCTGGAATGACCCAATTTTATATGAAGGCCATTATAATTAAAGACTGAGTCCGAAATAACATACCCTTTTAAAAAGCTGGGAACACTATCCTTCAACGGTGGGGTGTTCTGAAAAGGGCCAATTATTTGAGACTGGTTCCTAAATCGACACCCATCAAGGCAGGTCTCGTGGCTTAAAATCTTCACATGGGGGTTATCTTTACCAGCCATGGAAAAAATTCCCAACCATTCTTTTGCCCGGGTCATGGCCACATAATAGAGCCGCCGTTCCTCCTCCATCTCCGCCATGCTTTGGGGGATGCGCCACATCCCATCCAAGATAAACACATGGGAAAACTCCATGCCCTTGGCGCTGTGAACTGTACCCAAAAAAATACCCTTTCCCAGTCTCTGTTCCCGTTTTTGCTCCAGAATCAGTTGTGAAAAAAAATGATGAACCTGGAACAAGGTGATTTCACCATCCCCGGTTTCCGCCTCCAGGGCCATCAATCCATCTTCAATGAATTGGTGCCATGGGTTTAAATTTTTAGAGGTGTTTACATTAATGGTTTTATTATCTGAGTGGTTTCTCTGGTTTTCTTTTAACGGATTGTTTTTCAAATTGATGGATATCTGTCTTGAATCTTCAGGGATAAAAAGTGATGCAATGCTGAAATGTGATTGATACCGTACCAGCAGTTCCGATGCCCGGGAAAAAAAGTCTGGATGCTGTACCAAATCCGCCATGAAATCGACAATTTCCCGAACCCGGAACAAAGAGAAACGGCTGGCCCCGGTGAGGGGAAGGCTCATGGGAATACCTTGTGCCTCCAGCACCGAGCGCACAGCCAGGAGCATGGGATGGTTCATGCCATTTCTGGATAAAATCGCCATCTCTTCCAGGGCCGGGGCTGGGTGCTTTGCAAGCATCATCTTCAGAGCTTCGGCCAGTTGCCGGGCCTGATCCATTTCATCCAGAACCTGGAACAAGATCACCTCTCCCTGGGGGCGCTGTGCCAGGTATTGGGGGCTTATCTGCATGGGATGACCGGTTTTCATGCGATCTCGGTTATGAGAAATAAGGGCATTTCCAAGTTCCATGATACAAGGAGCAGAGCGGAAATTCTCCGTAAGATGAAACACCTCAGCCGCATAATCTTCCTTGAATTTTCTGATAAATTTAACACTGGCGTTTCTGAACCCGTAGATGGATTGATCATCATCCCCCACGGCCATGATGTTGAGTTTGCCGGAATTTCCTTGTTTTTTGTCCACTTCAAGACGTCTACCAGCCACAGCAGAGATGAGATCGTACTGGTTCTGATCAATGTCCTGGTACTCATCCACCAGAATATACTCGTAGCCTGCCAGAATGCGCTCTCTGATCTCGTCCACGCCAAGGCCGGGCAACTCCTTGTTACCTGACAGGATATTTGTGGCTTCGGTGATGATGGTATCAAACCACTGGGTGAGAGAGGTCGCCGGTGCAAGAGGTCTGCCAAGGTTTCCCCGTGTTTTTATTTGGGTTCCTCCTTCCATGGTCATCCCCGGAGTTTTGCCGGTGATCTGCATGGCAAGGGAATGAAACGTCATCACCGATACCCCCCAGGCATCTTGATTGATCAGGGTCAGCAGCCTTTTTTTCACTAACACCGCAGCGCTGTGGTTGTAGCACAGCACCAGCACGGCCCCGGGGTTTACCCGTTTCACCCTGACCAGCCAGGCACACCGGTGTACCACGGTACGGGTTTTGCCAGATCCTGGCCCTGCCAGCACCAGCAGATTACGATGGGCACCCGCAGTGACAATGCGCTCCTGATCTGGATGTTTTAAACTGGAGACGATATTTTTAAAAGAGGCTTCACTTGTGGCCATCTTAAGCATGCCCTTTTTCCCGGGAAAGAATTTTTTGATAAAGGCTTCGGTGTCCATGGAAAAATAGGCCAAAATCATGTTCAGGGCCTGCTTTATCTTTTCTGTGCCCATCATCGCAAAGGCGTTCATGATGTGAATTTGAAAGATGCGTTGGGTGTAGTGCAGGGATAAGGGTTCAAAATCTGATCGGGTGTAGCGTTTGGCGGCATCATTTTTGTCCATTTTAAGGGTCATGGCCTGGCGGAAAACTGCCATTCCGTGCTGGAGACTGATCACCTTGTTATCATGGAGAAACAAAAGCCCTGCCTCCAGGGCCGCCATCATTTTACCGGGCTTTATATCAATGGTGGCAATGCTGCTGATAAGATAGTGGGACAGATAATCGTAGGAAAATCGTACTAATATTTCTTTTTGTGTTTTTTCCGCACCCGGGGCCGCATCCCTGATGGCCTGGAGGAGCAGGATCGCAAGATCGTGACGTCGCTGGCTGATGTTTGCCATGGTGTGCCACTCCCGGCGAAGTCGCAGGCGGCACATGTCCCGGTTCTCATAGGATACTTCCAGGCTGGGAATAGAATTTCCAAACCCTTTGCCATCTCCGGCCATGGTTTTCAACAATTGTTTGATAAGCTCCACACTGGTGCCGTCCACGCCCATGTCCAGGATTTTCTGGTTCATGGCCCGGAAGGTGAGGTGGACGGTTTCGTCAACTTCAGCATGGGGATGAAGCTCTGCCATTGCTGCCAACATGGCCTTTTCCACGGCGCACACCCGACCCAAAGTGGCGCTGGCATTGCCCTTTCCCGACTGCTTCACCCAGGCAGACAGCATCAGGCTGCGTTCAATGAGCCCTGCCTCGGCCATGTCGTTCATCACCGAGATGATCTTGCGGGTGTTACGGAACTCGTCGGGCAGGTGGGGAATTTTTCCCAAGGATTCACAGATCTGGTCGGCATTGAGTCCCATATCTTTGGGGGCATTGACCAGTGCCAAAAGAATGGTGTTCCAGATGTCTTTGTTCAGGGCCGAGAGGTTCAGGGCGTTGATGCGCTGGGTCGCCTCATCCATGTCCTGGAACTTTGGTTTTCCCTGGAACACCGAGGTGCGGTTCTCCTCCCGGGATAAAAATCCCCCCCGTTCCAGCCAGGACACGGCGGTTTTCACCCGGGTTTCATAATCCCCGTCCGACAGGTCAAAGCCTGTGTCCACCCGATTGTCCCGCAGAATTTCCCCGGCCGTGACCACGATGTCGCCCTCCCGGTTACGCCGGGCCCTTTTAATGCCCTTTAAAATTTGGGCAATGTCCTTTGTGGTGAGCCGGGTGGCGCTGCTCAGGCGGAACTGGGCTTCAATGTCGTCTTCATCATATAAAAGGATGCACCGGGCATCCTTATTATCCCGTCCGGCCCGGCCCGCCTCCTGGAGATAATTTTCCATGGATCCGGGGATGTCATAGTGGATCACCAGACGGACATTTTCTTTGTCAATGCCCATTCCAAAGGCGTTGGTGGCTGCAATCACCGGAAGAGTGCCGGAAATAAAGCCTTCCTGAACCTCCCGTTTTTCTGGCGGGGTCATGGCCCCGTGAAAAAAGCCGGATTGCCATCCTTTCTGGTTGAGATATTCGGACACGGCTTGGGTCTTTTTTCGGGTGGCGCAATAGACAATGGCGGCCCCCTCGCTTTCATCCGGAAGTCGCTCCTTTAACATGCTATGGAGGGTTTCAAGCTTTTCATGGGCAGAAACTGCATGGATTTCAAAGTGAAGGTTGGAGCGTTCCACCCCGCCCTGGAACAGGGTGAGTGCAAGGTTCAGCTCGTCTTTGAAATGGCTGATGATCTCTGCCACTACATCCTGCCGGGCCGTGGCCGTGAAACAGGCCACCGTGGGCGTTAATTTTTCTTTTAACGAAAATTCCCGGATGAACCGGGAGGCATAGAGGTAATCCGGCCGGAAGTCATGGCCCCATTTGGACAGACAGTGGGCTTCGTCAAACACCCAGCAGCGGATCTGACGGGTGGTTAAAATTTTTCTAACAGATCCGTTGCGTAGCTGTTCCGGGGAGATGTAGAGAATGCCGATGTCCCCCAGGGCCACCTGATCCATGACCAGACCCCGCTCCGGCGGTGTCAACAATCCGCTGATGGTGGCCCCGGCCGTGCCTCCAGTGCTTTTGTTTAAATTGTCCACCTGATCCTTCATCAATGCCTGTAGAGGGGAGATCACAACGGTGAGGCTGCCAGTGTTGAAGTAACCTGCCAAGGCCGGAATCTGGAAACAGATGGATTTCCCGCCGCCCGTGGGAAGAATGCCAAGCAACGGCTTTCCTGCCAGACCATGGGTGACAATCTGTTCCTGGAGGGGGGTGCCGTCGGGAAGTTTTCGATAAGTCGAGTATCCAAAAAACCGGGTAAGGTGTTTCACCGGGTCATGGCTGTTTCGACAATAGGTGCAATTCTTATCCGAACAGGGTTCCTCCCGGAGTCCAGACAGCAGAGAGACAATGGCGGGAAACTGTTTTCTGACCCAGGGGGGCAACACGGAATTGCTCCCAGCCACCTGGAGCCAGGCCAGGGCATAGGAGAGGATGAATCGTTTATCAGGCTTTTTCCAAAAAGTTAAAAATAAACGTTTCCAAGAGCTGTAGCAGATCTTGTTCCGGGTTTTGTCCTGGAAAATATCCATGGCCCGATCCCGGGTAATCAGAGCTGTTGCCCCGCACTTTTCAAAACATGCTGCAAGCCCCCTGCCCGGCCGGGAAAAGGCTTTGCCAGGGAATACTTGAAGGAAATCCGTTCCTTCAAGCAATTCCATGTTCAGAAAACAGGCCCGGTAAAACAATAACAGCTCCCTGTCCATGGCGGAAAAGGCATCCATCTGATCCCAAAGCAGGGTGGCAGCAAGCCGTGCATCGGATACAGGATTGTTGATGCTATCCTTCACCAATTTGTAATCTTTCACCAGTCGATGGTAGGGATTATGGGGAAAGGCCAGGGGAGACAGCCACAACGTATCCATGACAGGCTTTTTAAAAAGAGCCAGATCCGGGCAATTTTGGGCCATGACCGGCAGATCATGAAATAGGATGTTGTGACCGACAATGTATTCGGCCCCATGGGCAAAGGCATCCAGATCATTAAGCGCGGTCAGTGTATTGAATCGTCCTTTTCTTTCAAATATCTTCTCCCCTTGCACAGCCCCCATGTGAACGATGTCACCCCGGGGGATCATTTCCAGATCAAGGAAGAGCATATTGGGTAAATCAACTGAGGCATGGGCCTTTATGTCGGCATGAGGATCGTCATTCATGGAAAAGGTTTACCAGTAAGGCATTGGTTTGATCAAGTGTTTACTTGCTATTCATCAATATTGGTGGAAAGGTACCGCGATCATCATGGGGAGGAATTCAATACTTGCTATTGGAATACATCCCCCCCGTCCAATTTGTTTGACAAGACCTATTAAGAATACTAATATTAATGCTAATAATATATATTTATTGATGATAGAATCATAAGGAAGTCAGAAATTTCTAATTTACCACTTATATTTTTCAAAGTTAAATATATCGGTTTTTCAACCGGATTTGCAGGTAAATTGATTTTTTCTGACTCCTAACCTGGACAAGCCAGAGCCAAAAATGGTTTTTTATTCTCTTGCCAAAATAACACAAAAATAAGAGATAAGAATCTAATGTTGACTGAGAAACGAATAGGAGGCAAGGGAATGACAAATTTGATTTTGACAGACATAACGGCCAGCATTTCTGAATTTAAAAAAAATCCCATGGGTATCGTCGCCGAAGGAGAGGGGTTTCCAGTGGCAATCTTAAATCGAAACAAACCTGCTTTTTACTGTGTTCCTGCCAAAGCATATGAACATCTCATGGACAAACTGGAAGACCTTGAACTCAATGCCTTGGCTGATGCGCGTAAAGGTCAACCTGAAATAGACATTGAACTTGATGAATTATAAACTAAAATTTAAAAAAGAGGCATTAAAAGAATGGGAAAAACTGGATGAGAGCCTGCGAATCCAGTTTAAAAAGAAACTTGCGGAACGTCTTAAAAATCCTGTTGTTCCGGCTTCAAGATTATCAGGAAAGCACAATCGATTTAAAATAAAACTTAAAAATGCGGGGTATCGATTGGTTTATGAAGTCAGGAATTCAGAGCTTATCGTGGTGGTCATAGCTGTGGGAAAGCGAGAAGCCAACAGGGTCTATAAAGCTGCATCAACCCGTTAAACGCGATGATCAAGTGTTTTTATGGAATATATCCAGAATGGCCGGATATCTCTTAACTTTCAGATAAAAGGACGATTTGATGAAAAACGAAATAACGGCATCCCCGGCCCACGCCCATGTCTCCTATGAGCTGGCAAAATGGTCCATTTTTGCCATTCTTATTTTGACCTATATTCTGGTCTATTTTCACCGCATGGCCCCAGGGGTGGTATCTGAATTTCTCATGGCCGAATTTCATACCACCGGCACCCGGCTGGGGGCGCTTTCGGCCATCTATTTTTTTGTGTATGCCGTCATGCAGATCCCTTCGGGCGTAATCGCCGACACCCTTGGGGCACGCACCTCCATAGTGTTTGGTAACCTCATTGCCGGTGTAGGATCCATCTGCTTCGGCCTTGCCGGTTCCTTTGAGATGGCCTGTGTGGGCCGTTTTTTTGTGGGGCTGGGGGTGTCTGTGGTGTTTATCAGTATCATGAAAAACAACTCAGTGTGGTTCCATGAAAAGGTTTTCGGGCTCATGAGTGGGTTGACCCTTCTGTTCGGGAATCTGGGATCGGTGCTGGCTGCCGGGCCACTTTCTGCCCTTCTGACGGTTTTTGCATGGCGTACGGTGTTCATGGGCATCGGTGGCCTTTCCCTTGTACTTGCCGTGGCGGGTTTTCTGGTGGTGAGAAACAAACCTGAAGATATGGGCTTTGTGGCACCCAACACCTATGATGCTTCTGCTTCCAATAAAAATCCTTCGGGAAACTGGCTTCAGCAACTGGGCAGTGTGGTGAAAGTGCTGCGGCTCTGGCCGGGGTTTTGGGTGCAGTTAGGGATGATCGGCGGCCTGTATTCATTCATGGGGCTGTGGGGGATTCCCTATTTACGGGATGTCCATGGCCTGTCCCGGGGGGCGGCCGCGGATTACATGACCGTCATGCTTATGAGCTTTGCCGTGGGAGCGCTTTTCTTCGGCTGGTTTTCCGACCGCATCGGCAGACGCAAACCCGTGCTGATGTCAAGTGTCTTTGGCTACACCCTGTCATGGCTGGTGTTGATGTATGTTCCCTGGTCTCCGGGCTGGTTCGGATTTTTTATTTTTGGATTCATGGGCTTTGCCGGTTCAGGGTTTGTGCTCACCTTTGCCGCTGCCAAAGAGATCATTCATCCGGAGCTGTCAGGCATGGCCGTCAGTGTGGTCAACACCGGCTGTTTCATCGGTACGGCGGTGATGCAGCCCTTGTTTGGAACCATTGCCGATACCACATGGTCCGGTACTCTGGTCAATGGTGCCCGGGTGTATGCCGCCGCCGATTATCACAACGGTTTTATTGCCATGGTGCTCTTTGCTTTGGTGGCCATGGTGGCCTCATTTCGTATCCGGGAAACCCATTGCCGAAATATTTATATCTAAATTTGGCATCCTTCATCTGACCATAGAAGTAATTTACAGTCTTTTGGGGAAAAAACCCTGCAAATGGGGAATGCCCTAAAAAAGTGTAAAGCAGATTTGAAGGATGCCCTAAATTTTAAAGGAAATTAATCATGGTTAAAGAATTAAGACGAAAAGAAAAAATGATGTCCAAAGAAGAAACTCTGGAAATTTTAAAGAACGGCCGGGAAGGCGTGCTGGCAACCCTGGGTGAAGATGGTTACCCCTATGCCGTTCCTTTGAATTACGCCTGCCACAATGAAAATATCTATTTTCATTGCGCCAAAACCGGACATAAAATCGACAATCTGGCCCATCATCCAAAAGTCTCGTTCTGCGTGGTGGTGGATGCCGAAATTATTCCGGATAAATTCAGCACTCGATTTAAAAGTGTCATAGCCTTCGGCAAGGCAGTAGAAGTTTTTGAGGATGAAAAAGAGGCCGGTTTGCTGGCCATGGTTCAGCGCTATTCCAGCGAATATCTTGAGGAAGGTAAAAAATACATCGCCAGTGATATGCATAAAACCAAGGTATTTAAAATTGAAATTGAACATATGACCGGTAAGGCCACCCGATAATACTTGTAGTCCCTGGGCATCCTTCAAAAGTACTTTACACTTTTTTAGAGCATTCCCCATTTACAGGGGCTTTTTCTTAACAGACTGTAAAGTACTTTTGAGGTGATATGAAGGATGCCCATCCCGGCATCCTTCATTCCTACTTTACGCTTTTCAAAGCAAGTTCCCATTTGGGGGAGTGTCTTTCAAAAAAGTGTAAACTACTTTTGGGGGCATATGAAGGATGCCGAAAATCAGAGATAAGAATCTAAAGCTCTGACCGGGAAAATGGGAATGTGCCCTTATGAGCAACCCCAGAACTTATGAATTCAATGACTTAACAAAAACCCGGCTTTAAAAGGATCTTTGTTATCTGCTACAAATTGATGAAAGCCGGTGATATAGGCTCTGCCGGTGATTTCGGGCACTATGGCCGGCCTGTCTTTCACACGGGTTTCTGCAACGATCTTTCCCGTAAAAAGGGTATTCAACATACTGGCATGGCGATAGGTGTCTCCCACACCAATTTGTCCAATTTCATGAAGCCAGGCCATCTTTGCACAGGTACCTGTGCCGCAGGGGGAGCGATCCACCTGCCCGTTGCCAAAAACAACCATATTTTTCACGGGATCACCGTTTTGGTATATTTCCGTAAGATCCACCCGGGCAGGCGTGCCCGTACCGGGATGTACAATGAAAATAGAATCATTAACCCGATCACGGATTTCAAGGCCCAGGGCTTTTAATTGATCCAGGTGTGACAGCTCCAGGGGCATCTTAAGCTGATCCACATTGACCAGGGCAAAAAAATTCCCGCCATAGGCGATATCCACTCGAATTTTTCCCACCGCTTGCAATTGAATTTCCACGGTATCATAATAAAAGGCGGGCACATTCTGAACCGTCACCTCGTCTGCGCAGCCATCCTGGATCTTCACCCGGGTCGTGACCATTCCGGCAGGGGTATCCAGTATAATTTCTTTTTCCATGCCGTTGCCAAGGCCATCCACAGGCACCATCCCGGTATCCACCAGCACGGCAGCCGTCCCCATGGAACCATGACCACACATGTCCAAGTACCCGCCAGAATCCATGAACACAACCCCGGTGTGGGCATCCTTAGAGGCCGGAGCCGTTAAAATGGCACCAAACATATCCTGGTGTCCCCGGGGTTCCCACATGAGCATTTTACGAAGATCATCCAGATGCGCTTGTATCCACATTTTTTTTTCTGTCATGGTTTCACCGGGGATATGGGGGATTCCCCCGGTGACAATGCGCGTAGCCTCCCCTGCTGTATGGGCATCCACTGTGGTTACTAATTTTTTAATATTCATTTAACCCCGATATGTTTTTTATTACATCGTTTTTTTATATGAAAATCTCAGCAACATGCTAAAACTAAAGGACTTTCTTTTTTAGTTGTGGGCAGGCCGAGACCAGAGTACGGTCTGCCCGTGGCAGTTTATAAGAAAGTCTCACCAACATGCTGGAATTAAAAGACTTTCATTTTTCGTTGTGGCTGGTGGTTACAGCCATGTATGTTTTATATGAAAATGAAGTGTCAAAGTACCCTCAGCAGAGCCCCCCCCCGATGGGTAATAGGAACCGGCCAATTGGGCCGTCTAACGGTTCCGGCCGGGCCCATTACCCGTCGGGGGGGAGGCGGCATAATACCATTTGGCTCCGCGTCTACGACCCAATATTCGTTGTGTCCATTAGAACATGGGTGTTTTATATGAAAATCCGTACAAAACACTGAAATAATAAGAGTTTCATTTTTCGTTGCGGCTGGTAGTTACAATGTAGGTTATAAAAAAATGCAGGCATGACATTACTTTCATATATGCATCAAGCCTATTTTAAGCCCTCATCTCCACCAAAATCACGGTACAGGGAAAATTCATCCATAACAACGGCGTCCCCTGGGGTATTTTCTTTGGTGACCATTCTGGCAATGATCTCCCCCAGACCCGGCCCCAGCATATATCCTTGGCCGCACATGCCCGTGGCATGGAGTAACCCGCCAATCTCTTTATTCCATCCCAGGATGGGACTGCCGTCCGGGGTCATGGGATAAAGCCCCCGCCACACCCGGCGCACCCGGATGTTTTTCAACCGGGGCAAAAGATTTACCATACGGGCTGCCACCTGGGGAAGAAACCGAGAGGTCTCGCGCTTGTCCGTTCCCAAAATGGAGGGATCTGGAGTAATACAAAAGATAATATGACCATGGGCATTTTGATAAAAATAATAGTTCCGGGAACCCGGGGCCGGGCGAAGATCCACCAGCATGGCCTTGAAAAAAGGTTCTACCGGCTCTGATACGCCCCCTTCATGGCAATCGGGGAACACGGGAATATCCTGGCCCACAAGGGCTCCCAATTCCCTGGAAAAAGGGCCTGCGGCATCAATAATAATCGGCGCATTGTACTTGCCTTTATTGGTTGTTACCCCACACACCTGATCCTTGTCCTGGTGTATTTCCATGACTATCTCATTGAAATTAAAATCAACATTCCCTGTGGCCACAGCCCGGCGAAAAAAAGCACTACCGGTGACCAGGGGAGAGGCAGATCCGTCATCCGGGGAAAAGGTGCCCCCCAAAAGGTTCTGTCGATTAATACCCGGAGCCACGGCGGCAACAGTGTCAGCATCCACATAATCAATATTGAGTCCATGTTTTTTCTGGATGGGCAAAAATCCCTTTAAAAGGGTCTCTTCCTCCTGCCTGTAAACCGGAAAAAGATACCCGCCCTGGAGCCATTCAATGTCCTCCCCATGGCTCTGCTGCCAGGTGGAAAAAATTTCAATGGATCGCATACAAGCAATGATTTTACCCGGATCAGAATGGGTGGCCCGGATGCCCCCAATGGCATGTTTGTTTTCCCCCTGGCCTGGAGAGGCCATCTTATCTATCACACAGGTTTTCACCCCCAGGGCACCCAGGGCCATGGCCGCTGGAACCCCCACAGAGCCTGCACCGATAAGAATCACATCATATTGTTTTGTCATCATTCACCTCCTTTAACACCGGCCAGGGTGCCAAAGGGCACCTCCACAAACAGGGGACGATGGGTGCCATCTGTCACCTCTTTAAGATCAATGCCCTCATCCCGAAACAACCCCATGACCATGGGGCGGCAGGTTTTAGACCCACAGGCTCCCATACCCGTACGGTTTAAGCCCTTGAGCTGGTTCATGTCTCTTACTCCCCCCCGGATGGCAGCCCGGATCTCCCCTGCGGTGATGCGTTCACATCGACAGATAATGGCATCATCGGGGCAGGCAGAAAGATCGGGGATATCCAGGGAAGCCAGGGGGCTTTTCTGCTCCTTGATCCCAATGGCTTTGGATGCCAGTTCATGGGGCATTTTTATCTGAATCATAAGGGTGCCGGGAAATTTCTTTTTGTTCACCACCACCCGTTGCACCGGGTAATCACCAATAATGGCACCATCCACATCGGTGACCGTAATCATAGTGCCCTTTTCCACGGCATCCCGGCCCATCTCATAGGGAAGGGTAACGGTGGGGGTGGCCTTATCCTTGCGATAATCCACCACACTCACGGCAAGGCCCGGGCAGATGGCCACACAATTGAGACATCCTTTACACTTATCCACGGCATCCACATGGGGAAGTCCGGTGATGAGATCTTTTTCCGTTTTGATAATATGTTCCGGACAGATGGAGGTACAAGGGTTGCAGGGAATTTCCTGGGTGCAGTGGAACACCGGCATGACTCCTTCCGGGGCAGGTAGGGGCACCTCCTGTTTTTTTATCCCACCGGGGCGTGATTTTAACACACTGGCCTTGTCCAGCCATGCCTGGGGGATTTCTCCTTTATATACTCCCAGGGCTTTTCCAATTTTAACCCCTTCTATTTTTCCCGTGAACATGGCAGCAGACGCCTCGGCAATTTCCTGGGCATCACCCGCAGAGTAGACATCCATGCCCCACTCCGTTGCCTTATGAAAAAACTCATCCACAGGAGAAAGCCCCACAGCAATGAGAAGAGTGTCCACTTCAACGGTTTTTTCCGTGCCGGGGATAACCTTCCATTGGTCATCTATGGCCGCCATGGTCACCGATTCCAGGCGATCCGTACCATTGGCGGATACAACGGTGTGCCGGGTAAATATGGGCACCCCCAGTCGCTTCAACTTGTCCGCATGAACCTTATATCCCCCCACCTCGGGCAATCCTTCAATGACGGCCACCACTTCAATATCTGCCTGGAGGGCATGGTATCCGGCAATGATCCCCACGTTGCCCCCCCCCACAATGAGCACCCGCTCCGATGCCTTGATCAGATCCCGGTTCACCAGGGTTTGGAAGGCCCCTGCCCCATAAACACCCGGCAGGGTATTTCCGGGAAAGGGAAGCATCTTTTCCCGGGCTCCGGTGGCAACAAGCACCTTTTGGGGCTTGATCATCACGTATTTGTTTTTTTGTACCACCCCCACCACGTCGTCGGAAAAAACCCCCACCGCAGTGGTTTCAAGCCAGGTTTCCACGGTGGGAAACAGGGCCACCTCATCGGCCAGAATATGACCGATTTCAAACCCCCTTGTTCCGGCCCAGGAATCCTCCACCGACCCAAAAAACTTATGGGTTTGGAGCACCAGTTTTCCCCCCAGCCGATCCTTGTCATCAATGACCAGGGTATCCACTCCCAACTTCCCCAGCTCAATGGCCGCAGAAAGACCTGCCGGCCCCCCCCCAATGATCAACACCCCCACCTCCCGGGTGACAACCTCTTCCCGGGCAATGGGGGCATCCGCTTCTGGAACCCGGGGCAATCCTTCCATGGATTCCACCACCATGCCTTGTTTTAAAGGGGTCATGCAGGATTTTACAGGAAGGCCGTCGGCCATCACAAGGCACTGGGAACACTGCCCATTGGCACAGAACATTCCCTGGGCACTGTGATCCTTGGTGTGGTGACCAAACACTTGGATATCATTGGCAAAAAGGGCAGAAGAGATCATTTCCCCTTTCATTCCCTGCAATGATTTTTTATTCCATGAAAAAGTCACCGGTTCCCCCTGGCCCACGGCCATGACAGGATGTTTTGTCAATCTTTGCTTAGACATTGGGTTCCTCCAAAAAAATATAACTGCCACAGGCAGGCCGTGTTTTAGCCCTGGCCTACCCACAACGAAGCATGAAAAAATATTAGAAAAACTACTCTTTCATATAGAACATACATGGCAGTAGTGAGCTGCCACAACGAATATAGAAAATGTAATCAACGGATTTGAGATTCTTTTTTCTGCATGCGTTCATTGAATCGACACACATGCTGTTCAGCAAGACGGGTGGCTTCATGGGGGTGTTGTTCCCGCATGGCCTTGACAATGAGCTTCAAATCCAACAGGTTTTCTTCCATTCTTTCCTGGGTAAACTCCAGAAAATTATCATAATATTTACGAATATTATCATGGATCACCTGGGCCGCATATTGATACAGGGCATTTCCGGCAATGCGCCCCATCTCCTTGTGGATGGCCTGGTCAATGTCAAGAAACGCATCTACTGCCCCCTGGTCGGTTTTTATCCGGGCTTTTTCCAGCAGAGCCTCAAGACAGGCAATATCCTCGGATGTGGCCCGTTGGGTGGCCAGTCTTGCAATCTGGCCCTCCATCCCCTGTCTGAATTCACCGATGTCCTGGACGGAAAGGGTGGCTGAGCGAATCATGAGCCCCAATGTTTCCGTGAGTTGCTCTGTGCCGGCATTTTTAATCATGGCCCCGCCACCGGTGCCGAGACGAATTTCAATGAGTCCTTTCTGTTCAAGAACCCGCAACGACTCCCGCAGGGTACCCCGGCTGATATTAAAGCTTTCCCTCAACTCCCGCTCTGGAGGAAGCATGTCCCCCGGACGAAGTGTACGATTCAAAATAGCCTCTTGTATTTGATCTACGACATCCTGAAATATTCTATTTTTTTTTACTTTCTGAAAATCAGCTTTTGCCTTCAGAGCCATATGCGTCCTTTTTGTGAATGGTTAAACCATTAATATGGTATATATATTTACTTGTCAAGATTCTTTTTGTCATGGCCATTCCAACCGTAAAAGGTCAAAAAATCGGGCCTGGTTCAAAAAAGCATATTCCAGGGTAACACTTTTGCCCACCAGTCTTCTAATAATAGACTCAGCAAGAGTGATATAAGGCATTAAAAAGTGTTACCCAAATTTGAACCAGGCCAAAAATCGGCATCCTTCATATGATCTCAAAAGAAGTTTGGGCTTTTTAAAGGACAATCGCCATAAAATGGGTGTCACCCTGTGAAAGTGTAAAGTAGGAATGAAGAATGCCGAAAAATCTTGACATTTAACCGATAGATATCATATTCCTGTTATAATCAAATATTTTCAGTTAATTGGTTCATTTGCCCCCCTTCACCAAGGTTCGCAAACCAAAATCATATTAACTCAACCAGACAACCCCTGGGATTGATCATAGGATGGGCCACTTTATATGAAAGAGTAGGCACGCCTAATAAGTACCCACACATATGTTTTTCGGTATTCCACAGATATATCCCATTGATATTTATGGGTTTTATTTTCAGGAATAGTAAATATTCGGGTTGGCACTGTAACTGTTTGGCCAGTGCCCCATATTCGCTTAGTTGGGACTGCGTAGCATACTATTGCTATGTGAGCAGGCCCAAATGACTGAGGATGGGGTGCTGGCCGAATATTTACAAAAAACGAAGCAATGATCACCCCCAAATCAATGCTATTTAACAGGAGAGATTAAATATTGTTTATCCTTGGAAATTTTTTTAAGGCAGTTGCCGTTGTGCTGGACTATGCGTTGAGCATCTTCATGTGGATTATCATTGCCAGGGCAGTCCTCTCCTGGGTCAATCCGGATCCCTACAACAACATCGTCAGATTCATCAACAACATCACTGACCCGGTGCTCTACCAGATCAGAAAAAAATTACCGGTTACTTTTGGCGGACTGGATATTTCCCCCATCATTGCAATGCTGGGTATCATCTTTGTGCAAACATTTGTTGTGGGAAGCCTTCATCGCCTGGCCATGACGCTGTCATAAGAATTACTCCAAACAAATGGTTTTACTTGAACTGTTACGTAAATATCATAAGGAGACATAATGGGCATAACACCGGCTGTCATTCAGCAAAAAGAATTCTCCACCCGTTTCCGGGGGTTTGATGTACGTGAAGTGGACACTTTTCTTGATGAGGTCGCCCAGGAATTGACCCAGCTCAACGAAAAAACTAAAATTATGGATGCCGAAAGACATCGTTTAGATCTGGAAAACAAGGGGTACCGGGAACGGGAAAACACCATGAAACACATCATGGTAAGATCCCAGAAAGTTCTGGATGAGATGAAAAAAAATGCCAGTAAATCCGCTGAATCCATTATTGCAGATGCAGAAACCCAGGCAGAAAAGATATTAAACCGGGCCCATCATCGCCTTGCCCAGCTATACAGTGATATCACGGAACTCAAACGCCAGCGCATGCAGATAGAAGTTCAAATTGGTGCGGTGGTTGAAAATCATTCCAAGTTACTCAAAATGAGTAAAGAAGAAAACAAAGCTGCAGATGAAGCAGATCCTTCCCTGAGATTCATGAAACAGGGATAATCCCCGCAAACCTGACGGATTTTCATGCTTAGTTGTGGGCGGATCAAGGTCATAATATAATCCGCACGTGGCAGTTATAGAAAAAATTTTCCCACTACCACCAGGAGGCTTCATGGCAAAGATAGACGCTTTTTTCAAATTGATGAACGAGCAGGGTGCGTCTGATCTACACCTTGTTTCAGGCCAGCCACCGGCGTTGAGACTCCATGGTAGTATTGAACGTATTCGATACAACGTCCTTTCCAATGATGATCTCAGGGGACTTTTATATGAGATCACACCCGAGGAAAAAATAAAGATCTTTGAAGAGACCGGAGATGTGGATTTTGGCTATGAAATTCCAGGACTTGCCCGGTACCGGGCCAATTATTTTATGCAAAAATATGGCATTGCCGCCGTATTTCGTGAGATCCCATCGGACATATTAACGGCGGAACAACTGGGGCTTCCGCCGGTTATATCAAAACTTGCCCAGCTTCCCAGGGGACTTGTGCTGGTCACCGGCCCCACTGGCAGCGGGAAGTCCACCACCCTTGCCGCCATCATTGACCAAGCCAACCGAACCCGAAAAGATCATATTATCACCGTGGAAGACCCCATTGAATTTGTCCATAAAAGCCAGAGCTGCATTGTGAACCACCGGGAGGTGGGGCTGCATACCAAAACGTTTTCATCGGCATTAAAGGGGGCGCTTCGTGAGGATCCGGATATTATACTGGTGGGTGAAATGAGGGATCTTGAAACCATTTCTCTGGCCGTTGAAGCCGCATCCACCGGTCATCTCGTATTTGGCACCCTGCACACCTCTTCTGCTCCCAAAACCGTTGATCGGATCATTGAGGTCTTTCCCGCATCAGAGCAGGATCAGATCCGCTCCACCCTGTCCGATGGACTTCGGGCCGTGGTGGCCCAGGTGCTGTTTAAAAGAATTGACAAAAAGGGTAGATGTGCCGCCATGGAGGTCATGGTGGCCACCCCGGCGGTGCGAAATTTGATCCGAGAAGGCAAAACACACCAACTTCCCTCCATGATCCAGACAGGCAAGCAATACGGCATGCAGTTGTTGGATGAAGCCATTATGAAGCTTTACGAAAAAAGGTGGATCAGCCCGGATGAAGCCTATGCCAAAGCCAACAACAAGTCATTGTTCAGGCCCTTTCTCAAAAAACCGCCAGCGGACTTCACAGATGCTTAGTAATGAGACCAGAATAAGACATGTCAGGAGGAGGAGACACGGGGACTCTGCTGAGGCTACTTGGACACTTCATTTTCATATAAAAAAAATAGTCGAACCGATGGTAATTTACAGTCTTTTGTAAAAAAACACCTACAATATGGGTAATGACCTAAAAAAGTGTAAAGCACTTTTGAAGGATGCCAAAAAACTCTTTGAAAACAAATAAGCCAAAGATACAATCAGGAAGCGACCATGCAAAGACAAGAGATGGATCATATACTGTCCAAAATGCTCGAATCCCAAAACAATGTTTCCGATCTGAACTTTACCCCGGGAAAACCATTGCAGGTGGAAAGTTCCGGCGAATTGGTGCCTGTTCACATGGAGCCCGAATTTGATTTATTAACCCCCTTTCAAACAGAGGCCTTTGCCCTGAATCTTATCCACGGTGATCGACGTCTCACCGAGACCCTTTTAAAAGAAGGCTCCTGCGATCTTTCCTATGCCCTGGGAGACAAGGCAAGATTCCGGGTGAATATCTTTTCAAGATCCGGCAAATACGCCATTATTCTAAGGAAACTGGAAACCCAGATTCCTACGGTAAAACAACTGAACCTGCCCCCGGCCTTTGATAAAATGATCCATGAAAAAAATGGTATCATCTTTGTCACCGGATCCACCGGCAGTGGCAAAAGTACCTCCCTTGCGGCCCTGCTGGATGAATTCAACGACACCCGATCCGTTCATATCATCACCCTGGAAGATCCCATTGAATTCCAGCATCCCCAGAAAAAATCCACCTTTAACCAAAGAGAGCTGGGCACTGACTTTGATACCTTTGCAAGTGGTTTGCGTGCGGCCCTTCGCCAGGCCCCCAAAATAATCCTGGTGGGAGAGATGCGAGACAGAGAGACCGTGGAGATCGGCCTTTCCGCTGCAGAAACCGGCCACCTGGTGTTATCCACACTGCACACCGTGGATGCAGGTCAGACCATTAATCGTATTGTGGGTATGTTTTCATCGGAGGAGGAAAAACAGATCCGCATTCGCCTGGCCGACACAGTCAGATGGATTGTATGCCAGCGGCTTTTGCCCAAAACCGGAGGGGGCCGGGTGGCCGCCTTTGAGATCATGGGCAACAATCTGAGAATCAAAGATGTCATCACCAACGGTGAGTCTGAGGAGAAAACTTTTTATCAAATCATCAAAGACGGGACGGCATTTGGCATGAGCACCTTTGACGATTTCATTCTGGGGCTTTACCAAAGAGGTCTTATTACCGAGGACATTGCCATGGGCTACGCCTCCAGAAAGGCCATTGTGGGCAGGGGAATGGACTCCATTAAAAGTGCCCGGGGAGAAAAGACCACTGAAATTGAAAACCTGGAACTTGACCATAACTACGAAGGAGCGTGACACCCGTGGAAATCATCTGCACCGGCTGCAGCGCCAAATTCAATATACCGGATCAAAAAATTCCCAAGGATAAAAAATCTTCTTTTCTCTGCCCCAAGTGCAAGCAGCGCATCTACATTAATAAACCAGACTCCCTGGACACCACCGCGAATGCTGATCCGGTTCCCCGGAAAACGGCTACTGTAGCCCCCCCACCCAAGCCCCAATCCAGCACCCCTGACTATGATGCGGCAGAAAGGCCCTTTGACTATCTGGATGAAAATGCAGAAACCGCCCTGATCTGCCTGGGGGATACCCATACCGAAGGCCATGCACGCACAGCCCTGGAACAGATGAAATACCACATTGAAGTGGTGGAAGATATCGATACGGCATTGACCCGGATGAAATACCATCTGTTCAACATTATTGTGATGGATGACACCTTTGACTCCGAACACATGGGTTCCAACAGGCTGTTCCAGGAATTAAAAGAGCTGGATATGACCTTGAGAAGACAGATCGTGGTCATTCTTATCTCCAAAACACTGCGAACCCAGGATAACATGGCCGCCCTGCACGCCAGCGTCAACCAGATTATTAACCATAAGGAGATGGCTTCCAACGCCCTGAATCTCTTTAAAAAGACCCTTAAAGACCATGGACAATTTTACGCCATATTCAATGAGACCCTTAAAAAAATAGGGAAGGGTTAACAACACCTTCGCCAAATTTCAAATCGGTTAAAGTTCTTACAAATTGACTACCATATACTGTATCAGCATGGCCTTAAAAAACTATATATTAATTGCCGTTTGGGCTAAAATAAAATTGGCGAAGGTATTAGTTAAGCATTAAATTGTTTTATCCAACTCCCGGCTGATGATGCGAAGCCCCTCCAGGGTGAGCGTATTGTCTACAATTTCAATACTGTCAGTAAGTTCTGCAATGAGCACTGCAAGTCCTCCTGTGGCAATCACCCGGGGGGAGGTTCCCATCTCTTTTTTCATGCGGACCACCATGCCGTCCACAAGGGCTGCATTACCGTGCATAAGCCCTGATTTAATACTGTCGATGGTATCCCTTCCAATCACCGATTCCGGCGGCATGAAGATCTCCACCCGGGGAAGGCGTGATGCCTTTTGAAACAATGCCTCGGCTGAAATCATGATGCCCGGGACGATAGCTCCCCCCAGGTATTCACCTTTTTCGGTGATGACATCAAAGGTGGTTGCCGTACCAAAATCAATAATGATCAGACTCTCTTTATACTTTTCATAGGCTGCAATGGCATTGACCACCCTGTCTGCCCCCACCTCGGCAGGGTTGTTGTAAAGAATCGGCATTAGCTGCCTTACGGCATCAGGATTTACCCACAAAGGGGCCTGATCAAGGTATTTCTGGCAAAAATTATCCAGAATTCTCACCGCCGGAGGCACCACACAGGAAATAACCGTTTTTTTAATATCAGAAAAGGCAATCCCATTACCACTGAACAGCCCCCTGGCAAGAAGATTAAACTCGTCGGCGGTGGTATCCCTCACGGTTCGAATACGCCAGTCACAAATCAAAAGATCCTTGTCAAACACACCCAGCACCGTATTGGTATTTCCCACATCAATTACCAGTAGCATCTTTTTTCCTTGTTTATATTCCGGCCTTTAGGCCGTAAAACCCAATGCCTTAGCTTTGGGATATAAGTTTCTACTTTAGCTGTCCTTAAAAGACTATTGACTCATTTAATGGTCACTGTAAAATTTTCAGGTTTTGCTTCCACAAGCATCAACCCCACCGGCACATTGATGACGGCCGGGCGCACATACACCCCGGCGGGTAACTCTTTTAAATCAATATACACCTGAAAATCCATATCAACGCCCTTGTCTTTAAAGCGGTTGACAGGCCCTGTCAGGATAATTTCCATTTCAGAAGGGCTTATCTGCACACCTATGGGGCCATTTCGGGTTGTTACGGGAACGGCCGCATAGGTATGGGTGGTTATTGTTTCTTGAATGGCAACCATCACGGTGACCAGGGAAGCGGCGGTGGAAACCCCCAGGGCATCAATATCCAAAGACCCCGTTTTTGTAAGATCCGCATCTGCACCAGTGATATCCACAGGTTTTGTTTGAATCCCAGTAATTTTTTTAAAGAGTGATTCCGGCCCTGTGAGGGCCACCATTGCCGGTTCACTTTTCGTGTGGGCCACTTCATACCCCATGGCAGGCTCACCGGTGAGTACCACCGTCACCGGCAAACTGCGAATTTCTTTCCTCTCCAGCTCCACCGTAATATATGCTGGCTTAACATGTATAATGTCAACACCCGGGGGAGTGGTCAATCGTTCTTTGATCACAGGAATGGCATAAAATGCCGGTGGAATAAATGCGGTGACATCTGCAGGATCCGAGGTCAAATCCGCATATAGATCCACAAGATAGGTCAGGTTCTGTGCCTCCACTCGGCGGATCTGTCCCAGGGTTCCCTTCACTCGAACTTCAATGTTTCGGGTGTAAAACTCCGTTTGGATAAGTCCTGCTGGCATGTCGGCAAATTTCACAGGAACCAGCAAATCTGTCTCAACAGGTTCAGGTGAACACCCTGCAACCAAAAAGAACAGTATGAAAATAATATAATGGAATGGTTTTACTGGGAAAGCCAGTGCAAGGGTATCCCCTGGGGATGCGCCAAATAGGTGCCTCCCCAAGGGGATCATACGGTTTGGATGGCGTTGATAATGCAAGTCAGAGGACGAACGAGATTCACATCGTGAACCCGGACAATCTGTGTACCATTCAAGATACAGGCAGCAACTGCCCCCAGATTACCCAGCTCAATTTGGCTCATATCCACGTCTGTCCCCCCCCGTTCTTTGGACAAGAGGTTCTTGATAAAGGATTTCCTTGACGGCCCCATCAGCACCGGGCAACCCAGCGAATGAATCCGGTGAAGTTCTTTAATGAGCATGAGATTGTGATCCACGGTTTTACCAAACCCAATGCCGGGATCAAGAATAATATGCTCCCTGGCTATGCCTGATTCAACGGCAAAGGAAATTCGCTGTTCCAGGTAGGTTGTTATCTCATTTATAAAATCATCATATTGGGGATTCACCTGCATGGTTTCCGGGCTCCCCTTCATGTGCATGAGTATGACAGGCACCTTTTTTGCTGCTGCAAGACCTGCCATGTCTGGATCCCGTTCCAGGGCTGTGATATCATTGATGATGGCGGCACCGGCCTTGAGCGCTTCCTTTGCCACACCTGCTTTCACCGTATCAATGGAGATGGGAATCTCAATTTCCCGGGAAAGCAGTTCAATCACCGGAACCACCCGATCCATCTCCTCCTGGGCAGAGATCCCTTTGGAAAAAGGGCGGGAAGATTCACCGCCAATGTCAAGAATCCCGGCCCCGGCGGCAATCAGTGCCCGGCCCTGGGCCACTGCGTCATCAAAGCTGAAAAACCTGCCACCATCGGAAAATGAATCCGGGGTGGTGTTAAGAACCCCCATAACACAGGTTTTACCCGGGGTCAGATCAAGATAATACCGACCCCATTCAATGATAAAGGATTTCATTATTCTTTGCTGTCCCCGTCCTTTTCAGCCTTTTTTTCCGGTGCATCCTCTGACGCATCCTTAAGGGTATTAGCCCCTGTTTCAGCTTCTGGTGCTTTCGGGTCTCCACTACTTGGATCATCATCTTTGGAGGATGGCGTGTCCTCTTTTTCCACTTCTGCCATCAGTTCTTCATCTTTAAAAAGATTTTCCGGTTTTGGCGGATTAAAATCAGGTTTCATGGATTTAATCAGGGCATCCAGTTCTGCACCCATCACCGTCTCCTGTTCCAGGAGAAGGGCCGCAAGGCTGTGGAGGATATCAATATTTTCTGCCAGCACCTCCTGGGCCTTGTGATAATTTCTGTTAATAATGGAAGACACTTCAGCATCAATTTTCCGGGCAGTATCTTCGGAATACTCCTTGGCATGTCCCACATCTCTGCCGATAAAAATCTGCTCTTCCCCGGAGTCATAGGCCATGGGACCCAGTTTTTCACTCATGCCCCACACACGCACCATGCGATTGGCCATGGACGTGGCCTGCTTGATATCATTGGATGCGCCAGTGCTGATGCGTTTAAAAATCAACTCTTCGGCCACCCGTCCCCCAAAGGCCACAGCAAGATCATTTTCAAGCTGATCTTTGTATTTAAACCCACTCTCTTCGGGAAGAAACCAGGTCACTCCGGCAGCCCTTCCCCGGGGAATAATGGTCACCTTATTAACAGCATCGGTATTGGGAAGCAGTCGTGCCACCAGGGCATGCCCCCCTTCATGGTAGGCAGTGGTACGTTTTTCATCCTTGCGAATCACCTTGGATTTTCGTTCAAGCCCCATGTAAACCTTATCTTTGGAGTCCTCGAAATCCATCATGGTCAATTTTTCATGATTTTTCTTTGCCGCCAGCAGGGCCGCCTCATTCACCAGATTTTCCAAATCTGCCCCGGAAAAACCAGGTGTTCCCTTGGCCAGGGTCACCACGTCCACATCCTTGTCCAAGGGTGTTTTTTTCATGTGAACCTTAAGGATACCGATGCGGCCCTTGATATCAGGCATATCCACCACCACTTGGCGATCAAACCTGCCGGGTCTGAGCAGGGCTGGATCCAGCACGTCGGCACGGTTGGTGGCCGCCATGAGGATAACCCCCTCATTGGACTCAAAGCCATCCATCTCCACCAAGAGCTGATTCAAGGTTTGTTCCCGTTCATCATGCCCACCGCCCATGCCAGCTCCCCGCTGGCGACCAACCGCATCAATTTCATCAATGAAAATAATACAAGGGGCATTTTTCTTGCCTTGGGCAAATAGATCCCTCACCCGGGAAGCACCGACCCCCACAAACATTTCAACAAAATCAGACCCACTTATGGTGAAAAAAGGCACCCCAGCCTCCCCGGCAACGGCCCGGGACAAAAGGGTTTTTCCGGTACCGGGAGCACCAACTAACAAAACCCCCTTAGGGATACGTCCCCCCAAACGGGTAAATTTTTCGGGCTCTTTGAGAAACTCCACCACCTCGGTGAGTTCTTCCTTGGCTTCATCAATACCTGCCACATCCTTGAAGGTAATTTTAGCCCCCTTATCAGAGACAAGGCGGGCCTTACTTTTACCAAAGGACATGGCCTTGCCTCCCCCACCCCCTTGCATTTGACGCATGAAAAAGATCCACACCCCAATTAGCACAACCATGGGCAACCAGGAGATGATGATGGACATAAACCATGAAGATTCCGTGGGCGGCTTGGCCTTAATGGAAACCCCGTTCTTTCTCAGGGTGCGAATGAGATCTCCGTCCCCAGGTGAAAAGGTTTTATATTTTGAGCCGTTAGTGTCCGTAAGGTATAATTCCTGACCTTGTATGACAACGCTCTGAACCCTTTCAGATTCAACCATGGCCAGAAAATCCGAATACCCCATGCTGTTGTCGACGACCTGCTGCTGGTTGAACATATTATACAGCATCACCATCATCAGTACGATAACAAGCCACAGAGACAAATTTTTATAAAACTGATTCAATGGGTGTTCCTTTTTGAGTCTGTTATTGATCCCATTTAACTGGGGGGTTAATTTTAAACTAAGTAAGCTCTCATAGAAAAAACACAAAAAACATTTAAATTCAATAATAAACATCAATTTTCATTAGGCAAGAAAAACTTTATCACCCCAGGCACTCTTATGCTGGCTGTATAAGATGGTTCATGAGCATGTGGAAGACGTTACTTATCATTCTTGTTTCCTGCGGATTGATGCAGTGGCCCCAGCTGCCGCAATGGCTTGGTAGACCGGGTGAAATAAATCCATTTTTTTGTCAGGGTCATCCGGATGCCCTGGGGCAAATCTAAATTTTTTTGGCCGGTATTCCCGGCCATCAAGGCCATGATATCATCAACGTGGTCAAATGTTATACGCCGTAGATCCCCTTTGACTTGCTTAATGGCACCCCTGATCGCCCGCCGTGACAGGGCTTCTGGAAGGGTGATAAAAAAATCCCGGTGGAAACGAACCTCCCTGTTGTTAAGGCGTTCCAAATGGTGGGAAAGCATGTCCTGGGTCTGCCTTTCCATCCAGACTTCCTCTGAGGTAAGAAGCGTGCTTAATCGGTTTAAAGCCAATTTTATTTCAGGGTTATACTCCTTTGCCAGACAGGGCAATAATTCATGCCTGATCCGGTTTCTCAAATAACGGGTATCCTCATTGGAACTGTCCAGTACAAAGGGCTGGCAAGCATGGGCCAAAAATGCCAGAATCTCCTGCCTGGATACCCGGATCAGGGGCCGGACAATCCAGTTGTCCCGCATGGGAGGAATCCCCATAAGACCCCGGGGACCACTGCCCCGCAACAGGTTCATCAACACCTGTTCGGCGTTGTCGTCGCTGTTGTGCCCCAGGGCAACGCGGTTGTAGCCATGTTGTGAGGCGATGTCCCGGTAAAAGGCGTATCTCACGTCCCTTGCCGCCTCTTCAATGGATTTTTTGTTTTCCCGGGCCAGGGCCGCCACATCTGTTTGCTGTACATGCAGTGGTAATCCATGAAAGGCGGCAAGATCCCGGACAAAAGCCTCGTCCCTGTCCGACTCCTTTCCCCGGAGGCAATGGTTCAAATGGGCCACGGCAATATTAATGGACAATTTTTCAGCCCGGGCAATGAGAATAGTGAGCAGGGCAACAGAATCCGGTCCACCAGACACCCCCACCAGAACGGAGTCACCCGGTGTGATCATGGCATAATTTTGCACAGTGTCATGGACAGATGTCATAAGGGAAAT
>Ga0208900_1000199_pt1 | contig 37397 bp, 37 predicted proteins | sample AntAceMetag02UKK_FD_184763 | JGI IMG/M metagenome (GOLD analysis project Ga0208900, IMG submission 184763) | Saline lake microbial communities from Ace Lake, Antarctica - Antarctic Ace Lake Metagenome 02UKK (SPAdes) (version 2) | ecosystem: Environmental > Aquatic > Non-marine Saline and... | reverse complement strand
CTCAAGAATTTTTTTTATTTCAGAAGCGCTCATGATTTGCTATGTATCACCCATGTACTATTTTGTCTATTAAAAAAGGAATTTATCTCGTACACATATTGGCTACCCCGGAATTTGAATAGGATACGTTTAAGCTTTGTATTGCGCTGCCAGGAGTTGAGGTTATTTGAATAATTGAGAATGGGTGCCGATTCTTGTTAAGCAGATAATATTGTTTTCAATATAATATACAACCAGTAAATCTCCGCTAATATGGAATTCTTTAAAACCTGAATAATTTCCAATCAGGGTATGATCCCTTGCCTCAAGAGGCAGGGGTTTACCTTCTAATAATAAAGATAAATATTTAATATATTTAGCATATTGATCATCAGATGTCTTAAGTTTCTGATAATCCTTTTTAAAAGTTTTAGTTCTGAATAATTTCATAAAACTTATTTTTTGAACTCATCTATGGTGACAAAATCGCCGTCTAAATTTTTAGCCTCTTCCATTGCACAGAGTGTTTCATCATTTGGAATTTTTAATTCAAATGGAAGTCCTTTATTACAAACAATCATGCTGTTAAAGATATTAACAGCTTGTGAATAAGATAAGCCCAGGTATTTTAATATTATTTTAGCCTGGGTATAATTATCTTGATCAAGCCTTATGGTGGTTTGAGTTTTCATTATTATATCTCCAAATAAAGATTTAACCCATCTGTCATGTAGTATATATCCCAAATGGGATATAATCAAGCGATAATAATGGAGTCAATATATAGTGGAATCTGACCCAGTTAAGCTTTTGTTTTTATAGGTTATATTGCAAAAAATATGTAAATATTCGGCTTCTTTTCAATAAACAGAAAAAAGTACGGGACACGAATCAAATTTTCTGATAAAAGAAGAGGCATGACTGCTTCTTTGCATAAAATTTCACTGTCCATCAGCACTGGCATAGATAAGCCATTAATAGAACTTCTTGCTGAGCCCCTACCGCATGTTACCATTCCAGAAAAAGAATATTTAACACTTAAGCATGGTGTTGGCTATTGGCAGGCCTTACACAAAAAAGTAATCGAACGTGAAAAAATTTCAAAACAAAAAATAAAAGAGCTTGAAGGTGAAATTCGAGGATTAAAATCCCGTTTATTCGGAAATTCAAATGAGCAAGGAAAATCTAAAAATAATGAAGGGCAGTCAATTCCTTCTCCATCTCCACGTCCACGCGGTCAACAACCCGGCAGTAAAGGCCATGGGCGAACGCTAAAATATACAGATGCTTCAAAAATATTTTATGTCAACAACCCGGCAGTAAAGGCCATGGGCGAACGCCACGCCCTAATCTTCCTGAAAAAGAAGAATTGATTGATTTTAAAGAAACACCTCAATGTGAAAAATGCGGTACATCTTATGTTCAGGATGAAAATCAAGAAATAGAAATTATTGAAGTTGAAGTCAAAGCGTATACTCGTAAGAACATACGTGTGTGTATGAAAAAAAATTGCTCCTGTAAAGGAATACCAAATACAGTCATCGCTGGTTCAGCCCCTCCTCAACTTATTAAAAGAAGTCCATATGGAATATCGATCTGGGAGGCAATTTTATTAAACAAGTTCCATTACAGCCAACCGACTAATAGACTTCTGAATCAGTACGGGGAACTGGGTTTACCAATTTCTCCAGGTACCATTGCAGGTGGTTTAAAAATACTTAAAGAGTTGTTTCAACCGGTTTATGATGCCCTTTATGCCCAGCAGATGACAGAAAACAGATTTCATAATGATGAAAGCGGCTGGAAGGTATTTGAGACCATTGAGGGCAAAATAGGTAATCGCTGGTCGTTATGGCTCAGTCGTTCCCCTTCGGTAATCTATTTCGAAATTGCCCCGGGCCGTGGCGCGAATGTCCCCCTTGCACATTTTCAAAATATCCAGCATGACAAAATAATCATCGTCTGTGATCGTTACAGCGCTTATAAATCACTGGCAAAACAACTGGATTTTATTACTTTGGCTTTTTGTTGGGCTCACGTTCGTCGTGATTTTTTGGATGCAGCAAAAAAATATCCTGATTTGGAGAAGTGGGCATTTTCCTGGATTGGGAAAATTGCTGAACTTTATCATATCAATAATTTGCGTTGTGATCAGTTTGATCCTAAGCTTCCTGTTCCATGGCAACCGGCCCCCTTTAAAGAGCAGCATGAAATACTTGTGGAAAAAATGGATGAAGTCGCCAAAGATCGGGATGCGTTCATCGAGGCAAATAATCCGGAAAATCCTGACTCAACTCTATTGACCAATATCAAGTATAAAATTTTGACAAGTCTTCAAAACCACTGGCAGGGCCTGAGCGTCTTTGTTGGTTATCCGGAAGTTCCCATGGACAATAATAAAGGTGAACGCTCTATCCGCAATCCTGTGACAGGGCGTAACAATTTCTATGGCTCAGGAAGTCTGTGGAGTTCTCAGTTGGCAGCGATAATGTTTTCTGTTTTTCAAACCATCGCCTTGGCGGGCCTCAATTGTAGTCACTGGCTGAGAATGTACCTCACTGCCTGTGCTGAAAACAATGGGCAGGCTCCTGCGGACTTATCACCCTTTCTTCCATGGAAAATGGATGAGGATCGTCGGGAACAACTTTCCAAACCACCACCGGATACCTCTTGATGCGGTACTCTGGACGGGACTTTTCCTCCAACGAGATTAAACAGATTCAATCTCTCATCAAACAAAATCCGACATTCACTCGATTACGACTTTCCAAAGAGGTCTGCCAGCTTTTTCAATGGCTCAAGCCTGACGGCAATCTCAAGGATATGTCATGCCGTGTTGCAATGTTGCGTATGCAAAGAGATGGAATCATTGATCTACCAGCTCCAACCTGTGCAAAAGCATCCCTGAAAAAAATTAAATTTACGCCTGCCACTGATCCGCAAACACCTATTACTTGCGCTGTGAATCAGCTACCACCATTGCGATTACAGATGGTCTCCAAAAATAACTCTGCTCTATGGAATGAGTATATTGAACGATATCATTATCTTGGATACACCCCCTTGCCAGGAGCTCAGCTTCGTTATTTCATTATTGCAGATAAACAAATCGTTGCTCTCACCGGCTTTGGGGCTGCTGCATGGCAAACGAAACCAAGGGATCAGTTTATTGGCTGGGATCATGAGCTCCGTCAAAAAAATCTAAATATGATCGTCAATAATGCCAGATTCCTTATTTTACCATGGATACAATCAAAGAACCTTGCTTCAAAAATACTATCACTGTTTGCACAGCAGCTTACAGATCACTGGGAAGAAAAATATAATATCCGTCCCGTTTTATTGGAATCTTTTGTGCAAAAAAATCGTTTTTACGGTACTTGCTATAAATCGGCAAACTGGATAAATGTTGGAGAGACCAAAGGGCGTGGAAAGCTTGGCGGACAACCCGGAAAAATCGTTGTTCCAATAAAGGACATTTGGGTGTATCCTCTTCATAAAAAATTTAGAACTTTGTTGCAAAAATGAGCATTGAGGTAAGAAGCCGAATATTTACATAATTATGGGCAAATAAGGGCTTAGGGCGTACTTTTTGATGCCGAAAAGTGGCTTTTAAGCAAAGGCATAGTGGGTGTCAGGCTTGGCTTATTGGTGTTTTTGGGGGGTAAAGTATCTCCTGTTGTACGGCGGCTGCGCCACCGTGAATCGCGGTGCTGATTACATAAAGGCTGATTATAACGGATTTGGGGGAGAGCCTGCTTCAATATGGCAAAACTCCATATAATCATGGGTAAATTGCATTTAAAATTGACAAATAATGCATTGCGAGACCTTTATGCGTATCAGGCAATTATTTATCAAGTCAATTATTTCAATAGGTTATCTATGCTCCCCAAAATCCGTTATAATCAGAAGAAAACGGGCCTTAAAAAAAGATAAGTAAGGTGTCCCCCGATCACTTTAGTTTTAAGGATACCCCAAATGACCAAATTTGTTTCTCCATTTTCTATCCCTAATATCAGACGATATATAGCCTTTAAGGTTCTGTTTAATTCAAGGTTTTATTATCCGGTCTTTACCATATTATTCCTTGATTTTGGTTTGAGTGTGGCCCAGTTTGCAACTCTTAATGCCGTTTGGGCAGCCACCATCGTTATGGCTGAGGTCCCCTCCGGCGCACTTGCTGATGTAATCGGCCGAAAACGCCTCCTGGTCTTTGCCACGTTTACCATGATGGTGGAGGTGGGGATGATCAGCTTTTTACCAACATCTGACACCTCTTTGGTTTTTTATGTGTTTTTAATAAACCGGATTCTAAGCGGTCTGGCCGAGGCTGCTGCCAGCGGAGCGGATGAGGCAATGGCCTATGACGCCCTTAAAGCCCAGGGCAACCCCGATGACTGGGGACGAGTTCTTGAGTTACTGGCAAGATTCCAGTCCATTGGGTTTATCATCGCCATGAGTACGGGGGCAACCCTATATGATCCACACCTGATGGAAAGCCTTTGTCATTTTTTTGGATTTTCCATCTCGCTTACCCAGGAAACCACCATGCGGTTTCCCCTTTATGGTACCCTTGTTTTAAGTATATTTGCCTGTGTGGCAACCTTGGGAATGGTGGAAATTGCCCCAAAAAGAGAAGATGGACAGGAAGAACCCGGCAAAATAATTCGTCTAAGTCGTGCATTTGGCCTAACCTTTCAGGCCGGGAATTGGATTTTTAGAACACCTTTTGTCCTGAGCGTCATTCTATTTGGAATGCTCTTTGACGGGATAATTCGCATGGTCACCACCCTCTCCAGCCAATACTACCGGATGATCCAACTGCCGGAGCCTATCTTCGGCATTATTGGATCTCTTGTTGCCATGCTTGGGCTGGTGGTTCCCCGGATTGCAAGAAAAATTGCAGAAAACCACTCCCCTGCCAGAGGGCTTTGGCTCACGGCTGGCCTGACCTTTCTGGGGCTTGCCAGCATGAGTTTCTTTTGGCCTTGGACAGGTCTTCTTCCTGCCCTTGTCACCTTCAGTGCCATGTATTTTAACGGCTTTTTTGTCAGTTTTTATGTGAACCGGGAAACGGCATCTGAACAACGGGCCACGGTATTAAGTTTTAAAGGGCTCTTTTATAATATTTCTTACGGAACGTTAGGTATGGGTTACGCTCTTTTGTTAAAAACTAAAAAATTGGCCCTTGAATCAGAGATTTCTCCCCTATCTGGAAATATAAACCCGGATACTCCCATGATTGAAAACTTGGTTTTTCGGGACACTTTCATATGGTTTGCAGGCGCATTCATCGTTGGCTTTTTTGTTCTTTGTCTGATTCATTTTCTTTTTTTAAAAAATAGAAAGAGAAAATAAAATACATATATATGAAAATGAAGTGTCCAAGTAGCCTCAGCAGAGCCCCCCCGATGGGTAATAGGAACCGGCCAATTGGGCCGTCTAACGGTTCCGGCCGGGCCCATTGCCCGTCGGGGGGGGGCGGCATGATATCATTTTCAATATTCGTTGTGTCCAGCAGGACATGTGGGTTTATATGAAAGAGTAGATATTTTTAACATTCTTTTATCCTTCGTTGTGGGTAGGCCGGGGCCAGAATACGGTCTGCCCGTGGCAGTTATATGATTATGAATTATGCAGGCTTTCATTTTCTGTTTTGATATTTAAAAGATCAAACACCACCCGTGCAAAATCAGCGGCTTTCAAAGGATCAGACAATAATTGTATCATTTGATTCTGGTGGGCCTTGTTGCTGTCCATCACTGCATCGTCCACGGCCCTTACAAAATCGCCCAGCATCGCCTGCTCTGGAGAATTATTGGCGATCTGCATCATCACCTGTTTGTTTTCATAGACCTTATCCCGGATGGTATAGGCATAGTTCACCAGGTCTTTATCTGTGAGTTCATCGGTGATAAACAGATCGTTTAACCGATTGTTGGAAGGACTCGCTGCGCTCGCCTTCCAACCAAAAGTTGCAACAGACACGCTTCGCATGCTGATGAACTTTTGGATAATCTGTGAAATAAATTCTTCTTTGATATCTTTTGCCTTTGCGGTACCGAAGCCTTGGCCCGGGGTAAATTCAAACCCCTCACTCTCTTCACACAGCTTCAGATCCTGGCGGCGTATCTCCGATAATCTGTAGTGGCTCAACACCACATTATCAAGATTAATATCATCCTGTGTTATCAGGCTTTCCCGTAACATGGGCCGTAGATTTCGGGCATAGAGGGAGAGCTTTTCCAACCCTGTCATCATAATCAACGATCTGGGACATGAGCTCATAAAAACGCACAAAGGTGCCCAGATCCTTTTTGAATATTTCCAGGGTATCTTTTTCCTTTTTGCACTCCTTAAAGCTGTTCTCCGCATTGGTAATCAGCACATCATCGGCCGTTTTTTTGGTGCGTTCAAACATCTCTCTGGCCAGGGTATAGGCATTAACAGCCGATTTGTACCGAACTTTCCATCGCTCCACCGCAGGTTTGCAGATATTGACAATGGTCGCATTACTTTTGCTCTTTTTTAAAAATGCGCCACAAAATTCTTCCACCTCCTGCCACAGGAAAATACCGGCTGCTCGCAGCTTGTCAAACAGATCAAATATCAGATCCGGATTGGAGACATCGTTAAGTTTCGCTGTTTGATAGTAGGGCTGGAAGGCATCCAGAATATCCTGGGGCTCGTTGAAAAATCCAGTACAAAGGTACCGTTGTCAGCCTTTCCCGGATAAATTGGTTCAGACGGGACAGGGTTTGCACGTACTCCACACCGCCCAGTTTTTTATCCACGTACATGGCACATAGCTTAGGCTGGTCAAATTTGTTGGCCACGATCATCACCTGATAATCCCTGGAGTTAAATGCCTTGCGCATGTCACGGCCCTTGAGGTTGGGATTCATATTGTTTTCCTTGAACTTTTCCCCCAGCAGTCCCTCAACATTGGGATCATTCTCCTCAAAGGCCACTTCACCGGAAAACGCTACCATGGCGTGGATTTTTTTATAGCCCTTTTGGTTGATGTACTTATCAAATCCCAGCTTGTAGCGCACCGCTTCCTTGCGGGAGCTGGTTACCACCATGGCTTTGGCCTGGCCCCCAAGCAAGCCCATGACATGTTTTTTTAAATGCTCAATAATCACTTGCTCCTTCTGGGAAATGTTGTAATCGTGCAGGCGCACCCACTGGTTGAGTTTTGTCCGGGCTTTTTTACACTCCACCTCCTGATCCGATTCTTCCATGGCCAATCCCAGGTTATAGGCGACCTTATAAGTACCCGGGCATATATTCTCCAAAATAAAATCCATAAATATCAATGATATATGGCTGTGAAATACCGAAAAACATATGTGTGGGTACTTAGTTGATGTAATTTTTCAGGACATCAAGGATAAAGCCTTCCTCAATGGCCTGGCGCATGCTGTACACATGATAGGCCTCCGGCCTGTTTGTTTTGGAAGGCGCTTCCAAAGGGTTGGGCAGACGCCCGAACAGTTCCAGGGTTTTGGTTTTGGGGGTTGCGGTGAAGGCAAAATAACTCAAATTCCCGGAAGTTCGCCGGGAGGCCACCACGGCATCCAGGATATCATCCGTGGACAGGGTATCCTCTTCATCATCCGCCCGGATTTCCAGCATCAGCACCTCTTTTAACTTCCGGGCTGTGGAACCGATCTGGGAGGAGTGGGCCTCATCGGCAATCACCGCGTAGTGTCGCTCCTTTAAGCTTACGTCATTTTCAATGGCCTGCAACACAAAGGGAAAGGTTTGGATGGTGACAATGATGATGGGCTGGGAGGTTTCCAGGGCGGCGGCAAGTTTTGGGGAAAGATCAGGGTCTCTCGCTTGAATTTGCGACCTTCCCAGTCTTCACACGCTCTAAAAACTTCAGCTCGGGATTGTTGGGGTATAATTTGCGGTATTTTTGCCATTGGGTGTCCTGGGTTTCTTTAACAAATCCCAGGAGATCTTCTTCGTACAGGGCCAGTTTGCGGTTGTATTTTTCCGGGGTGCCCAGGAGCCAGCCGTTGGCGAGCATTTGCTTGATGATTTCGTTTTGAAATACGATTTCCTTAGATTTAGAATCCATAAAATTAACCGTTTTTTTAGTTGATGACGTCCCTTACGGAGTTATCAGAATAGTTAAATATCCTAAATAACTACAATTTAATCTTGAAGGCAGTGTCTGCATAATTTGAAATTAAAAAAACAATTGTCAAATTTTACCACCCAATTATCTCCGCACTGCGGAGACAATTGATATTAATGAGGCGTTTTTTTACAACATCTTTAATTTTGAGGGCTTCCTGTGGAGGAAGGCTTTCAAATCAAAATGCATGTTTTTCTCCTTCACATGTATAAAAAAATTCATTTTTTATACATGTAAGAGGGGCTATGTATAAAAAAAAGGATTTTGTATACATCAAACTGGTAGTAAGAACCTATGTGATCCAACGTTTTTCAAACTTTGTTATGAATTTAGGCTACCCACTTAAGGCGGGACAGCCTTTAAAATCAAGCATCTTAGTATACTTGATTTTAGAGGTTAAAAGCTAATTGTCCACATAAAAAGCCTTGAGAATATCCCGTCTTAAGTGGGTAGCCTGAATTTAAGCCAATAAATATCAAAGACAGTCCACCCAAGATGGCTTATTCTTAAAATCTGATAATGCCCAAACTATAAAATTTTAATCGTCTTCTAAATTCTTAATCAAAAACGATTTCTGAATTGCAGAATTTGGGAAGGTTCAGCTTCTGGATTTTTTCATGTTCGGCCAGCACCGCCGCTTTGGAATCTTCCAGCACCCCTTCCAGGCGGCGCAGGAGAGTGAAGGGCAGAATGATTCGGCCGTATTGACTCTGCTTGAAGTCACCGCGTAACAGATCGGCCAGAGACCAGATATAGGCCGCGAAATTGTTTGTCCTTTGATTCATATATTGCTTGTTCCAATGGTCTTTTTATAATAATGTCTTTAAAGTTCGGCGATTGTGTTTCAATTGAATCGAAAGTACGCCGGGGGAAAGCATATGTCAAGGGAAATGGGGGGAAAAACAGATCCTTTTGAGGTTGAATTCTTTTTGGATGTTAGTTATATATGTCATTAAATGTTAATAAAGTAAAAGAATCATGGGTTTGACATGAAAGATATCAATTCTTCAAAAATATATAACTGTTTTAAAGTAAGGTATTTGAAGAACTTACCCTTTACCAGCATACACCAATGGAAAATTTGGGGGGGGCTGATTCAGCTTGGCATACTTTTATCCATCACAGCCATATTGAGCATGGGATTGATGTATGTTATTAATATGTTTTGGGAACTTTACGCTTATACGCATATGGGGCAGCAGTTTCTTGACATGTATCCCGGTATTTCCCTTGCCCTCTCCGACCTTTTTGACCTTGATGTGGTGACTTTTTCCATGGAAATTACTGTCAGCACGTTTATTTTCTGTCTATTAATCAGCACTGTTTTTCAAATGCTTTATGTTCTTCGATACCTTTATTTGCCAAGAAAAATGTTAGGACGATGTGTTTTGTTCGGGATTCCCTTGGCCTCGGTTCTGGCAAGGTATATACAGAATAGTTATGGTCTGGATTACTGGAATATTGCTTTTGCAGTGGTTTTGTTCCCCACCCTGATTTTGTTTTCAGGCTGTTTTAGATTTTCCCATGAACACATTCCGGAAATTGGTGATATAATAACAAATGTGGTTGACATTGTGAAAAAAATATTTGATTCCACTTAGGAACTTGGACGAAAACAAACTACCAATGTAAACTTATTTATCACGCAATATCAACAGATTAAACTGGGCACGGTGGTAGTTTATACTCGGGCAAGTCCCTTACCTGACGTTGTCAAAGCCCATGAGAAACGTCTGCGCCAAGTGCTGCTTAACCTGCTGGGGAATGCAGTTAGGGAACCAGTCTTAAATAACTTGCCCTTTTCAGAACACACTATCGTTGAAGTGTAGTGTTCCCCCATTTTTAAATGGGGATGTTATTGCGGACTCATTCCTAAACTTATCAAAGAAGGCAGTGTCACATTGGGAGCCAAAAATTTACCAAGAGAGGGAATCACCGAGTGGACGTTAAACTGAGGAGCAGGATGGACAACAAAAACACCACAATTTTGATCATTGATGACAGCAAGACCAACATCGGAATCTTGAGTGCACTCTTGGAGTCCTACGGGTTTCAAACCATTACTGCTCGTAACGGTAAAATGGGCATTCAAGGGGCAATTTTTTCCAAGCCAGATCTCATTCTGCTGGATATCATGATGCCCGGGCTCAACGGTTTTGAGACATGTTCCCGCCTTAAATCTGATGATGGAACAAAGAATATTCCCGTCATTTTCATGACTGCACTGGCCGATATGGAAAGCAAACTTCAAGCTTTTGAGGCTGGCGGGGTAGATTACATCATCAAGCCATTTGAGAAAGCGGAAGTGCTGGTGAGGGTGAAAACCCATTTAACCATTCGCAAGCTCCAACAGGAACTTAAAGCCCGTAATCGAGAATTGGCAGCTTTGGTTCATATCGACGGTCTCACAAAAATTGCCAATCGTCGATACTTTGACCGATACATCCATCAGGAATGGAAAAGAATACGCCGGGAAAAAGGATGTATAGCCTTGCTTTTTATCGATATCGATGAATTTAAACCTTATAATGATTTTTACGGGCATCAGGCCGGGGATGAATGCCTGAAACAAGTGGCCCGGCTCTTTGACCAGGCTTCCCAACGCCCTGCTGATCTGGCGGCACGGTATGGTGGTGAGGAATTTGTTATTCTTTTGCCCGATACCGATAAATCCGGTGCAGAATATATAGCAAAGCAAATTCAGCAATCACTCCGGGAATTAGAAATTCCACATGAGCGATCCACCGTAAGTTCGATGCTCACATGCAGCATGGGCATTGCTTGGTGTATGGTTTCAGATCTGGATTTTTCCCCAGAGTTGTTCATCGGTATGGCCGATGAGGCCATGTACCAAGCCAAAACACAAGGGCGTAATAAATTTATAGTAAGTGAAAAAAAATGTTAGGGAGTTTATAACAAATAATTTACCCGTTTTTACTTAAGACATACCGTAAATAAGTACCCGAGCATATATTCCTCAAAATAAAATCCATAAATATCAATGGAATATGTCTGTGGAATACCGAAAAACATATGTGTGGGTACTTACTGGGCATCAGGTTTGAACGTGGGTAGTTTTATTCTTATGAAGTCCCTTAAGTTATTTTTGAGTGACCCATTAGGTCAGGGAAAAAATATAATGAATCAGAAATCCAATTTTGATGTTTACTTAAATTCAACCTTTTTTATTAACAGTGATTCTCCCCAAATTCAAGAATATTCCCGGGATATCTGTAGTGGTATCAGATCCCAGCGGGAGAGGGCCATGGCCCTCTATTATCGCGTCCGGGACGACATCTGGTACGATCCTTATCATTTTGAAGACAATCAAGATTTTATGCGGGCAAGTGCTGTTCTGAAAAGAAAAGCGGGCTATTGTGTAGCCAAAGCGGTGCTTCTTGCTGCCGTTGCCAGGGCACAATCCATTCCTGCACGCCTGGGGTTTGCCGATGTCCGGAACCATTTGGTAACGAAACAGCTCAAGGCCATGATGGAGACTGATTTGTTTGTGTACCATGGATATGTTGAGCTTTACCTGGATGATAAATGGATCAAGGCAACGCCTGCTTTTAATGGCTCTTTATGTCGCAAATTTAATGTAAAACCCCTTGAGTTTGACGGTATTCATGATTCCATATTTCATGAGTTCGACACCCTGGGACACCGTCATATGGAGTACGTGAATGATCGAGGCATCCATGCGGATCTACCCTTTGATAAAATTCATGAAGCCTTTAAAAAGTATTATCCCAAAATTTTTGAAATGAACCTGCCACAGGAGCCGGATGCGTTTACCCGGGAAGCATCCGTTTAAGGAGTGAATCCGAAATAACATACCCTTTTAAAAAGTTGGGAACACTATCCTTTAACGGTGCATGTTCTAAAAAGGGAATTTTATTTGAGACGGTTCCTAAACAGGGGCCGATCTTGATCATCGGGTTTCAGCTCCTGATTTAATATTTCATAAATCCAACATCACCCATTCAAAATCAAGGGCTTGGTTCTAACGTCGGCCACTTGCAGTCAATGTTTAAATTTACATAAAAATATTAGCTATATTATTAAATAATTATAGCTCAGTGATTTTTTCAATTATCCAAAGTGGCCGATCTTAGAACCAACCCCAAAATCAACAACTTTTAATGGAACGTACGCCGAAGAAATCCCATGTCAAGGGCAATGGCCCATCCTGACAATTTGCGGATTCCCTTATTTCAGCGTGGAAAGAAAACTGGCAAGATTAATTTTCTGATTGATGATCCCCAGTTTTTTACGGATATAATTTCGGTAGGTTTCAACGCTTCGGTGGGAAATATTAAGTACCTTGGCAATTTCCTTTGAGCTGAGACCAGAACGTATCATGTTGCAGATTTCGTTCTCCCGGGGGGTGAGCCTTGGCATTCGCCGGCCTACGTTGCTTCCAAAGGCGGATGTCAACTGTTTCAGGGTATCCTCCAGCAGAGTGAGATAGCCGATATCAATCTGGGAATCGCTGTTTTTCAATTTTTCCACAAGGGGGAGGAGAAACTGATCCACATTGTCCATGACCCTCTCTTCCAGATTCTTTTTTTCCATGAGAACCTGGTTCATGATCTCCCTGAGAGCGATGTTCTTTTCCTTAAGAAGCTGATTTTGATTTTTTAGCTGCTGTTCACTTTCAAACAGCGCTTTTTCAGCTTTTTTTTGTTCGCTGGTGCGCCCCAGACGTTCAGCAATGGCATTGATCAAGGAGCGCTCTTCCTTTAGAAACGGCCCCTCATGGCTGTCTGGCATTTTTTCCAGATAGCAGACACTGATAACACCAATAATATCCCGGTAGGCAATAATATCCGCTGACTGCTTCCAGATGGTATCCTGATAATTATCTGTCTGGTAAATGCTCCCGTGGATAATACACCGGGCACAGGTGATTTCCGGGAATTGCCAGGAGCAGGGGATAAGCGTCATCACCTCCTGATAAATCTCTTCCAGGGAAATATTATCCTGCTCAACGATTTTTGAGATACCGTACAGGCAGTTGATCTCTTTGATTCTTTCGTTCAACTCATGGGCCTGGCGTATGAATTTGGCTTCGGGGCTGTTGTCCATGTCCATAAATCCAGGAACACGTTGAACAGATCCGGACACACGATCCAGGGGACGCTTATGCTTCTGTGTATTTTTGTTCATTTTTATTCCGATTTATTCCGAATCTTTTTCGTTGTCAGACAAGACTCTCTTTGTACCATTGTTCTTTGATGCTTCGTTGTGGGCAGGCCGGGGCCAGCATACGGTCTGCCCGTGGCAGTTATACCAACCCTTGGTCCAGCATGGCATTGACTACCTTGACAAAACCGGCAATGTTGGCACCGGCAACATAATTGCCTGGTTTACCATATTTTTCAGAAGCATCTGTGCAGGAGTGATGAATACTCTTCATGATCCCCTTGAGGCGGGCATCCACCTCTTCCCTGGGCCAGTTGAGCCGCATGCCGTTCTGTGACATCTCCAACCCAGAGACAGCAACACCGCCAGCATTGGCAGCTTTACCCGGTCCATACAGGATCTGGTTGTCCAAAAAGATATCAACAGCATCTGGCATGGACGGCATATTGGCTCCCTCTGCCACCAGGATCACCCCATTTCGGATCAGGTTGGCGGCATCCTTGGCATTGATCTCGTTCTGGGTGGCACTGGGAAATGCACAGTCTGCCTTGTGATCCCACAGGGGATTCATATCCTGGGAGGCATCCCGCTGGGAATAAACAGCTTCGGGATACTTCTCGATATATTCCTTAATCCGCCCCCGTCGAACATTTTTAAGGTGCATGATGAAATCTAATTTATCTTTGTCAATTCCCTGTTCGTCGTAGATATACCCTTCGGAATCTGACAAGGTAACCACTTTTCCGCCCAAATCCAGAATCTTTGCCACCGTGTACTGTGCCACGTTTCCTGAGCCTGAAACCAGACAGGTTTTCCCTTCCAGAGTCTGCTCTCGGGTATTCAGCATTTCCGCCGCAAAGTAAACACAGCCGTATCCCGTGGCCTCGGGCCTGATAAGACTGCCGCCCCAGGCAAGACTTTTTCCTGTCAGAACACCGGTGAATTCGTTACTCAATTTTTTATACATGCCAAACATAAAACCGATTTCCCTGGCACCCACACCGATATCTCCTGCCGGAACATCGGTGTTTGGGCCAATATGACGGAAGAGTTCAGCCATGAAACTCTGACAAAAACGCATGACCTCATTGTCTGATTTCCCCTTGGGATCAAAGTCAGACCCCCCTTTTCCACCGCCCAGGGGCAAAGTGGTCAGGGCATTCTTAAAGACCTGTTCAAAGGCCAGAAATTTTAAGATGCTTAAGTTTACCGAAGGGTGAAAGCGCAGCCCTCCCTTATAAGGACCAATGGCACTGTTCATCTCAATTCTGAATCCACGGTTCACATGGACTTGGCCGGTGTCATCCATCCATGGAACCCGGAACATCAATGTTCTTTCCGGCTCCACCATTCGTTCCATAATCTTGAGTTGGCGGTATTCGGGGTTACGGTCAAGAACCGGCCCAATGGTTTCCATAACCTCAATCACCGCCTGGTGGAACTCTTTTTCGTTGGGGTCTTTTTCCATAATTGTTGTTAAAACATCTGACATTTGGTGTCTCCTCTTTTTTTATTATTCATTGGTTGATAATGACGCATTTAGATTTTTTACCGTTCATTTTAATAAGTATGGGTTCCGACAACCTGATATGGCGTAAATATTTAGTTTCACAGACCGCCTCACATGCGTCAAGCCAATCCCAATTTATGAAATCCGGGTCTGATTTCCGGCCCCTGGTCAGTTCATTCACCGTGATATAGGGAATGCCAAGGGAGGTGATGTTGTGAAAAAAATGAGATCCTTGTGAGGGATCTGCATTTAGCTGCTCGTTTCTGAGTTCAATGACAGCGCCGATACCAGAGATATTATGCCACTTCACCGGTATGCCCAGCCACCGATCCGATCCGCCCCAGCGTCCCGGGCCAATGAGCAGATAAGGGCGGTCTGCTTCAACCAGACCGGCATTGATTCGTGAGATTTCCTCGGCGATGTCAGGGGTTGCAGACACAGAAAAAGCCTGGGGGGTGACATATACGATGTCGGAGATATTTTCCAATATCCCGTTGCCAAGGGCAGTGGACGAATAGCAGAAGGCGGCATCTATATCTTCCTGGGTGATGGTGGTTGTCTGCTGTTTATTGTGATCGGCCATGGGACGTATCTGTAGAAAATAGAAGTCACTGGGCCGTTGATCCGGATAAAGATTAATGGAAAATTCAATTTCAACAGGACCCCCAAAAACTTTGCCCCCAAGTTCAAGAAGATCGCACAGCAGTGGGGAAAGCGGCGGGGTGCTGTATTTTAGAATATGGGCAAAGGTCAACATCTTTGGCCCTTCAACACCCCAGGTGTCACGAATACGGTTTTCCTCCGGGACATAGGTGCTGGACAGAGCCTGTACCGGATAATCGTCCAGGGCTGCGTCCAGGCTGCGTTTTTCAAGATTGGAATACCGACCGAAATTGAGTTCATCGGCATAATCGTTTGTCTTTAACGCATAAAATGTTGTCTGGGCATTCTTTAAGATATCGTCAACCAAAGAAAACTGGGGCAGGATTTGAGGGTTACCCGGAGAAAACCGCAGGCTCTTTTCTCCGTCCACCACGGTTTTTCCAAGCCCCAGGGCAATGTGGGCAATACCATCTTCTGATTTCATGTTGGAAAAGGGATAGTAATTAATGGATTGGGCCACCCCTGATACGGCGGGATAAAAGTAGTCTCCATAGTGCTGGCCTGCAACGGCCTGGACAATCACCGCCATGGAATCATGGAACGGATGGCTGGAGGTGCTCCGGTGGAACGCCTTGGCATCATCGTAGTAGGTGGAGGCAAAAACAAGCTTGATGGCATTGGCCAGGTGGAGGATGCGCATGGACAGATCCGGATGATTGTTGGGAATCTTATACGTTTTATAAAGACCTGCATAGGGTTGAAAATGGGCATCTTCCAATTGGCTGGATGAGCGCACCGCCAGAGGTACCTTTGTCTGAGATAAAAAGACCTTGAGCTGCCGAATCAAGCATGACGGCAATTTGGCACGGAGAAAAACCTCAACCACCTTTTCCACTGGGTGTTTTTGACTTTCAAAATTCTCCAGGTTATTTTGAGTGATGAACGCTTCAAAAACATCCGTACACAAGACCAGGGTTTTTGGTATACGAATCATGAATTTCGGATGCTTCTTATGGAGTTCATCTTCCTGCCCCAAAAGCCCTGACATGAAAGCCAGACCCCGGCCTTTGCCCCCCAGGGAGCCCTGTCCAATTTTGACAAATTCATTGACGTTTGAATCAAAATGATTTTCGTTAAACGTTGACACCAGGCCCTTATGTTGCGATTTCCTCAACTCCTGGATATTGTTTATAACAAACTGCCTGAGTTCATCAGGGCTTTTGAAATCATCACTTTTGCAGGCTCTGAACTTAAGGGCAAGATCAATTTCAGAACGGGCCATGAGCCATGAGGAAAAATGATCCTGGTCGGCATGGTAGATCAGGGATTCATCTGGAATGGTGGGAAGTTTTGTTTCCAACTGCATCAAGTTGGTTGCAATGTCTATGTTGCGGCCGTTGGGCATGCAAAAGACAAAATTACCAAATCCCAGACGGTTCAGGAAAAACATACGGGTTGCATGGAGCAGGTTGGGATGATTCTTGTCCAGAAACAAGGCTGGGATTTGGTCGGCTTTTTTACCATTGCTCTTTTCTGAACTCATTAAAAGCAAGGGGATACCCGGAATTTCACTGCGGATGGTGGAAAAAAGTTTAATGCCCGCTTCCGGATCAAGGCTGCCGTTTTTGGGGAAACGGGTATCTGAGATGACGCACAGCAAAAAATTCTTGTAGCGTTCATACAACTCCAGAGCCTGTTCGTAATTTTTTGCCAGGAGCAATTTGGGCCTTGCACGCATGGTCAGAAGCTTCATGCTGTCATTTAAGTCCATTGCAAGAAGTGCCTGGGTCTGGGTAACAATCTCCTTGTAGATGATGGGCAGCATAAAGGAGTAAAACTCTGGACAATCCTCCACCAGGATGACCACCCTTACATTGGCAAGTTGGGTATCTTTGTCCACATTAATGTGATCTTCAGCATTCTTGATGAGGGTGATGAGAAGGTCGGAGTTCCCTGACCAGATGAAAATGGTGTCAATGCCGCTGTAGCAATGGGAATCATGGCCAGGGGGAAGAGCCCTGATGCTTGGGGAAAGGAGAATGACACTTAGGTTGGGCTGAACAAGCTTAATTTCCCGCCCCAGGGAAAAAACATCCGTTTCCTTGAGGTGGGGCACGATAAGAACCATGTCAAATCGTTTGTTACCCAACAGGCAAAGGGCTTCCTCAGCTGAAGAGGCCCCAGTGATCACAGGAGGGTAACGTAGGTTCAGCCCACTGTATTCATTGATTATCTTTGATGTAAGACTACCATCCTCTTCCATGTTGAACATGTTGTAAGGGCTTGAAATCAAAAGTATTTCTTTAATTTCATACGCCATGATATCTCGATAGGTGTCGGAACCGGCATGAAACTTACTGACACATTCTTTGTTTTTTTCGCTCATCATCATGCGGTGCCTCAGCCAAAAAATTGATTCCTCATGGAAAACCGGAGTCAAGAAAAACAGGGTCACTCAGTCAGGCTTGGCTTATGGGTGTTATTGATCATGATCTATGCAAGTCAGGCCCCCATAAGCCAAGCCTGACCCTTCCCCCAATATTGGTGAAAAAATCAATCATCAAATATCAGGGTAATAATGTATGAAAAATTCACGTAGTAAAGTTTGATATGAGTATCTGATATTAAAATTTTAAGCAACGCGATAAAACCATAGGAGTAATGTGGTATTTTTTTACGCATTTTGTATATGTATCGGTATCTATAACAATGATAACTGTCTGGAATATAAATAATTATTCTGGCTTCTGGAAGAATGGAGCAGGTTGGTATTATTGGAAATTGAGTTTAGTGCGCTTAGGGGATAGATCTTCAAATTTGTCCCCGCCTCCGATGAAGTTCCTTATGAGTTATGCAGGCTTTCACTGTCTGCTTTGATATTTAGATTTTTAAGGTCTGGCCCCTTTGGTTTTTTTTTCCAATACTTCAAGTAGCTGTGCCATGGATTTTTTGGATAAAAATTTCTTAAATTGACTGCGATAATTCTTTGTCAGACTGACCCCCTCAATGAGGACATCAAAGATCTTCCACTCCCCGTCTTTAAAGCTCAGGCGATAATGAATGGGAATGTCATTTTCTTTTGAAATCAATGTGGTTTGAACCTCGGCAATATCATCTGCCAGGGGGACTTCCCTTCCAATCACTATTTTTTCATCCCCATAGGAAAGAATCCGATTCATATAGGTTTTGCCTAACAACAGGCCATAGAGCCTTAAAAAATCCGCCTGCTGTTCCACAGTGATCTGACGCCATTTCCGTCCAAGGGAGTACTCGGATAACAATTGGTAATCAAAAACTGTGTCCATAATTTCCCAGAGTTTTTCTTTTTTGGTTTCCAGAAACTGCTCTTCCTTAAGCCCTGGATCTTTGAGCACCGTTAAAACATCATCCGTTACACGCGACATGGTCTCCACGGCAGTTGCTCCATAAACGGTTGTCACCGAAATGGGCATTAACAAAATCATTCCCAGACATAACATGGTAAAAAATTTCATTGAATTTCCTCTCCCAAATCCATCGCCTCATCTTCGTCAACGGATCCAAATGCATATTTGCCAATAAGATCATTGATATCCACAGGGGATTCCGTATTGATAATAAGATCATTGTGGTTCAGTATTTTTCCAGAACCACCCGGATCAATACTGATAAATTTATCCCCGATCAAGCCCGCTGTTTTAATTGAGGCTATGGCATCGGAATAAATCTGGGTATTCTTTTGGATATTCAGGGTTGCCATGGCCATCTGAACCTCATCATCAATGGTCAGTTCACCCACATGGCCAATCTCAATGCCATACATTTCAATGGGATTTCCTACCCTAAGACCTGTTACAGTGTTAAAACGGGCCTTTAATACGATGAAATTATCATCGAACAAGGAAATATTTCCCAAGCTTACTGTCATATAGACCAGGACAATCAGGCCCACAAAAACAAACATGCCCGCAATGGATTCATATAAGTTCTTTTTCACAGACTACACCTCCCAGCAACACATTGAAAATCCCCGACTTCAAACTGGTTGTTACGAGCCTTTTCCAACACATCGTTAATACCATCCTTGATTGCGATACCTTCGGCAATTCCGGTCATCACTTTTATTCTATACACTGGCGTATCCAATAATTTATTATTATTTTTCTTTATTTTTACATACTCAAATCCATTTTTCATCAAATCAGCAACAAAGGCATCAATTATTTCGCGAGACTCCGTGTAATTGGAAAAGGGAAGGACTGTCATGAAACGGCTGCGCCGCTGACGTGTGGAAAAACCGCCCACAACATCAAAATGTTTGCTGATGATCATTCCCAGCTCCTTGACCAGGGCATGACCCGTTGTATATCCCACGCTTTTACACAAAGTTTCAAAATCAGAAATACTAAAAATAGCAACCACATAGGAGGCTTCTGCCGGTTTTAACCCAAGTGCATTTTTATAACGCATTTTAAAATTACGCTTGGAGTAAATACCCGGCATGTGCTCTTGAAACCCCTCAAGGCTGTGGACAAACTCATCCACATAGGGATGTTCAAAGTCTTCAAAGGCATTGGGGGAGCCCTGGAATACAATCTTGCCCTCATGAAGAACCAAAACCCGATTTGAAATAAACAGCACATCGGGAATATCATGACTGATAATGACTGCGGTGAAATTAAATCTTGTTTTGTAGTCTGCAATCATACTTAAAATGGCATTCCGACGGATGAGATCCTGCCCTGTGGTGGGTTCATCAAAAAGCACAATGGCAGGTTCCGTGATTAAGGCACGACTAAAGGCTACTCGTTTTTGCATCCCCCCAGAAAGCTCAGACGGAAACCGATGGGCCACATCCACAAGATCTGTCTTTTCCAATTTGTCCATGACCCGGCGTTTGATCTCCTCTTTTCTTAATCGGCTAGTCTGCTCCAGGGGAAAGGCTACATTTTCAAAGACGGTCATGGAATCAAACAGGGCATTTCCCTGAAACATGTAACTCATTTGCCCCATATAACTCTGGCGTTGGCCTCTTTTTAAGGTGGCAATGTCTTGCCCTTTGAAAAAAAGAGTTCCACTGTCCGGCTTCATCAAGCCGACGAGATGTTTGAGCATGACACTTTTGCCGGTGCCGCTTTTGCCAATGATGGTGGTAATTTCACCTTCATTCAGCGTAAAATTCACGCCGTCAAGAACTGTTTTCTCCCCAAAACGCTTTACGACATTTTTAAACTCTATTATGGGTACATCCATGTAGCATTACCTTTTACTCGATGATCATTTTTTATAATTGCCACGGGCAGCCGTCAGGGGCTCTGCTGTCGGCACTCCGGTGGTGCATTTTCATCTAAATTTTACATGAGAAAAGAGGTGACAATATAATCTGAAATCAAAATCCAGACACAGGAAACAACCACAGCGGTGGTGGTGGAAAGCCCCACAGCTTTGGCACCGAAACTGTCCTTTCTAAGATGGGTATAAAACCCATTATAGCAACACGCCGTTGAGACAATCAGCGCAAAAACAACAGATTTTATAAACCCGCCGTTAAGATCCACCAGCGTAATACTGGACTGAAGACGATAAAAATAAGCACCGGAATCCAAGCCCATCAGCACCACCCCGGTGATGTAGCCCCCCAGAAATCCAACAAGGTCAAACAGGCCCGTTAAAATAGGAAAACTGATGATGGAAGCCGCAATCCTCGGGCTGACAAGGTAGCGCCGGGGATTGACCCCCATGGTGAACAGCGCGTCGATCTGCTCTGTAATACGCTGTATTCCAATTTCCGTTGTCATGGCAGATCCCGCCCGGGCCGTCACCATGATGGCGGTGAGCACCGGCCCCAGTTCCCGCACAAGGGTCAGGCCAATGGCAGACCCCAACACACCTGTTGAGCCAAACTTGACCAGGGTGTAATAAAGTTGAAGCCCCAGAACCATTCCGGTGAACAGCCCCACCAGCATAACAATGGAAATGGATCTTACGCCAATATAGTATACATGTCGTAAAATATTTTGAAGCTGTTTTTTGGCAAAAATACCCACCACGGAAAAAACCAGAAAAGCTGATATTTTCCCCAGGGATTGGATAAACTCAATGAATCTTTTGCCAAGTGAGTTTAAAAAAGCCATAACAGAATTGTGCATAAAACCATTTTTCATAAAAAGCTCATCCAAGCTATTTAGGAATGAGTTTTAAATAAGTTACCCATTTGTGCGCTTAGTGTGCGCTTAGGGGACAGATTTTTAAATCTGTCCCCACCTCGAAATGGAAAAATTATTTCGGACTCATTCCTTAACCGTTGATGGAAGGATCATAATGCCGGATATCTGACACATGAAACTGAAAAATCTCAAATTTATTTCCGCTGAAATGCCTGCAATTTTACACAGAATCCTTTTTTTGTCAAAAAAATGAAAATAGAAATATTAAGATCTGCCCAGAATGGTGAATAGGTATTTGCCTGAATATGGTACCTATGATTTTAATCAGTAGTTGTATGAATTATCGCTGGACAGATGTTTGAGAAGCGGGGTATTGTCAATGATTGACCGTCATGAATTTACTCAAGAGTCCTAAGTTCTCATAACTCATTGAAATCATTAAGGTCTATAAAATCAAATTTTAAGGCAAAAGATCAATAATTTCAAGAGTTTAGCAAACCTCCATGCACAACGTGCATAGAACTTAGGACTGACGATGAATTTAAGTGTCCGGTTTTAACCTCAAGCACTTGGGCGATGGGCCAAAGTAAATATTCGGGTTGGTAATGTAAATGTTTGGCCAGTGCCCCATATTCGCGTATTTGGGACTGCGTAGCATACTAATGCTATGTGAGCAGGTCAAAAAGGGTAAATATGGGGTGCTGGCCGAATATTTATGGGCCAAAAGCAGACCCAAAGGAAAGCATCCACAATCACCAACCATCTTAAGGATATCCATGGAAGAAAAAAAATATGTCATCACAATGCTGGTGGAAAATGAACCCGGTGTTACAGCAAGGGTTACAGGATTATTTGCCGGAAGAGGCTACAACATTGAAACCATCTGCGGCGCTCCTACAGCCAACCCCAAAATGTCCAGAATCACCATTTCCACCCGGGCAGAGCCCCATCAACTGGCACAATGCATGAAACAGATTGAACGGCTCACCAATGTAATCAAATTAAGAGATATGACCGGAAAAGATGCGGTGAAAAGGGAACTTGCCTTAATCTGCGTTAAGGCGCTTCCGGAAAAACGAACGGAAATATTGTGCCTTGTCGAAGCTTACCACGCCAAAATAGTTGACATCGGCAGCGAAAGTCTCACCATGGAGGTAACGGGCAAAGCCTTTGCCATTGATGAACTGCTTGCCCTTCTGGAACCCTTTGGGGTTCAGAAACTGTCAAGATCCGGTCTCCTTGCCCTTTCCAGAGAATCTTAAGGAATGAGTCCGAAATAACATACCCATTTAAAAATTAGGGATACACGTCCCTTCAACGGTAGAGTGTTCTGAAATGGGCAAGTTATTTAAGACCGGTTCCTAAACTTAAAATACTTGCCCCATTTTTATAAATTGAGGATACTTCATGTCCCCCCAAAAGGAGCACTAAACAGCAGCAGGATCTTTCCTAAAAAGACAAAACAAAGCCCATAAACTTAACTTACCCTCAAGGTTTTACAGCCATGGGAATGCCTGCAACCACAAGGGTAACCCGATCCGAAGCGGCAGCCACCTTTTGATTCACAAACCCTGCCATATCCCGGAATTTTCTTGCCAGGGCATTTTCCGGAACAATACCTGACCCCACTTCGTTGGAAACCATTATCACAGGGCAGGCTGTCTTTTTCAATACCTGTGTGAGTAACTCTGTTTTTTTAAAAATTTTCTGGAAATCAAATTCATTAAACATAAGATTGGATACCCATAAGGTAAGACAATCCACCAAAATCACATCCACATCCGGGGCCAGGAGTTCAATTTTCTCAGGAATATCCACAGGGATCTCCGCCGTCTGCCAGGACTCGCCCCTTTCTTGAATGTGTTTTTCCACCCGCTCCTGCATCTCCCCATCCGTGGGCACAGATGTTGCCATGAATATTTTTCTGTCTCCGGGCACCTGGTTGGCCAGGGCCAGGGCATGGCTGCTTTTTCCGCTTCGACATCCCCCAAGGATCAGGGTATTTTGCGTATCCATATCATTCACCTATCCGATTTAACTTTTAACTGCCCCCCCCCTTCCAGATCTTTGGTTTGGTGGGGGACAAATCTGTACATTTACCAGTTATTATTATGGGCAGGGATAGTTGACATAGATATCATCCATTGCCACATGGGTTTCAAAATGGGCACGGAGTTGCTCATAAATATCCTCTTTTCGTGACAACCCATCCGGGACATTCCCGGGGTCAATATTTAGACCGATGGATGCCAACCATTTGAATTTTATTGCGTCATAGTCAAACATGCCATGCATATAGGTGCCTGCCACATTTCCTTTCTTAGAAACCGCCCCCTCCTGATCCGCACAGAAATGCCTGTTCCGGGAGGTCACGTCAAACAGCGGATCTCCTGCCAGTCGGGTGGTCTGGCCCATATGAATTTCATACCCCTCTCCCTGGGCATCTCCCCAGGAAAATTGACTCAGGGTGGTTGTTTTAGGGGCCTTGAGGATCGTTCCAACACAAAGAAGGTTCAGAGCCGGGGTTGTACCGGGGTGATCTTCCAGACCCTGGGGATCTTCCACATACTCACCAAGAATTTGAAACCCCCCACAGATACCCAGAATATATCCGCCGGCATCTTCATATGCCGTCAGTCTATCCGCCCATCCAGATTGTCTGAGCCAATTAATATCGGACCGGGTATTTTTGGATCCGGGCAGGATAACCGCCTTAAACTTTGAGAGATCCTGGGGCTGTTCCACAAACACCACTTGAATCCCCGGGGTGTCTGCCAGTGCGTGAAAATCAGTAAAGTTAGAAATATGTTTGAGTTTAATCACGGCAATGGCAGGAACGCCTTCCACAAGCTTGCTCACAGCAGGGCACTGTTCAAGTTCAACGGAATCCTCGGCATCAATCCTGAAATGGTGATACCAGGGCAAAACCCCCAATACCTTTTTTCCGGTTTTTTCCTCTATCCAGTCACATCCCCCTTTGAACAGCGTAATATCCCCCCGGAACCGGTTGATGATAAAGCCTTTAACCATATCCCGATATTTCTGGGGCAAACATTCCAACGTTCCCACCAGTTGGCCAAAAACCCCGCCCCGGTGGATGTCGGCCACCAGCACCACATCGGCTCCGGCGTATTCAGCCATGCGGAAATTGACAATGTCCGAAGGCATGAGATTCACCTCGGCACAGGAACCGGCCCCCTCCATAACCACCATTTCATAGCGTTCCTGGAGTCTGTCAAATGCCTGGCATGCCTCCTTGAAATAGATGTCTTTTCTGGCGTGATATTCCACGGCGCTGCTGTTTTCAAAGGCCTTGCCGTTGAGTACCACCTGGCAACCCATCTCGCCTGTGGGTTTGAGTAGCACCGGATTCATGTCTACATGGGGGGCAATGCCGGCGGCTTCGGCCTGGACGATCTGGGCCCGGCCCATTTCAAGCCCTTCGGGGGTAATGCCAGAATTGTTGGACATATTCTGGGCCTTAAAGGGAGCCACATGAACCCCCCGGTGGGCCAGGGCTTTGCAGATGGCAGCCCCCACAATACTTTTCCCCACGTCAGACCCTGTACCAAAAACCGCAATGGGTTTCATCTTTCTCATTTTTCAATCCCGACCCGTGCCTGGACACCTGCCTTATAATAGTGTTTGATTTCCGTCATCTCTGTGACAAGATCCGCCCGCTCCACCACCGCTGGGGTAGCCCCCCTGCCGGTGATGACAAGCTCCACATGCTCCGGTTTCATCTCTATTAGATCCAAAAGTGCCTGCTCTGAAAAAAGATTGCACATTACCGCCACGTTGGCCTCTTCTGCCACCACAAGGTCATGTTCTCCCTTTTCTAAAATTTCTTGGAGACGGGCATATCCTTTTTTACCGGCGTCAATGTCCTCGGGCGAAGGTTTGCCTTTAACAAATTTACCCAGGCCGTATTGTTCCACGGTGATGAGTTCATTGAACCGGCCCAGGGCTTTGATTTCAGAGTAGTCCCCTTTTTTTAAAAACTGGACAATGTAAACCTTGAGTCCGGCTCCTGCGGCCCTGATACTCAGCCCCAGGGATGCGGTGGTTTTACCTTTTCCATTTCCCGTATATACCTGAACATATCCTTTTTTCATGACGTCTCCTTTTTTCAAACTATCAAATTATTGTATCCTATTTAAATTCCAGGGTGGAGGTTGATGATATCAATGAATGATTTTTTAACCCATTGTTTTTATTAACACTGAAAATATATTTTTCCATATCAAACAATGTTTACCATAAAATTTAAACAGGATACAAATTATTGCCTGTCCCAATTTTCTATAACCAACACGGACAGATCGCATTCTGGACCCGGTCTGCCCACATCGAAAATTGGGTCGTAGACGCGGAGCCAAATGGAATCATGCCGCCCCCGGGGAGGGGTAATGGAAACGACCCGGAACTGTTAGACAGCCCAATTGGTCTGTTCCATTACCCCTCCCCGGGGGCTCTGCTGAGGTAACCTTGGAGGCTACCTTTTCATATAACTGCCACGGGTAGACCGTATTCTGGCCTCGGCCTGTCCACAACGAAACATGAAAGAATGTTAGACTTGCCTACTTTTTCATATAAAAAAACATACATGGCAGTCACCACTGCCACAACGAAAAATGAAAGTCTTTTAATTCCAGCGTGTTGGTGAGACTTTCTTATAAAAAACATACATGGCTGTAAGCACCAGCCACAACGAAAAATGAAATTCTCATCATTGAAGTTTCTTAGGAGAGTTTAATACAAACCTCAATTTTCTACCAGGGTCTAAATTTCATATTTTTTGGAATAACCCCTGGGGGTGTACATAAAATCAAGATAAGCCACAGAAGCCTCATTACCCACCAGCAAAATGGTCTGCATATCCACATGGGACTCATCCATCTTTTCCAGGGTGGTGACGGACACCTTCTGCTGTTTGCGCATGGCCGAGGTGACAACCCCCACCGGAGTATCTCCATTCCGGTGCTCCATGATCAGATCCCGGGTCCGGGAGAGCTGCCAGTCTCTTTTTTTACTTTTGGGATTATAGATGGCAATGACAAAATCAGCAGATGCCGCCGCAGAGATCCGTTTTTCAATTTTTTCCCAGGGGGTCAGCAGGTCACTGAGGCTGATAACGGCAAAATCATGGGTCAGGGGCGCACCCACAAGAGATGCCCCGGCAGCAAGGGCAGGAATACCAGGTACCACTTCGATCTCAAGGCAGGTTCCCTCACTATTTTCAGGACAGACATCTCCATGTCGCACAAGGGTCAGACCCTTTTTTTCGCACATTTCAAACACCAGACCCGCCATGGCGTAAATCCCGGAATCCCCCCCGGAAATCAAAGAACATGTGGTGCCTTTCAGGGCTTCAGCAATGGCCATTTCCACCCGTTCCACCTCCTTCATCATACCGGTGGAAATAATATTTTTATCTCCAATAACCTCACGAATAAGATCAATATAGGTGGTGTACCCGGCAACGGAGTCGGACATTTCCAACAGCGTTGCTGCCCGGGGAGCCATGTAGGAGACATCCCCCGGCCCGGTGCCAATCACAAATAATCGGGGTCTATTCTTGCCACTGCAAGGGTTGCATTGCCCTTCTTTATCTTGGGCACCACCAGTTTTCCGCTGTGTGATGCCAGAATCGCTGCTGCTTCGCATACGCTTTTTACTCCCAAAAATTTTTCCACCGTTTTGGATGGATTTTGTATAGTTTCAACTGAATTCAATGCGTCTTTATCATAAAATAGAATGGGAACATCCAGGGACAGTGCAAGATCCAGAAGCCCTGGTTCATCGGCCTTCACCTCTGTGGTAGCAAGAGCCGCAAGACTTTTCAATGACAATCCAAGGCGTTCAAAAGAACGGGTGAGCAACGCCATTAATTCCGATTGACTGGTACCACGGTTACATCCCATGCCCGCCACCAATGATTTTGGCCTCAACAAAAGAGTTTCACGTGGAACAGAAAGCAAGACATCACTGCATTGGATGGAAACCCTCTTTATTCCATTTTGTCCCCCATCCTGACCCTGCCCTGCCCGAAATTTTTCCGGCAACGCTTTAATAAGGCAAGGTAACGGATCAATAAGAAAAATCGGCTCTTTTCTCAAAAATGCCATGTTCACCGTTTTAATTGATGGAGGATTGTCAATGACAAGCCCGCATTCTTTGGCAATCATGTCAATGGATGGAAGGCTATTGACATCCGTGGCCGTGGTGATCACTGGAGTGGCTCCACTTGCCTTGGCCACCCGGTGGGCAAGTTCATTGGCTCCCCCCAGATGACCGGAAATCAGACTGATGGCATGGAACCCTTTGTCATCCATCACCACCACCGCCGGATCTTCCAGTTTGGAACAGAGCAATGGTGCCAGCAAACGCACGGCAATCCCCGTGGAAAAAATGCAGATATGGGCATCATAGTGGCTAAACTGTTCCCCCAGGGCGGTGGCCAGTTTTTTAAAATTACTGGCCCCTCCGGGCAGTGTCTTTCCCATCATGGCACCGGAAGACACCATGAAATCACTTCCGGGAAAATGGGCCTGGAGTCGCTCCCCCAGAACGATTCCCCCCGGGGTAATGGCCCAGATGCATATTTTTTCAGGATCTGAAGCCATGGGCAAATCCCGCATCATAGAGTTTTGATTTTATCACTTCGGGTTTTTCATGGGCCGCTTCCACGGCCCGGCCCACAAGAATCAAGGCCTGCCGGTTAAGTTTTTCTGCCTTTACGGTGGCGGCCAGGGCATTTATTTTGGTAAACACAATGCGTTCTTCAGGATGGCTCACCTTGTAGGCAATGGCACAGGTACTCTCCGGGCCGTAATGCTCCGCAAGAATTTCCTGAACCCGTTCCACGTGGGCAATGCTTAAATAAATGGCCATGGAACTCTGGTGGGCTGCCAGCAAGTTCAGGGCCTCCTGATCCGGCACCGGGGTTCGACCGGAAATCCGGGTGAGGATAAGGGTCTGAGTCACCTCTGGAAGAGTGTACTCCATGCCCATGGCAGCGGCTGCTGCAAAGGCGGCCGTGACCCCGGGGATCACCTTATATGAAATCTCATATTTATCCAAGGCCCTCATCTGTTCAAAGATGGCACCATAAAGGGAAGGATCTCCCGTGTGCAGGCGAACCACCCGTTTATCTTCCCCATGGGCTTTTTGTATCATCTCCACAATTTCATCCAGATTCAAGGGTGCACTATCCACGGCCTCGGCCTCGGGGTTCCAGGTGAGCAGCTCCCGGGGAACCAGGGAACCAGCATATATAATCAGGTCCGCCTGTTGAAGGGCTTTTTGTCCCTTCACCGTTATGAGATCGGGATCTCCGGGACCTGCCCCCACAAACACTACAGGGTTGGTTGACATTTTTATTGATTCTCCTTTATTTTCATCAGCAATACGTTCTTTGTTCCTGTGATAATCCACACGGGATTCAGTGCTTCAAGTCGCTCCCCAAAGGGCATGGGACTGGAAACCGCCACCTGAAGCTGAATAAATTGAGTTCTAAATCCCATGTCTTTAAGAGCTTCAACTGCCAAGTTCATGGTTTGCACCAAAACCGTGTTAATCACCATGACTCCATTTATGGAAAGCCTGCTCCCAGCCCATTGAATGATCTGGGTGATATTTTTTCCACCACCCCCCACAAAAATCCTATCTGGATCCGGCAACCCCTCCATGGCACCGGGTAGACTCCCGTGGCACACAGTTAAATTAGGCACACCGAATTTATGGATATTCTGCTCAATAAGGGGAATCCGTCGTTCATTTTTTTCCACGGCAAACAATTGCCCCTGGGGCAAAAATCTCGAAACCTCAATGGAAACGGAGCCAGAACCGGCCCCCAGATCCCAGAAGGTGTAATCTTGTGCATCAAGCCTTAACTTTGATAAGGTAACGCTTCTCACCTCGGATTTGGTGATAAGACCGTTTTCATGGTGGAACTGATCCTCGGGCATGCCAGGATAAATAGGGGCAACCGCTGTTTCACGAGAAATGGACTGCCTTTCCCCTGCCCCCCCCATGAAAGATCTTGATGATATTTCATGCACACCATCGTAGATTCCATAACTGTCTTGCCGTTTCAGCACCACAATATTGGGCATGGCAAAGGTGTTTTTGGCCACCATGGACAAATGATCAAAGGCATGAATTTTTTCATCCTCACTGCCCAGGCACTCAAACACATGACATTGGAAGTCCTCTATTCTTTTAGAAATAAGGAAGTTTGCAATCCAGCCCGGGGTATGGGTCGCATCGGTGAGAATGGCAAGCTTATCTTCTGTTTTAATCATATATTCAAATCCATCCGGTACCCGACCATGAAAACTCACCAGACGGGCATCCTGCCAGGGTTCCCCCATGGCTGCAAAGGCTGCTGCCGGAGATGAAATATTGGGGTAAATCACCAGATTTTCCCGGCCAAGTGCCTTTACCAGGGTGGAACCAATCCCATAAAATAACGGGTCTCCCGAGGCCAGCACAACGATCTTCTCTGAGCCCATGCGGTTCTTTATTTCCTGAATCACCGATGGAATATCCCGGGTGATGACCAATTTTTCGACATGAGTCTCCCTGAAATAATCCAGATGACGCCGCCCCCCCACCAGGAGATCTGCCGTTTCAATTATTCCAAGATGCTTCAGCGTAAGATCTTCCCTGGAAAGGCCAAGGCCGATCACGTGAACATTAGACATCTATATTTCCCTTTAGCTCGTTAGTTGTAAGTTCTCATAACTTATTGAATTTATTAGTAGTGAAAAAATTAGAATAAAAATTCCAGTTCTAATTATTTCAGTAAGTTATACAATAATGGCTTAGCAAACTCAGAGAACTTACAACTCACGAGTTCCCTTTAGGGACTTGGACGAAAACAAACTACCAGTTTGAATTTTTTTATCATGCAATATCAACATATTAAACTGGGCATTGCTGGTAGTTTATACTCGGGCAAGTCCCTTTCTGTAATTTTTCATGCCACCACATAATAGATTACTCCCACCACAATAATACTCAAAATTCGGAAACACTGGCCTGACAAAAGCAATTGCAATCCCATCTTTGGAGAAAAAATTCCCATGTACCGGGGAAGCTGATGACGCAGTGCCCGGATGGGAAAAGCTGTGATATTACCCAGAAGCAATGCCAGCACCGTCTGTTTAGTGGTCAACACCCCGGCATCCAGCAAGGCACCGGCAGCGGCAAACCCCGAGGTGAACTCAGCAGCAAAACTCAATATCACCACGGACAGGGACTCCACCGGCAAAAACTGAAGAGTCAAATACTGTGACAGGGCGGTGTTCAAAAAAAGAAATAATCCATTCACATTGAGAAGAAACACCAACGTATAAATGGGGACTACATACACGGCAATATTGATCACCCTGCCCGGCAGTCGGGATCGAATCCGAGCCAACACGGTCTCTTTTTTTTTCTTTTTTTTCTCAATCCCTTTCAGTTCTCCATGGGAATCTGAAGGGGAGGCTTTTTCTTTGGAAAGATAAAAATGACCCAACACCAAAAAACAAATGGTTCTCAGCAGTGTGGCACAAAAGGTCAGAGTAAAATAGACAACCCCGGCAATACCAGTCAACGGAATCACAATAAAAAAGGTAGTGGGCAGATGCAGAAAAAAAGCGGGCAACTGATTCACATAATTGGTCAAAAAAAGCTGGGCCTTGGAGATCTTTTTTTCCCGGAAAAAATCCAGCAACATGGCATTGGAGGTCACGCCGGAAAAAAAAGCGGCGGTAAAGGCGGCACTGCAACGATTTCCCAGATTGGAAAAACTGAAAAAAGGTCTTGCCACCACAGAAAGATGACGTGTCCACCCAGTGGCTTCAATGACCTGACCCAGAGCCAGGCCCAGCACGATAAATCCCATGAGCCGTAAAAGCGGAATAGCAAGCCGCTTCAGGGCATATCCCGGGGAAATGGGTTCCCCCCAGATCATGCCCCCGGCAAACAACACCAATGTCAGGCCAAAGGAGAACAAAAGAAGGCCATATCGTGGGGAGCGATCCTTCATTTGCCAGCCAGGATCAATGTCCAGTAGTCTGGGTCACGGGTTTCCAGACTTCGAATATCCTGGATGATCTCTTCCCCCTGACGGCCGCATTTGGTGACAGCAACACTGTTTTTAAGCATGCCGGTTGCCTCAAGGGCCTCATTGTTCTTTTTAATATTTTTATAAGCCTTCATCATCACAATATTTTCAACAGTGCTTCCCGCCCGCTGGAGTTGATTACCCCCATAGGCTCCGGAAGTAACAAGAAGAGATTCCTCTCCCTCCACCAGGGTTCGGTTCAATCGTGCTGCTGCCGCATGAAAGGAGGTAATCCCGGGGATGGTCTCCACCTCAGCCTGGGGCATGATTTTTTTCAGGCTCTTTAAAATATACCCAAAGGTGGAGTAGGTCATGGGATCTCCCAGGGTCAAAAAGGCGGCATTTTTGCCCTCTTTCATAACTGCGGCAATTTTTTCGGCATTGGCATCCCAGGCAGCTTCTGTGGCACCCTTATCTTCGGTCATGGTAAAAGATAAAGATTCAAGGGTCACAGAGTCTGAAAGATGGGGGCGGGCAATCTCCATGGCCAGGCTGTAGTTTCTTTTGGCAGATGCTGCAGTAAATACGACATCTGCCTCGTTAATTACTCTTACGGCTTTCAGGGTAAGCAGTTCCGGATCTCCTGGACCCACGCCAATGCCATATAGCTTTCCTTGTTTGTTCATTATATCGCTTTCCTTTACATGAAACTGATTTAACCTCTGCAATCAGAAGAGTTTCAATTTTAGTTGTGACAGTCAAACCTGCCAAGTATGTTTTTTTTATATGAAAATGAAATGTCCAACCACCCTCAGCAGAGCCCCCTCCGATGGGTAATAGGAACCGGCCAATTGGGCTGTCTAACAGTCCCGGGCCGGGCACATTGCCCGTCGGAGGGGGCGGCATGATATCATTTTCAATATTCGTTGTGTTCGGCAGGACATGCCCGTTATATGAAAGAGTAGGCACGTCTAACATTCTTTCGTGCTTTGTTGTGGGCATGCCGGGGCCAGAATACGGTCTGCCCGTGGCAGTTATATAACTTTGTTCTTATCTAAATTCTCCCCAAAAATTTCCGGATAAAGTATTTTACCAATAGTTTCAATGCCAATGAGAAGTCTGAAAACAGGCCGTGACACCAGCACTTCATCAATTAAATAGATTTGATTCTCCTTAACAGCACGGATGATCCTAAACCCCGGCTCATTTTTAATCATCTCTAAAGAAGTGTGATTCATGACACCGGTCTGGGCCAGAAATACATCAATCTCATTGGCATGGGATAAAATGCGTTCTTTGCCGTATATGCCGATGTTGGTTCCCCGGGAAGAGACCGCATCCGTGGCCACATTCACCCCCCCGGCACTTTCCAGGACAAACATGGCCATGGAACCTGAAACAAATGTCTTCATCCGGGAATGGATGGCTTCAAAATAGACCCGTTTCTTTTTTTTCACATCCTGGGTTAATTGTGAAAAGTGGGCCACCCGGGTCTTAAATTCCAGGATCATTTTTTCCGCCTTGCCCTCTTTACCTGTCAGAACCCCCAATGCCATCCAGTATTGGTAAAGTCCATCCACCGTGGAGGGTTGAAGGGAAACCACGGTGATTCCGGATCGTCGTAATCTGTTGATTAAACCGGGGTATCCCCGCTCAACCATGGGCCTCACCAAAACAAGATCCGGTGCAGCCACCAGGAACTTCTCCGGATCATCATGGTATGAAAACCATTCTTTTTTCTTGGCAGCCTCGGGGTATGAGTCGTTTTTGGAAACCCCAATGATCTCTTGATCAAGTCCCAGAAAAAAAAGATTTTCCGTGTGGGCACCATACAGAGAGATAATCCGCTTAAAGGGGTGATCGACCACCAGTTTTTCTCCCTGGGCATCGCGTATTTCAGCCGCCTTAACAACATTCACCCCATGGGTAAATTGGCAACACATGATAATCAAAAAAACAAGTGGGGCGCATCTACCCCTTCCCCCTCCGAAAAAACTGATTTTCCATGACCTGGGCCGGTGAATCGGGAAACGCCTGAACAGGCCGGGGGGAACAACAGATACCATACAACGTGTTTTACCGTCCCCCCTGGGGGAAACCAATATTTTTTTTAACATGCCCATATCAATCCACCTTAAAACAGACCTGTCTGGCCTGGGAATATTCATTGTAAGCCACATGGGTTTTCACCTGGAAAACATCTTCAATAATGGCTGCATCCATCACCTCTGCGGTGGTCCCGGCTGCCGCCACCCTGCCCTGCTTCATGAAAATCAACTGGTCTGACCAGATGGAGGCAAGATTAATGTCATGGAATACGGAAATCACCGTCCGGTTTTCTTTTATCACTTCTTCCTTAACAAAATTCAAAAGACGCAAGGTATGGCTGATATCCATATTGGAGCATGCCTCATCCAGGAAAAGAATGGGCGTGTCCTGGCACAGAGCCCTGGCAAAAACACACCGTTGGCGTTCACCACCGCTCAGGGCCGTAATTTTCCTATCCTTAAAAATATCCGTGCCCGTGCGTGCCATTATAGTTTTGACCTTGTCCATATCCCTTTCATCTGGCTGTGAAAAGCGAGAAATCCAGGGATGTCGGCCCATCATAATCACCTCTTCCACGGTAAAGGGGAAATTAATATTATAATTTTGTGACACCAGGGCAATGGTGCGGGCAATATCTTTTCTGGACCATGCACCCAGCTCCCTTCCCTTTAAAAAAACGCTGCCGCTGTCTGGTTTCAGATGGCCGATGAGAAGATCCAGCAGCGTGGTTTTACCACACCCGTTGGGTCCCAAAACGGAATAGAACTGGCCGGGTTCAAAGGCAAGGGTTATCTCTTTGAGTATCACTTCCTGCTCATAGGCAAAGGAGACATTATCAAGAAAAATTTCCGGATTGCTGGATGTTATCTCTTTTTTCATGGTCATCTATCTAATGGCTCCCCGCTTGAATATCCAGCAGAACACCGGCCCGCCAATAAGGGCCGTTAAAATGCCAATGGGAATTTCATGGGGTAAAATGGCCCGGGTGATGGTGTCAGCCCCCAACAACAGCAAGGCTCCTGCCAACAGGGAAACGGGAATCAAACGTCGGTTGTCCGGCCCGGTGAAAAGCCGCACCATGTGGGGTACTAAAAGGCCCACAAATCCAATAATGCCCGACACAGACACGGACACCGCCGCCAGCATGGAGCCTGTCACCAGAAGTACCAACGTCACCTTGCGGGTATCCACCCCAAGACTTGCAGCAGATCGTTCCCCCAATGAGATAAGATTTAAATCCCTGGCAAACACCATGGAGATCACCAGCCCCAGGACAAGGCACAGAAAGGTAACCCCCACATCCAGCCAGGTCTTGGATGCAAAACTGCCCATGAGCCAGAAAATAATAATGGAGACCTGTTCATCTGCCGTGTATTTTAAGAAACTGATGCCCGCCGATAAAATGGCAGCCACAATAATACCAGAGAGGATAAGGCTGTTGGACGAGAGAACCGCAGCGGAATTTTTACCGGAGTAGGAAAGAAAAATCACAAAGAACAAGGTAAGACAGGCCCCGGCAAAGGCAAAAAGGGGAACAGAAACAAAGGCAGCCCCCAGATTCAACAAAATGGCAAAGCATGCCCCAAAGGCAGCGCCAGCAGAAACCCCCAATGTATAGGGATCTGCCAGGGGATTTAACAAAATGCCCTGGAAAATAACCCCGGACAGGGCAAGCCCCCCTCCCACGGCGACACAGGTCAATATCCGTGGAAGGCGTACATCCATTACAATCACCTGGGAGGCTTCAGAAATAGAGCCTGCCATGTGCCCTTGTCCAGGCAATTGGGAAAGAATAATTTTTAAGACTTCGGAAAATTCAATCTTCATATAGCCAAGGGAGGCGGACAGCACCACAAGGCCGAAAAGAAGTATGGAAAAAAGAGCTATAAATATCTCGGTTCTCCGTACTGTCAGGCATGGCTGAATCCCATTCACAACAAAAAAACTCCCTTTAAGCAACTGGCAAAAAAAAACCCACACCGATATTTAAATCGATATGGGGACGCCGTATTGTATCCTCAAAGAGTGTAGTGACCTTGTCCAACCGCGTGCACATTTCCAGGTCACTTGTTTCAGGCAGGTTTTCTGACTTCTGGTATAATTTTAATCTTTTCGCTTACCCGCCCTTAAAATACCAATTGGTTATTTTTAGCAAAGGCTTTAAACAAAAATTTTACCAGTTACAGCGGCGGGTCCGCTCCTGATTTTCACAGGATTCCCTACTCATTTAAGAGTCGACACTCAGACAATCGACCCGTCATGATACCTGAAACTATAATTATCCGGGTTAAATAAACTGTTTCCCTTTGAAAGTCAATTTGTTTTCTTCGAGAATTCCTGGGGACAGAACCATGAAATGCCTTGTAAATGCAAAAAATGAACAGCCTTTATATCTACCCCAAAATCCATCACCCATTTTTGGGGCTACCCACCTAAACCGGGCACTTTGAAAAAATAAAAGGTTGCAAAGAGCATGATTTCAGATACCTCAAGGCGGCAAATTGTCCCACTTTAGAGGGTGGGCAGATTATGTGACAGAAACAGAAGCCAGATTTTGATAAAATGTTTCTTCAAGCTGTTTGACCCGTTCTCTTCTCTCCAGGGTGAAAAAATGGCGGTACAGACAATCATCCATAAACTTATTATTTTTCAATATCTTCTGCTCCAGGATAGCAATAACCTCCACAGATTTATCACAAGATGGGTAATTTTTGTCATCAAGAAAAATGGTGTCATTACAACGGGCTTCAATAATATTGTTGATATCCACAAGTTTCAAGTCCCCTTGGGCGGTGATAAGCAGGTTGCCATTACCCGCAAGATCGGGGATATAACCTGCGTCCACGATCATGCTCTTTATCTGTCCCACAAAGGCAGAAATGGATTCAACGGCCTTGCTCACCCATTCTTTTGCACAAATTTCCCCAGGAAAATGCATCTGAAAGAAATTATCAAGGGGACGATCTCCCTGGAGATTCCATGGATCCAGCACCTCCCCCTTAATATACTCCTGGAGCCCGCAAAGAAGGATTTCAGAGCCATCTGACCCCTGGTATTCAACAATAAATTCCTGGGAAACGGCCATGAGTTCAGGTCCCAAAAATTTTAAAATCATGCGATATCTATTGACCTCATCAAGCACCTTATCAAGGCTGTCAAAACGGGTTCTCAATATCCGCAACATCTGTCTGGGCACAGCCCTGGGGAACCATCTGACTCCCCCCCGTATTTCTCCCTGGGTTTCATTTAAAATATCCTTGCCATCAAGTATTTCAAATATATGAGAGCGCAATCCCTGGCGGAAATGCCTTCTGAAATGATGGGATAGAGACTCATTTATAAAATTCAATCCCCTCACATTTTCCCCGGTAAAGCTGGTAGTATCCCCTGGGCCCATGGACATTTTTTCCTTTTTCAGATGAATGTACAATGCAAACAAAGCAGCATACTTCTATTACAGACCTCGTGACAAATAGCATTTTTACGTATTATTTTTGGACAATCTTTTTTTAAACTCGTGAGTTGTAAATTCTATGATTTTGCCAGGCCATTCCGATCCGCTTAGCTTCTCTTTCTTTAGCAAGAATAACAGCCTTAAGTACCCGAGCATAATCCCTTCAGGGTAGGGTATGTAAGCCATATCGGGGTTTGGTTCTAAGATCAGCCATTATCGACAGTGCATCAGAATGTTGGATTTAATTTAAAGGTTAATCCCTTGCCGTATTTAATTAAGTTTAGTTTCTTGGGGGTGACTCC
>Ga0208900_1000198_pt1 | contig 37480 bp, 29 predicted proteins | sample AntAceMetag02UKK_FD_184763 | JGI IMG/M metagenome (GOLD analysis project Ga0208900, IMG submission 184763) | Saline lake microbial communities from Ace Lake, Antarctica - Antarctic Ace Lake Metagenome 02UKK (SPAdes) (version 2) | ecosystem: Environmental > Aquatic > Non-marine Saline and... | reverse complement strand
TGACTCCCATGACCCATGAACTACCCGGCACAGCCAAAATTAGCATTGCAGGGCGGGTGGACTATGGACTATTGATAAACAAAATGATAAGTAGAGCTTGATTTGAAAAATGCAACTATCTTGGCTTAGGAATGAGTCCGAAATAACATACCCATTTAAAAATTGGGGAACACTATCCTTCAACAGTAGCGTATTCTGAAATGGACAAATTATTTAAGACTGCTTCCTTAAAGGCATAGTGGGGGGCGCTATTTCTATAACTGCCACAGGCAGACCTTGTTTTACACTTGGGTTTGCCCATAGCAAAGATGGAAAACAAACTGTGATTTACCAGCATTTTTTTTATATGAAAATGAAGTGCCCAAGTACCCTCAGCAGAGCCCCCCCCGATGGGTAATAGGAACCGGCCAATTGGGCCGTCTACGGTTCCGGCCGGGCCCATTGCCCGTCGGGGGGGGCGGCATAATGCCATTTTCATTCTTCGTTGTGTTCGTCAGGGCATGGGTGTTTATATGAAAGTCTCAACAACGTACTAAAATTAAAGGACTTTCGTTGTGGTTGGTTTTACAGCCATTTAGGTTTATATGAAAGAGTAGGCACGCCTAACATTCTTTCATGTTTCGTTGTGGGTAGGCCGAGGCCAGAATACGGTCTGCCCGTGGCAGTTATATAAAAAATTTTAACGGATTGAGATGATAAAATGGAAAGATTTTTAGTTATTCTTGTTTCTGCCGCCATTGGAACGGCTTTTTTTGCATGGTTTTCCCAGGCGGTGAAAAAACAATACATGCGTGACTATATCATGTCCCATCAATGGTTACTGCACCCCAATGCAATTTGTTACTGGCGCACCGCCATGGCTTTTTTGGGGTTTGCTCTTTATTTTTTTACCTCCCACCAATCCATTGCCATATTTATATTCACCTTTGCGGCCATCCTTGATGGGGTAGACGGTGTTGTGGCAAGGGGATGCAACTTAGGTTCCCACTGGGGAGAGGTGCTGGATCCCCTGTGTGATAAGTTGACCTACCTGCCGCCACTTATCGGATTTGCCTATGGGGGGATTATTTCAATAAAACTGATATGGATTCTTGTGGTTATTGAATTTTTCGGTCAAATTTTTGCCCGACGGATTTTAGCCTGGCTTAAATTTTCCGTGGCGGCCAATAATTTTGGTAAAATAAAAGCCATTATCTGTTTTGGTCTTGTTATTTTATGTGCATTGATGGATAAAAATCCGGATATTATAAATATTGGCAATAGCGTACTCATGGCCTGCATTATTCTTTCTTCTGCATCTGTTTTGTTTAAGTTTATCCCCAATCGCCTCTATGCGGATATCCTCTCTTCTCTTAATTTTTGTTGTGGGGTGACAAGCCTTATCTTGACCCATAACCATTACTTTGCCTGGGCCATTTGTATTATCATTACCGGGCAATTATTTGATTTGTTTGATGGACGCATGGCGCTAAAGCATGGTGGCACACAATATGGTCCTTACCTGGATGATATTGCCGATTTTGTCAGCTTTGGTTTGGCACCGGCCTATGTGATTGTGCAAAAACAGGGGTCATTGGCATGGCTGGTGGGGATGATTTTTATTGTTGGGGTGGCATTTCGCCTTTTTAGGTTTGTTGCCTGGGATAAAAAACGCACAGATTTACCAGAGGGGATATTCAACGGGCTTCCCAGTCCTGCGGGGGCGTTGATTGTTTTGGGAGCCTCTCTCATTGCCACCCCGGTTATATTGTGGGGACTCACCGGTGTCTCTGTGGGATTAATGGTGAGTCATATTCGTTTTGCCCATTTTGGACGGGTGATTCTAAAGCATATTCCTAAACCATTATTTTTCGCGATATGTACGTCCATCATTCTTTCCCTGTCTTTTATTCTTAAGACAAAAAATGTGCAGATGTTTGGATATCTGATTTTAAGTTCTGTTTTTGTATATATGCTTGTGGGTAGAAAATGGGTGGATTGATAGGCTCCACCCTCATTGTTTGGCATCCTTCAAAAGTAGTTTACACTTTTTTACATAATTTCCCATTTGTAGGGGCTTTTCCCAAAAGACTGTAAATTACTTTTGGGTTCATATGAAGGATGCCCATTCTTTTTCTATTTATGAAATTCAGGCTCATATCCCACAGTAAAAGGCGTTGTGGTGGTATTACCAATGGCTGAGAAATGTCTGTTGTTCTTATCAAAGGGACAAATGGGCATCTGGCAAGGTTTAAATCCGAATCGTCGATAGAATTCAGGATTACCCAAGACAAATAGGGAACCTTTTTTGAGGACTTCCTGACGCAGGGCAAATTGTATCAATTCTGAGCCAATTCCCTGACCCTGAAACTGGGGGGCCACAGCCACAGGTGCAAGATGAAGGCCGCACACCTCGGTGTCGTTGTATGCATTGGAAAATGCGATGTAGGCAATGACCCGGTTCACATGGATGCAGACCCATTCATGGATTGGGGTGTCGTTGGTGTGGAAATCTTCTATTAATTGAGCCTCGTATCTGCTCTTGGGAAAGGCCGATTTAAGCAGGGCATATACCTTACTGTGGATTTCCCGGGTGGGTTTTCGTATTTTCATCATTTCTCCAGAATCTTGTTAAACTTCAATATACAAAAAAAGCTGTGCCATTGAATTATCATTTGACAATAAATTAAACAAATTGATAGAATGTAAATCTTAACAGATTCTGAATCGCAACTAAAGACGAATCTTACATCATACCCCTTTCCACCGTTGATATTTTATGGAGTGTACACCGTGATTTCTTGTTTTTAAACTATTTAAAAAGGAGAAGATTATGTCAGTTTCCATTATTATTAAACGCATTGTAAAAAATGAAAAAACGGCAATTAAACTATCCCCGTTCATCGTACAACTCAGATCCCATGCAGCAACCCAGCCGGGTTTTTTGAACAGTCAAACCTTTAGTTGTCTGGACTGTAAAGGCGAATATCTGGTCATCAGTAACTGGAATACCCTGGAAGACTGGAATAGATGGATGAATAGTGAAGAGCGCATGGGCATCCAGAAAGATGTGGATGAACTGTTGGGGGAAAAAACAATTTATCGATATTATGAGCCTGTGGTGGGGGGCATCTCCCCCCGGTTTATAAAAAATTAACAAGCAAATTTGGCACCCTTCATATGAGCCCAAAAAAACTTTACAGTTTTTGGGAAATAAGTCCCTGCAAATGGAGAATTGTCTAAAAAAAGTGTAAGGTAATTTTAAAGGCTGTCCCGCCTTAAGACGGGACAGCCTTTAGAATCGAGCGTCTTAGCAGTCTTAAATTCAGGGGACAAATTCTGACTTTCCACATAAAAAGCCTTGAAAATATCCCGGCTTAAGTCAATACTTCGCCAATTTTGTTTTGGTCCAAATTCCATTCTATATTTTGTTAGTATGTTCAGATAATCATACAGCATATAGTGCTCGAGTTAGCAATTTTTAAATCTATTCTTTCTCTGAGAACTCAGAATGTTTCAAAATGCCTTTCAAAGATTTAACAGTTGGTGTGATTGAACAACTCTTATTTAATTTTTCATTCTTAATAATTACAAAAAAGTCTGAAACAATTTTTGAGACTGATTTGCCCGTTTTGGCGGAATATTCTTTTGCTGATTTGATCAAATGATCATCAAGTCTTAATGTGAGTTTTGTATTCATTGTGGTTCCCCATTTTTGTGGTGACGGATAACTTATAGAATAGAATACGTCATAGGTGAGATAGTATCAAATGAATCATAGCATTAAAACGCAAAGAAGTTTGAGAGCGTTTGATTGCCCATACTGATTTCAAGGGCTTTATGACGCTTTCTTATAATTAATTCTTGCCATTTCGACTGTAGTCGTACACCCCTTTAGCACTCTTACGGCCAAATCGTCCGGCCCGGACCAATTTTTTTAGATAGGGGGCGGGCATGTATTTATCCCCCATCTCTTCATGAAGGCCTTCCATCACCCGGAGCAGGGTATCAAGTCCGATGAGATCCGACAACGCCAGGGGGCCGATGGGATGATTACATCCCAATACCATCCCCTTATCAATGTCCTCTGCCGATGCCACCCCCTCTCCCAGAACCAGGAAGGCTTCGTTGATCATGGGGCACAACACCCGGTTCACAGCAAAGGCCGGGGCTTCCTCCACCACAATCACCTCCTTTGCCAAGGCTTTTACCCCATGCTTTAAGTTTCTCCTTAAAAAATATCTTTGTAAGAATCCCGCATATCCCGTTTTAAAATCTTTCCTGTGGGGGTCTTGGGCAATTCGTCCACAAAGATGATTTGTTTTGGGATTTTAAAGGAGGATAGATTGGCTTTGCAATGGGCCATCATCTCTTCTTTGGAGGTTGTCTTGCCTGCGCGAAGTTTGATCACGGCCACCACGGCCTCCACCCATTTGGGATGATATACCCCCACGGCAGCCACTTCTTCCACATCTGGATGGAGGTACACTGCCTCTTCCACCTCCCGGGAGGCAACGTTTTCCCCACCGGTTTTGATCATATCTTTTTTCCGGTCCACCACGGTGATATAACGATCCTCGTCCAGCACCCCCAGATCTCCGGAGTGGAACCAGCCCCCTGCCATGGCGGCTTCTGTTTTATCCGCTTCCTTAAAATACATGGTCATGGCATGGGGACCCCGGCCACATATTTCTCCGGGTACATTGATATCCACAATTTCGTTGCCGTCATTGTCCTCTATTCTGGATTCCATGTGCAGGCCACCCATGCCAGCGGAACCGATTTTCTCCAGGGCATCTTCGGCCTTTAAAATGGTGTGATAGGGGGCCAACTCTGTTTGACCATAGTAGTTGTAGATTCCGGCTTTGGGAAATTTTTCAAGGAGTTCTCTCAATATCTCCCGGGGCATGATGGAGGCACCATAATAACATTTCACCAGACTTGAAAGATCATATTTGTCAAAATCAGGGTGACGCAACATGCCGATCCACACCGTGGGCGGGGCAAAGAACATGGTGGCCTTATATTCGGCAATGTTTTTTAAAATCATGCCGATGTCCGGAGCCATGAATATATTGGTGCCCCCTATCCAGAAAATGGGATTCATGAACACATCCCGCTGGGCACAGTGGTAAATGGGCAGGGCATTGATGTTGATATCAGAACTTTCATACTTGCCGTCTATGATGGCACCCATGTATTCGGCAATGAGGGCCTGGTTGCTGATGATCACTCCCTTGGGAAGGGATTCAGTGCCGCTGGTGTAGGTCATCTGTACGGGATCTTCAATGCGCAGGATCACATCGGGTTCGGTGTCGGGGTAGGGAGCGTACCAGTCATCAAAATTGAAGAATGTGTCTGAAGGGGGGTGTTCTCCGGCCCCCTGGTCGGACCAAATTAGTGTTTTCACCGATGGCATTTGATCCAGTACCTCCTTAACCTGGGGATACAGGGTATCCTCCACAATAAAAACCTTGCTTTCCGAATGGTTGATGCAGTAGGCAATGTCATCGCCCTTTAAAAGGTAGTTCACGGCAAGGTAGACGGCACCGATTTTGGCACTGCCCATCCAGGTAAGGACATGGTGGTGGGTGTTGTGGGCCAGGATGGCTACTCGGTCATATTTTTTTATGCCAAGGTTAGAAAGGGCGTTGGCCACCTGGTTACATTCTTTTTCCAGTTCTTTGTAGGTGCGGGTGATCTGGTTGAACACCAGGGCGGGTTTGTCCGGAAAATGGTAGCCGGTTCTCCGGAGCATGTCTGCAATGACCCATCGGTTGGTGCGGTTGTTGCGCTCCATGATGAATTCAATATTTTCTTTGTTGATGAGGTTGTATCGCTCCTTGTCCGCGTTTGAAAGGGGTGCTGATGTACCTGGCATGGTATGATGTCTCCTTTTTAACTTGCGTCCATAAATGCATGGCAGGACACCCCGGTTATGCCGGGTTGTCCTGCGTGGATATCTATATCATCTCAATGGCACAAGCCATGGACACGCCACCGCCGCCACACAGGGTGGCAAGGCCCAGGGATTTTCCCTGGTGTTTCATACCATAAATCAGCGTGGTCATGATGCGGGCCCCGGTGGAGCCCACAGGATGACCCAGACCAATGCCCGATCCATTGATGTTGGTAATCTCCCGGTTCAGCCCCAGCTCTTTTTCACATCCAAGATATTGACCGGCAAAGGCTTCATTCACTTCCAGGAGTTCAAAATCATCAAGACTCAGCCCACTGTTTTTTAAAAGGCTTCTAACGGCTGGCACCGGAGATAATCCCATGACAGAGGGATGACATGCCCCCCTTCCCACAGCCTTGATGCGGGCCAGGGGAGTGAGCCCCAGCTCCTTTGCTTTGTCTGCGGACATGATAACCATGCCAGTGGAACCGTCATTAATTCCACTGGAGTTGCCTGCGGTGACCTTACCGATTTTGGGAATAAAGGCCGGGGGCAGGGCGGTAAGTTTTTCCATGGTCATGCCAGGCCGGAAATGCTCATCCTTATCAAATATCAGAGGATCTTTTCGTTTTCGGGGGACTTCCACGGGAACGATCTCTTCTTTAAACCGACCTTCAAGGGTGGCTTTTTCGGCGGCATTGTGGCTTCTTAAGGCCACCTCATCCATCTCTTCTCTGGTGATTCCCAGGTGCTGGGCGATGAACTCCGTGGTGTGGCCCATGATATAGGGCTTACCCACGAACATGCTCAAAGGCGCTTTTGTTTCATCCACAGGGCCGTCCTCCGGGTGGGGGATGACGTGGGAACCGCAGTGCAGCGCATGAATCATGTTATCCACAAATTTTTGATCCTGGAGCCTGCATCCCCACCGGGCCGCTGGCACAGAATAGGGGACACTGGACATATGTTCGGTGCCTCCGGCCAGAATGACATCTGCCATGCCTGCCTGGATCATGGCCATACCTGAAATGGCGGCTTCCATGCCCGAGATGCACACCCGGTTCACCGTGACTGCTGTGACGGTATCTGGAATGCCTGCCAGAAGGGCTGCCACCCGGGCTGTGTTCAGGGTATCGGCGGATTCAATGCAGCAGCCATATCGAACATCGTCAATGATGGCTGGATCAATATTGGCCCTTTTGATGGCCTCTTTCATGGTGATGCTGGCCAGATGGGCACCGCTAAGATCTTTCAGGGTGCCACCAAAGGCCCCGATGGCGGTTCTACAGGCAGATACGATTACAACTTCTTTCATGGTAAATTCTCCTTATATTTTGATAAATTTCTGGGCTTGGTTTTTTTTATTAGAAAATAAAACTTCCAGGCAACCTCCTAAAAGGCATTGTCATGGATGGCAACTGCCGGGCTTTCTTCCGCACACATGCCATCCAGTTTACCCAGGGTCACAGGAAGCAGTGTCTTCATAAAAAATTGGGCAGCCATGAGTTTTCCATGGTAAAAAGCCGCCGTTTTATCCTTGGCAATCATCTCTTCTACTGATTTTCCCTTGAGGCGTTTTTCCAATGCGGGTACGGCGGCCGTGGCCCGCCACAGGAGCATCCAGGCCATGATCACATCCCCTGCAGCATCCATCAGGGGGTGTGCCACGGCAAAGGCGGATTTAAATGCCGGGGACTTTATTTTACCGGCGATGTCCATGGCTGTTTTATAAAATTTGTCGGCGGCAACATCCACCTGGTCTGCCATGGCCTTGAGTTCTTCATGGAGTCTGGCCTGTTCGGTGGTTTTTTTGATTTCTGCAATCAGTACCCCAAGATATGCCCCTTTGTTCATGGCGATTTTTCTTCCCAGAAAATCCATGGCCTGGATGCCGTTGGCACCTTCATAGATGGCGCATATTTTGCAGTCCCTTGCCAACTGCTCCATGGGATACTCTTTGGTGTAGCCATATCCCCCGAAAATCTGCATGCCTTCAATGCAGACATCAAACCCTTTTTCGCTACAGTAGGCCTTGACAACGGGGGTTAAAATTTCAATGAGCCCGGCATATTGATCCCGTTCCTCTGGGGTCGCTGCACAGCTCTTTTTATCAAAACAGAAGGCCGTAAAAAGGGTGAGACTTCTCATGCCTTCCACATAGGCTTTCATTTTTAAAAGCATGCGCCGCACATCTGGATGTTGAATGATGGGCACCTGGGGCGCACCTGGTTTTGCGCTGTCTTCCAGAGCCCGGCCCTGGAGACGGCCTGCGGCATAGTCCAGGGCATGGAGATAAGAACAGGAGGCATGGGTAAATGCCTGGGTGCCCACCTCCAGGCGCACGTCATTCATCATGTGAAACATGATGGCCATTCCTTGGTTTTCTTCTCCCAGCAGTACCCCCCGGCATTTTCCTTTGCTGCCAAGGGATAGACTGCATGTGGGGCTGCCGTGGATGCCCATTTTTTCTTCAACTCCGGTACACACCACATCATTGTCTTCCCCCAGGGTGCCGTCTGCATTGACCCAGATTTTAGGAACCAAAAAGATGGAGATGCCCTTGGTGCCCTCCGGGGCTCCCTCTATTCTTGCAAGCACGGGGTGAATGATGTTTTCTGTGAGGTTTTGCTGGCCGTTGGTGATGAAAATTTTGCCGCCTGTGATACTGTATGTGTCGTCATCGTTTTTTATCGCCGATGTGGTCAAGGCCCCCAGATCCGATCCTGCCTGGGGTTCGGTGAGCAACATGGTGGCCCCCCACTCACAGGTGTACATTTTTTTCAAAAAAAGTTGTTTCTGTTCCGGGGTGCCAAAAAGATCCACCATCTTTCCGGCGCCATGACCCAGAATGGCATAGGTCATAAGGGTGTAGTTGGCACCGATCATGTACTCCAGGGCCGCCTGGGCAATGATGTGGGGAAGTCCCTGGCCCCCAAATTCAGGGGCTTCGGTGAGGGCTCCCCATTCGCCCTCCACCAGAAGTTTGTGCACTGGCCGGAAGCATTCAGGTACAATGACTTCCCCCTTGTCAAAGATGACCCCCTCTTTATCACAAAGGGTGTAGGTGGGCAGGATCTCCTTTATGGCAAGATTTCTGGCCTCCTTTACGACCATGTCTGCCATTTTTCGGTTTACATCTTCGTAGGCCCCCGAGTCAAGGATGCTCTGAGTGTCCAATTGTTCATAGAGAACAAAATCAATGTCCCTTTTGTCTGAAATTACTTCTGCCATGGTTTTTCTCCCGGATGGTTCAATGTCTGCCATAGGGCATTTTTGGTGAATTTATCGTGGTAAATAATATTTACTTACCCTGCTTTGACCTGTCAAGGAAAATGTTATTAAGTCTTGTATTCGCCGATCATTCTTTTTATATTGGCATAGCCCTGACCCTGTTCTCATAAAACCGTCCTTCAAAATTTGATCATCAAGGGCAGAATATTTTTTTAACAGTAAAAAAGGATGAGCGTCCATGGACAGACCTTTCTTTCCTAAAATACAGGAACTTATGACCGCCCCCCTTGATTTTTGTGGTTTTTTGGATGGGCTGCCCCTGGGCATTGCCATTCTGGATCTTGATTTCAGGATTGTCTTTGTGAACCATGTGTTTGAAGCCCTGACGGGCTATGCCGCCTCCGATGCCCGGGGGATTCCCTGCTGCCACGTTGTCCGAAGCCGGGAGTGTGGCCCCAACTGCCCTGGATTATCGGCCATCCATGGAAGATCACCCATTTGCATTGAAAGCGATCTCATCACCCGGGATCGCCAGCGCCTTCCCGTGCGCATCACCCTGGCCTCCCTGGTGGATGAAGCCGGGAATCCCACAGGTTACATCGAGAGCCTTGAGAACATTCGCGCCATGAAACAAGATAGGGTTAAAAAAAATAAAGCCTATAGCTTTTCTGACATCGTTGGCAGAAGTCCCCAGATGGAGAAAATTTTCCAGACCGTTCCCATCCTTGCCCAGAGTGATACCTCCATTCTGATCACCGGAGAAACCGGCACCGGTAAAGACCTGGTGGCCGAGGCCATTCACCAGACCTCCACCCGGGCCGCCGGGCCTTTCATTAAAATAAACTGTGGTGCCTTGCCCGAAACCCTTTTGGAATCCGAGATATTTGGACATCTAAAGGGTGCCTTCACCGGTGCTGTGGAAAATAAACCCGGACGGTTCCAACTGGCCCACAATGGCACTATCTTTTTGACGGAAATCGGAGATTTGCCCGTTCCCTTGCAGGTGAAGCTGTTGACCTTTCTGGATGATAAGGTGATCTATCCCCTGGGCAGCACCAAAGGATTTAATGCCAATGTCAGGATGATTGCCGCCACCCACAGGGATCTTGAAAGCATGGTTCGGGAAAAACGCTTTAGACAGGATCTTTTTTTTCGGCTCAATGTGGCCCGGATACATCTGCCCCCCCTGCGGGAACGGGAGGGCGATATCCGATTGTTGCTGGATCACTTTGTGAATTTTTTTTCCAGAAAATTGAATAAAAAGAACAATCGTTTCACCCCGGAGGCCCTGGCCGTTTTGAGTGGGTATGCCTATGCCGGTAATATCCGAGAGCTTCGCAACATCGTGGAATATGCCGTGAACATGGCAGGTGAAAAGCCCATTGAACCCGACCATCTCCCGGCCTATCTCTTTGATGATCCAGGCAGCTATGTGTCAGTGCCCCATGGGGTGTTGCCAGTGAATTCTCCGGCTCCGTCCAGGGGATCTGTGGCCGGGGGGGCTGTGGCGGGGACTACCCGGCGAACCTGGGCCAATGCAGAAAGGGATATGATTCTGGATGCCATGATCCGGGCCAAGGGACGAAAGCAGGTGGCCGCCGATCTTCTGGGTTGGGGACGAAGCACCCTGTGGCGGAAAATGAAACAATATGAAATACAATAGCTCATAGCCCAGAGTAGCCTGATGAGGGTGAATAAATTGCGTTTAAGTACCCATGCATATGTTTTTCGGTATTCCACAGAGATATGCCGTTGATATTTATGGATTTTATTTTGAGGAATATATACTCGGGTACTTAAGTCTGTGGGCATTCGTCATGGATTTATCCAAATATTTTTTGATGATGCGACTATTTTCATTGGGCCATGGGCATTTCTGGATCGAAGATATCTGGATGGAACAAAAATAATATTCATTTTATGAGACGTGTTGAAACTATTTGACATGTTTTTAGACCGGCGATATACTTGCCTAAAATGAACGAATAAAGGCCATTGCCATGATTAAAAAAATCCTCATACCCATTTCGGGTGATGATGTGGCCCCCCGGTTTGATCTTGCCACAGAGGTTCTTATTTTTACTGTTTCATCAAAAAACAGCGAAGTTGAGGAGGAGCGGACGATTGTGCTTCCCCGGGCCTCTGCTGAAAAATTATGTCATTTAATTTTAACGGAACATATTCATGTGGTGATCTGCGGGGCCATTGAAGATGAGTTTTATCAATTTCTTCGATGGAAACAGGTCATCATATATGATGCCGTCATTGCCACTTGGCAAGATGCGTTTGATGGTTTCCTGGAAGACAGATTGGCACCGGGAGACATTCTCTATACTCGAATGGTTGAGGGAAAGCATGTTAAAAAAATATAAAATAGGCATTTTTCTGGATCGTATCTACACTTCTAAAAAAGGGTCACCAGAGTATTACATTGTGCTTCGCAGAATGATTATCATCACCATGATGATTCTAACCACTCTTCCCCTGGCCATCATGATAATGGTGAACCATTTCCAATACCGGAGCCATTTGAGAAATGAGCTTCTCAGCCCCATTATCACCATGGCCAATAAAACAAAGCACTCCTTTGAGCTTTTGTTGGAGGCCCGGTTGTCCACCGTTCGGTTCATTGCCACGGCTTACACCTATGAGGAGCTCAAAGACGCCCAGAATATCAAACGAATTTTGTCGGTTTTGAAAAACGAATTCGGGGGATTTGTGGATCTGGGGCTCATCGCTTCCAATGGTATTTTGGAGAGCTATGCTGGTCCTTATCCCTTGCTGGGTAAAAATTATACAGAACAGACCTCATTCCAGGAGACCCAGATCAAAGGAAAGTATGTTAGCAATGTATTTTTGGGGCATCGAAAATTTCCCCACATTGTGGTGGCGGTGCAACATCTCAACGATGATGGACAGACCTGGATTTTAAGGGCCACCATAGACACCGATCAGTTTGATACCCTCATCCACAGCATGGGGCTTGAGTCTAAAAGTGATGCGTTCCTGGTGGATAATCAGGGGGTATTTCAAACCAATTCAAAATTGTATGGTGACACCCTGGAAAAATGCCCCTTTGATATTCCCAGCAATCGGTTTGAGTCCCATATCTTTGAAACCGAGGATCCGGACGGCCAAAAAGTTCTCATTGCCAGTGCAGGATTCAGTACCGCCAATTATACCCTGGTGCTGGTTAAACCCCGATCCGTGGTGCTTCAATCCTGGTATGCCCTGAAAACAGAATTATTTGTGGTTTTCGTCATTGGGTTTGCCCTGATTCTTTTGACCATTATCCAGATAACCAACAGCCTGGTACGGCGTCTCAAAGAGTCCGATGAAAAACGGGAAAAGGTGATGGATGAGCTGCAACACAGCCAGAAACTGTCATCCATTGGGCGATTGGCGGCCGGTGTGGCCCATGAAATAAACAATCCCCTTGCCATCATTAATGAGAAGGCGGGCCTGGTAAATGATCTTCTGGATTATTCTGAAGCTTTCACAAATCAGGCAAAATTTCGACTGTTGGTTTCATCCATTCTTCAATCCGTTGACCGGTGTCGTACCATCACCCACAGACTTCTGGGATTTGCCAAGCGCATAGATCTGAAAATTGAGCCCATGGAGACCAACGTCGTTGTCAAGGATGTCCTTGGTTTTCTGGAACGGGAAGCCCTGTACCGAAAAATAGATATCCGGTTGAAATTGTATGAAGAACTCAACACCATAGACTCAGACAAGGGGCAGATTCAACAGGTGTTGTTGAACCTTTTGACCAATGCCTTTGCCGCCGTGGAGGATGGTGGGGTTATTCGCATTTTGACGGAAAACTTCAAGGTGAGCGGGGTCAAAATTACGGTGAGTGATAATGGCAGCGGTATCCCCGATGATATTATCCAACATATTTTTGATCCGTTTTTTTCCACCAAAAAAGAAAAGGGTACCGGCCTTGGCCTTTCCATTTCCTATGGCATTATTGACAAGCTGGGTGGCACCATAACTGTTTCCAGTAGAGTGGGACAGGGCAGTGATTTTGTCATTACCCTTCCCAAAACGCCCGAACATTCACCGGAGGATGAGCATGAGCAAAACCAAGATTAAAATACTGCTGATTGATGATGAAGAAGAATTTGCAAGCACCCTGGCAGAGCGACTGGAGCTTAGGGGATATGAAACCCGAACGGCTGTGTGTGGTGAAGATGGGCTGAACCTTTTGGCCGGAGAAACATTTGATATTGCCGTTCTGGATCTGATGATGCCCGGCATGAGCGGACTTGAGACTCTCCGTAGCATTAAATCAAGTACACCGGATATGCCGGTGGTGCTGCTCACGGGCCATGGTTCCACCAAAGAAGGCATGGAGGGCATGCGTCTGGGTGCCTTTGATTATCTTATGAAACCCCTTGATATCAAGGATTTAACCCTGAAAATTCTCAGCGCAGTGGGCGCATCGGATGGAAAAGAAAATGAGTGAACAAGATTTTTTAAAAACCCAGTTGTTCGGTAAGTTGACGGCCTCTGCCACCCATGAGTTCCAGAATGTTTTGGCCATCATAAAAGAGAGTGCCGGACTCATGGAAGACGTACTCACCCTGACGCCCATGGAAAATGCCGAGCTTCTGGAACAGCGCCTGGGGATGCCCCTTGCCACCATCAAAAAACAGGTGGCAAGGGGGGTGGCTCTGGTCTCCTGCTTGAATGGGTTTGCCCACTCCACGGATTATGCCCGGCAAAAGGTGGATGTAGAGGGGCTGGTGAAACGGCTGGTTTCATTGAGTCGACGTCTGGCAGCAAATACCGGCGTGGAGTTGGCGTTTGAAGGGGAGCAGCCGACCCTCTATCTGAACACCGATGCGGTTCAGCTCCAGGCATGTCTTTACTATGCCCTGGAATCTCTTTTTATGGCACTTCCGGCCCGATCCCTCATTACCCTTACCCTTCAAGGCACGTCATCACTGTCCGCTGTGACCTTGTCTGCAAGTCATCCGGATCAGCCCATTTCCCATGATTTGCCCCAGGTTATTTGCCAGGGTAAGTCCTGGGAGGCGCTCCAGAAAGCCGGGCAGGCCATACAGATTCGCCCCGAGGTCAATGAAACTGGAGTGGTGTTGTTTCTGGAGCATGGTGATAGTGTCACTTGATTTTCCCCTTCCTTTTTTCTCCCAGTAATTAAAGGCTCTCTACTTTGAAAGTGGGTAGCTTTATTCTTGTGAAATCCCTAACTTGCAAAGAGCATGATTTCAGATACCCCAAGACTGCAAATTGTCCCGCTTTAGGCGGGTAGCCCTTTGCTGACCCGATTGAAGCAGCATTTTCATGCTATTTGTAATCTAACGATACAAATATAAGGCTAAATTTGGTCTATTTGCCTTGCCAAACATTGCGGATAATTGCTACCCGCACAGGTCGAAAAAATTCAAGGTTCTGTCTTGTTATGTTTCATAAGGTTTCAAAGTTGTAATCTTCATTCGTTTCTTTTTGTTTCAATAAGTTTTGTGTGCTATTTTGTTTAAAACTCAAAAATTTGATTTTATTATATTATTTTTTATGGCATGGGTTTTGCTATGAATATAAATAACAGGAAATAAATAAATTGAAATGGTGAGAACATATAAATAGCATGGTACCTTGGACTGCCATGCTAACAAAAGAGAAAATGAGTTTTGTTTTGAAGAATATATGCTCGGGTACTTAACACTACATGGCTGTGAAACCAGCCACAACGAAAAACGAAAGTCCTTTAATTTTAAAACGTTGCTGAGACTTTCATATAAAACTGCCACGGGCAGACCGTATTCTGACCTCGGCCTGTCCACAACGAATCCTGAAAGAATATTAGACTTTTCTACTCTTTCATATAAAAAAAAATAATGAGGAGGATATCATGGCGATTATCTCAATAACCGGTGCATTGTTTACCCATTCCGATCAGACAGTTGCAGAGCTTTCATCCGCACTGGGGTACAAGGTGCTCACAGATGAGAAAATTATGAAAGAGACGGCTCAAAGCCAGGGGCTGAATTTGGAAAATATTCAAAAGGTGTTGGATTCAAAACAAATCCCTTTTAATGATTTTACCCATGAAAAAGAAAAAGTTATTGCTGGCCTGAAAAAAACCATGTCCGATCATATTTTGCAGGGAGATGTTATTTTCCATGGAATTTTTGGGCATCTTATTCCCAGATGGGCCACCCATGTGCTTCGGGTTCTGATTGTTACAGATAAAGAGGCCCGCATACTCAACGGCATCTCCCTTTTGAACCAGTCTGAAAAAGAGGTGACCCAGGCGGTTAACCTGGCAGATAAACAGGCCATTCTCTGGGTCAACGGGATCACTGGGAAGAAGGCCTGGGACGATTCTTTGTATGATATTGTTGCCCCTTCGGACAAACTCACCGTGTCTGATACGGTTGCCTTGATTTCTGAACACCATGCCACCCTGGCATCCATGTCCGATGAATTTGTGAAAAAAGAAGCCCGGGATTTTGTCCTGGCCGCAGAAGTAGAAGTGGCTCTGGCCCCCACCGGTGACGGACTTATGGTATTTGCCAATAATGGTGAAGTTGTTGTGACCATTGACAAAAATGTACTGTTGCTTTCTAAATTCAAACAAAAGATCATCGGCTTGGCTAAAAAAGTGGATGGGGTCACATCCGTTGAAACAAAGATCGGTAGGAATTATTATAAATCAGACAGCACCTATAATCTTGAATTTGAAACCCCGCTCCATGTGCTGCTGGTGGACGATGAAAAAGAATTTGTGCAGACCCTTTCCCAGCGACTCCAGATTCGTCAAATTAACAGTGATGTGGTTTACAGCGGTGAAGACGCCCTGGAAACTGTTAATCGCGATGGTGCTGAGGTGATGGTTCTTGATCTTAAAATGCCTGGTATTGACGGGTTCCAGGTACTCCGGGAGATCAAAAAAACCAAACCCGAAATTGAGGTGATCATTCTCACCGGACACGGCACGGAAAAAGATAAAGAGACCTGCATGGATCTTGGCGCCTTTGCCTATCTCCAGAAACCTGCTGACATTGATCTGCTGGCCGATACCATGAAGCAGGCCTATGAAAAAATAAATCTTAAAAAACGACTGGCAAGTATCGATGCCACTGAAGATACGACCAGTAAATAATGAGGGACTTACTCGATTATAGACTACCACCATGCCCAGCTTAATATGTTGTTGGAAGGACTCGCTGCGCTCGCCTTCCAACCAAAAGTTGCAACAGACACGCTTCGCATGCTGATGAACTTTTGGATATTGCATAATAAAAAAATTTTATTTGGTAGTTTATTATCGTTCAAATTCCTAACCATAAAGTCGACGTCCTTCATATCTCAAAAATTAATTTACACCTTTGGACGGATGAGTTCCGGGAAATGGGAGACTCATCCCGGCAAGTGTAAGCTGGCAAATGAAGGTTGCTATAAATTCAATGGAGAAAAAAATGAAAATAAAAGTATTGATTGTGGATGATGAAGTTGATTTTGCCAACACCTTGGCCCAGCGACTGGAGCTGAGAGAATTCTCTGTAACGCCTGTGTTTTCCGGAAAAGCGGCCTTGGAAATTGTTGAGGAGATTGATTTTGATGTGGTGGTGCTGGATGTGCAGATGCCGGAGATAAATGGGCTTGAAATTCTTGAGAAGATTCGAAAAGCCCTTCCCCTCACCGAGGTGATCATGCTCACCGGGCAGGCCACGGTGAACAACGCCATCAAGGGCATGAAATTGGGGGCTTTTGACTTTCTTATGAAACCTGCGGACACCGATTTGCTGGAGGAAAAGATCAAAGAGGCCCATAGTATCAAAATGAGACACGAGGACCGCATTCGAAAGGCAGAAATTGATAATATTATTAAACAGCGGGGCTGGTGAAGCGCATGACAACACAAACCGTGGTTCAAAGTGACTCAAATATAGATTGGAAACGATGGTTCTTTCTCATCCTGGGGCTGGTTCTGTTTTTTGGCGTTAATTTCAGTCCGGCCTGGCCCGATGCCATTGACCCCACAGGTAAACACTTTATTCTTGCCTCCCAGGCCAAGGGAGCCCTTGCGGTTTTCCTTCTGGCGGGTATCTGGTGGGTGTTTGAAGTGGTACCCATTGGGGTTACCAGTCTCACCATCGGCGTTTTACAGGTGCTGTTCATGGTTCGCCCGGCACAGAAGGCGTTCAAGGATTTCATGGATCCGTCAGTACTCTTTATCTTTGCATCCCTGGTTATTGGCATGGTATTTACCAAGACCGGATTGACAAAACGTCTGGCCTATAAAATGCTCTCCATTGTGGGGGAGAAAACCTCCATGATTTATCTGGGGTGCTTTGTGGTGACTGCAGCCCTGACCCAGATCATGGCCCACACCGCCGTGGCCGCCACCATGTATCCATTATTGCTCACCATTTATCATATGTATGCCGATGATGATACCCCCACAAAATTTGGTAAAGGGCTTTTCATTGGAATGGCTTATGTGGCGGGTGCGGGCTCCATTATTACTCTGTTAGGGGCGGCCCGGGGGGCTGTTGCACTGGGTTTTTATCAGGATATCGTGGGAAGAGAGATCTCTTTTTTTGAGCTTAGTTTTTATATGTTTCCCATTGGCTGGGCCATGGTGTTTGTTCTTTGGGGATTTTTCATGATTTTCTTTAAACCGGAAAAGAAAACGATTCCCGGCCTTAAAGAAAAAGCCAAGCGTCTGAGTTCAGAGATGGGGTCATTGACGAAAAATGAAATTCTGGCCGCTGTTATCATCTTCTCCTGCATTGCCGTCATGTCCCTTCGCTCTTTTATCCCCATGCTCAAACCTGTGGACAAAACTGCCATCATTCTGGTTTCAACCATTTTATTTTTTGTTCTCGGCATCCTTGATCTTAAAGATCTTGAATCCATTCCCTGGAATATTATTCTGCTCTTTGGTGGTGCCATGAGCATTGGGTTTTGTCTCTGGGAAACCGGTGCGGCTGAGTGGCTGGCCATCAATTGGCTCACCATGTTCCAGCACTCCCACTGGTTTGTCTTTGTCATGAGTATTGCATTCTTTGTCATGATGATGACCAACTTTATCATGAACGTTGCCGCCATTGCCATCTCTCTGCCCGTGGCCCTGGTCATTGCCCCCTATCTTGGGGTTTCTCCCGAGGTGATTGTGTTCGCATCTCTGGTCGTGGCGGGCATGCCCTTTCTTCTTTTGGTTGGAGCAGCACCCAATGCCATTGCCTATGATTCCAAACAGTTCACCACCGGTGAATTCTTTAAATACGGCATACCGGCCAGTATTATCCTCATGCTTCTGGTGGGTCTTGCCGTGGCGGTTATCTGGCCCCTCATGGGTATGCCCATTCTCACCCATTGATTTATAGATAGTTTGCAACAAAACAGCGACCATGCCCTGGGCATGGTCGTTTTTTTTTATATGAAACTTCGTCCAAAATATGATTTGAATTTTATTGCGGATTTGTTTGACATTTCGCTTGAAAGGTGTATAAATGAAAGGTTTGCAATTAAAAAATGTTCATAATAGGTTCTGCTTACATAGGCTGGGCAAACCTAAATCAAAAATGGTTTTTTGATTTTTTTGCCGGAATAACGCATTTACCCAGAGGTTGTCATCTAAATAAAGCCCCCGGAATCCAATATGAACCAGACAATTAATTCATGGGATTTAAAATGAAATATGATGTTATTATCGTGGGCGGTGGACCGGCAGGTTTGTTTGCTGCGTATTATCTTATGGAACATGCCAATCTCAAGGTATTGATGATTGAGAAGGGTAAAGCCCCCCTGGCCCGCAAGTGCCCCAACCACACCACCCAGAAGTGTGTGCAATGCAACCCATGTAATATTCTGGCCGGGGTGGGGGGAGCAGGTCTCTACTCCGACGGAAAGCTTAACTTTATTCCCCGCCTTGGGAAAACCGATCTCACCCAATTCATGTCCCAGGGTGCGGCCCAGGAACTCATCGATGAAACCGAAATCATTTTTACCCGCTTTGGTATGGATGGCCCGGTGTATCCCACCAACATGGAACAGGCCCTGGAAATCCGCAAGGATGCCAAGCGTTTTGGGATTGACCTGTTGCTTATTAAGCAAAAACATCTGGGAAGTGATAATCTGCCCAATTATATTGCACGTATGGCCGAATATATTCAAAGCAAGGGCTTGACCATACACACCTCAGAAGAGGTTATTGACGTGGGAGTAGAAAAGGGCCGGGTCAATCGGGTAATCACCAATAAGGGTGAATACCTCACTGACAATGTGATCCTGGCCCCTGGTCGCATTGGAGCCAACTGGGTGGGAACCCTGGCCCAGAAACACGGTATTCCCCTTTCCCAACGGGGTATTGAAGTGGGGGTTCGGGTGGAGGTTCACAACGATATCATGGATGATCTTTGTAATATCATCTATGACCCTACTTTTTTTATCCAGACCACCACCTATGATGATCAGACAAGAACGTTTTGTACCAACCAGGGGGGATTTATCTCTCTTGAAAATTATAAGGATTTTGTGTGTGTCAACGGCCATGCCTACGCCAATAAAAAATCCAATAATACCAATTTTGCCTTTCTTTCCAAGGTGGTGCTTACGGAACCTGTGACAGATAATCAAGCCTATGGCGAATCCATTGGGCGGCTGGCCAGTATTATTGGCGGGGGAAAACCCATTCTCCAGCGGTTTGGAGATCTTAAGCGGGGAAGGCGATCCACCTGGAATCGTGTGAAAAAGGGATATATTGAGCCCACCATGACCAACGTGGTATGTGGCGATATTGCCATGGCCCTTCCCGAAAGGATTTTGTCCAACCTCATTGAGGGTCTTGAGACCCTGAATCTGGTGGTACCAGGGGTTTCCAATGATGAAACCTTACTCTATGCTCCTGAGATTAAGTTTTTTGCCACCCAGATGGAGACGGATAATCATTTAGAAACGCGGGTAAAGGGAATTTATGTGGCCGGGGATGGCCCTGGTGTGGCTGGCAATATTGTCTCTGCTGCGGCCACAGGTCTTATGCCTGCCAAAAAAATAATTCAAGGTTCTTCTTGACCCCACATGGCTCTCATAATATTCTTTAATCAACGGGTTTTTTATATGAAAGAGTAGACAAATCTAATATTCTTTCATGCTTCGTTGTGGACAGGCCGGGGTCAGAATACCGTCTGCCCGTGGCAGCCCGTGGCAGTTATATGAAAATGAAGTGTTAAAGTCCCCTCAGCAGAGCCCCCCCCGATGGGTAATAGGAACCGGCCAATTGTGCCGTCTAACGGTTCCGGCCGGGCCCATTGCCCGTCGGGGGGGGGGCGGCATGATATCATTTGGCTCCGCGTCTGCGACCCAATATTCGTTGTGTCCAGCAGGACATGCCCGTTATTGAAAACTTACGCATTTTTTTAAATTATGGAAGAAAATAACAGGCCTTGAGTGGTTCAACATGACAGGCCCGGGAAAACAATATGGATGTGATAAAATACTGTCCTGAAAAGGTCTTTACACCGGAAGATGCAGTTAAAAAAATTAAAAATGGAAGCAGGGTGTTCATCGGTACAGGGTGCGGAGAGCCCCAGCAATTGATCAAAGCCATGGTGGATGACCTGCAGGTTCAGGATATCATTATCTATCAGATGCTATCCTCCACGCTTGCCAAATATGTGGATGAGCCCAGTTTTCTAAATCGGTTCAGCCTCAAGCTGTTTTTTATCAGTGTATCCATGCGGCAGGCGGCCTTTGAGGGAAAAATTGACTATATTCCGGTGTATCTCTCCCAGATTCCCCAGATTTTTTATTCCCAGGAGATTGGCCTGGATGTGGCACTCATCCAGGTGAGCCCCCCGGATCGCTTTGGATTCTGTAGCCTTGGTATATCTGTTGATATTACCCTTGCCGGCATGCAGAGTGCCCGGACGGTTATTGCCCAGATAAATCCCGATATGCCCAGAACCTGGGGTGACAGCCTGGTTCATGTGGATGAGATTGATTTTCTGGTACTGCACCAGGAGCCGGTGGTGGAAATGTTCCCCCAGATGAAAAATAACTATGTGGCAGAGCGCATTGGCCACTATATCAATCAACTGGTGGATGATGGGGCCACCATCCAGGTGGGGTTCGGGCATCTGCCCAACGCCGTGGTCTCATGTCTTGATGACAAAAAAGATCTGGGACTTCATACCCAGGTTATCACCGATGGCCTGCTGCCGCTTTTTAAAAAAAAGGTGATTAACAATCGCAATAAGTCTTATCTTCCGGGCCGGGCTGTGGCCTCCTTGTGTATGGGGTCAAGGGAACTGTATGATTATGTGAATGACAATCCCATGTTTTATTTTCGATCATCAGAATTTGTCAATGATCCCAATGTAATTGCGAAAAATGATAATTTTATTTCCATTAGTTCTGCCCTGGAGCTGGATCTCACCGGTCAGATATGCACCGATTCCAAGGACTATCTTTTTTACAGCGGTATTGGTGATCAGGTGGATTTTATCCGGGGAAGCGCCCTGAGTAAAGGGGGGTTTTCCATCATTGTTATCCCCTCCACAGCCCAGAATGGAAAAGTCTCCCGCATCGTTCCCCATTTAAGTGAAGGTGCAGGGGTGGCCACCACCCGGGGGGATATCGACATTGTGGTTACAGAATACGGTATTGCAGAATTGCGCAGAAAAAGTATTTATCAGCGGGTTATTGAGCTTGCCCAGGTGGCCCATCCAAGATTTCGTCAGCAATTGATTGAAGAGGCAAAAAAACGACGGTATATTTTTCCGGATCAACTGCCCCCCACCAGTCAGGATCTGCTTTTTCTGGACGATTACCTCTCCACCATGTCTCTGCCCATGGGGAAAAGCATCAATTTCAGACCCCTGTTACCATCGGATGAGTTTGAATCCCGACATTTTTTCTATTCCCTCCAGGAAAATACCATTTATTATCGTTTCTTTCATAAACGAAAGGTCTTTTCCAGAAAAATGCTCCAGGGTCAGTGGGCCAGTGTGGATTATCGCAGAAACATGTCCATCATTGGATTTCGGCAGCTTGGTAAACGAAAACAGATCATTGCCATTGGCTCCTATGCTGAGATTGACAGAGAAACGGCGGAAGTTGCATTTGTGGTGAAGGAGGAGATCCATAGCATGGGCATTGGATCCCATCTTTTGGATATTCTGGAGAACATTGCAAAGGAAAATCAATATAAGCGATTTACAGCCACGGTGCTTGCGGAAAACAGAAAGATGATTCATGTGTTCCAGAAGCGGTATCCCCACGCAAAAATGTCACGCTGCGGTGGCAGTGAAGTGGAAATCGACATGCCCTTTGAGCCTGAACCTAAAGTTGAACCTGACTCTGACTCTAAACCTGACTCTAAACCTGAACCTGAACCTGAACCTAAACCTAAACCTGAACCTAAACCTGAAGTCTGATTTGTGGGTACTGGTATGGGCTAAGTACCTCACATATAAGTACCCACACATATGTTCTTCGGTATTCCACAGACATATCTCATTGATATTTATGAGTTTTATTTTGAGGAATATATGCTCGGGTACTTACCAGCAATTCTAATTATGGATTTCCAAACGGCACCAATGGTGCGTAACGTGCTGAATTTACGTTGAGCGAAACCGTAAATTTGCAGTTTGGAAAGCCATCAAGTGTCATAATTAGAATTGCTGAGAATCTACCCTGTTTGGAGGGGATTCTAAAGCGTGTTTCCCCCCCCCCCTTTTTTTTTTCCAATTACAATCTATTGTTGGTGATGTCATAGATAAAAAATTTACAAAGCTGTATTTTCAGCAATTTCGATTGCTTTTAATCTCCGTATTCATGCTTATCGCCCTCGTACCCCTGGCATTTTTCGGGTATCAAGGAATATCCCAGGGGAAGCAAATGATTAAAGAAAAAACAGCGTCTTATTTAATGAATTTATCTAAGAGTAATGCAGAATCCGTCAAACAGTTCATGGTTGAAAGGGTAAATGACATCAATTTACTTACCAGCATTCTGGATATTTCAGACCCAAAATTTGAACATCATATCAACCAGGTAAAAAATGATCCACACAGACCCTATATTGATTTTTTTATTTTGTGCCAGACCCAAAAATTAATATCCTGTGCCGGAAAAGAGATCATCGATTCCAATATTCTACAAGCTGCCAGCGAACCCGCCTTATCATGGAAAGACGTCCGAATACAAAACGTTTTTAAAATTTCACAGGATAATAAATCAATTCCGGTATTGATGTTATCCCAAAAGCTGGCAAACCAGACTGGAAATCATCCCCAATATTTATATGCCCTGGTTGACTTCAGATCCATTGATGCACTGCTCAAGGAAAATAATATAGAGGATACCGGAGAAGTGTATCTGATCAACGGCGAGGGGTGGTTTTTATCGAGTTCTCGATTTGGAGCCAAAGCCCTTCAAAGTAGGATATTGCTTGAAGATTCGTCATCAAACAGCAAACTGTCTGCCCGGCAAGCCATTGATTACCGAGGGAAAGCCGTCTTGCAATCAAGCCAAAATATACCGCCTTTCAACTGGATTATTGTTGCCGATCAGGATATGGTTGAAATATTAAATCGTGTTAAGGCGCTTGAAAAAAAGGCCCTTATTTATGCATTCCTGACCGGGTGTGGTGTATTTGCTTTGGCTTTTTTTATATCGACGGCTATAGCAAACATGCTGAAGAAAAGATATCAACGTGAAAAAGAAATGGAATTTGAAGTCATTCAAAAAGAAAAATTAGCCGCTTTGGGTCTGCTAACGTCCGGGCTTGCCCATGAATTAAATACGCCTTTGGCAAATGCCCTGCTTTATACGCAAATTGCCCTTGAAGAACTGGAGGATCAGGATATAAATAGCGATGGCATTTGCAATCATCTTTTAACGGTGATTGATGAAGTTAAACAGGGAAGCAATGTTATAAAAAACCTCTTGTATTTTTCAAGGCATACGCAAAGTGAGTCTCAAACAGTTGCCTGCAATAAGTTGCTGATTAAATTGATGGAAATTACCATTCCACACTGCAATTCAAAAAAAATTCATGTGAAAATGGAACTGGAAAATGATATACCCAATGTCGTAGCAGATGCCAGTACCTTACAATCAATATTAACCAACCTGGTTGCCAATGCCATTGAAGCAATGCCTGATGGGGGCAAGCTTATATTGAAAACTCGATTTGTGCCGGTATTAAAAATGGTTAAAATTGAAGTGAACGATACCGGCACTGGAATTCCCAAACAAGATATTCCAAACATATTCAACCCTTTTTATTCAACTAAAAAACCGGGGAAGGGAACCGGATTAGGGCTTTTTATCAGCTATGAAATGGCAAGAAAATTAGGCGGTGATTTAAAGGTTGTAAGCTCAACCCGCAATGATGCCAAACAGCCGGGCACAATCTTTACCCTTGAAATGCCAACCGAGGATTAAAAAAATGAGTACGTTCAAAATATTAATCGTTGAAGATGATGTCAATTTAAACCGAGGGTTGCTGCATGTCATCAAGAAACAAGGGTATGAAGCCTATGCTACAGCGTCTGGTGAAGAAGCGCTTAAGTTCATAAAGAAGCACTCGTTTGATCTGATCATATCAGATTTCAAGCTACCGGGTATTGACGGTAAACAGGTTTTAAAAGCGACAAAAAAATATGATGCAACCATCCTGTTTATTATGATCACTGCTTATGGAACCGTGGATACAGCCGTTTCCGCCATGAAAGAAGGGGCAGATGACTATATTATGAAGCCGTTTGATATGGGTGCCTTCAAACTCATAGTAAAGAGAACATTAGAAAAAAAAGGGGTGTTCATTGATGACTCCCGATTAAAAGGTCAGTTAAAAAAGGAATATACCTTTGATAATATAATTGGGGCCAGCCAGACCATGGTAGATGTGTTTAAGATCATTGATTATATAAAAGATTCTAAAACAACCGTTTTGATTCGTGGAGAAACCGGAACCGGGAAAGAGTTGGTAGCAAAGGCTATACACTATAATGGAGACTGGGCACCAAAGCCATACATACCGGTTAATTGTGCAGCGCTTAATGAAAATTTGATGGCCAGTGAACTGTTTGGCCACGTAAAAGGAGCATATACCGGCGCAGTCTCAGATAAAAAAGGCGTTTTTGAAGCGGCCCATGGGGGAACCCTGTTTCTTGATGAAATAGGCGATATAGGGAAGGGCTTACAACAGGCATTACTCAGAGCCATTGAAAGCGGAGAAATTCAACCGGTAGGATCATTTAAACGACACATTGTCAATGTCCGGATTATCACTGCTACTAACAGAGACATTGAGGATATGGTCGCAAAGGGGCTCTTTAGAGAAGATTTGTATTACAGGATTAATGTCGTAACTATTAACTTGCCACCATTACGTGAACGCACAGACGATATTGGCCTGTTAGCCCTTCATTTTTTAAAACGCTATGCTGCCGAGAACAAAAAACAGATCGATAAAATATCCACCGATGCGCTGAATCTGCTGGAAAAATATCACTGGCCCGGCAATGTGAGAGAATTGGAAAATATAATTGAAAGGGCAACCTTGTTTGAAGAAGACGACGTTCTTTCTGTTCATAGTCTTCCCACAATTTTAAAGCAAACAGTCTCAACTCATCCCCGTAGAAATATTAACTCATTGGATCAAATGAGTAAAAGCCATATTCAGGAAGTATTGGAAACCACCGGAGGCAATAAAACCCAGGCATCTAAAATTTTGGGCATTGATCGCTCCACGCTTTATCGAATTATGAAACGGTTTAAACTTTAATAAATCAGGAGATATAATAATATTCAATAATATCGGGAGGATTAGAGCCGATGGTAAAAAAGATCTTTGTCCCTCAAACCCAATCTCTTTTTTATTTTATTTGCAGCATAATTTTGTTTTTTTCCATACCCCAATCATATGCAACAGAAAGCGTCACGCTCCAATTAAAATGGAAACATCAATTTCAATTTGCAGGATATTATGCCGCTATTGAAAAAGGATATTATAGGCAGGCAAATTTAGATGTTACGCTAATTGAAGGAAAGCCGGGGGGGAATGAAATTGATCAGGTAATCTCAGGACGGGCAAACTTTGGTGTGGGAATGGCAGATATTCTTCTTGCAAGGCTCAAGGGGAAGCCCGTTGTTATTCTATCAAATATTTTTCAGCATTCGCCAGCGGTACTATTGACTCTGAAGAATTCTGGCTTTACATCGCCCCATGATTTATTTGCCCAAAAGATAATGATGGTTCCAGGGTATAAATCTGCCGAATTGCAAGCGATGATAGTCAATGAGGGTATACCCATTGATAAAGTAACAATCCTAAAGCCAAGCGGGAATCTGGATGATTTAATTAACGGTAAGGTTGCGGCAATGTCTGCTTATATTTCATCTGATCCATATTTTTTAAAAAAAAAGTTTATCCCATATAATATTTTTCAACCCTCTTCATACGGCATTGATTTTTATGGAGACAATTTATTCACATCAGAAAAAGAAATTAATCATCATCCACATCGTGTGACGAATTTTGTAAGTGCCAGTTTAAAAGGGTGGCAATATGCATTGGAACATTCAGAAGAAATTATAGACATTATTTTATCAAAGTATACATCTGACAGAAAAGATTTAACCAAAGAGTTCCTTATAAATGAAGCGTCCTCCTACCAGAAGTTGATTTTACCAAACTTTGTAAAGATCGGTCATATGAACCCTGGTCGGTGGAAACATATTGCAGATACCTATGTCAAACTGGGTATGGCAGATAAGGATTACACTTTGGAAGGTCTCTTGTATGATCCAACCCCGACAAGATTTAACTGGGGACATTGGACTGTCAAATTGGGGATAGGCATTGTAGCAGCAGTATTTGCGAGTATGTTGATCCTCTTATTGTTTAATCGTCGCTTAAACCGGGAAATATACGATCGAAAACAGACTGACAAGGCTTTGTTAGAGTCTGAAACAAAATATCGTCGAATCTATAACAATATCCTGGATGTATATTATGAATCGAGTCTGGATGGTGTTATTTTAGAAATCAGTCCCTCGATTGAAAAACAGTCTCAATATAAACGAGAAGAACTTATTGGGAAATCAGTTTATGATATTTATGCAAATCCGGCAGATAGGGATAAACTGAATGAAATTATAATTAATAATGGAAGCGTCAGGGACTATGAAATTATTCTAACTGATAAAGATGGCACGTGGCATACCATTTCCATAAATATTGAATTAATTAGAGATGATAAGAGTAATCCCATAAAACTTGTGGGCATTTTTCGTGATATCACCGATCGCAAAAAAATAGATGCGAAAATACTGGAGAGTGAGGAAAAATTTAGACTGGCATTTCACACAAGCCCCGATGCGATCAACCTCAACACTATTGTCGACGGCGTGTATCTTGATATCAATGATGGATTTACAAAAATCATGGGGTACACACGGGAAGATGTTATCGGAGAATCCTCAGTTGCAATTAATATCTGGAATGACCTTAAGGACAGAAAACGCTTGCTGGAGGGGCTTCATAAGTATGGACTTGTTGAAAATCTTGAAGCCAATTTTATAGGAAAGGATGGGCAAATCAAAACCGGCCTCATGTCTGCCAGGGTATTGGCTATCGCAAATCAAGATGTTATTCTTTCTATTACCCGGGACATCACCGAAATAAAACAGGCTGAAAAAGAAAAAACAAAGGCTCAGGAAATTGCAGGTGAACATAAAAAACTGGCTTTGGTTGGACAGGTGGCAGGAAAGATGGCCCATGATTTTAATAATATTTTGGGCATTATTATGGGGAATACCGAACTCTCACTTATGGATTGCAAAGATGAAGAGACAAAAAAAACACTTGAATTAATATTTGAACAAACCATACGAGGAAAAAATTTAACCAGAAATTTGGTTGCCTTTGCCAAAGATCAGGAACCCAAGCAGGAATTTTTTAGAATCAGTGACAAAATAGATCTTGTTCTTAACTTGTTAAAAAAGGATCTGAAAGGCATTGAACTGATAAAAGAAGACAAACCAGAAGTCCCAGATTTGCTCGCTGATGCTGGGATGATCGAGCATGCACTTATAAACTTGATACAAAATGCAATTCATGCCACAAGTCTGTCTGAACATCCCAAAATAAGTATTAAAACATACTGCTTTAATAATATGATCTGTTTTAAAATTGAGGATAACGGATGCGGAATTCCCAAAGAAAATCTGAAAAACATTTATGACCCCTCTTTTACCTTAAAGGGAACTAAGGATATAAGCCGTTCATATGAAAGTGGTATTAAAGGCACGGGTTATGGAATGGCCAATGTAAAAAAATACATTGAACAGCACAAGGGCAGTATCTCAGTTAACTCTGAATTTGGATCAGGTACAAAATTCACTATCAGCCTGCCTGTTATTAAAAAAGAATTAACACGTGAAGAAAAAGTAGAAATTCAAAAAGAAACAATATGTTTTGATAAATCTATTCTTCTTGTGGAAGATGAATCAGCCATTTCAGGCGTTCAGTATAGAATCTTATCGCAGGAGCCCTGTAATCATAAAGTGGATATTGCCCATGATGGGCAGGTTGCAATGGATTTATTTAAAAGAAACAAATATGATTTGATAAGTTTAGACTATGCGCTTCCTGGGAAAATTAATGGCATGGATGTGTATAATCATATCAGAGAAACAAATAAAGCCATTCCAATCCTGTTTATTTCAGGCAATATTGAATTTTTAGAATCTATAAAGAACCTGAGACAAAAAGATGTCAATATTGATCATCTCTCAAAGCCTTGTCAGAATAAGGATTATGTGAATGGTATAAATAAGTTGCTGGAAAGAACATTGTTCGCACAGGAATAATGGGCTACCGCCATAAGCCGGGACACTTTATAATCCCAATCTCCCCCGCGTCATTTGTAAAGATGGGCAGAAAGGTGGGGTAGTGGGACGGTTATTTTTTTATTTTAATAAATACGTCGCCTTATAAAGGGTGTTGAAAAGTATTTTTAAAATAGTAATTATTTAAAGGCGTTAAAACCAAAAATATTAAAATTCAACTTTGATATAGTTACTTGATTTTATTGTCTAAAATAGGCAATCGTTTCAACACTCTTTTTTTATATGAAAGAGTAGTCATGTCTAACATTCTTTCATGATTCGTTGTGGGTAGGCCGGGGCCGAAATACGGTCTGCCCGTGGCAGTTATATGAAAATGAAGTGTTCAAATACCCTCAGCAGAGCCCCCCCCGATGGGTAATAGGTACCGGCCAATTGTGCCGTCTAACGGTTCCGGCCGGGCCCATTGCCCGTCGGGGGGGGCGGCATGATATCATTTGGCTCCGCGTCTACGACCCAATATTCGTTGCCCGTTATAGAATTTACAACCTAAAAGTGACCCGGGCGCATTCCCATTTTTCCCGGTTGGAGATTCAACTCTTTTATTTATCAAGATATTTTATTGTGTATTAATAGATGGTGGCTTCATGAAATGAAATCAATGGGTTATATGATGGCTCGGGAAAATGGGAATGCGCCCAGTGACCCCATTGCCCCGCCAATTATGATGACAGGCCAATGTTATGAGGAAACCCTTTTTTTTCAGTGATGTAATTCGCATCATCGTTGCGTTCTGCGACGTTTCAGCCACAACATTCCCGCATAAAACATTCATTAAAATTCCATTCGTTATTCATTAAAATTCTTTTATCCCAGTATGTTAGCTTTATGTCTACCCTTTGGCACAGTCATTGCTGTTAGTAAATCCAGTAACCCGATCGAGTTTGAATTATTTTAAAGAATCAATTTAAACCCGATGCGATTGAAAGGCAGACAAAGGCTTACAAAAAAAGACAAAAAAAGATCAAAGAGAATTAACGGTTTATTAAACCAATGGGGAAGTGCAATGAAAAATTATATTTTTGGAAATTTTATGGATTGGGGCAACGTACTGGATAAATTACAATATCTGGAAGATACAAAGACCTTAGACGATCATCAAGATGAACTGATCAAGTTACTTCGTTTTGACGGGAATTGGCGCTTGAGAGAGGCTGCCGTGGAAGCGGCATCTGGTTTGACAAAACCAAAACTTGAGACGGGAATGCAGCTTCTCCAACTGATCAAACGAGAAGATATCTATTATGACATCAGGATAATGGCAACCGAGGCTTTATCCACGCTGATAGCTCTTATCGTGGAAGACAAAGAACTCAATCGTGACCTTGCCCGCCTGTTTATAGATAGTGCTAACCTTGAAGTTACAAACCTTTTGTCTTCTCCGGAACCCCCTATTTTCCATGACGCATTGGATATTATCTTCAAAGAAATTCAAAATGTTATGGCAACAGCCTGATCTTGACAAAGAAAAAAATAAAATAAACCACAATTGAGGCCGGGCCTGTTTCGTTCAGACCTCCATGCGCTTTTTAACGCAAAGAAGTGTTAAGCGATTCGGCACGCAAATTTTATAGTTCGCAACCACAATAAGGAGAATAAATAAAATGATAGTCGGTATCCCAAAAGAAATAATGAAAGACGAGAACAGAGTGGCAGCATTGCCGGAAACCGTTGAAAAATTTAAAAAACTGGGGTTTGATGTCATCGTTGAAACCACTGCCGGAGAAGGCGCATTTACAAGTGACGATGCCTATTTGAAAGCGGGTGCTACCATTGCCAAAGATGCCGCCCAGGTATTTAACAGCGCTGATATTATTCTAAAAGTCAAAGAACCCTTATTTAACGAGGCATATAATACACACGAAATCGATATGCTGAGGGAAGATCAAATTCTCGTCACATTTTTGCACCCGGCCGCACCGTCCAATCACGCAGATGTAAAGAAAATGATGGAAAAAAAGGTCACTGCATTTACCATGGACGGCATTCCCAGGATTTCAAGAGCGCAGCGGATGGATCCCTTGACTTCCATGAGTGCAATTACAGGGTATAAAGCCATTATCATGGCGGCAGCCCACTTTCCTAAGTTCATCCCAATGATCGGGACATCCATAGGAATGATCAAGCCAGCCCAGATTATGGTTGTGGGTACAGGTGTTGTGGGGTTACAGGCTATTGCCACAGGTAAGCGCCTTGGCGGTGTCGTCAAAGCCGTGGATATTCGTCCTGATGCAAAACAAGAGGCTGAAAGCCTGGGGGTCAAGGTTGCGGGATTTGATGTGCCGCCTGAAATTGCTGTTGGAGAAGGCGGATATGCAAAGGCATTGTCCAATGAGTGGCTTGAAAAGGAGCGTGAGTATTTGGCTCCCCAGGTGGCCCAATCCGATATTGTTATTTTATGCGCATTGGTGCCTGGAGAAGTGGCCCCGATTTTGATCACAAAACAGATGGTTGAATCCATGAAACCGGGATCTGTTATTATTGATGTTTCCATAGATCAGGGAGGAAATTGTGAAATTACCGACCCCGGAAAAGAAATGGTTCATCAAGGTGTCTATATTTGCGGGATTAAAAATATCCCCGGCTCTCTGCCGATCCATTCTTCATGGTTGTATGCCAATAACCTTTATTATTTTATTGAGAACCTTTTGAAAGATAAAACAGCAAAAGAATTTGACATGACCGATGAGATCATCAGCAAATCCCTGGTGACTCAGAAAGGAAAACTATACCACCAGGGTGCCCGCAAAGCCATGGGACTTAGTGACCAATAAAATCTGGAGAGACGAACATGGCAAATATTGCCTTAGTAACAGGTGTTTTTATTTTTTCGTTTATCATGGGATACGTGTTGATTTCAAAGATTCCCTCTTTGCTTCATACACCACTCATGTCCATGACCAATGCCATCTCTGCGGTAACTATTTTGGGTTGTCTGGTTCTTTTTTCAGTTCAATCCAGTATTCTTGAACAGATCCTTGGTGCCATTGCGTTGATGATGGCCAGCTTTAACCTGGTTGGCGGGTTTACCATCACCGGCAGGATGTTGAGGATGTTCAAGAATAAAAATGCAGGGGGAGCCAAACAGTGAGTATAATAATAAACATATTGAACTACGGGCTGGACTTTTGCATACTCGGCCTGGTGTTTTGGGGGATCTGGATGTTCAGACACCCTGCCAGGGCAAAAAAAGGAAACCTGATTGCCGCTACAGCAATGGTGTTGGCCGCAGGCATTGTTCTGTTCAGACACCCTCCCCAGCATCCGTATATTCTGGTAGGATCTTTGTTGATCGGGTCTTTGGTAGGCGTTTGGGTTGTTACCCGGATGAGTATGCTTCAAATTCCTTCCATGGTGGCATTCCAGAATGGTGCAGGCGGTTTAGCCTCCTTTCTGATTGCCTTTGTCGAATTGGCGAGGGGCACAGGGAGTCTTGACTTTGTCAATGAGATATCCGGGTTGCTCGGGTTGGTAATGGGGGCATTCACCTTTTCCGGTTCAATGATAGCCGCAGGCAAGCTTGCCAACCGATTGAGTCAAACCCCAGTGCATCTTAAGCAGCATACGGTTATTCTCGGTATAAATTTCCTTGGGATCGCAGGCTTGATAGTCTTTGCATTAAGCGGCACCCTGTCTTTAGCCCTGGGCATTTTTGTCTGGGTGGTCATTATTATTGCAGCCGCTTTATTCGGGGTGCTGTTTGCCATACGTGTCGGCGGCGCAGATATGCCGGTGTTGATATCATTTCTCAATGCAACCACCGGTCTTGCCGCTGCGCTTTGTGGAATGGTTCTTGGCAATACATTGTTGATCTCCTGTGGTGCGGCTGTGGCGGCTTCGGGTTCCATATTAACCCATGTGATGTGTAAGGCAATGAATAGAAGCCTATACAGGGTCTTTGTACCGCTTGTGAGCAAAGGAGAAAATAAGAAAGTTCCAGATAAAAAAAGTGAATCAACGCCTGAGCCGGAAAAGAAGCACCCCGGCCCGGAAAAAACAGATCCCCTTGAAAAAGTGGCCCAGGCAATGCTTCAGGCTGAAAAAATAGTCATTGTCCCCGGATACGGTATGGCTGTGGCCCAGGCTCAATTTGAGGTAATTGCTTTGACAGGTTCCCTGATAGCCATGGGTAAGGATGTTCAGTTTGCCATCCATCCAGTGGCCGGCAGGATGCCAGGGCACATGAACGTACTCCTTGCTGAGGCGGGTGTTGACTATGACTTGCTGAAGGAAATGGATGAGATAAACCCAGGCTTTAAGGATACGGATTTTGTTTTGGTTGTGGGTGCCTGTGATGTGGTAAATCCCGCTGCAATTAATGTTGAGGGAACTCCCATCTCAGGAATGCCCATACTCCATGTCCATGAAGCCTCCCATGTGGCATGCTGCAACCTGGATGAGCGCCCGGGATATTCTGGTGTGGACAATCCCTTATACAAGGATGAAAAAACCACTCTCCTGTTGGGGAACGCCAAGCAAACCATTGAAACTCTTTTCCAAAAGATTTCCCAAGGGGAAACTGGTAACGAAGCATCTGATTCCCCGGGCGAACAAGATGTAATGCAATCTGCTGTGGCAGCGTTGCTGGCTGCTAAAAACGTTATTATTATACCCGGTTATGGAATGGCCCAGGCCCAAGCTCAATTTGAGGTGGTGGAATTGTCTCAGATGCTTGAAACCATGGGAAAGGATGTCAAATTTGCCATTCATCCAGTGGCAGGTAGGATGCCGGGACATATGAATGTTTTATTAGCCGAGGCGGACGTTGATTATGAAAGGCTCTATGAGATGGATGATATCAATCAAGATTTTGAAAACACCGATGTCGCCATTATATTCGGGGCCTGTGATGTCGTCAACCCAGCTGCCATAGATGTCGAGGGAACGCCTATATCTGGAATGCCCATACTCATGGCTCAGAATGCGAAAAAAATAATCGTATGCAACTATGATACGAAACCCGGCTATTCCGGAGTTGAAAATTCCCTTTATGAAGATCCGAAAACATTAATGGCCCAGGGTGATGCAAAGGCCACAGCGGTTAAGCTGATTAAAGAACTCAAAGATAAAATTTAAATTCAGTTTTAAGGTAAGTATTCGGTTTGGCAATGTAAATGTTTGGGCAGTGCCCCATATTCCTCTAAGTTGGAACTGCGTAACATGCTAATTCTATGTGAGCAGGCCAAACCCAGATGAAGGTGGGGTGCCTGCCGGATATTTATATTTTAAGTGTATCTTTTTCCCGACATGGGCCTGATGTCCGGTCGGGAAGAAGATATTTATTTGAGTTTTTGAAAAATAAATTCATTTTTAAAGGGTGTTGAAAAGTGTTTTTAAAATAGTAATTATTTCAAGGTGTTATGACTAAAAACATCAAAAAGCTAACATCACTATAAATACTTGATTTTATTATCTAAAGTAGCAATCGTTTCAACACCCTTTCTTAGAGCAAATGTCAACAGAACTTAATACGCTGGCCAAAAAATAGGGAGAAGCCAAACTGACACCGCAAAAACAACAGCCGTAAGCGGTACGCCCACCTTGACATAATCCATGAAGCGATACCCACCAGGTCCCATGACAAGCAGGTGGGCAGGATGGGACAGCGGACTTGCAAAGCTTGCTGAGGCGGCAATGGCCACTGTCATCATCAGCAGTTGGGGGGAAATTCCAAGGCTGGCTGCAGCACTCAGCGCCACCGGGGCCATGAGCACCACCAGGGCCGCCGTGGGAATCACCTGGGTTCCGACCACGGTGACAATAAAAATAGTGCCAACCACCCAGCGGGGCCCAAGGTGACCCACCATGGTGATCAAAAGCTCAGCTCCCATCTGGGCGGCTCCCGTGTTTTGGATCGCTACCCCCAAAGGCAGCATGCTGGCGATGAGAAAAATAACCTTCCACTCAATGGCTCGGTAAGCTTCTTGCATGCTCAGCGCACCGGATAGAACCATGAGGGCCGACCCGGCAATGGCGGCAATGGCGATGGGAACCAGACCAAGGATGGCACTCAGGATCACCGTCACCATGATGATGGCGGCAAAACCCGCCTTTTCCAGGCGAGGTGCCTGCACAGCCGCCGTATCAAGTACGAGAAAATCAGGATCCTGGGCCACGGCCTGTAGCTTTTTACGCTGTCCATAGACCAAAAGGGCATCTCCAAATTTAAGGGGCATGTCCTGCAATCCTGTGCGGAAAGCGTTACCGTTGCGCCAAATAGCGAGTACGCTGAGTCCATAGTGCTCCCGGAACAAAAGGCCTGCCAGGGTTCGATCCGTAAGGGTGGTTCTGGGTGAAAGCAGCACTTCGGTCACCCCGACCTGCTGGGACTCCAGCTCGGCGAGCAGGCTGGCGGATTCTTCAGCAATCTTCAGTTCCTGAAGCCCCTGGAGAATCTCAAGATCACGTAGAGACCCCTGCATGACCAGCAAATCGCCCGCCTGTATCTTTTCAATGGGTAACGGTATGCAGATCAACACCCCGTCACGGATAATCCCTGCCACGGTAAGCCCGAAAACATTTCCCAGGCGGCTTTCAAGCAGAGTACGATCCGTCAGCACCGAGCCCGGGGGAATGCGTACGGGTAACAATTTGGCACGGCCATCGATCAAGTGATCCACCTCATCCCAGGTGACAAACTGCGGTTCGGTCACAAGATCCTGTTGAATCAACACCTCCAAGGCCTTTTCTTCGCCCTGGAGCAGCAAATGATCCCCTGCAGCAAAACGATGCTGCCTGGGATCTCGGACGACCTTACCCTCTGGATCGTACAGGGTCAGCACATGAACCTGGTGCAGGCGTCGCAATTCGCTTTCGGCCAGTGTAACACCCAACAGGGGGGAGTCTTCAGACACGCGGCAATCGGCGATGGTCATTTGCCGGAAAATCATTTCTTGGGCTGAATCAAAGGATTCTATCTGGAGATGCTGACTGCCATCGAATCGCTGGACAATATCAGCTTGGCCGTGCATGATAAGTTCATCACCCACTTGCAGAATTTCTGTGGGGGGAGGGGCAAGGATCAGCACCCCTTTGCGTTGCAGCGCCACCACGGTGACAAAAAAGGCCGAACCAAAACGGCTCTCGGCCAGGGTACGGCTGGCCAGGGTTGATCCGGGCCGAATCCGGGTGGTAAAAAGATGCGTGCCGAGTCCATAGGGATCTGCATCCGGAAGGGGGCTGTTGTCGGAGGTCTTTTTAGGCCCCGCAGGCAACAAAAATCGTCCGAACGTTACCACAAAGAAAATACCAGCGACCACAATTGCCGCCGTAATGGGGGTGAAGTCAAAGATTTCAAAGGTTTTGAAGCCAGCGCTACTCAGGATATCGGTGGCGATGATATTGGGAGCGGTGGAAATTCCGGTAAAGGGGCCGCCAAGAAGACATCCGAGGGAAAAGGGCATCAAGAGCCGTGCCGGCGGACGACCGCTGCGCCGGGCCAAATCCATGGCCGTCGGCAAAAGGATCGCAGCAACCGTCGTGGTGTTGATGAGGGCCGAAAAAATGCTTGCCGTGACCATCAATACCACCATGAGCAACACCTCGCTTCCCTTGGAAAAGCGCTGGAGCGGCTGTCCGATGAGATGGGCGATGCCGGTGCGGTTCAGCCCTGCGGAGATGATGAACATAGCCCACACCGTGACCACCGCCGGGCTGCTGAATCCCGCCAGGGCCTCTTCCGGGCTGAGGAATCCAAGCAGCGCCAGGGCCGAGAGCACGAGCAGCCCGACAAGATCCACAGACAACCACCCTCCGATAAAGACGATGAGGGCCATGAGGACAATTGCCAGAAGTATAATTACTTGAACAGTCATAAAACACACCTTTTCAATTTTTGGCCAAGGAGTCCTCTTCTGAACCTTTGATTCAGTGGGGGACTAATTGGTGTGACGGACTTATGTTTAAGTACCCATGCATATGTTTTTCGGTATTCCACAGAGATATACCGTTGATATTTATGGATTTTATTTTGAGGAATATATACTCGGGTACTTACTTCGTTTTTTCATAGTAAGCTCACCTCTCATAAATTGACCTGGGTGTACTTTTTACCCGGGCTTTTGGCATCCTTCAAAAGTAAATTACATTTTTTTGACATCCTTCATTCCCGCTTTACACTTTCCAGAGTAATGGTTCCATTTTGGGGATAAGCTTTCAAAAAAGTGCGAGCTGTGCGGGTAGGTCACGCTGGGCCTATTTGGATCATATTCTCAGTCTTATTTACAAGGTATAGATACAGATTGAAGGCTCAAACAGCTCTAATTTATTATATTTGTATTGTTAATGCCCTGCAAATAATTGGTACCCGCACAGCTCGCAACTTTTCGACCTGTGCGGGTAGCCCTTTGCTGACCCGATTCAAGCAGCATTCCCATACCATTTGTAATCTAAAGATATAAATAGAAGGCTAAATTGGGTCTATTTGCCTTGCCAAACACTGCGGATAATCGCTACCCGCACAGGTCGAAA